>Ga0207662_10001970_pt1 | contig 10127 bp, 8 predicted proteins | sample KBSS33LmetaG_FD_184338 | JGI IMG/M metagenome (GOLD analysis project Ga0207662, IMG submission 184338) | Switchgrass rhizosphere microbial communities from Kellogg Biological Station, Michigan, USA - KBS S3-3L metaG (SPAdes) (version 2) | ecosystem: Host-associated > Plants > Roots > Rhizosphere...
GCTGCCCGACGGCGAGGTGCTGCGCTTCGGCCAGTCTCCGCCCAAGTGCCGCGTCACGATCCATGACGAGCGCGCGCTTGCCGCCGGCTTCGACGAGTTCTCGATCGGCAAAGCCTACGTCGAGGGCCAGATCGATTTCGACGGCGACCTGCTCTACATGCTGGAGACGCGCGCGCGCCTCGTCGAGCGCACGCCGTTTGCCGCCAAGCTCGCGTTTGCCTGGGGCCTCATCGCCCACGCGCCCACGCGCGTCAATCGCGCGGCGATCGACTTCCATTACAATCTCGGCGACGATTTCTACTTGAGCTTCATCGACACCAGATACCGCTATTACTCGCACGGCCACTTCCACAGTGACGACGAGACGCTGGAGCAGTCCTCGGAGAACAAGAACGAGACCATGTACCGCGCGCTCGGCCTCAAGCCGGGCATGCGCCTGCTCGACATCGGCGGCGGCTGGGGCGGCGTCGAGCAGTATTGCGGGGAGCGCGGCGTTGCGGTGACCGCGCTGACGATCGCGGAGGATTCATACAAGTATCTGACCCGGCTCATCGGCGAGAAGAAACTACCGTGCCGCGTGCTGAAACAGGACTTCCTCACCTACGAGCCGGAGGAGCCCTACGACGCGATCGTGATCTACGGCGTGATCGAGCACATCCCGAACTACCGGCTGTTCGCGGAGCGCGTCTATGCCTGCCTGAAGCCGGGCGGCTCGATGTATCTCGACGGCTCCGCGGCGAAAGAGAAGTATTCGATCAGCCCGTTCACGCAGCACTACATCTGGCACGGCTCGCACAGCTTCATGGCGCTGCCCGACGTGATCCAGGAGTTCGTCAACCACGGCTTCGAGATCACCGAGGTGAAGCGCGAGACGCGCGACTACGAGCTCACGATGTATCACTGGGCGCAGCGCTTCGAGGCCGCGCGCGACAAGATCGTCGCCAAATGGGGCGAGAAGACCTATCGGGCGTTCCGCGTCTATCTCTGGGGCGGCGGCCACGCGTTCCGCCACGATCTGCTGCAGGCCTATCACATCGTCGTCCGCAAGGGTCAGGATGCCGGACCGCGGCCTGGCTTGTGGCGGCGCACGCGCAATTTCATCCAGGGGCTCCGCTAGCGGGCCCGAACCCCGCGGAGGATTCATGCCGACGAAGAAACGCGTCGCGGTGATCGAAGCCGGCCAGCCGGATGCCGACAGCCTCGCCTCGCTTTTCATCCTTCTCGGCTACGGGGGGATGTCGATCAGCTCCTACCTCCACCACAACGGTTACGAGGTGAAGTACTTTCCGATGTTCACGAGCTTGAAGCTCGACTGGAAATACATCCTCTCGTCGCATTACCTGCTGATCTCGACCATGGTTCATACCGCCAAGCTCGGCTACGAGATCGCCGACGCGGTGCGCCAGCATCCCAATCCGCCGGTGATCATTTTCGGCGGGCCGCATCCGACCTGCGAGCCGGAGGACACGCTCAAGCATTGCGATTTCGTCGCGACCAACGAGGGCGAGGAAACCTCGCTCGAACTCTTGCGCATTCTCGACGGCGTGAGCGACCGCAAGATCGAGGACGTGCACGGCCTGGTCTATCGCGGCGCCGACGGGCGCACCGTCTACACCCCGCGGCGCGCCGTCATGACCGAGATCGATTTCCGGCTCGAGCCCTCGCTGATCCATCACTATCCGGGAATTCTGGGAAACCTGCTGCAGACCGGCTCGCTGCGCTTCCCGTTTCCGGTGGTACAATTCTCGCGCGGCTGCCCGTTCTCCTGCACCTTCTGTCTCGGCGCGCGTCAGCTCGGCCACAAGTACCGCACGCGCGAGCCGCAAAGCGTGCTCGCCGATCTGACCAAGCTGCACCAGCTCACCGAATTTCCCTACGGCATGTTCCACGACAACGACGTCGCGATCCGCCGCGAGGAGACCAAGCAGCTGTTGCGCGCGATGATCGCCGCCAAGGTCAAGCTCAACCGCCTGAGCGCATTCACGCGCATCGACTCCACCAAGGACGAGGAGCTGTGGCACCTGTTCGATGCCGCCGGAATCGCGAACGTGTTCTTCGGCGTCGAATCGCTCAATCAGGAGAGCCTCGACGACTTCAAGAAGAAGACCACGGTCGGCGGCATTCACGAGGCGCTGGCGCGGCTCGACCGCTACAAGGTCAAGACCAAGATCGTGGCGAGCTTCGTGGTCGGCGACACCGACGATCCGTTGAAGGAAATGGCGCTGATCCGCGACTTCTGGCGCCAGTATTATGCGCGCCTGCAGCGCGTCGTAATCCAGCCGTTGATGGAATATCCATTCCAGCAGAAGCTGCGCAATCAGCACCAGCTTTATCCGGACGAGCAGTTCATCCACTACGACTGGGATTTCTACGCGGGCGACTATCTGGTGTTTTATCCGAAGGCCGTGCCGCCGAGCGTGTTCCAGGAGGAGCTGCGCAAGACTTTCCTGTTCCTGCACGGCGTGCCGGAGGAAGCGCGCCGCGACATGGGCTACCGGATGTCGCAGGCGCTGATCCGCTATACGCATCGCGGCAAGAACCGCAATCTCGAGCGCTATGTCGCGTATCTCAAGACTGCCGAACAGGGCAAATACGACCGCAGCGGCGCGCTCAGGCGCGAAACGCTGGTGAACGACGTGAAGCCGTGGACCGTCGATCTCGGCATTCCGACGCGGCGCAAGGTGCGCATTCCGGCCCGCGCCGGTCTCGCGCCGGTGCGCTGGCCGGCCGCCGCGGAGGGCCGCCTGCCGGCATGACGGTCCGCTTCCGGCGCCGCTGCCGATATGGAATGATCTGCGCAGAATCGGGAATGGAGGGGGCTATGAAACAAGCTGTTGCACGGGACGAGAACTTCCCGGCGGGCGATCAGGTGCAGGCACCCGCAAAGCTCTCGGCGGTGCCGCTCGCGCGCGAAGGCGTGCAGGCCGGCCCCGCGCCGAAAGCGTGCCAGTCCTGCGCGCGCATCGACATCGGCGTGCCTTATGAAAAGGTCTCGGCCTGGCGCGTGTTCGCAGCGCTCCCGTTCGTCTACCTGCCGATCCTCGCGATGCCGTTCATCATGCTCGGCGGCGGGCTTGTCTATCTTCACCTGCGCCTGATGGGCGCGCGCAATCTCAAAACGCTGCGCGACTTCCTGCCCGCATGGGACAGCCACCGCTACAGCTACAAGACCCAGATCGTGAAGCGCGACATCCATCCGCTTGCCCGCTGGGCGCGCACGCGCGCCTTCTGGGTGTTCAACTGCACGCTCTATTGCCCGCTCAGCGTGGCGGCGCTGGAATGGGTCACGTATCTCACCAAGGCGGTGGAGAACTGGTGGTGCCCGTTCGGACATGCGCACAAGCCGAACTATGTGGGCTCGGCGATCGATTATTCGTTCTGGCACGTCTCGCAGGACGTGGCGCAGCTTCACGCCGAGGATCGCGACAACCCGATCTGGAACAAGGATACCGCGCGCTGAGAGATCAGCGCGTCCGCGCGGCGGCCGCAGCGCCCCACAGCGCGACCGCGGCGAGCGCGAGCGAAATCGCCGCGTTATAGCCGGCGAGCGAAATGCCGAGGAAGCGCCACGACGCCTCGTCGCAGCGCGTGATGTTGATGGTCTGCAGCCGCTTCATCAGGTCCGTCGCGGGGCCGAGCGTGGCTGCGCCCGAGCATTCCTGCGGGCCCGCCCAGAGTTTCCATTCGATCCCCGCGTGGAACACGCCCAGATAGGCGCCCCACAGCATCAGCAGCGCGAGCGCCACGCAGCCGCCGGCGACGATCACGCGCGGCGCTTTGCGCCGCGCGGCGAGCGCCACGATCAGCGCGAGCGGAATGCCGATGTAATAGGGCCAGCGCTGCTCGAGGCAGAGCGGGCACGGTTTCAGCTTCATCACCAGTTCGAGGAACCAGGCGCCCGCGATCGTGGCGGCGCCGACGAATGCGACGACGAGCGCGGCCATGGCCGCTGCGTTCGCCTGCCAGAACGGCTGCGCGGTCGCGCTGTGGTCGCGGGAGGGAGCCAGCATGGCGGCTCCATAGCGCCCGGCGTCGGCGCTGTCGATTCTGTCGTCCGTACCGGCGCTCAACAATCGTTGACCCGCCGCCCCCCGCCGCTATAGTTCCGCGCCTGAGCCCCTGTGGCGGAATTGGTAGACGCGCCTGACTCAAAATCAGGTGGTGGCAACATCGTGCTGGTTCGAGTCCGGCCAGGGGCACCAATCAGATCAACTGTTTGATGAGAAGTTCCGAGAGCGCCAGATAGGCGTTGCCGATCATCCCTGGCGCCCGTGGCCGTCCGATCGGCGCGGAATCAGAGATAAGCCGGAACGATCCGTACGGTTCCGCACTTAGGTCCACAGCGGCCCTTCGCGACAGAGAAGGAAGCGGCCATGCGAACCATCGACCATGCCAAGAGTGATGCGCGGAAGGCGGTTTCCGCACGCCTGCGTACGTTCATCGCCGCGACGGTCAGCCAGTTCACCACCACGCCGTCCCAGGCAATGGAACAAGCTGAAGATGCGAACGATCGCCCAGATCAGCCATCGCCCTTCATGCGACAATAGCCGCAGGCAGCTCTCTTGAAGCCGATCGGACGACCCTTGTGCGCCGCGCGCGCGCGCTTGCTCCCGAGGTCGGGGCCGCGGTCCACCTGCGCGCAGCCCGTGAAGCCGCCGTCGCGGTGCCTTTAGCAGGCCCTACACCCCGCGCGACAACACCGTCTTCAGCAAAATCCGCAAGTCGAACCACGGCGACCAATTGTCGATGTAGAACAGGTCGTGGGCGACGCGCGCGCGCATCTTCTCGTCGGTGTCGGTTTCGCCGCGGAAACCCTTGACCTGCGCCCAGCCGGTGATGCCCGGCAGCACGTTGTGGCGGCGCGCATAGAGCGCGATCTTGCGCTCGTATTCGCGGTTGTGCGACAGCGCGTGCGGACGCGGGCCGACCAGCGACATGTCGCCCTTGAGCACGTTGATCAGCTGCGGCAACTCGTCGATGTTCCACTTGCGCAGGAAGCGCCCGACACGCGTGACACGGCGGTCGTTGCGCGTCGCCTGCCGCACCACGTCGCCGTCTTCCAAAGCGGTCATGGTGCGGAACTTGATGATGCGGAATTCCTGCTGGTTGAAGCCATAGCGCCGCTGGCGGAACAGCACCGGCCGGCCGGTTTCCAGCCAGATTGCGAGCGCGACGATGGCCAGAAACGGCGCGAGCGCGACGAGCGCGCCGGCCGCGATGACCACGTCGAAGACACGTTTCTGCATGCGCTCGAACCAGGTGAGCGGCGCGCGGGTGAGCTGCAGGCTCGCCATCGGACCGTGCCGCGCGATGCGCATATGCTCGAAGCGGTCGAGGACGCGCTCCGGCCCGAGATGGATCTCGACGGGGATTTTCAGGAACTCATCGACGCAGGAATCGATCGTGCCGGTCTCGGACCACGGCGTGACGATAAAGACGGCATCGGGGCGCAGATTGCGCGCGCTTTCCACCGCCTGGCGCAGGTCTGCCTCCATCGTCTTGTGCCGCTCCTCGCGCGAGGCGAACGAATCGAGCCGCGTCAGCGGCGCGACACCGACCATGTGCATTCCGAAATTCCACGGCTGATAGCGCCGCACGAACCCGGAGATGTCCTCGCCGCTGCCGATCAGGAAAATGCGCTGCGCGGTGACGAGCCCGACCTTGCTGCCGAGGATGACGGTGTGCACCAGCGCATAACGAATGACGAGCAGCGCCGGCAGGCCGGACACGTAGAACAGCACCATCGAGCCGCGCGAATAATCCTCCATCAGCCGGGTGAGGAAGGCGAGCGCGAGCAGCGCGACGAACGTGACGTTCCAATATCTGAACACGCGCCGCAGGTGCGGACGGAACGCGAGATAATGCGACAGCTCGTACTCGCCGCGCAAAATTCCCGGCAACACGAACAAGCCCGCAGTAGTGACGCCGACGCCGAGGAAGCTCACCAGCGGCCCGGCATTTCCATAAACCATCAGATGATAGGCCGAGCCCACAAGAACCGAGACGGCGACGATGACCACGGTGTCCGCGATCACGCCCGCGATGCTGACGGTATGGCGCGCGAACGTCGTCCAGCGCGTCGGATGCGCGGCCACCAGCAGCGATTGGGGCATGAATGTCATGGCACAGCCTCGTCCCGATCCGGGACAGTCGTCGGTGATCTCCGGTTGAACACGGCGAGAAGCGTGCCAGCGGCGCAGCCGAGAATTTTCGCCGGCCGGCGGGGTTAACGTCGGGACGGCTGTCTCGCCGCGGCACGGATGGACATTCGTTAACGCGCGCCCGATAAGGCGCGCGCGGGATGACCCCGCTCATGAATGGTTACGGATGACGGCGCGCAGGCTGTTTCAGGCGATCGGCTGGCTGGGCGTTCTGGCCATCGTCGTGCTCTCGCTGGTCGCGCCATCGCTGCGGCCGGTCACGTTCCTGCCGCATGATCTCGAGCATGTCGCCGCGTTTATCATCACGGGCCTGGCGCTCGGCCTCGGTTACCCAGGCCGGATTGCACAGCACATGGCCATGCTGGTGATCTTCGCCGCGGCGATCGAGCTGGCGCAATTCAATGCGCCGGGCCGTCACCCGCGGCTGATCGATTTCGTGGTCGACGCGGCCAGCGCCTGCGCGGGCGTGGCGACGGCCGCCATGATCATGAGGCTATTCGCGCGGCCGGCAGAGCGAGAGTTGTGATTAACCCGGCACGAGCAGCGTCGCGTCGATAAGCCAGCCGATCCAGATGCTCGGCGCGAGAAACAATCCGAACGGAAATCTCAGCGCCGGGTCGAACACGCGCCGTCCCCAGTAATGGCGCACGCCGAATGCCGCGATGGCGCTCAGTGCGGCGATCTCGATTGCGATCGGCATCGCCGTCCAGCCGAGCCATGCGCCTGCGACGCCGGCGAGCTTCACGTCACCCAGCCCGATGCCGTCGCGCCCGCGCAAACGCCGGTAGAGTGCGCGCAGCCCGAGAAACAGCAGCGCCAGCACCGCGCCGCGCAGCGCCGCAATCCCGGCAGCCTCCCAGATCGCATGGGGCGCGGAGGTCGCGGCGTTCGCCAGGCCAAGCGCAAAACCCGCGGCCGAAAGCTCATTCGGAATGATGAACCAGCGCGCGTCGATCACGGCGATCGCGATCGCGATCAGCGCCAGTCCGGCGCCAAAATAGCCCGGAGGCCCGGGGGCCACCATGACGCTGACGACGCATGCCGCGACGGCCACGAGAGCAACGATGCAGACGGCGAGCGGCCGCTCCCGCCACACCGTGAGACGGTCGACAACCGAGATGCGCGGCATCGGGTTATTTCCGCAGGAAGCGCGGATCGGTCGTGCCGAGACGCCCTTGCAGCTTCGTGCGCATCTCCTCGGCGACGCGCATCGCATCGACGCCGTCGCGGATGATCTGCGGGCGGATGAAGATGATCAGCTCGGTGCGCTGCTTGGTCTTGTTGGTGTTTCCGAGCAGGTCGCCGAGCGGCAGCTGGTCGATGATCGGAAGGCCGGTGCGCTGCTTGTCGGAGCGCTCGCTGATCAGGCCGGCCAGCAGCACGGTCTGGCCGCTGGCAACCGCGATCGAGCTCTTCACACGGCGCTGCGACACCGTCGGCGTCAGGCTGCCGGCGCTGCCGGCCGCGACGTTCGAAATTTCCTGCTCGACATCGAGCAGCACGTTGCCGTTCGCATTGATGCGCGGCACGACGCGCAGGATCACGCCGGTGTTGCGGTAGTCGATCGTGTTGACGACCGGCGCGCCGGCGCCGGAGATCACGGTGGCGCTCGCGGTCGCGACCGGCACCTGGTCGCCGACCTGCAAGGTCGCGACCTGATTGTCGAGCACGACCACCGATGGCGTCGACAGAACCTTCACGTCGGAGACGGCGCGCAACGCATTCAGGATCAGGTTCGGCTGGCTCTCGGGACCGAGCAGGAAGTTGAAGCCGGGCAGCGTGCGCGCGAGAATCGCGTTGGTGCCGGCCGTGATCAGGCCGGACCCCTTGTCCGGATGCGCGCCGACGTCCTGGCTGGAGAGGAAAGCCTGCACGCCGTAGTTCAGGTTTTCGTTGAGCGTGATCTCGGCGATCGTGGCGTCGATCGACACCTGCAGCTGCGGCCGGTCGAGTTGTTTCAGGGTCTGCTCGATGATGCGGTAGCTTTCCTGATTGGCGTAGATCAGCAGCGTGTTGTTGACCGCGTCGGCCGTGATGCGCACGCCGGGCAGGATCGCGCCCTGTTGTCCTTGCGCGCCACCGCCGAATGCGCCACCGCCGAGCCCGGCACCCGCACCGGGACTGACCGCCGCCCGCCCGAACGGTCCGCTGCGGCTTGCCACGATGTCGCTCGGGCTGCCGCTGCCGGCTTGCGCGGGGATCGCCGGGCTGGTCGTGGCGCCGCTCAGCCGCGAATCCGCCGACGATCCGCCCGGCTGTACGCGCGCGCCACCGAGCCGAAGGCCGCCCTGCTGCATCACCTCACTGGTGCTCGCTGCGACGCCCGCGCCCGGCGCGATCTGGTTGGTCGCGCTGTCGATCGCGCCGCCCGAACGGCCGGCGCCGAAGATATCGGTCAGCAGCGCAGCCATCTGGCGCGCATCGCCGTAGCGCACCTGATAGACCTTCACCCCGGTGCTGGCGGTATCGGACTTGTCGAGGCGCGCGATCCAGGTGGCGGCCGATTTCAGCAGCGCCGGCTTGCCTGTGATCACCATGATGGCGTTGAGCCGGGCGATCGGCTGCAGCTTCACCAGACTCTGACTGAGCCCGCCCTCACCCGAGTCCATGATGCGCTCGAGCTCGCTGATCACCGGCTCCGGCGTCGAGTTGCGCACCGGATAGATGCCGACCGACTGGCCGCGCATCCAGTCGGCATCGAAGCTCAGCACGGTCTCGGCGGCGCCGCGCCGGTCCGGCCCGCTGCCCTGGATCAGCACCAGGTTGCGCGAGGCATCGACGCGTACGCTGCCCGGCTTCACGGCGAAGCTGTCGAGCAGCTTACCGAGCGTCGTGGCGGACACGTATTGCAGCGGGACGACGGTGACCCCATAGCCCGGTTCGCCGCGGGCGGCCGCATCGACGCCGCCACTGCCGACCGCCTCGGCGGCGGGGAGAATGATGTAGCCGCGCTTGTCGCGCACCAGCGAGGCGCCGCTCAGGCGCAGCGCGCTTTCCAGAACGAACAGCAGGTCGCTCTTCGGGACCGGCCGCCCGGACGCGAGCGTGACGGTGCCCTGCACGCGCGGGTCGATGATGTAGCCGATCCCCAGGATGTCGCCGAGCACGACCTTGGCGACCCCGGTCACCGGTGTGTTCTCGAAATTCAGCTCGTAGCCGTCGCCGCTCGCTGCCGGCTGCGCGCCGACAACGCGCGACAGGTCGGTCGCCGCGGTCGTTTCGCCATAATAGGTCGAGGATGGCACCCCGCCCGCCCGGCTTGTCGAGGTCGTGCCGGTGGGCTGCGGGAAGCGCGGCAGCAGGTCGACCGCGCGGATCTTGTCGAAGACGTCGGGCTCGCGGCGCTGATCTTCGTTGGAGAGGACGTTGCAGGCCGCCGTGAGCGCCAGCAGGGAAAACAAAACGATGAGCCGTCCGCCCGATACGGATCGCACTCGCCGCTGCGGCCCACGGATGCTACGCACCGCCCCACCCGAATTATTATGCGCGGCGACCGCCCGCTAACTCTTTGTAACATAACGCAGAGTCGAACGCAGGCAAATTGACACCGTTGCTTATTGTATGATAAATATTGGGGAACCTGTCAAGCAGCCAATTCTATTCTGAATACAGTGAAGACATGGACTATTAAGTCGTGCGGGGTCGTCCATGACTACAAATGTTGTAGACGAATTTGTGAAATACTTAGGTGAGCGGCATTTCAATGCTGCGAGCTTACTGTCAAAACTCAATTCTGCCCCGCGCCGGAATGGCGAAAAGACCCTGCGAGACCTTTGGGAAGCGAGCGACCTGTCGGCCAACGACTTTGCCGAGGAGGTGGCGCACTTCTACCGGCTGCCCCGGGCCGGCCTGCCGCAGCTGATTGCCGCGTCGACGCTGGCGCCGAAATTCTCCCGCCGCTTCCTGCGCGAAACGCTGGTCTTCCCTTACGCTGCCGCCGACGGCTCGTGCCGGCTGGTGCTGGCC
>Ga0207662_10001971_pt1 | contig 10125 bp, 4 predicted proteins | sample KBSS33LmetaG_FD_184338 | JGI IMG/M metagenome (GOLD analysis project Ga0207662, IMG submission 184338) | Switchgrass rhizosphere microbial communities from Kellogg Biological Station, Michigan, USA - KBS S3-3L metaG (SPAdes) (version 2) | ecosystem: Host-associated > Plants > Roots > Rhizosphere...
GGACAGGCGCACGGCGCGCCTGTCCTCGTCCGAATGAAACGCGAGCTACTGGTTGACGACCGCGTCGCCGGTCTTGTTGTCGGTGACGGCGCCGTAGATGAAGACCGGGGCCGTCGACGTCCAGTTGACGTAGAAGTCGGTCTGGGTGCGATCGGCGGCGGGGACGTTCGAGATGAGCGAGAAGGCCGGCTGCTGCACCATCGTGAACGCGGGGATGGTCAGCGTGTTCGATCCGAGGATCGCGCCGTCGGAGCGGCGCGCGGTCAGCGTCACCGTCACGGGTGAGCCGGCCGCGTTGAAGTAGCCGATGTTGGTGCGGTAGTCGGCCGACTGCGCCAGGAAGGTGATGGTGCTCGATCGCGAGCCGCTCTCCTTCGCCGTCAGGGCGAAGCCGGCGGTGCCGAGGTTCAGCGAGCGGAGGTCGTTGATGATGCGCGCCGAGGCGACGACGTTCTGATCGGAGGTGATCTTCAGCGCCCCCAGACCGTTGGCCACGCCGAATTGCGCGGAGGCGACGTCGTTGAGCACCTTCTCCTCGCCGGGGGCGATGGTGATCGAGTTCGTGGCCGTCGGAGCGGCGTTGCCGGCGGGATTCTGCGCGTAGAAGTCGAGCGTGACGGCGGCGGGCAGGGCGCCGTTGTTGACGATGCGCAGGTCGGTCACGAAGTTGGTGTTGTTCGCGCCGCTCGAGTGCGCGATGACCGGGATGAACGCGACGCGCGTGCCGTCGCCCTGGGTGGTCGAGACCAACTGGCCACGGATGGCGCCATTCGGAAACTCGGCGTTGTGGACGTTGACGTAGAAGCCGGAGGGATTCGCCAGGATCTCGTTGATCAGCGCCTGCGACACGCCGCTCACGCTGCCGTTGGCGAGCGTTCCGGCGTTCAGCTCCACCACCACGGGGCCGGCCACGCCGGCTGCACCGCGATGGATGTGCGCGGCCGTGGCCGTGCCGATGCCCTGCACGAGCAGGGAGTAGTTGATGGTGGTGCCGCTGACCGTGATCACGGCGATGCCGCTGCCGTCCGGATCGCCCGGACCCGGCACTTCGGCGGCGCCGGTCATAATTGCGCCGAACGACTGCGCGAACGCCGCCACCGGCGCGAGCGCGAGGAACAGCAGGATTGCGATGCGTTTCATCATTTCGCCTCCGTGATTCGATGACTCAGTTGTCCGAGAAGTTCGCCCAGCCCGAGAGCACCCAATTCTGGCCCGGCCCGATGGCGCCCTGGAAGTCGACGGCCTCGAGGAAGCCGTTGTCGGGCGGCTGCGCGACGTAGTCGGCATCGAGCGCCGGCGAGCCTTCCAGCGGCTCGAGGTCGGGAAGCAGCGTCCGCGTCAGCGTCGGAGTGCCCATGGCCAGCAGCGGATCGACGTTGCGGTTGCGCGTCATGGTGGTGAAGAGGAACGTGCGGGTCTGGTCGGCGCGGTCGGCGCTGTTGGGGAACTGCGAGTCGGCGAAGCTGCCGTTGAGGATGGAGTTGTTGACGACGAGGTCGCCGGCGCCGGCGTTGGTGAAGGTCGGCGCGTCGCGCAGGGTGATCGGCGCCAGGCGGCTGCCGGTGACCACGGCGTTGTAGAACTTGCCGGCCGTGTTGCGCCGCAGGACGCCGCCATAGTTGCCGGTGCCGCTGGAGACGCGCACGGAGGTCACGTTGTAGACCTTGGGATTGGTGAGCGGCGCTTCCGTTCCGCCGAGGCCGTTGTTGTCCGACTCGGTGAAGATGTTCGAGTCGCCCTCGTCGTTCTCGGCACGCTTGATCAGCGCCGCGTACTGCACGCTGCCGCCGTAGCCGAAGTCGAAGTCGAGACCGTCGTCGGCGAAGGCGATGCCGAGGAGATGCTTCGCATTGACGGTGCCGCCGAACCACTCGAAGGCGTCGTCCTTGTTGTGCAGGACCTCGACGTAGTCGATGACCGTGCCGCTGCCGACGCCGCCGAGCGTGAGGCCGTTGATCTCCTGGTTGGTGGCGATCTCGAAGCCGCCGAACTCCAGGCGGACGTAGTGCAGTACGCCGCTCGAATCGGCCGCGTTCTGCCCGCCGAACGTGTACTGCGGCTGGCTGGGCAGGCCTTCCAGGACGGCCGAGCCGCCGGTGACGTTGATCGGCGCGTTGCCGAGCAGAACCAGCGAGCCCCAGTCCTTCTGGGCGCGCGAGCCGACCCGCTGGGGGGAGGTGAACACGATCGGACGGCGCGCCGTGCCCTCTGCGACGATCTTCGCGCCGCGCTGGATGAACAGCGTCGCGCGGCCGTCACCGCCGTAGATGACGGTACCCGGCTGGATGGTCAGCGTGGCCGGTCCGGCGACGCCGACGAAGTCGTGCAGCAGGTAGCGGTTGTTGGCAGTCCATGTCGTGTCGGTGGTGATGGTGCCGGTCACGCCGATGGTCTGGTCGATGTAGGAGTACATCGCGTTCGACCGCGCCAGGACGCGCTTGCCTGCCGCGTCGCGCAGCTCGACCACCCACTGATAGAGGCCCGTCTGGCCGCTCGGGACGGTCATCGACCCGCCCAGCGCGCCGTTGATGCCCCAGCTCAGCTCGGAGCTGTCGGTCGACGACCCGAAAAGAACGAAATCCTTCAGCGCCGGCACGAACACCGGGACCACGCCGCTCGTCGAGCCGAAGAGGTCCGACTGCTGGCTGGCGGGCAGCGTGCCGTTCGAGACGTTGTAGTAGCGGCGCTCACCGGTGGTGCGGTTCTCCCAGTACAGGTAAAGCGTGACCGGCGCGCCGTAGCCGTTCGGGTCGACGGTCAGCCGGAGCTGCAGCGGCTCGCCGGGAACGTAGGTGTAGTAGTTGGTCTCCACCTGGACGATGGGCCGCGGTCCGGAGACCTCGGCCAGGTTGGCGTCGGTGGCGACACGCATGAGCGTCGAGGCCGGCGCGCGCTTGACCCACTCCATGCCGCGGCTGGCGCGGCCGTCGCGGAGCTCGGCCGCGGAGAGCGCCTGGCTACCGATGAGCGCCATGAACAGGACACACAGAATTCTTCGCATTGCTATCTTCCTCCTGGGGGGTGCTTCGTGAGGGTGGAGCGGCGGACGGCCGTCCGCCGCGGTCAGAACGGCGAGTAGCTGAGGCTCAGGCTCAACTTGCGGCCCGGATCGAAGCGGCGCTGGATTTGGCCGCCCTGGGTGAATTCGTGTTTGGCATCGAGGAGATTGGTCCCGGCCAGCTTCAGCTCCACTCCATGACCGAGCACGCCGAGGCTTTGCGAGACCACGAAATCCACGGAGTGATAGGCCGCCTCGTAAATGTCGGGCAGGCCGAAGGCGCCCACTTCCGAGAGGCGCGCGCCGCTGTATGCGCCGAGGACGCGGAACATCGTCCCCCATTGCGGTTGGTAGTACTGCAGGGCGACGTTGGCCACCTGGTCGGACTGCCCTTCCAGCGGCCGGTCGCTGTTGGTGACCACGGAGAGCTGATGCTCACCGACGACGACTTCCGAGTGGATCTGCGCGAGATTCACGTTCACCGACCACCGCTGCAGCGCGGGCGACAGAAGCTCCAGCGACCGGCGGAGCTCCAGCTCGAATCCCCAGAGCGTGGCGCTGTCCGCGTTCACGAACGACTGCCGGAGGTCCGACGTCGGCTGGATGATCCGCTCGATCGGCTTGTCGATCTTCTTGTAGAACGCACTGGCTGCGATCACTTCACCGTTGCCCGGGAACGTCTCCCAGCGCGCGTCGAAGGCGTCCAGCGTGGCCTGTTGCAGGTCCGGGTTGCCGGAGACCGAGCGGCCGCCGGCGACCTCGGTGAAGGTGAACGGGCTCAGTTCGCGGAATTCCGGACGGTTCACGGAGCGGCCGTAGCCGAGGCGCAGGTTCGTGCGCGGCGCGAGCTGGTAGACGACGTTGAGGGAGGGGAGGACGTCGCGGTTCTCGTTGACCGAGTCGACTTCGTTTTCGATGTCGAACGGGTTGAACGTCGTCACGCGCTGTTCGGAGCTCTCGTATCGCGCGCCGCCGATCACGCGCCATTTGCCCACCGTGCTGTCCGCCATCAGGTAGCCGGCGTCAATGGTGTGCTCGGCGTCATACGCGTCGTTGACGCCGGTGGTCTCGCGCAGCTCGAAGCCGGTGGGACTGATGTTCGCGGCGGTGTAGATCTCGTCCGGCGATTTGGTGAGGTCGAACTGCTGGTGATTCGAGGTGACGAAGCGGAAGCGGCGCGCGGAGAAGTCGCGTGTGCGGCGCAGGTGATCGAGTCCACCCTTGAGTGAGCCCGACCAGTTGCCGATCCCTGCCGCGAGGAACGTCGTCCAGGCCAGGCCGCCCTGCTCGATGTGATCGTCGAGGTCGAAGTACTCGAGCTTTCCGGAATCGGCGAAGCCGGTCTGCATCTCGAACACGCCGGGGTCGGACTCGCGGTAGATGTTCTCGCGCAGGTCCGAGCCGTTCGTCGCCGAGGAACGGGCCACGTTCCACTCCAGCAGGCTGCCCAGGCCGAGGCCGCCGATGTTGTGCTCGCCGCGAAGACGCGTCGAGAACATCTCCTCGAGCTGGTAGCGCACGCGCGTGTCGCGGATGTCGCCACCCGACGCAGTCTGCAGCCCTTCCTGCAGCCGGTCTTCACTCGACGCATCGCGCGTCAGGACGCTGCTCAGGTAGAGGCGGTTGGTCTCGTTCAGCCGGTAGGAGAGATTGCCGACGTAGCCGTTGCTGGCGTGCTCGCGGCTGGAGTTGAAGGTGTAATCGTTGTAGGGAACGAGCTCGTTGCCGGCGCCGAAGCCGAAGAAGCGCTGCTCCTCGTCGACGCTGTCGAAGCCATGGGTCGCGACAGCGGAGAGCACCACGCCGAGGCCGCCGAAGGTATCGCCGAACGTCAGCGCGTAATCGGTGCCGGGAGAGGCGGAGTCCTGGCCGCCGCCGCCCCACTGACCGATGAACTTCTCGCCGATCGCCTCGAGCTCCGCGGCGGTGAAGCCGGTCGGGTCGAGGTTGCTCCGGCGCTTCAGGAGCTCGCTCGGCACGCCTTCGGGCAGTCGCTGGCCGCCGTTGCCCGTGGAACTGAGCCCGCCCGCGTAACGGCGGAACGAATCGCCGGTCGTGCCGGTGAGGTAGGACGTGCCCAGGGTGACCTTCAGCGTCGCACCTGCAGGAAAGCTGGTGGTGGTCATCTCCACGACGCCGCTGCCGAAGTCGCCGGGCTTGTCGGGCGTGTACGTCTTCACGACGTTGACGGTGTCGAGCAGCTTGGCCGGGAACAGATCGAGCGGCACGACGCGCTTCTCGGTCTCGGTCGTGGGGAGCGTCGAGCCGTTGATGGTGGTGCCGCTGTACCGCTCGCCGAGGCCGCGGACGAAGACGTACTTGTCGCCGATCAGCGTCACGCCGGTGAGGCGCTCCACGACGCCGGCCGCGGTGGAATCCGGAGTCTTGCGGATCTCCTCGGAGGAGATCGAGTCGCTGACGACCGCCGACTGCCGCCGCGTCTCGAGCACAGCCACCTCGCCCGTCTTCTCGGCGGCGGCGACGACATCGACCGTCTCGCCGAATGCCGGGACCATCTTGAATGCGAGGTCGAGCTTCTGCCCCGTCATGACCTTCACGGTTTTCGTGATGGTCTGAAAGCCCTCCAACACCGCCTCGACGGTGTAGCCGCCCGGCACGAGCGCGGCGGCGGCGAACTTGCCGTCCGTCCCCGTGACCTCCACCTCTGCTTCGCCGCCGTCACGCGTCAGCGTGACCGTCACGCCAGGGATGGCCGCGCCGCTGTCGTCGCGGACCGTGCCGGCGATCGTGCCGCGGCCGAGTCCCTGGGCCCAGAGCAGGGTGGGAAGGAACAAGGTGGTGAGGAGCAGAAACAGGGCGATCCGTGAACGCAGACTGATCATGCCTTGCGTTGTACGCGCGACATGCACGTTGCGATTGAACGCGATGTCAAGCGCGCGTAAAGCGTCGCTGCATTCGCGTGCAGGGACGATTCAGCCGGGCGAGGGTTGGCGGAGAGGCCTGCAGTCGTTACGTTCGTCAATAAGTATGTTCTTTGCACGCGCCGCTGGCTGCCATGCGAACGCTGCTGATCCTGCTGCTGTCCCTTTCACTCCCCGCGGCTGCCCAGACCTCTTACCCGCTACAGCCCGATGGGCCATGCGGCGCCACCCGGACCTGCCGGGAGGTCATCGATGCGTGGAACGCCGCGAGCTGGGATGCGCTCGTCGACGACACCATCCAGACCGGAGGCGCGCCGCTCGCCGCCGTGCGGTGGTATTCGACGGAAGGATCGTGCACGGGGACCTTGTGCAACGGCGAGTTGCATACGATCGCCGGCAAGACCAGCAACGCCTCCACACATCAGTTTCCGGGCGTGACGGACGAGCTGAGCAACGTCCTGCTCAACCACAGCCTCGGGTCGGACCAGGCCCGTTACGAGAAACTCCGCAACTTTGCCGAGCTGCTGCGCCATCCCGACATCAACAACCTGCAGTGCTGGAAGTATCACGTCGACGGGCAGCAGGCGTACACCTCTCCGTCGCAGGTCTGCGTAGAGGTCGACAGCGCCTCCGACGCCTCGTTGCGCATCCTCGGCGCGTATGGCGTCGCCTGCGCCAAGCAGCGCTCCGGAATCTGGTCCACGGCCGGTCATCCCGACTACTGCGCGGACTACCGCACGCAGGGCAACGCCATCTGGGGACGTGGCACCGCCAGTCACGGTGAGATCCGCCAGCTCGCGAACGGCGAGGCTTATCTCGCCAATGGCTTCAACAACCAGACCTCTGCACCGACGAGCCCGCAGGCGTTCCGGCCCGACTACTACGAGTTGCAGTTCCTCATGGACTTTGCCATCGAGGAAGGGCACACCGGCTTCATGCGCGACGTCCTGAACATGCTCGCAGACTACGTCGTGACCACGGGGGCGAACGCGATCCACCGCGGCAAGACCGGGTCGTTCAATCCGGACACCACCAGCTATTCCTGTGGGGAGCTCTGCAGCCCGGCGTACATGGACAACATCGACACGTGGCGTGCAGTCCCGGCGCTGACTGGCCTCCTGGCCGTGCATCCGAGTCTCGTTCCGGCCGCGACGCGCACGAGCATCTTCAATCGCTGGTGGAACGACTACGGCGGCGGCAATCCTTCATATGGCGCGACGGCGTCGAAGCCGTTCGAGATCTATTCGGACGGCGCGCCGGCCGTCAGACAAACAGAGGAAAGCTACAAGACTTCGGCGATGTGGCTGCCCCTCGGCGCCGCCTACAGCGGAACGTACGCAGCCGCAGCCGTCGCGCATCTCGTGGACACGAAGTACGACTGGACCAACAGGCACTTCTACGGCGCCGCTTACTACGGCGGCTACTACAGCCAGTTCGCGCAGCGGGGCATCGGCGTGGCCACCGGCCTGATCGATCCGCGCACCTACGGCCTGCCCGCTCCGGTCCAGGTAACGGCGAGCGCGGGCAGCGGCGGCGTGACGGTGCAGTGGGCGAGCGTCCCCGGCGCGACGTCCTACGACATCGCGCGCTCGACCAACGGCCTCTCCTACGCGTCGATCGGCACGAGCGGCACGGCCTCGTTCACCGACACGGCTACCTCACTGTCCACGGCCTACCTCTACCGCGTCCGAGCCGCAGCCGGTTCGAACCGGTCGCCCTACAGCGGCGTCGCTCTCGCCACCACCGTTACCTTCACCGACGACCCGCTGATCCCCGGCAGCACCGCGATCAAGGCGGTCCACATGAACGAGCTCCGCGCTGGCGTGGACGCGGTCCGTGCCGCCGCCGGCCTTCCGTCATTCGCCTTCACTGATAACCCCATCGGCGCCGGAATGCAGGTCAAGGACGTGCACGTGACGGAGTTGCGCGCTGCTCTCGATTCCGCGCTCGACGCGCTGGGCGTGAATGCGCCGGCATACAGCGGCGGCATCGTCGTGACCGCGGCGCACATTAACGAGATCCGCGACGGCTTCCGATGATCGATTCGCCGCTGTCACCCCAGACGTAAGCCGTCGCCGACTCTTGCCAGTAGTGGCAGGCGTTGCGCATCGCTCCGGTCCGCACGAGACAGCACGAGAAGGAGACTGCATGCCGAAATTGAAGAGCAGGCGCGCCGCCAGGGCGGCGCAACCGCCGGCCGCCGCACCAAATACCCGCACCGAGGCCAGCGCGTCGAAGACGGATGCCGCGAAAGAGGCTCGCGGACGCGCGCAGCGGCTGAGCAATGACAAACTCGAAGAGCTCGAGCGCGACCGGGAGAATCCGGAGGGGCAGTTCCTCACCACCAATGAGGGGCTGCGGATGGAGGATGACCAGAACACCCTCCGCGCCGGCACGCGGGGGCCGTCGCTCCTCGAGGACTTTCACTTCCGCGAGAAGATCACCCACTTCGATCACGAGCGCATCCCGGAGCGGATCGTCCACGCGCGCGGCTCGGGGGCGCACGGCGTCTTCCGCGTTTACGACGACTCGTTGCGGAAGGTCACGAAGGCGCGCTTCCTCACCGACCCGTCGCGCGAGACGCCGGTGTTCGTCCGTTTCTCGACGGTGGCCGGCTCGCGCGGCTCGACGGACCTGGCGCGCGACGTCCGCGGCTTCGCCGCGAAGTTCTATACCGAGGAAGGAAACTTCGACCTGGTCGGCAACAACATCCCGGTGTTCTTCATCCAGGACGCGGTCAAGTTCCCCGACCTCGTTCACGCCGTGAAGCCGGAGCCCCACAATGAGGTGCCGCAGGCGGCTTCCGCGCACGATACGTTCTGGGATTTCATTTCCCTGATGCCCGAGGCCATGCACATGATCATGTGGGTGATGTCGGACCGGGCCATCCCGCGCAGCTACCGGATGATGGAAGGCTTCGGCGTCCATACGTTCCGCTTCGTCAACGAGCAGGGACGCTCGTCGTTCGTGAAGTTCCACTGGAAGCCGCTGCAGGGCCTGCACTCGGTGGTGTGGGACGAGGCGCAGAAGATCTCGGGGAAGGATCCCGACTTTCACCGCCGCGATCTGTGGGACGCGATCGCCGGCGGCGATTTTCCGGAGTGGGAGCTGGGCGTTCAGCTCGTGCCGGAAGCGGACGAGCACAAGTTCGACTTCGACCTGCTCGACGCCACCAAGATCATCCCCGAGGAGCTGGTGCCGGTGCGCCGCGTCGGCCGCCTGACGCTCAACCGCAATCCCGACAATTTCTTCGCGGAGACCGAACAGGTGGCGTTCCACCTCGGACACATCGTGCCGGGGATCGACTTCACGAACGACCCGTTGCTGCAGGGCCGGCTGTTTTCCTATCTCGACACGCAGCTCAAGCGGCTCGGCGGCCCGAACTTCCACGAGATCCCCATCAACCGCCCCATCGCGCCGGTGCACAACCTGCAGCGCGACGGCCACATGCGCCAGACCATCAACGAAGGACGGGTCGCGTACGAGCCGAACACGCTCGGCGGAGGCTGTCCGTTCCAGGCGGGCGCGAAGAAGGGCGGCTTCGTGTCGTATCCCGAGCCCACCGAGGGAACGAAAATCCGCGGTGAACGGAGCGAGAAGTTCTTCGACCACTTCACGCAGGCACTGCAGTTCTGGAAGAGCCAGTCGGAGCCGGAACGGGAGCACATCGTCGGCGCGCTGCAGTTCGAGCTCGGACACTGTGCCACGGTAGCGGTGCGCGAGCGGATGGTGGCGATGCTGGCGCAGGTCGACACCGGCCTGGCGCAGCGCGTGGCCGCGGGCCTGGGCATGAAGAAGATTCCGAAGATCGCCGGTCCGCTGAACCTCGGATTCCCCGCCGATGCGAATCCGAAGGACTGGCAGCCGCGGCCCGTGAATCGCGACGTCGCTCCTTCGCCCGCGGTGAGCATCCTGCTCTCGCCGAATCAGCCGGAGCCGGACATCCACACGCGCAAGGTGGCGTTCCTCGTCTCTGAAGGAAGTGACTCGGGCGAGATCGACTCGATGCGCAAGGCCCTGATGGCGCAAGGTGCCATGCCGCGGCTGGTCGGCCGGCATGTCGGTCCATTCGCAACGGTCGGCGGCGGCACGATGGACGCGGAGTTCAGCGTGCTCACCGCGAGCTCGGTGCTCTTCGATGCCGTCTATGTGCCCGGCGGAGCGGCGGCCATCGCGGCGCTGCAGAACGATCCCGCGGCGATCGAGTTCATCCAGGACGCGTACAAGCACTACAAGCCGATCGCC
>Ga0207662_10001974_pt1 | contig 10120 bp, 10 predicted proteins | sample KBSS33LmetaG_FD_184338 | JGI IMG/M metagenome (GOLD analysis project Ga0207662, IMG submission 184338) | Switchgrass rhizosphere microbial communities from Kellogg Biological Station, Michigan, USA - KBS S3-3L metaG (SPAdes) (version 2) | ecosystem: Host-associated > Plants > Roots >...
TTAACCGCTCCCGCGACGACGGCTGGTGACGGAACGTTGTGGTTCGTGTCCGCGGACGGCGTCAACATGCTCGATCCGGGTCGTCTTCTTTACAACACGATTCCACCGCCGGTACACATCGAGCAGATCACCGCCGATCGCAAGACCTACGATCTGATGCCTACCGCCAACGAGTCGCTGCGTCTGCCGCCGCTGGTCCGCAATCTGCAGATCGACTACACGGCGCTCAGCCTCGTCGCGCCCGAGAAGATGCAGTTCCGCTACAAGCTCGAAGGCTGGGATCGCGAGTGGCAGGATGTGGGCACGCGACGTCAGGCGTTCTATGCGAACCTGCCGCCGCGCAGCTATCGCTTTCAGGTCATCGCCGCCAACAACAGCGGTGTATGGAACGAGACGGGTGCGTCGATCGCGTTCTCCGTGGTGCCGGCGTATTACCAGACGGCGTGGTTTCCTGCGCTCCTCGCCGGCATGATTTTCGCGCTCGTCTGGACTGCCCATCGCGTCCGCGTCCGCATCGTCGAAAAGCACGAGCGTGAAATCAGCGCGTTGAACGAGCGCTTGATGAAGGCGCAGGAGCAGGAGCGGATTCGGATTGCCGGCGAGCTCCACGACGGTGTGATGCAGGAGATGCTGGCGGTCACGATGATGTTAGGGACGGCGAAGCGGCGGATTCCCAACGAATCAGATGCGAGAGCAACGATCGACAAGATCCAGGACAAGATGATTCGGGTAGGCACGGACATCCGTCAGCTGTCTCATGACCTGCACCCGCCGGCATTGCAAGAGGCGGGCTTGCCTCAGGCCGTGCGCACCTATTGCGAGCAGTTCAGCGAGAGTGCCGGCATTCCGGTCGCGTGCGAGGCGGACGACGGCGTGCGCGACCTGTCTCGTGGCGCGGCGCTCGCGCTGTTCCGCATCGTTCAGGAAGCGCTCGGGAACGCAGCCAAACACGCACAAGCCAAGCAGATGACGGTCCGCTTGACTCGGTCCGCCGACGTGGTGTCCCTCACGGTGTCGGATGACGGCCGGGGATTCGACTCAAGCAGTCTCGCGACGGCCGGCGGCATGGGCTTGATCACGATGCGGGAGCGTGCGAGTCAACTAAACGGAAAGTTCGAGTTCGAGAGCGCGCCAGGACGCGGCACGACGATCAGCGTGGTGATTCCGTTTCGATGAGCGAGGTCAGGCGCTTCCAGCGGTACGCAGGCCCAGCCGCGCGGCCATCGTGACGAGATCAGGAAGCGAGTCTGCCTTCATCTTGCGCATCATCTGGCCCCGGTGCGCCTTGACCGTGATCTCGCTGATGCCCAGTTCGCCGCCGACTTGTTTGTTCAGGAGACCGGTGATCACGAGCGCCATCACCTCGCGCTCGCGTGGGGTCAGTGATGCATAGCAGCTTCGCAGCGTTTGCATCTCCGACTCCTGCTGGAGTGCAGCCCGACTTCGCTCGATGGCGCCGCGAATGGCCTCGAGCAGGACGTCGTCGTTGAACGGCTTGGTCAGGAACTCGACTGCTCCGGCCTTCATCGCACGGACGCTCATCGGGATGTCGCCATATCCAGTGATGAAAATGATCGGCATGTCGGTGCGCGCGGCGAGTTGTTGCTGCAACTCGAGCCCGTTGAGCCCCGGAAGCGACACATCCAGGACGAGGCAGGAGGGAACGGTTGCGCGCCGACGGGCGAGGAAGTCCTGAGCTGACGCAAATGTCTCGGGCGTCCAGCCCGCGCTCTTGATGAGCAGCTCCAACGATTCGCGCACCGAGATGTCGTCGTCGACGACGAAGACGATGGCGCTGACGTCCGCCATGGTGAGAATCCCGATCGTACCGGCTGAGATCGATGAACGTACAGTATAGGTCCGGAGTGCGACCGTCGCTGTAAACATCATGGGCAGGCCTACCTCGTCCCCAGCGCGCTGTTGACCGCGTCGAGCAGCGCGGTATCGCTGAATGGCTTGAACAACACGGCCACCGCCCCCCGAGCGATGAGCTGCGGACGAAGCGATTTATCGCCCTGCGCAGTGATGAAAACAATTGGGATGTACTGTCCCCGGCGTTTCAGTTCCTGTTGCAGATCCGGGCCGCTCATGCCCGGGAGCCCGACATCCAGGATCAAGCAGTTCGACGCTCCAACCGCCTGGGATTGGAGGAACGCCTCTGCCGACGAGAACGCTTCAACGTAGAAGCCGGAGTGCTGCAACAAATCCGGCAGCGACTCGCGGACCGACTCGTTGTCGTCGACGACGGATACCAAGGCGCGCGTGCTCGTCACTTCCGGTCCACCATTTTCGGCATGTCAAAGATGCCCGTCCCGGGTCGAGTTGTCCATCAGACTTTGGTATCGGCTCGCGACTTCGGCTTCACGTAGCTCGATGGTGACCTCGGCGAACGTGACGCCCTCGAGGTGCCAGGTCCACCCCGTGTTGACCTGTGTGCCCGCTACGATGCGGCCGGTGGGAATTTTTTCGCGCCCGCCACTCTGCGCCGCCCGGGCGGCAGCCGGCACTCCTCGGCGCGCGGTCGGTTCGCGAGCGCGTCTTCATAGAGCCCTACTGATGTCGATTGAAGCACGGCTCCCGAGCACGATCCAGTAGACGACGATCGACTGGCGGCTCCACCGATACGAAGGTGTCGACGATACCTTCGTCTGATGGACAGGACGTCGCTCGACTGGTTTCATGCGTCTCGAGGTGAACAGCGTCGAGGCGGAGAGCGCGTCGTATTCACGGAGGAAGTCATGGCAACTACTCAGGTCGCAGTCACCGCGATGAAACTGGCGCAGATCACGAGGCCTGGAGGTGATTTCCAGATCGTCGAGCGCGAGATTCCCGAGCCAGGCGCAGGACACGTGCGAATCAGGATCCAGGCCTGTGGCGTCTGTCACAGCGACGTGTTCACGAAAGAAGGCCAATGGCCCGGCATCCAGTACCCCCGCGTGCCGGGTCACGAAGTCGTCGGCACACTCGATGAACTGGGTGCCGGCGTGTCCGGCTGGCAGAAGGGACAGCGCGTCGGTGTCGGCTGGCACGGTGGCCACGACGGCACATGCTCTGCTTGCCGGCGCGGGGACTTCCGCAATTGCCGGAATCGTCAAGTTCCCGGTGTCAGCTATGACGGCGGATACCAGCAATACATGCTGGCTCCAGTGGAGTCGCTGTCGGCGGTACCGGAAGGTCTCAGCGACGTCGAAGCCGCCCCGTTGCTCTGTGCTGGAGTCACGACATTCGGCGCGTTGCGCAACAGCGGTGCGTTGCCAGGAGATCTTGTCGGCGTGATAGGCGTGGGCGGGCTGGGTCACCTCGCCATTCAGTGGGCGAGCAAGTTTGGCTACAGGGTCGCGGCCATCGCGCGCGGGCCCGACAGCGAGGAGCTCGCCAAGAAACTCGGCGCCACTGCGTACATCGACAGCGGATCTGCGAACGTCGCAGAAGCCTTGCAGCAACTGGGCGGCGCACAGGTCATTCTCGCGACCGCGCCAAGCTCGAAATCGATGTCAGCGGCGATCGACGGCCTGGCGCCGAACGGCAAGCTCGTCGTGATCGGTGTGGCGGCCGAACCGATCGAGGTCACGCCGCTGCAACTCATTACGAAGGTTCGATCGATTGAGGGCGGGCTCGCGGGCACACCGGCTGATGGCGAGGACACTCTGCGCTTCGCCGAATTGAGCGGCGTGCGTCCGATGGTGGAAACGTATCCGCTCGAACGAGCGGCCGAGGCGTACGCCCGCATGCTGAGCGGCAAAGCGCGGTTCCGCGTCGTTCTGACAATGTGAGGAAGGCACGGGGAGGCTCAATATCGTGACGTATGACCAGGACATCACCGCGCTTCTCGTGATCGATCCGTACAACGATTTCATCTCCGAAGGCGGCAAGGTATGGAACCGTCTGAGGGCCGTTGCGGAAGCCAATCGCTGTGTCCCGCACATGTTGCAGGTCCTGCAAGCGGCGCGGGACGCTCGGCTTCGGGTGTTCTACGCACTGCATCGTCGATACCGTCCCGGCGACTACGAGACCTGGAAGTACATCGCACCCGTTCAGAAGGCGGCGTGGGTGCATAAGACCTTCGAGTACGGCACTTGGGGCGGCGAGATCCGCACCGAGTTCGCGCCGCAACCCGGTGACGTCGTCGCCCTCGAACATTGGGGCTCGAGTGGCTTTGCCAATACCGATTTGGATCTGCAGCTCAAGAGGCACGGCATCGAGAGGCTCATCGTGATCGGGCTGATCGCACACACGTGCGTCGAAGCCACTGTTCGGTTTGCTGCGGAGATGGGGTACGACGTGACGATGGTGAAAGACGCCACCGCGGATTACTCGGATGACGAGATGCACGCCGCGCTCGACGTCAACATTCCGAACTACGCGAGTGCCGTAGTAACGACACAAGAGGTCGTTGGTGCGATCGCTGCTCTCTCCGCGCCGCGGAATCATGAGGCAGCCATTCGATGAACACGCGCCTGCTGATGACGTTGCACGTGAAGGTCGGGACGCTGCTGAATATCGGCCCCGTTCCACATGGAATTCGGCGCACCGCGCCGCTGGCTGGCGGAACGTTCGAGGGTCCGCGTCTCCGCGGAACCATTGTGCCGGATAGCAGCGCCGACTGGCAGCTACTTCGTTCGGATGGCGTGCTGGAAATGGACCTTCGCTTCACGCTCCGAACCGACGATGGCGCGCTCATCTCGATGAGTGCATTCGGCCTCCGTCACGGGCCGCCCGAGGTCATTGCGGCAATCGGGCGCGGTGAGACCGTCGATCCGGCGAGCTACTACTTCCGGACCATGCCACGCTTTGAGACGGCGCACCCCACGTATTCGTTCCTGAATCGCCTCATTGCGGTGGCGAGCGGCGATCGTCGTGCGGAAGGCCCGATCTACACGATTCACGAGGTGCTCTGACGTGAGCAATGGCATCGAGTCTCGTCCGCTGATGGTGCTGCGTCTCGCCACGGCCGCCACCCAGGAAATCGGCCCCACGTCGCAGGGCACGCTGATGATCTTTCCTGTCATCGGCGGCTCGTTCGACGGCGAGCGCCTACGCGGCACAGTTCTCTCTGGAGGCGGCGACTGGGTAACGGCCCACGGCAACGGAAGCTTCACCCTCGACCTGCGGGTGACACTCGAAACCAACGACGGTGCCCTGATACACATGACGTTCACCGGCGTCCGCGATGACGCCAACCACTATTTCCGCACGGTGCCGCGTTTCGAGACCGCTGCTCCCAAGTATGCGTTCCTCAATCGTCTGCTTGCCGTCGGAATCGGCGAGATTCGCCCTGAAGGGCCGGTTCATGTGATCGAGGAAATTCTTTGAACGCCTCGCCCGGCCTCTCACTGACGGCCGCGCAAGCGGCTCGCTTGTGGGGGATCGATCGTTCAATGTGTGAGCAGGTACTGCGCGGTCTCGTCTTGAGTGGCCAGTTGTACCACACGCCGCGCGGCGCGTACGTGGCGGCGGCGCCAACGCGACAGCGGATGTGAGCGCGGGAGCGAACAGGAGGAGACATGAGCAAAAAGACCATCGACGCCGACGCAATCCTGAACCGGGCCAAGCCGCTGGTGCACCAACAGGCCCTCGAGATCCAGCCCTATGGCCACCTCGTCAAACTGCCAATCGCGTTGTCAGAGGACGCATGCAAGGAGAGTGTCGCAAACCTGAACCAGCTGCTCGCGGACACGATGACGCTGCGCGATCTCTACAAGAAACACCACTGGCAGGTTGCCGGCCCGACGTTCTACCAGCTGCATCTCCTATTCGACAAGCACTACGAGCAGCAGAACGAGCTGGTCGATGCGATCGCCGAGCGGATTCAGCTCCTCGGCGGCGTGAGCCTGGCCATGGCTCACGACGTCGCAGAGACCACGCTCATTCCACGGCCGCCCAAGGGCCGTGAGGAAGCGCCCGTGCAAATCTCCCGTCTCTTGCACGCGCACGAGATCGTGCTGAAAGAGGCGCGGACGATGGCGCGGCTCGCGGCAGAGCACGGCGATGACGGCACCAACGATTTGATCGTGAGCGACCTCATTCGGTCCAACGAGCTTCAAGTCTGGTTCGTCGCCGAACATGTCGTCGACGTTCCGCTGGCACAGGCAGTGTAGTCGGCTGGGGCATGAGACGTTGTTCGGTGCAACGGCCTGCGAGTGTGGTTTGTAGCAGAACATGTCGTCCAGCTGCCGCTGACACATCCGCAAGGTAAGCGCTAGCTCGCCAGGGGCGCACCGTCGACTGCACAGTGGTGGTGTCGATCCAATCTGGCCGATGTGGGTGAGTCCGCCGGGCGAGCGACTTCGTTTCGGATCGAGACCCACGCGAGCAACCCTCCCGCAGCGGCCAGAGCGGCACTAATGCGCATCGCCGCGCGAAATCCGCTCGCGAAGATCACCGGGTCGCGATATGCGTCACCGGTCAGACCCGTAAGCCCTGGAATCGCTGCAACGGCCAGGAGTCCTGCACCCCTGGAGATCGCATTGTTCACGCCGGATGCAATGCCCGCATGCTTTGAGGTCGCTGCTGCAAGCACGGTGGCGGTCAGCGGTGCTACCGTCAGGGACAGTCCAAGACCGAACACCAGCAGTCCCGGAAGTATGGTGCCGAAGTAAGTTGCTTCCGCCTGCACACGACTCATCAGCGCGAGTCCAGCGGCGATGCCCAGAGGGCCAATGGTCATTGGCAGCCGAGGTCCAATGCGATCAGCCAGCATGCCGGCTGGCGCGGACAGTGCCAGCATCAGGCCCGTGACCGGCAGGGTCGCGGCCCCCGCCTGCAGCGGCGAATAGCCCAGGACCTGCTGGAGATGGACGACGAACAAGAAGAACATTATGGACAGACTCGCATAGACGATGAACGTGACGAGGTTGGCCGCGCTGAACTGCCACGATCGGAAGATCTCAAGCGGCAACATTGGATGTCGAACTCTCCTCTCCGCAGCAACGAAGCCGGCGAGCGAACCCAGGCCGATGGCGCCGGACGACAACACGCCAGTCGTTGCGCCGCGCTCGCCTGCCTCGATGAGCGCCCACGTAAGCGCTGCCAATCCGACGACTGTCAGCAGCGCACCGGGGACGTCGATGCCGCGCACCCGCGCGGCATCGCGCGTCTCGGGAACGTGCCGGAGCGACACGACAACCACTGCGACAGCCAGCGGCACGTTGATCAGAAAGATCGGACGCCACGAGCCCACGTCGATGAGCCACCCTCCGACAAACGGCGCAGTCGCCGCGGCGACTCCTGACAGACCCGACCATGCCCCGACCGCCCGTCCGCGATCACTCATTGCGAAGGAAGCCTGAAGGATCGCGAGGCTGCCTGGCGTGAGCAACGCACCTCCGATGCCTTGAAGCGCGCGGGCGGCCACGAGTGCCTCGGACGTGGGCGCGACGCCGCACAGCAGCGACGCGCCGGCGAACCACACGGTACCGAGCAGGAAGATCCTTCGACGACCGAATCGGTCACCCAAGGAGCCACCAAGAAGGATCAGAGATGCGAGCGTGAGAGTGTAGCCATTGATCACCCATTGCAATCCGGCGACGCTCGCGTTCAGATCGGCGCCGATTGTCGGCAGGGCCACGTTCACAACCGTGGCGTCCAGAAAGGCCATGCCCGATCCGAGCACGGTGGCCAACAGCACCCAGCGCGCCCTCGGTGTTCCCCAGGTGACGGGCTCCGTTATGGAAATCGGTGCGGTCATGATCCCTCCGAGCGGTCGCGCTGGCTGGGAGAACGTATTCAAAGGTCGGACCTGCGGCCGAAGAGGTCCGGATTAAAACGCTGGCGGGGCAGGCGTGCAGCATAATGCAAGCGGTTCCCACACGGAGCATATATATGGCCGAGTTCGACGTCGAGGATGTCACCCGCATCGCCCGTGAAGCTGCACGTGAGCAGACGCCGACCGTGAAGGTCGCCGGCGTGGTGCTCGGCGCAGGCGGAAGTGACTACATCGAGATTCTTGTCAACCTGGAGGGCTGCCGCGCGGAGCCTTGTCAGTTCTCGCTCGGCGTATTTCGAAACGTCTCCGAGGCTGCACTGAAGACTGCTGTCGCGGAACAGTTACGGTCGCATCTGAATCACCATCGCGATGGGCAGGATGTAACAGACTGAGGACAACACTGCAGATGGCACGTGGCCACTCGCGCCTCTGTGCTTCGTGCAGATAGCCCGTTGGCATACCGGATCGCGGGTTCCTATCAACCGGAATCGGGAAGACAACAGACATCATCGGGTTGAAGAAAGCGAATAGCCGATCGTCAGGGGAGTCCCCATGAACAGCGTGTTGCCGAGAATCGCCAGCCCGCGGTTGACGCGGCCGCGGCACAGCCTCGCCAGCTGCGACGGCTGAAGCGAGTACACCCAGAAGATCCGTCCGGTTGTTGCGTCGAGCCGCCTATTCACATAGGGGACTTGACCATCGGTCGACGCTCGCCACGCGAAGCCTGGAATCGTCAGTGTTGCGACGCCGACCGAAAGCTGTGTGACCGCACATAGTGCGTGGTGCGCACATGCCCGCGCCGTGTCCATCCGAAGTCACCACTCGCCACCTTCTATACGAAGGAATCGGTCGACAGGACCGTTCAATGGACCTACGATGACCCGAGTGCTCGAGGTACCACGGGCGGAGGGCCTGCCGGCGACCAATCAAGTCACGTCGGGGATCTCGGAATGGATCTGTCGCGTTACACATTGGCGACGCTTCATCAGGATAGCGAGTTCGTACTGTGCCGAGGCCGGGGCACGGCCAGTCCGACACCTGATCCACCCTCTGTGCTCGTAACAATGCCTTCGGCGGAGCATCCGACAGCCGATCGCGTTCGGATGCTGCAGCGCGAACTGGCCCTTCAGGCCGAGCTCGATTCGGCCTGGGCAGCGCGGCCACTCGCGCTCTCGTATTTCCAAGGCCGCCCGGCGCTCATTCTCGAGGACCGGCAAGGCGAGTCACTGGCGCGACTCCTCGCCAAGCCTCCGGTCAGCCGCCCTTTCAGGGAACATCCGTCCGCGGAACCTGCTTTGGAGCTGGGCCTCTTTCTACGGCTCGCCGCGGGTCTTGCTTGGGCGCTTGGTGAGGTACACCGACGAGGGATCATCCACAAAGACGTCAAGCCGGCGAACATCCTGGTCAACCCGGCGACTGGTCAGGCGTGGTTGACCGGTTTCGGCATTGCCTCGCAACTACCGCGCGAGCGACAGGCGCCGGAACCTCCCGAGACTGTCGCCGGCACGCTGGCGTACATGGCTCCCGAACAAACGGGGCGCATGAACCGCTCGATTGATTGTCGGAGCGACCTTTACGCTCTCGGTGTGACGCTCTACGAGATGCTGACGGGCTTGCTGCCATTCACCGCTGCCGAACCGATCGAGTGGGTGCACTGTCACATAGCGCGAGAGCCCATTTCGCCTGGCGAGCGGGTGGCGAATGTCCCGGCTCCGGTGGCGGCGATCATCATGAAGCTGCTCGCGAAGACCGCCGAGGATCGGTACCAGACCGCGGCCGGCCCGGAATGCGATATTCGGCGCTGCCTCACCCAGTGGAACGCCGAACAACGCATCGACGACTTTCCGCTCGGCGAACATGACATACCCGACCGGCTGATGCTCCCGGAGAAGCTGTACGGACGGGCACGCGACGTCGAGACCCTCCTGACCGCGTTCGATCGCGTCGTCCACAGCGGTGCGCCCGAGCTCGTGCTCGTCGCGGGCTATTCCGGGATCGGCAAATCGTCCGTCGTGCACGAGTTGCACAAGGTGCTCGTTCCGCCGCGTGCCTTGTTTGCAGCGGGCAAGTTCGACCAGTACAAACGCGACATTCCGTACTCCACCCTCGCGCAGGCCTTTCAGCGCCTGATCCGCGCGCTACTGACCAGGAGCGACGACGAACTGGGTCGCTGGCGACATGCGCTTCGGGATGCTCTCGGGGCGAACGGGCAGCTCATGGTGGATCTCGTTCCCGAGTTGAAGGTCATTGTTGGCGAGCAGCCCGCGGTCCCTGACCTGCCACCGCACGACGCCCAACGCCGGTTCCAACTCGTGTTCCGGCGCTTTCTCAGCGTCTTCGCTCGTCCCGAGCACCCGCTGGCTCTGTTCCTGGACGATTTGCAGTGGCTCGATGCCGCAACGCTCGATCTGCTCC
>Ga0207662_10001981_pt1 | contig 10106 bp, 7 predicted proteins | sample KBSS33LmetaG_FD_184338 | JGI IMG/M metagenome (GOLD analysis project Ga0207662, IMG submission 184338) | Switchgrass rhizosphere microbial communities from Kellogg Biological Station, Michigan, USA - KBS S3-3L metaG (SPAdes) (version 2) | ecosystem: Host-associated > Plants > Roots > Rhizosphere...
AATCGGAACGAGGACCCACTCATGAGTAGAGCAATTTCGATCGGAGGCTCGTTCATGAAGATTCGCGCGCTTCTTCCTCTCATCGTCGGCTTTTACGCGAGCTCGGCTCTCGCGCAGTACACCGTGGTTTCATCGCCCGCCGAAGCCCATCGTGGGGACGCTGTGATGGTGACCTTCTCGGCCGCTGTCGGCGCGACGGGGGCGGCAGCACCGAATGCGATCGCCAACGCCGGCGTCACGTTCGCCCCCTCGAATATGATCAAACCTCTCGCGTTCGTCAATTCATCGGCGACTGCGGCGAACTTCACGTTCGACGTTCCAGACAACCTGCCTCTCGGCACGTACTCGCTCTCCTTTACCGCGAACGGCGTCCTCACAACTCCAACACCCGTTCTCCGCGTGACCATGGCGGGGCCGCCGAAAGTGACGAGCATCCGGCCCACCGAGTGGTTTCCCGATGCGCACGATCGCACGCTCCTCATCGCCGGCGACAACTTCAGCCGAGTCGGGAACGAGACACGCGTGCAAGTCGGGACGACAGAATTTTCACCCTGTGTTGCGGGAAAAACCGGTCGATGCATCGAAGTTCGACCAGACGGGCGGGCCATCACCGTTCACGATGTGCCCGAAGAACCCGGACGGCAGAAAATCACCGTAACCGTCGGCAACGGCTACTCGGCAGAAGATGTGAGCGTCCTGATCTCGAGCGTCTCCCGCAAGAAGCCGATCTGGATCGCACTGGGTGTGCTCGCCGCGATTCTCGTCATCCTTGCCGCCGTGCTTCTGTGGGGCCGCGGAAAGAAGGCGATCGGCTCGATGTTGTCCCGGCTGGTGATCGATCCCCAGACGCAGAGCTACAGCCTGTCGGCCGTCCAATTCTATCTATGGACGATCGCGGCGATCCTCGGGTACGCGTTCCTCACCGTCGCTCGCTGTCTCGTGCAGCAGAGATTCGAGCTGCCGGATGTACCGGAGGGACTCCCCGGCATTCTGGCCATCAGCGCCGGCACTGCCGTGGTCGCCGCCGGGGTCGATTCGGACAAGACCAAAGGCGCAGGCGCGCCGCGGCCGATGCTCAGCGATCTGCTGTCCACCGGTGGCGTGATCGTTCCGGAGCGCGTGCAGTTCCTCGTCTGGACGCTCGTCGGGTGGTCGGCTTTCCTGTCTCTCGTGCTGCTCAGCAATCCGGCCACGATCGAAGACCTGCCCAAGGTGCCGATGGGCATGCTCTACATGATGGGCATCAGTTCGCTCGGGTATCTCGGCGGCAAGGTCGTCAGAGAGCCGGGACCGGTGATCGCGGCGATCACCCCGGCGCCTCCGAACAGGCTCACCATCACCGGACGGAACCTCGAAAACACTTCCACCGTATCGATCGATGGCATCCCGGTCCCCGCCATCGACGTGACGCCTGCAGATGCGGAAGACCGGCCCGGCTACTCGAAGACTCTCTCGGTGCCCGCTCCGGCAGCGCCTCCCGCGGGCACGAAGATCACGATCGCCGTCAAAAATGCCGACGGCCAGAAAGCGGAGAAGCAATACCCCTAGCGGAAGTACGACGGGTCGACGTATTTCGTCTCGTAGACCTTCGCACTCACCCCGACGTTCGCGCTCATCATCAGGTGCGCCAGCCCGTCCGCGTCGATGAACCACGGCACCAGCGCCACCAGGCGGTCGCGGATCTCCGCGCTCACCGGATCGCCGACCACCGCCACCGCGGCCTGGGCGATGCCGGAGACGCGCATGACCGCCACCAGCGAGTCGGCGTCGCCGCGGTCGAACGTCCCGGCGTGCACCCGCACCAGGAACGACGGCAGCGCCGTCATGGCCGGCCGGGCATACGCGTCCGCCCAGCGGTCTCCGGTCGTCCCCGCCTCGCCGCGGTAGTCGTTGTGGAAGAGCGGCGGGACGATCCCGACCGCCACCTTCTGCAGGACGGCCGGCCGGGCCGTCTGCAGCATCGACCGCAGCCAGGCCATCGTGCGCGTCCGCGCCTCGGCCAGCAGCGTCTCGAACGGATCGGCGCTCATCGGTGCCTCGCCTGCGTTCAAAGGCTCTGCCATCGAGGCATTCTACGGCCCGCCTGGCCCCCGGCGCGTTCAACGCCGCCGCCGGTACAATCGCGCCGCCATGCTCCGCCACCTCGTCAAGGTCCCCACCCGCCGCCCCGACACCGACCCCCTGCCGATGGTGATCCTGATCCACGGCCGCGGCGCCGACATGAACGACCTGGCCGACCTGGCCCCGATGCTCGACGCCGCCGGCGGCTGCCGCTTCGTCTTCCCCAACGCCCCCAAGCCCTTCGAGCCCTACCCCGGCATGGCCATGGGCTGGACCTGGTTCGAAGGCTGGCCGCCGATCCACGAGTCCGTCGTCGAGTCGCGCCAGGAAATGCTCCGCTTCATCGACGAGATCACCGCCGAATACCCGACGCCGGAGGGAAAGCTCATCGTGGCCGGCTTCTCCCAGGGCGCCCTCATGTCCCTCGACAGCGGCCTCCGGACGGAAAAGAAGCTGGCCGGCATCATCGCCATGAGCGGCGGCCTCTACGACCGCGACCTCCCCGACCTGACCGCCCACGCCCGCCTCCCCATCCTCATCGCCCACGGCACCCAGGACGAAGTGGTTCCCGTCAACTACGCCCGCCGTGCGAGACACCTCCTCGAAGCCGCCGGCCTCGACGTCGAATACCACGAATACCCGATGGGCCATCAGGTGGCGATGGAGGAGGCGGCGGTGGTGAAGGGGTTCCTGGAGAGGACGCTGGCGCCGACGTAAGATACCTTCGCCATGAGCGACGACGAGCTGAGGCAACTGCTCGAAGGCCTGAGGCAGGAGAACGTCTCCGGTTACGCCGACACCAGACGCCACTTCGACGAGAAGACCGCCGCCGTTGAGGCGCGCTTCGATCAGAAGACGGCCGATCTGAAACAGCAGTTCCACGTCACTGCCGAGGGACTGAGAAGCGAGTTCCGGCTTCTCGCCGAAACCGTCGTCCGGCTCGACCAGCGTATCGGGCGTTTCGAAGAGAAGCTCACGGAGACGATCGAACGCACCGCCTTGGAGACGCAGGCGATGATCCGCTTTTCTCACGCCGATCTCGACCGCCGCGTTCACGTCACTCGAAGCTGAGGTGGCCGATCTTCAGCCCCGCGTCCAGCGGCTCGGGTCGTCGAACTGAGCGGCGCCTCCCTCGTCATGCTGAGGCGCGGCACGGCGCGAGGCGCAGCGGTGGATCAAAAGACACTGGGGCCTGGGTCGCTCGCTTTCGATTCGTGCGTCATCGCGAGCGCTGGGACAGGCGAGGGCGCCTGTCCTCCATGCTGACACTGCGGACAATGACCTTCGCGTAAAAGCACGCCGGAGGCGTGCCGGAAATTAGCCGGTGGTAAGCGCCGAAGGCGCGCCACCACCGGGAAGGATCGGTTAAGGAACAGCACCCCGGCAGGGGTGCCGGAAAAAACCGCGACCCTCCAGGGTCGAACTTGTTGTGCGTCCGCAACCGGTGGCGGCGCGCCTGACGGCGCTTGCCACCGGCTGATATCCGGCACGCCTCCGGCGTGCGATGTGAGCCCGCCGCGGAAAAGCGCACCACCGCTGGGCCGGATCACCACGACAGACAATGGAGGACAGGCGCCCTCGCCTGTCCAAACGTGCCGAATCATCACGGTTGCCACGAACGGCATCTCACCTTCCGCCGTCATTCCGAGTTGGGGCACTCCACAGCCTAGGGGCTAACTCACCTACCGCCCGTCAGCGCGTGGCGACGGTCGTCGCATTTCGAGATTCTTCGCCGTCTTCGCGGCTTCTAAGAAACCTTCCTCCGAGGCCACGCCGGAAGACGATCGTCCAGAACGGCGAGCGCAAGCCCTTCAAGTACGACCACCGCGCGCCGCCGCCGCCCTTCCGGTCGAACTCCGCCGTGACGTACGAGCCGCTCACGTCAGGCACGCGACGTGCGCTCGCTATCTGCCGGAGAACGTCATCGCCCGAGGAGACTGGCGGGCGGCAGACAAAGGAGCGCATATGCCAGAGGGTTGCATCGCGGCGTTGTTGTCCGGACTCGGATCGGCGCCGCTGGACGCGCAGACCATGACCATCGCCCGCGCCGCGTCACGTCCGGCACAGGCCGGCCCCGCCGAATACTTCACCGGCTCGGTCCGCGTCACTCCCCTGTTCGCCGCGACCGCCACATCCTCCGAGTCCGCCGCCATCGTGTCGTTCGAGCCCTGCGCCCGCTCCGCCTGGCATACGCATCCGCGAGGGCAAGTCCTGGTCGTGACCGCCGGCGCCGGCCGCGTCCAGCAGTGGGGCGGCCCGATCGAAGACCTCCGCCCGGGCGACGTCGTCTGGACCCCGCCCGGCATCAAGCACTGGCACGGCGCCGCTCCAGACAGCGCCATGACCCACATCGCGATTCAGGCGCAGCAGGACGGAACACCCGTGGAGTGGATGGAGAAGGTGACGGACGAGCAATACCAGGGGGGGTAAGAGGGGGGGTAAGAGGCGGGGGCGGAGAGGAAGGCACCGTTCGAATCCGTGAGCAGCGGGCAAATCCTTCGCGACCTCCCCCGGGCCGTCGCCTATTCGGGCCGGCCCACCGGGAAGACGCCGCTGCCGATCGCGGGGCGGGTGTTTCGGGAAAACGGGCAGAAGGACATGAGGGAGGTCCAGGGATCCACGCCCTCAGTCGAACCCGACAATGTCCGTTTGATTGACTTGGAGAGCTTCGGAAAACTTCTGGATGATCTTACGATCGTCCCTCGCGGCGTCTGCACTGCGCGGATACGAGGACAGCATGAAGGCCATGCCGCCTTGCGCCTCGTGTGGCCTGTCCACATGTTGGACTACGAGTTGCGCGATCGACACACCCGGGTACAATCGGATTGGAATCTCGCCGACATTGGTCAGCTCCAAGGTCAGTACTCCGGCATACTGCGGATGAACAGTCGTTGCGGTCGCGACTATCAGTCCGTCCCGGCCCCATGCCGAACGGCCGATGACCGTCGCGCATAGGTGCCATGGGAGGCGTAGCCACTCCAAGGTCACGCCAAGGACAAACTGGCGCGGATGGAGAACGTAGTAACTCCCCACTGGAACAATCTGATCGTCAAAATAAGCGCTGATATCTCGTTGGTGCTGAGGGCTTATGTGATCGAGACTGTCGATCCGCGTTCGCTGTGGTATGCGGAAGCGCTGCCCAAGGCGTACGTCGATTGACGCATTACCCGGCTTTGCCTGGCGATCCCACTGGAGCACTGGCGTTATCGCAAGCCACTCTTCGGTTCCGGGTCCAGTGTCTGTCGCTATCTTCTTTATCGATGCGGCCGAAAGGACACAGCCGGATCGCGCGGGCGAGATGGTCGTCTGGTCCGAAGGCCTCACCTCGAACTCAGGCTCGTCATCCGACATTCGTACCTGCTTTGTCACCTCGGTCCATCGTCTAGCAACCTCCGACAGTTCGAGCGTCTTGAGGAGAAAGTCATTGAAGAGCCGAAACACCTTCGGCCTGCTGACGGCGTCGCCGAGATGTCGCGAAAACTCATTAAGGTTACCGAGAAAGCATTCCCACGCCGCATTGAGAATACTCGCGGTAGCGACGTACCGGGGGGTTCCAGCGATGTATTGCTCCACTGGAACAACATTGTAGTTGATCGCGCGGACGAGATCTGGAACCTCTGTTTCGTAGAGCGCGCCGGTGTACACCTGTGGCTCTAGGCCATCGAGCTGTTGGCGTGCCATAATAAGAGCATTCCGGCGCAAAGGCATGATAATACCTTCGTTGTCCGCAAACACTTCCATGACAGCGTCCAAGACCTCAGCCCTGAGGTCATCGACGTCGAACGCGAACGTTGAGCCGCTATTCGCTTGCATTCGCCAGTGCGCCAGAGCAGCCTGCGTCTTCGGTAACCACTGTGCAGCTCGCGATGATTCTTGAACGTCGTACCGCATTACAGCAATGCGAAATTCGTCATTCAGCGCATCGATCAGAATCCGCAGGCGAAGTGCAAAGGGCGGGTGACTCGCCGAAGCAGTATGCATCGTGTGCAGAGCGCGAATGTCGTAGACTGCCGCGCACACGTACGCCGGGCCGAAGAGATGCATCGCAAAGAGATCAGCTGTGATTTCGGCTCGCCACGCGTTTACCACGTCTGTGGCAACATCTCGCAGCGTTGGCTCCAACGCAGCAAACCGGGCGCCAGTCACGGGGGGAAGCGCCATACTACAGAGAGCATGTCCAAACTCGTGCGCAAAGATGCAATGCAGCAGCACGTGCGTCACATCGGCGGAGGCAATCCGAATGTGAATCACGTGTGGTATCTCTGCTCCGCGGTAACCGACACCGACCGCATACAGCTCCGCCAGAATGCCAGATAGTTCCGCGTCGAGAAATTCCGTAACTGTGAATGACGAGCCGTCGCCGACCGTGATGAGTAGCTCTGTGTTCGGTCTCAAGTTTCGTACGATCCGACGGAACGAATTGGCGACTTCAGGCGGCACCGGAATTGGACTGGGTTTGACGTGCCCTATGACTGCGGTGAGATTCCTGTGAATCTGCGCGAACCTATGAAGCTTCTGCGCGTCCAGTGGCAGAAATGGCGCGTGCTCCGGCCGTTGCGGGCGGCGGCGCGATGCCAGTGCTTCCGTAATACCGCGCGCAGCATCCGAGACAAACTGAAGGAGCATGCGTGCTGCGGCGTCAGTCGTGTGAAGTTCAGCCTCCCGAACCACGTCGCGCAATGCGTGGTACCGCTCCTCAAGCAGGTCGAACTGTGTACGTTCGATGAACAGCTTTGATGCCGGATCGTCGCGTTGCAACCTGTCTCGCTTTATCATCGCTCAATTGTTAGGCCGCACGTATTACGGACAAACGCACTAAAGAAGCGAACGGCGCGGCGAATGACACATAAATGAGACCGAGCGGATTTCCATGCGACAGCAACTCTAGGCGCGACTGACGCACTGACTCTGCCGCCGTTTGTCCTTCAAGGAAGACCGCCAAGAACAGCTCTGCGAACTCGGTCGCTAATGGCTCGAAGGCAGTCACCTCTGTGCCAATCACTCCCGACGCTCCTGCATTGAGGAACGGTGTAACCAAGTTCAGAGCGCTCTCCGGCGTCACGGCGACACTCTCGCAACCATTGATGAAGACCAACGGACGAGTCGCCCACCAGTCGATATGTTCGGTGTATAGGTTGTCACCGGTAATTATTGGCTCGTCGTCACCACCAACGTGAAAGTACGGAACACCATTTTCCGCCCCAGCGTGACAGAACAAATAAACGAGATGCGGCAAACATTCGCGAAATGCGCGAAAGAGACTCTCGCGCGACTCTGCGACGATCCGGTCCATCCTTGCCGTGAGTTGTGTCACAGCGCTTAGATGCCTTCCTCTCGCCTTTAGATCTGGGTCTGTCGTTGTGCCAATGACGATGTTCGGCTCGTCTGACGGTACGATGCTTGGTACGCCGGTCGCGCTCTGGCGACTGACTGGGACGGATATTCGATGGCGGAAGCCCCAGAAACCAGACGGACAGATAATGTGTGTGCGTCCAAAGTAGCGGCACTCGCCTTGAAAACAGCGTGTCCGAGTCAGGGGCGTTCCATTCTGAAGTGCGGCAACGAAGGTGTCACACAGAATGTATTCGGCAAGATTTGTGTCGAGAGGATAATCGTAGGCAAGCGATATCGGGAGCAGGAGGCGGGCGTCTTCGCGAATGGTTAGCTCGATCCCTCCAGGGGTACGGAGTAGCGGCTCGAGAGACCACATCGCGCGGTTCGCACGCAGTTTCTCCGCCAGATACACATAGAACCGCCTCCCGCTAATCGCAAGAGTTCGGAGGTCGTTGCTTAGTTGCCCAAGATTGAGATGGCTGTACCGGTAGTGCTTTTCGGACGTCCACTCGCCGTCATCGCCCCACGATGTTCGACGGAGGGCGCTGCGTACTGATGATATCTGCTGCGCGATCTCATTCGCGTCGAACGTGGCGCTGCCGATGGCGATTGGGTGATGTCCGAAATAGCGCAACGTGTGAGTGCCGCCGACGTCACTGTTCATCATCAACGAGAGCTGAGGCCCTGGTTCGCATTTGAGATAATCGGGAAAGAGCGTCACAAGGCGATAGTCGATGCGGGTGACGACGGTGCTGTCGCTACCTACAGGAATCGAGAGGACGCGCGATTGAAGCGTGCTATTCCGAAAGTAGACGCTGCAGCGCAGCTTATAGACTCCTGTCGCGGGAGGAGTCCGAACGCGGAACAGCGCCGCGTCTGTCGCGACGGCCGAAGGTGAGGCCGACGGCTGACTGCGGACGACCAAGCGTACGCCATCTGACGCCAACGTCGCGACGGCCGGCTCCCCTACGATGGTTATGCCTCCAGCGTACTCATACAGCCCAACATGAATCTCACCGTCACCCGGCAAGCCGGCCGCACGCGAAGGAATGACTTTGACGACATATTCGCGGTCCGGCTCAAGGCGCGTTTGATCTGGCAAGAGTCGCCATGGCGACTCAAGATCAGCGATGCCGACCCGTACCAACTCGTCGGCGGTTGTCACCAGATCCTCTTTCTCTAGTGCGATGAACTCTTCCGTGAACCACCGCGCCGCCTTTCCTGACGCGAACTCGGACTCCCTCGGCTTCTTCGCATGGTTCGCCGCCGTCTGTGCCCATGTCCACACTTCAAGCGATTCCCAGTCGGAAAGTTGGCGCACGGCGAGTTCGATCTGATTTTTGATCAGCCGTGGAGGCGTGGCGCTGGCGGCGAGAAGCGCGGCTGCGGTAAGTAATTTTAAACGGATGTCAGGCGGCGCAGGCACGTCGCGGAACACATCGGATGCCACAGTCGGATCGGCGTCGTTGATCTCACGCCAGAGCAACTGCTGCACAAGATCCTGGGCATCGCTGCCCATCAGCGTCTAATCCCCGCCTGCAATTCGTACCCGTCCACCCCGCCACCTCTCACGTAAGGAGTGACCGAAGCGTGCAAATCCCTACCCCCAACGTCGAATAAGATGAGGGGGACGTTCCTCCGGCAGGTGCCTGCGCCGCACCGACAACTTGCGCTAGCTCGACCACCTCACGCCTTCTTTAAGTCGGCCGCAGCTTTCCTCCCGCCTACCGATGCGCCGGGCATCGGCAGGCGGGGTTGCACTAGGACGCAAGGGCGAGCGACACCTGTCAGAGGCACCGCGCCTGTCGGGTTTGGCCGGGAGCGATTCGCTCGAAAGCACGATCGCGGCCACTCACGCGCCGGCGTCTTCGACCGGAACGTCGGAAATGTTCCAATCTCGATGGTAGGAAACTTCGGCTGGGCGACACTCCATCATCGAACGCATGTGTCTGACATCGAGTAACCGGCGCTCGATCCCACCCTGCCGCCGCGGGTGCTTTCGGTGACGCCACAACGCCCTCACCCAACGGATATCGTCGAGGGGTGGGCAGATGCTTTGTCCCGGGCGCGCGCGCCCGAACCCCCGACTGTCGCACTTTCGCGTCCGCGGCGGGATCGCAGTCAAGATCCCTCCGATCGCGCCGCGATGCTGCTGATCGCTGACCATTTGTTTCAGCGGGCCACTTTTGAGGCCGTCATTCCGCGGGTAGAGACCGCGTATCACGATCTGCGTGGCGGCAACACGGCTGCTCTCGTGTCGGTCGCAACAACCAAAACACAGTTCGTGTTCAAAGCAGATCACGACGCGAAGCTCCTGCGTGAAGCACGTCTCATCGAGGAACTTCGTAGAGACAGACGATTAGGCGCGTTCTCGGCTGGATTACCGCAGATCCTTGCGGTATGGGAGGACGGGCCGCCCTTCGCTTATGTGATGGAGTTCTTCAACGAGACGGAATATGCGACCGTGAAGCAACTGCTATTCAGTCGCGATGGGGCTGCTAGCGCCACGAAGACAATATCAGCTGATGTAGCAATTTCCGCATCCATATTGGCGCTGCGTGACGCCTACGTCGGATCGAGAAATGACCGCCAACAAGTCCGACTGATGAGCGACGCATACTATGCGCGCATGGCAGCGGGACTTTCTAACGCAGAAACGCACAATGAACGGTTCGAGTCACGGGCGTTGAACATAAATGGCACGGCGGTTC
>Ga0207662_10001984_pt1 | contig 10095 bp, 7 predicted proteins | sample KBSS33LmetaG_FD_184338 | JGI IMG/M metagenome (GOLD analysis project Ga0207662, IMG submission 184338) | Switchgrass rhizosphere microbial communities from Kellogg Biological Station, Michigan, USA - KBS S3-3L metaG (SPAdes) (version 2) | ecosystem: Host-associated > Plants > Roots > Rhizosphere...
GTCCGGCCACACGAGCAGCCTCTTCAATTCCATGATCGCAAAACGGGATGCGCGCGGCAAATGCAGAATGGACAAGACGGCGGCACTGTTTTGCCGCTATCTTTCCGCTTCGGGCTTGGCGAACATCGAAGGTCGGCGGTGTCTAGAACTCGGAACCGGCTATGTCGGGGCCACTCCCGTCGTCATGTGGCTCCTGGGCGCTGCCGCCGTCACAAGCATCGATCTCAATAGGTTGTTGGTGCTGGATTCCCTCAAGGAATCGATCCGCCTCGCCGACCGGGTGGAACTGTTCAATGTGCTGAAACCGTATGTGACCTCGGAACGGGCACTCGAGACGCGCATCGTCCGGATGTATGCATGGCTCGATTCGAGTCCGAGGACTCTTCCTGGCGGGATCACCTACGTGGCCCCGTGCGACCTGCTGACCTACCAATTTACTTCCCAGTTTGATCTTATTTTTTCAGTCAGCACTCTGGAGCACATCCCGCGCACAATGGTGGCTCCATTCATCCAGCGGACGGCCTCTGTTTTGGCCGCGAGCGGAGCCGGTCTGCATGCCATCGATCTGAGCGACCATCTTGACAGTGCCCACAATCCCCTGGGATTTTTAGCCGCCAGCCGCACGGACTACTGTGAAGACTCGAATGCGGACTCACGCGGGAACCGCATTCGCAGTGCAGAATGGGTGAACATATTTTCCGCGTCGGGGTTCTCCGCTTCCGTCGTATGGTCCGAGAGTGCCACCTGCTCCCAATTGCCGGAACGACTCGCCGATCCGTTTGACTGTATGGCGAAAGAGGATCTCCTGCTGACCTCCGTGCTGATTCACAGCCACAAGGTTCGGTGATGCCGTGACGATGTCGACTCCGGTGACGCAGAGCGATACGTTGACAAGTTCAACGCGAGTGGCCGATGCCTCGACAGGAGGGAGGGGACGCCGGCATCTCGTGTCCGTCGGTATTTCAGCGTGCTTGTTGGGCCTCATTTTCTGGATCGCCGGCTTTGGAAACGTCTGGGAAGGGCTGGCTCGATTTCCGGCGTGGGCGGTGGCCGGGATGCTTCTGCTGTTGTCGGCCAACCTGCTCATGGTGTCGTTCAGGTTCTGGCGGGTGTTGGCACACTTCGGGGTTGCACTCCCATGGAGAATTGCCTTTCAGGCCAATGTGGCGGGCAATGTCGCCGGATTCGTGGTGATTTCTTTGGTCGGTCATGTCATGGGACGACACATGGTCTTGCAACGCTTCGGGGTCTCACCAATTTTGAACGCGAGTCTGGCTGCGTATGAGCGCGCGCTGCTGGTGCTTGTCAGCGGTGGATTAGGAACGCTGGGTGGGATGTACCTGCTCGGTCACGCCGCTGTCACCGATTTTTTCATGCATATTGCGCTGGCTGAAATCGCGATCGCCGCCTGCGGAGGGGTGCTATTGAGCGTCTGGCTTGGCAGTTCACGGTTTGAAAGGCGACTGTCGAGACAAGTGTTCTCCTCATCGAATCTTTTCCGTCTGACGACGATTGTCGGGCTGACGCTGTGCGGCCAGCTGCTCATGTTAGGGGCCTTCATGGTGGGGATTGTCGCTGTGGCGCACGATATTCCGGTCTTCTCGATGTTTGCGGCTGCCGCGGCGATCAGCCTTGCGGCGGCGATACCGATCACCATCGGCGGATGGGGTCTGCGCGAGGTGGCGGCGGTGTACGTCCTTGGGCACCTCGGCGTGCCGTCGGCGGATGCCATTTCTGTGTCGGTGATGATCGGGCTGTGCGTCACGGTGACTACGCTGGCGGCCTCACCGGTGTGTCTGACGAAGTCTTCTCATGTCTAAGGTCCCCCCATCGCCTCCCATCGTTCACTCGGTGTCAGAGGTCGAGCAATACGCCGGCTGGATTCTGGGTATGGCGGTGGCCGTGGCCGTTCTGTTCCAGGTGCACCTCTCATTGCCCGGCGGCGTCATCAATCTCAATCTTGCCGATCCCTTTGCCGTTCTGACGCTGACGGCCGCAGGGCTGCACCTGTGGTTCGCGCGACAGTCTCCAAGGTGGAAGATACGCGGGTTCAATCTGGCGTTGATCATGATGAGTACGACCTTGCTGCTGGCGTTTCTCCACGGCTGGGCTGAAATCGGCATCACGCAATGGGCGCTTGCCGGACGCCTGTTCGGCTGGTTCGTGCTGCTGGGTTATCTCGCGGCGGGCTACGTGATCGTCACGAACGTTGGCCACCACGGGTTGCGGCGTTTTGCTGAAACGCTGATTTGTGTCGCGGTGGTCATCGTGGCGATGCAAGTCATCTTGCGGCTGTTGGAACAGTGGGGACTGCACACGGGCGCACGGCTGACTCAGAATTTCGAGGGATATGCAGGGAATCGCAATGCCTTTGCGTTTCAGTTGCTGGTGGTGGTCGCATTGCTCCTGGGCTACTTTGAGGTGTATGCGCGGTCGGGGGCCGGGGGGCAGTCCTTTTCACAGCGTTCGGCCGCCGTGTGTCTCTTGGGGATACTTTTGGCTGGACTCGTATGGACCGGGTCACGAGTCGGCATCCTCGTCGGTGCAGCGATGCTGCTCGTTGGAGTGTGGGTCATTCCGGCCACCCGGAGACCGCTCGGTGTGAGTGTGATCGTGGCGGCAGCGCTGTGGACCGGTGTCTTGCTGGCAGCACAAAAATCCCTGATCATGGCCTCTTTCTCCGGCGACGGCTATGAGACTCAGATCAATTATCTGCCCATGCAAGTGTTCTCTCCTGAGGCCGGCGAAGAAGAACGTTTGTTTTTTTCCTCCCCCTCCAGTAATCAAGAACGATGGGACACCATCGTCCATGGGTTCGACCTCTGGCTGCAATCGCCATTCGTCGGCGCTGGTCTCGGGGTCTTCAACGCAAAGAGCTCCGCTTGGTTTGGCTATCCGCAAGTCATACACAGTACGCCCATCTGGATGTTGGCTGAATGTGGATTGTTCGGGGCCGCCGTGTTTGCGTGGGGACTCTTTTTGCCCGCCCGGTATGCCATCCGATTCGATGACTCTCGTCCTTCCCACCGTATTCTGTTGCTGCTGCTGCCGGCGTTTGCCATCTTTGGTCTCGCGCACGAGATTTTCTTTCAGCGCATTTTCTGGCTCGTGCTGGGGGCTGCGCTGGCTCAGCCGTATACGTCAAGAGGGTCTCGTTGAACACGCCCCCCAGGATACTGTTCGTCGTGACGGAGGATTGGTATTTCGTGTCCCATCGGCTTGCGCTGGCCGTGGCGGCACAGGCCGCTGGCTTCGAGGTCGTCGTCGCGACGCGGGTGGGGCGGCACGGGGAAGCGATTCGTGCCGCCGGGATCCGCCTGGTGCCCTTCGGGCTGGCCCGCTCCTATGGGAATCCCCTCCGGGAGATTCTCGCGCTGGTTCGCCTCTACCGTCGGGAACGGCCGGATATCGTCCATCATGTGGCGCTCAAGCCGATTGTGTATGGCGCGGTGGCGGCGTGGCTGGCGCGCGTGCCGGCGCAGGTCAATGCGGTCGTAGGGCTAGGCTGGCTGTTCACGTCGACGAAGGGCGTCATGCGGCTGATCCGGCCGGCGGCGCGCTGGATTTTGGCCTCGCTGTTGAGAATGCGGGGCAGTCTCACGATCGTGCAAAATCCCGATGATCGGGCGCTCCTGGTTCGTTCCCATCTGCCGGAGTCGCGCATTCGGCTGATCCGGGGCGCGGGAGTGGACACGACGGTGTTTGCGCCGGCGCCGGAACCAGCGGGACCGGTCTGTATCGTGCTGGCCGCCCGCATGCTGTGGGATAAGGGGGTGGGGGAGTTCGTGGAAGCGGCGCGGCTGATCCGGCAGGCGGGAGTGCAGGCCCGCTTTGCGCTGGTCGGCGATCCGGACAACGATAATCCGGCCTCGGTGCCCGAGGCGACCCTGCGTGGCTGGCACGGCCAGGACGGGGTGGAGTGGTGGGGCCGAAGGGACGACATGCCCAGCGTGTATCAAGCTGCGCACATTGCCTGCTTGCCTTCGTACTATCGAGAAGGGCTGCCGAAGGTCTTGCTGGAGGCGGCGGCCTGCGGCCGGCCGCTTGTGACCACCGATGCGCCGGGCTGCCGCGAAGTCGTGCAGGACGGAGACAATGGAATATTGGTCACTCCACGTGATGCACAAAGCTTGGCTCGAGCGATGAGAAAGTTGATAGAAGATGAGAAGTTAAGACACGCAATGGGGAAGCGCGGACGAGAGATCATGCTCAAGGATTTCTCCTCCGAACAGGTCGTGCGGGAAACTCTCGCCATCTATCGAGAACTCGTGGCGTCAGCCGTGGTTTGCTAGGACATGCCGCCATGCGGATATTGGTCACAGGAGCAGGAGGATTCTTGGGGGCTGATCTGGTGGACGATCTTCGAATGTCGGGCCATCAGGTCCGCCGGTTGGTCTCTAGAGTCTCGATGGTGAAGGATGACGACGGCAATGTGATCGTCGGTGACATTCGGGATGCTTCCTGTGTCAGGAGCGCGATGATCGGCTGTGACCGTGCGGTGCATCTTGCCGGGAAGGCTCATGCACTCGATGACGAGGGAGTATCGGAAGCTGACTATCAGTCCGTGAACGTGGAGGGGACCCGGCAGTTATTGGAGGAGGCGAAGGCCGCAGGCGTGCGAAAATTTGTGTTTGCCAGCTCTGTCAAGGTGTTCGGGGAAACCACGCTCGGCTGCATCGATGAAGCGGCGCCCGCTGTCCCTCGGAGCCCCTATGCACGCTCGAAATGGTCTGCGGAACAATTGGTGGCCTCTTTTGCCAGCGGGGCGCTTCGCACGGTGTCTTTCCGTCTTCCCTTGGTCTACGGTCCGACGGAGAAGGGGAACCTCTTCCGGATGATCGCGGCGATCGATCGAGGTCGGTTCCCACCGCTCCCACGGGTGCCCGCGCTCAGAAGTATGCTGCACGTGAAGAACTTTGTGCTGGCAGTGCGAGCGGCCTTGGATGTCGACACATTTCCCAAGCCCGTGTATGTGATCGCAGATGCGACGCCCTATTCGATTTCCGAGATCTATGATCGCCTGCGGGAGGGTTTGGGCAGACAGCCGCCGGTCTGTCGTGTGCCGGCATGGGCATTGTCATTCGGAGCGAAGTGCGGTGACTTGCTGCAGGTGCTCACCCGAAGGCCGTTCCCGTTTTCCTCCTCGACATGGGAAAAGTTAATGGGCCAGGCCTGCTACAGTCCGGAAGCCGCGATGCGGGAGCTACACTACCGGCCGCTCTATACGTTCGAGCAGGCGGTTCCGGATCTCATCTCACATTACCGTCGATCACTCGCATGATGTGGCTGTTCCTCGCTGGCTTGGTCGGGCTTCTGTCCTGGTGGGTAACCGGACTGCTCGCTGGAAAGGGGGCTGCGCTCGGCGCGGTCGATCATCCGAATGACCGATCGCTCCATCAGGTGCCAACGCCGAAAATGGGCGGCCTTGCGATCGTCGTGAGTGGATTGGTCGGGGTCATGCTTTCAGCGCTTGTTCCGTTCGGCGCGGAGCATGAAGCCGGAGGGGAGAGGATCCCTCCGGTGCTCTGGGCCCTCGGAGGCGCGGGCTGCTTGGCCGGTATTTCCTTTTTGGATGATCGAAGGGGCATGCCTATCTGGGTTCGGTTTGCCTGTCATGCCCTCGCGGCCTGTGGTGTGGTGTTCGCAGGCGATGTCCGTCTTTCTGTGATCCATGTTCCCGGCTGGATGGATGTGGAACTGGGATGGATTGCTTCACCGGTGACGGTCTTGTTTCTCATCTGGATGACCAACTTGTACAACTTCATGGACGGGATGGATGGATTCGCCGGCGGAATGACCGTCCTTGGCTTTGGCATGATGGCCTATCTGTTCTGGAACGGGCACCAAACGATGCTCTTCGCTCTCGCCCTCTTCCAGGCAGCCGCGGCCATGGGGTTTTTACTTCACAATTTCCCTCCGGCTACAATCTTCATGGGCGACGTGGGAAGCATCTCGACGGGCTTTTTGGCCGGCAGTCTTGCGGTGCTCGGATGTCAGGAACGCGTCTTCGATCTGTGGGTCCCTCTGGTGATTTTTTCTCCATTTATTCTCGATGCGACGGCGACGCTCATCCGCCGTGCGCTACGCGGCGACAAAGTCTGGAAAGCGCATCGCGACCATTACTACCAGCGTGTCGTGTTGTCTGGATGGAGCCACCGGCGGACGGTGGGAGTGGAGTATGGGGTGATGGCCTGCTGCGGGGTCTTGGCCTTGATGTATCAAGGGGCGACTGATGGACAGCGTATTGTCATCCTGGGCGCGTGGGTGACACTGTTTTGTCTGTTGGCCGGGTTTGTGCGCAGACTCCAAGCCAATGGTGGACGTTGAGATAATGCAGGCAGACGCCCCACCCCAGACCGCCCGGTTGCTGGCATGGTTGCTTCAGTATTCTTCGCTGCTCATCAGCGGCCTGCTGTTCGGGTATATCGCACTCCTGCCGTTTACCCCCTTGCGTCTGATCGAGCGAAACAGCTTTCTCGTGTTGCTCGGGGCCCTGGCGCTCTGGTGCTTGTTCAATCGCAAGGTGTTTTATGTCCCAACTCCGTTTGATCTGAGGCTGCTGGCATTCCTGCTGTGGATTGGTCTGACCCTCCCGTTCGCTGTCTCACCGTCGTATAGCCTGCAGGAATATGGGAAATTGCTTCAGCAAGTGATGATGTTTTACGCGGTTGCGTACTTTTTAAAAGACAACCAGCCTCAACGGGTACTTTTCTGGCTCATCGGTGGAGTCGCGATAGTCGTGGCCGCCTATGGTGTGACGCAGTTCGATCTGACTAATGGCCAGGCAGTCAAGTCGTTCTTTTCCTCCGAAGTGTGGCTGACGACCTTTTTAGTCATGGTCTTCCCATTCGCATTTGCATTGGCATTCGGAAACGGTCCACGCGAGGTGAAGGGGATGGCGGGCATCGCCTGCGGTCTCTTTTTTGCCTGCCTCTTGGGCACCCAGTCGCGCGCCGGCCTCGTGTCGTTTCTGGCTGAATTATGGGTCATGGCATGGCTGCTTCGATCTTCTAAGGTAAGGATTGCCGCCGGCGGGATTACGCTCTTCCTGATTCTGGCGGTGTTGATCGCGTTCAAAGTCGATTTCAGCAAGGATGCCGATCTTCTTCGCGGGGCACGGGAATCCCTTCCGATCCAAACCAGCGTCATTTCAATATTCCATCGCTTCGACATCTGGGCATTTACGCTCACGGAAATTGTCCGGCATGGGGTTGTGGGGATCGGGTACGGCAGCCACAGTTATCTCCTGACCTATGGCGAAGACCAGGAGTCAGTAGTTCAGGGTCACCAGCCCGTCAAACGGGCCGGAACACATAACATTTTCCTCTATTTCGCTCTTCACGTCGGCCTGCCGGGGGCCATATTATTCGGCTGGCTGTATTACACCTTCATCGTCAGGGCCATTCGCGAATATCGACAAGCCACCGACTGGATGCAGCAAGGCATCCTTGCGGGATCTGCAGGGAGTCTCCTAGGGTTGCTCTGTCGGCTCCAGTTTGATCAAATGCTGGTTGGCTCCCTGGCCATATTATTCTGGGTTTTGCTGGCAATGGCCGTGCTACAGTATCCATCGTTGAAGACAGATCCGAAATCCTCGCTCGTATGAGACGACCGCTCATTCAACTCTTTCAATGGACCGTCGGGCGCTATGGTCAGTGGTTGCAGCGGTATCGCTCGCTGTTCGTTGTCTTCATCCAGTTGACCCTCATCGTGCTGGCGAACTTGTCCGCATTTGCCTTGAGGTTTGACGGGGAAATCCCCACGAAGTATTGGCATCTCCTCGGGCAAGGCCTGCCGATCATCTTGAGCGTGTTCGCATTGGGCATGTTTGCGTTCGGAATTCATCAGGGGCTCTGGCGGTATGTCGGCCTACATGACCTTGGCCGGATCCTCTGGGCCTCGATCGCCATCACCGCCGTCTCGTTTGTGGTCCTGCATTGGATATTCGGGTGGGTCGCCTATCCTCGATCGGTCATCATCATGACCGGACTGCTCGGCGGCCTGTATCTGGCTGGAATCCGGCTGGGCGTCCGATGGATGCGCGAATGGCTGCAAGTCCTCAGCCCCTCGGCACGCCGGGTCCTGATCGTCGGCGCGGGTCATGCGGGCGAACTGCTCGTCAGGGATATGTTGAGCGATCGAAGCTATCACTATCGGCCGGTCGGTCTCATCGACGACGATCCGGTCAAGCGGCGCATACGGATCCATGGCGTGCCGGTGGTCGGGCGGATCGACGATATCTCAATTCTGGCGAATCGTCTGGTCGCGCACGAAATTCTGATCGCGATGCCCTCCGCCTCGAATGTGCTGAAACAGCGGATTCTCGCCGCGGCGGCCGGATGCAAGCTGCCGATCAAGGTTCTGCCGAGCGTGAAGCAATTGCTGGCCGATCCGGCGGCCATGCAGCAATTGCGGCCCATGAGTCTGGAAGATCTGTTGCAGCGGGAGCCGGTGCAGACGGACAAACAGGAATTGCACCTGTTGCTGGAGGGAAAGCGGGTGCTGGTGACCGGCGCCGGCGGTTCCATCGGGTCGGAGCTGTGCCGGCAGATTGCACGGTATAAGCCGGCCTCGCTGGTCCTGTTTGAACGATATGAAAACGGGCTTCATGAATTGGATCTCGAGTTGCGGGAAAAATTTCCATTGGTGAAGTTCATCCCTGTGGTGGGTGATGTCACGGTGCTCGACCGCGTCAGTGAAATCCTCTCGTCGACTAGGCCGGAATTGTTGTTCCATGCCGCAGCCCACAAGCATGTGCCGTTGATGGAGGTGAATCCCAAGGAGGCGGTGCGTAACAATGTCCTGGGAACCAAGACGGTGGCAGAGGCCTCGGTGGCCGCTGGTGTCGAACGCTTCGTGCTCATTTCGACGGATAAAGCGGTGAATCCGACCAGCGTCATGGGGGCGACGAAACGCGTGGCGGAGGAGCTGATTCAAAGCCTCAACCGGCACGGTCAGACCAAGTTCACCGTCGTGCGTTTCGGCAATGTCTTGGGAAGCAACGGCAGCGTGGTGCCGCGCTTTGCCGAGCAGATACGGCAGGGCGGTCCCGTCACGGTCACGCATCCGGACATCAAACGCTTCTTCATGACGATTCCCGAGGCTGTCCAGTTGGTCCTCCAAGCCAGCGTCATGGGTCACGGAGAGGATGTCTTCGTCCTGGATATGGGAGAGCAGATCAAGGTGGCCGACCTGGCGAGAAACATGATCGTGTTGTCCGGCCTCGTGCCGGATCAGGATGTGCACATCGTCTATACCGGATTGCGACCAGGCGAGAAACTGTTCGAAGAGCTGTTCGAAGATACCGAACGAGTGGAGCCGACCTTGCATCCGAAGATCCAACGGGCCGTCAGGACCGGTGCATCGTCGATGGTGGCCGTGGAACAGTGCCTCATGCGCCTTGAGCTCGTGCTGAGCGATGGAGACGATGAGACCTTGATCCGATGGCTGCAGGAGGCGGTTTCAAGCTACCAGCCGGTGACCGTCCGGAAAGCTCAAGCCATCTCACCTCTGACGTGAACAACGCCGCAAGGATGAAGCAATGAAAGGTGTCGTGCTGGCCGGGGGTCTGGGAACGCGTCTGTTGCCGCTGACCAAGGTCACCAATAAACACCTGCTGCCGGTCTACAACAAGCCGATGATTTTTTATCCGATCCAGACGTTGGTCAACGCTGGCGTCACGGAGATCATGCTCGTGACCGGCGGAAACAACGCGGGAGACTTTCTCAAGCTGCTCGGCAACGGGAAGGCATTCGGGTTGAAACACCTGGACTATACCTACCAGGAAGGGGAGGGCGGTATTGCCGACGCGCTGAGGCTCGCCGAGCATTTTGCCGACCGGGAGCCGGTATGCGTCATGCTGGGCGACAATATCATCGAGGGCAACATCCTCACCGCCGCGAAGGCCTTCCTGCAGCAGCAACAAGGAGCCAAGATTCTGTTGAAGGATGTGAAAGATCCCCAGCGGTTCGGAGTTCCTGTCCTGGAGGGCAAGCGGGTCGTCAGGATCGAAGAGAAGCCTGCCAATCCCCAATCGACCTATGCCGTGACCGGCGTGTACTTTTATGACGCCACAGTGTTTGACATCATCAAGAC
>Ga0207662_10001986_pt1 | contig 10093 bp, 7 predicted proteins | sample KBSS33LmetaG_FD_184338 | JGI IMG/M metagenome (GOLD analysis project Ga0207662, IMG submission 184338) | Switchgrass rhizosphere microbial communities from Kellogg Biological Station, Michigan, USA - KBS S3-3L metaG (SPAdes) (version 2) | ecosystem: Host-associated > Plants > Roots > Rhizosphere...
CTCACCCAACCGGTCCCGGCGGCCCTGCGCCACGCTGAATATGCTGACGTTCAACGCGTGATGATTCACGATCATGACCGTCACGACGTCCGTCTGGTCCTCGGGCTGGCTGCCGCGGAGGGTTGCGCACGCCGCGGTTGCGAGCAATACCAGCAAGCTGAATCGCGCGAGATTCGCGCACCGAAGGACGAGACGCGAGAACACTTGGGACGAATAAACGAACGCTCCCCTGCGAGCAAGGGAGCGCTAGGAATTGGGGTCAGACTCGATTTTCATCGTTCTATTGCGATGCATTCGAACGATGAAAATCGAGTCTGACCCCAATTACCGTTTACCTCCGACGAATCGACACTCCACCGTTCGTCGTCACCGCACGGATTGGCGCTCCGCCGTTCCCAAGCTGCGTCGTGAAGCTGCGGCCGAACGATCCCTGGACGGTCATCGGAAATCCTACGTCCAACCCGCCGTTCACCGTTCCGGTTTCGAGAAGCGCTGAGTAGCCATTCGGGATGTAGAGATGGACGCCACCGTTTGACGTCCGCAGATCGAGCCCGCTGCCATGCCAGCGATCGCCGGTCAGCTCGGCGGTAATCCCGCCGTTCACCGTGGACCCGCGCACGTCGCCGTCGACGTCGATCACGTTGAGGCCGCCGTTTACCGTCTCCAAACTCATACGCGAATTCATTCCGTCGACCGAGATGCCGCCGTTGCTTGCGGTCAACGCGAGTTCGGTTTGTCGCGGAGCCCAGATCTCGAAGCTGACCGACCACGACTCCCGGCGCTGCATGCGCGGGCCGTCAGCGTGGATGTTGCCATTGGCTGAGCTGATGACGATCTGCCGCGCGATGTTCTGAGCTTCATTCGCCGTTTCGGCATGTGCCTGCACCATTCCGACGACCTGAATCTCGTTCTTGTCCCACGCGTGCACCGTAATGCCACCGTTCTCGCGCCCGTCCACGACGAGCGACCGGACCGTGGCGACCGTGAAATCTCGCGTCTCGCAGAACTGCTCGTAGTCGTTGCGATTTCTTCGGCAGTTGTCGACGAATTGCGACGCACGGCTCGATTGGGCAGCGGCGGTCCCGACAAGGCTCGCCGTGAAAGCGATCGACAGCGGCAGGCGGGAAGAAAAGCGACGCATGGGTAGTCTCCGGGATTTGAGCGTTTCGTCCAACGTGAGTGTGACAGCCGTCGCCGTTCAATGGTTGGAATTAGCGGCCAGGGGTATATTCTGCGCGCCCGCCATCCCCAACCTACAGTTCATGTTCCGGCTCATCACACGCCCGTTTGTTCTCGCGCTCGGCGTCGCCGCGGCGAGTGCTCATCTCGCGGTCGCGCAACCGACCTTGACCGACCGCCAGCGCGCCGACGCCAAACGACTCATCGACGCCGCACTCGCGGATTCGTTCGGATACAACCGGCTCGCAACGCTCACCGATCGCTTCGGGCATCGACTGAGTGGGTCGAAGTCACTCGAGGACGCGATTAGCTGGATTCTCGACGAGATGCGGGCCGACAAGCTCGCGAACGTGCGGGGAGAGCCGGTGATGGTCCCGCACTGGGTGCGCGGCGAAGAGTCGGCGACGCTCGTGTCGCCGCGCCCGGTCGCGCTCCACATGCTCGGTCTCGGGATGAGCGTGGGCACGCCGGCGGCTGGCATCACCGCGCCCGTACTCGTCGTTGGCAGCTTCGAGGAGCTTCAGCGGCGAGCGGCCGAGGCGAAGGGCAAGATCGTGTTGTTCGACTACGCATTTCCGGCGAACGTTGCGCCAATGGAAGGCTACCGCCAGGCCGTTGCGTATCGCGGCGGCGCGCCGGCGGCCGCGGCGAAAGTTGGCGCGGTCGCCGCGCTGATTCGATCGATCGCATCGTTCTCGATTCAGAGTCCTCATACAGGCTCCACGCGCTACGATTCCACCGTGGCGAAAATTCCCGCCGCGGCGCTCAGCATCGAAGACGCGGAGTTGCTCCACCGAATGCAGAATCGCGGTGAGAAGATCGTCGTCACGCTCAAGATGGCCGCGAAAACACTGCCGGACGCGCCGTCGCGAAACGCCGTCGCCGAGATCCGAGGCAGCGAGAAGCCCGACGAAGTCGTGGTGCTCGGCGGCCACATCGACTCGTGGGACGTTGGCCAAGGCGCGATGGACGACGGCGGATGCAGCGTTGCCGCGTGGGAAGCCGTGCGCTTGATGAAGCAGCTCGGAATCACACCAAAGCGAACGGTGCGCGTCGTCTTGTGGACGAACGAAGAGAACGGCGGCAGAGGCGGTCGCGCGTACCGTGACGCGCACACCAACGAGTTGGCGAAGCACAACGCGGCGATGGAGTGCGACGGCGGCGTGTTCCGCCCGCTCGGCTTTCGGTTTCAAGGATCGGCCGCTGGCTTGGCGTTCGCGAAGCAGGTCGGTGCGCTGGCGGGGGTCTCCCGTATCGAGGCCGGCGACGGCGAAGCTGACGTCGGACCGATTCTTCAGCGCGGAGTTCCGGGATTCGCGCTCGACGTCGACGAAACGAAATACTTCTGGTACCACCATTCGACGGCCGACATGATGACGGTAATCGACCGTGAAGATTTCGCGAAATGCATCGCGATGATGGCGGTGATGGTTTACGTGCTCGCTGATATCGACCAGCCAATCCCGCGTTGAGCGGTGCGCGCTGCCGCCGCGGTGTTTCGACATCTCTCATGGGAGGACTGATGAGGCACCGTTTGGCAGGGCGAGCCGCGGGGCTGTTGTTGCTTGCCGCGGTTTCGGGACACGCGCAACAACTCTCGGCCGGACAGCTCGTGGTCGACACGGTGCACGCGCCGTCGCTCGAGCGAAACCTGTACGGCGATTCCCCCGACCGGTCGATGTTGGTGTACCTGCCGCAGAGCTATGCGTCGTCGCCGAACCGGCGGTACCCCGTCGTCTATCTCCTTCACGGGTACGGCGGTGACGAGCGTGGATGGACAGGTTATGCACCGATCAAACCGGCGATGGACACGCTCGTGCGAGCCGGCGTCGTCCGCGAGATGATCATCGTGATGCCGAATGGGAACAACGCACTCGGCGGAAGTTTCTACACCAACTCGGCGACGACCGGCAACTGGGACGACTTCATCGCGCGCGATCTCATCGCGTTCGTGGACAAGAAGTACAGAACGATTGCGCGCCCGGAGAGTCGCGGCCTGGCCGGGCACTCGATGGGCGGGTATGGAACATTTGCCGTTGGAATGCGGCACGCCGGCGACGTCTTCGGCGCGCTGTATTCGCTGAGCGGCTGCTGTACTCAGGTCTCGCGATCCGGCTCGAGCGCCACCTGGACCGCCGTCACCGGGGCGCAATCGCTGGCCGACGCGCGAAAGCTGGCCTTCATTCCTCGCGTGTCACTGGCGCTGTCCGCGGCGTTTAGTCCCAATCCGAACGCGCCGCCGCTGTTCTACAATCCGCCGTTCGTGCGCAAGGGTGAGACGTGGGAGTTGGTGGACTCGGTGTATCCGAAGTGGGTCGAGCACGCGCCATTCGACATGATTTCGTCGCACGCGGAACGGTTGAAGCGGCTTCGTGGATTCATGTTCGACGTCGGATTGAGCGATAACCTGGTTTCGCCCAGGGCCTTGGCGGCGATGGATACGGCGCTGACGAACGCGGGCGTACGACACACGTACGAGACCTACGAGGGCGACCATAGCAACCGAATCGCAGCGCGACTGGCCACACGTTTGCTGCCTTTCTTTTCTCAGACGTTAGACTTCGGGGACGCATCGCGACGATGAGTCCGGTCCCCGACCCACCCACGTTTCGACTTTGAGGACACGAATGCAACGCCGAATACTGATCACGCTGTTGAGTTGCTTGACGATTCCGTCGGTTGTCTCAGCGCAAGCCGCGGGAGCCAAATGCGCGCCGGACAACGCGGGGCTCAAGCTTCCCGCGGGTCTCTGCGCGAGCATTTTCGCCGACACAGTGCGTGGAGCGCGGCATCTCGTAGTGGCTCCGAACGGTGACGTGTTCGTTTCGGCTCAAGGTCGGGGCGGCGGCGTGATAGCGCTCAGACCGAACGCAGGCGGGCAGGCAGACGCGCCGAAGCCGTTCGCTACCGGATTCACCTCGAGTGAAGTCGCCCTGTTCGATGGCTACCTCTACACCGAGGCGCTTGCTGCACGGGCGCCCGGAGTCACGGTCGCACCGGGCACTCCCTCGGTGATCGCGATTGTCCGCTATCCACTCAAACCCGGCGAGCTGACACCCAGCGGCCCGCCGGACACGATCGTCGCCGGCTTGCCGGGCCAGCCGGGTCACAGCACCCGCAACTTCGCGATCAGTCGCGAGGGTGTGTTATACGTGAACGTTGGCTCGCGCACGAATTCTTGTCAGGCGGAGGATCGGAAAAAGGACAGCCCAGGCGCCGACCCGTGCACCGAGTTGGATACGCGAGCGGGCATTTGGAAATTCGATGCGCGCAAAAAGAATCAGACACAAGCGACAGCCGTGCACTTCGCTCGCGGAATCCGCAACGCTGTGGGAATCGCGATTAGTCCGGCCGACGGCAAGTTGTGGGCGACGCAGCATGGACGCGATCAACTCGGCGGAGACGGAGCGGTTGGTCCATTCGACGCGAAGTACAATGCCGAGAATCCCGCGGAGGAGTTGATGCAGGTGAACGAGGGCGACGATTTCGGTTGGCCATACTGCTACTACTCGGTCGAGGCGAAGAAGCTCGTCTTGGCGCCGGAGTACGGCGGTGACGGCGAAAAGGTCGGACAATGCGCCCAGAAGAAGGGTCCAGTTGCCACGTTCCCTGGGCATTGGGCTCCGAACGCGCTGTTCTTCTACACGGGAAGCAATCTGCCCGCGCGATATAAGAACGGCGCATTCATCGCGTTCCATGGCTCTTGGAATCGCGCGCCGGAGCCACAGGCTGGCTTCAATGTTGTGTTCCAGCCGTTGAACGGTGACAAAGCCGCGGGCGCCTACGAGGTGTTCGCGGACGGATTCGCACCCAGCGTCGGCACTGGCCGCGCGAACGCCGCTAGCGGCGCGCATCGACCGACCGGACTCGCGCAGAGCCCGGACGGCGCGCTGTATGTGACTGATGACACCGGCGGGCGAATCTACAAAATCATGTCCACGCCCAAGTAGTCTCAACTACCTTGCGACAGGTAGCACTCAGGAGCTTTGCATGGCAGAGAATCCGCTTCAACGCTTGAACGCCGCGGGCCAGTCGATCTGGCTCGACTTCATCGACCGGACGATTCTCCGCAACGGTGATCTCCAGCGCCGTATCCGTGAGGACGCATTGACGGGAATGACGTCGAATCCGTCGATCTTCGAGAAAGCGCTCGCCGAAGGAACGACGTACGACGATCAGATTCAAGCGACCGACTCCGACATGACCGCGATGGAGCTGTTCGAGCTCATCGCGACGACAGACGTACGGTCCGCATGCGACGCATTCGCCGGCGTACACGAACAGACCCACGGCGCCGACGGGTTCGTGTCGATCGAAGTGTCGCCGGGCGCAGCCAACGACGCGCTCGCAACGATCTCCGAGGCTGCGCGGCTCTGGGCGACCGTCGATCGCCGCAACGTGATGGTCAAAGTCCCCGGTACAGCGGAAGGCGCCAAGGCGGTTCGGAGACTCACCGCCGACGGAATCAACGTCAACATCACGCTGCTGTTCTCGATCGACGCCTACAAATCGGTGATCGACGCGTACATGGCGGGTCTCGAGGACCGGATCGCCGCCGGAAAGCAGATCGATACGATTCACTCGGTCGCGAGCTTTTTCGTGAGCCGCGTTGACAGCGAAGTCGATAAGCGCCTCGAGGCGGCGGCGAAGACGTCTCCCGACTCGGCGGTGCTCAAGGCACTGCAGGGAAAGGCGGCGATTGCCAACGCCAAGCTCGCATATCGGCTTTTCCAGTCGGAGATCGCGTCGCCTCGGTGGAAGGCCCTGGCCTCGCAGGGAGCAACCGTGCAACGACCTCTTTGGGCGAGCACGAGCACGAAGAATCCGGCGTATCGTGACGTCATGTACGTCGAAGAGTTGATCGGTCCGGATACCGTCAATACGATGCCGCCACAAACGATCGAGGCCTTTCGCGATCACGGAATTGTGAAGCGAACCGTCGATGCCAGGGTCGACGAATCGGAGCGCGACATTCAGGCGCTCGAGAGCAATGGAATCTCGATGCGCTCGGTCACAGACAAGTTGCTAGTCGACGGACTCGCGAGCTTTCAGAAATCGTTCGACACGCTTGTCGCCGGCCTGCAGCAGAAAACGAAAGCACTGGGGAAGGAATTGGCCGAGAGTCGGTAGCAGCAAGCGCGCCGCCCCGCACGAACCTCCAGACCCAGAGCCACGTTGCGTTACTGCCGAACCAAGATCGTTTGCACGCTGGGGCCATCCAGCTCGACGCGCGACACACTGCGCAGCCTCATGGACGCGGGACTCAACGTTGCCCGCATCAACTTCTCTCACGGGACGCACGCCCAGCACGCCGCGACGATCGCGCTGATCCGCGAAGTCGCCGACACGATGGGTCGTCCCGTCGCGATTCTCGGCGACCTTCAGGGCCCGCGCATTCGCATCGGTGACCTGCCGGCCCCGCGAATGCTGGCCGATGGGAGCGACGTCGTCCTCGTGCCCGAGCACCAAGAACAGGGCGACGAGATTCCCGTCACGTACGCCGGCCTCGCCGACGATGTGCATGTCGGCGATCGCATTCTGATCAACGACGGCCTGATCGACGTTGTCGTTCTCGACGTCGTCAAGCCGCGCGTGTTCGCGCGCGTGTTGCACGGCGGCGAGCTGACCAGCCACAAGGGCATGAACTTGCCCGGGGTGCAAGTATCAGCTCCGTCGATCACCGACAAGGACCGCGAGGACACAGCGTTTGCGGTGAGCCAAGATCTCGAGTATCTCGCGCTGAGTTTCGTGCGTCGCGCACAGGATATCGCCGAGCTCCGCGCGCTGATTCCGAAATCGATGCTCGTCGTCGCGAAAATCGAAAAAGACTCGGCATTAGAGAACATTGAAACGATCATTCGCGCGTCGGACGGCGTGATGGTCGCGCGCGGCGATTTGGGCGTCGAGTTGCCGTTCGAGGAGGTCCCGTACGCGCAGAAGCGCATCATCGCGCTCTGCAACCGCCTCGGCCGGCCGGTGATCACCGCGACGCAGATGCTCGAGTCGATGATCACGCATCCGCGACCCACGCGCGCCGAGGCGAGCGACGTCGCCAACGCCATCCTCGACGGAACCGATGCCGTGATGCTCTCGGCGGAGACGGCAGCCGGACAGTATCCGCGTCTCGCCGTGGAGGCGATGAACCGGATCATCTCGGAGATCGAATCAACGCCGCAGCAATGGCGGCGCGACGAACGCGTGCGCAGCGACACAGCGGTGTCGACGGAGTTCGCGATCGCGGCGGCGGGAGCGGCAGCCGTTGGAATGCTCAACGCGCCGGCACTCATCGTCTTCACGAAGAGTGGATTCAGCGCGCGCATCGTCGCGTCGCACCGGCCGAGCGTCCCCATTCTCGTGTTGACCGATATCCCGCGGACGTTCCGCCAGCTCTCGCTTGTCTGGGGCGTGATTCCCGAGCTCGTGCCGCACTGCAATACCTACGACGAAATGGTGCGGCTCGGGTTGGATGCCGTGCGCCGCCACGGCTTGGCGCGTTCAGGCGATCGGGTGGTCGTCACTGCCGGCGTGCCGTTCGACGTGCCGGGAACGACAAATCTTCTCAAGGTTGAAACCGTATGACGCCCGCGCGCCGCGCTGAACGGACCGCGCACCCCCGGTGAAGCTGACCTTCCTCGGCACCGGCACGAGCTTTGGTGTGCCGCAGCTCGGGTGCCACTGCGAGGTTTGCCGGTCGCCCGATCCGCGCGACACGCGGTCGCGAGTCGGTGCCGTGGTCGAAAGCAGCAGGGGCACTCGAATTCTCATCGACACGCCCCCGGAGCTGCGCTTGCAGCTCATCGCGGCGGGGATCGATCGAGTCGATGCGGTGCTCTTCACGCATGCGCATGCCGATCACTCCCACGGCATCGACGACCTCCGCGCGATCACGCTTCGCCGATCTGCGCCACTTCCGATTTATGGGCCAGCCGAAACACTCGACGACCTGGCGACGAAGTTTCGCTACATCTTCGACGAGCGCGTTCGCCCGCTACCGGGGACATCCAAGCCGGAGGGAAAGGCGCATCCGATAGAAGCCGGGCGACAGTTCTCCATCGCCGACCTCGAGATCATGCCGGTGGCGGTGCCGCACGGAGCTGTCACAGTCTTTGCATACCGGATTGGACCGTTGGCATATGTGACGGACGCCAAATCGCTCCCCGCGGAAGCCATCGCGCTCCTGCGCGGAGCGAGCGTCTTGGTGATCAACGCGCTGTTTCGAACCGAGCATCCGACGCACCTCAGCATTCCCGAGGCGGTCGCCACCGCCCGTGACATCGGTGCCGAACGCACGTATCTCACGCATCTGACACACGACAACTTTCACGCCGATCTCGAAGCGGAACTACCGCGAGGAATCGTGCCGGCGTTCGATGGGCTCACCGTCCGCATCGACTGACATGACACTTCGCATAGACTTCACCAACATGATGGGCGATGTCGTCGACGGCGGAGTCGCCGCGTCCGACTGGACGTCCGCCGAAGCGGGGTTCCGCGCCGCCCACGCCGGGCTTGGTCGGCGACGCGACGCTGGAGAGTTGGGCTTCCTGTCGCTTCCCACCGACGATGCGCTCCACCATCAGTCGCTCGACTTCGCGGCCAAGACTCGCGGCATGTTCGACGACATCATTGTGCTCGGTATCGGCGGGTCGGCGCTCGGACCCATCGCGCTGCGAACCGCGTTGCTCAAGCCGGCGTGGAACACACTCGACAAGAATGCGCGCGTCAATCAGCCTCGTTTGCACGTGCTCGACAACGTCGATCCGAACACGATCGCGTCGCTCCTCGATCGTATCCCGTTGGGCCGCGCGCTCTTCATCGTGACATCGAAGTCGGGCGGCACGGCAGAGACGATGGCGCAGTATCTGGTCGTGCGCGAACGGTTGAAAGCCCGGGTTGGCGATGTGAAGCAACACCTCGTGTTCATCACCGATCCGACGAAAGGCGCACTTCGAGAGATCGCGAAGAGCGATGGCATCCCCGTTCTCGATATTCCGGCAGCGGTCGGTGGGCGATTCAGCGTGCTGACACCGGTCGGCGTGCTGCCCGCGGCGCTGGTCGGAATGAACACGGCCGAGCTGTTGGCTGGCGCGAACGAGATCGCCCAACGTTGCCAGACCGACGTGCTCGCCGAGAACCCGGCGGGCGTGTTCGCGTCGTTGCAGTATCTCGCCGACACGAAGCTCGGACGGCACATCCAGGTCCTCATGCCGTACTCGGATGCGCTCCGCGATATCGCTGACTGGTTCGTCCAGCTGTGGGCCGAGAGCCTCGGCAAGCATCGAAGTCCCGGCGATAGGGGCGTTGGGCCGACGCCGTTTGGTGCGCTCGGAGCGACCGATCAGCACAGCAAGGTGCAGCTGTTCATGGAAGGTCCGCCGGACAAGACGGTCACGTTCATCGCCGTCCAGGAGGGCGGGGTAGACCTCGTCATTCCCAAGTTGCACTCCGAAGTCAAAGAATTGGGTTATCTCGGAGGCCACCGGCTCAGTGAGTTGCTGTCGATCGAGCAGCAGGCGACGGCTGGCGCCCTGGCGCGACGCGGGAGGCCGAACATGACGATCCACATCGACCGGGTGGATGCGCGTCACTTGGGCGCCATCATGATGCTGCTCGAGATCGCGACGATCTACGCGGGCGAGCTCTATGGCGTGAATCCGCTCGACCAGCCTGGAGTGGAGTTGGGGAAGCAGTTCACCTATGCGCTCCTCGACGAGCGGGCGCCGGCGGCCCCGTCGCGCGACCGGGACGAGGCGCTCGCCGAGCTGGCGTCTCGCTATTTCGCGAGCCATGGCCCCGCCCTGGTGCAGGACTTCTCGTGGTGGTCGGGCCTCACCGTGAACGACGCCCAGCGAGCGGTGGCGCTGGCGGGGGCGCGCTTGCGCGCGGTGACGGTGGCCGGCCGAACCTTCTGGCG
>Ga0207662_10001987_pt1 | contig 10091 bp, 6 predicted proteins | sample KBSS33LmetaG_FD_184338 | JGI IMG/M metagenome (GOLD analysis project Ga0207662, IMG submission 184338) | Switchgrass rhizosphere microbial communities from Kellogg Biological Station, Michigan, USA - KBS S3-3L metaG (SPAdes) (version 2) | ecosystem: Host-associated > Plants > Roots > Rhizosphere...
AGTAATGACTCCCGTGTGACCACGACAGGGTGTCTGAAAACTGCCACTGGTGTCCCCACAAATCTGAAGCGCGCGATTGTCCAATTGTAAATGGAACAGCACCGCCTCGCGTGTAAGTGGTAGAAAGATCTTGTGCTTCCCAAAGAGTTACCGGGTCACCGTGCAGATACGAGAACCGCGCCTCGTTAAGAAGCTTGGCGCTAATCACCGAGGTGTGGTTCACCTGCAAGGTCCATGACCTGCGCGCGTATCTGCGGGCGACGCTCGGAGCGTTTGTGCCTCCAACTGCATCTTGCGGGTTATCGTCGTCAAAGCGGTCGACGTTGAAACGGAGCATCAGGTTCTGATTGGAAGTGAGCTTGTGATCCAGCCGGCCATTAAAGAGAAACTGACGGTAATGACCGGTCCAGTCCAGACTCCCGTCAGGCGGCAAGACGAAAGTGGGTAATGTGCTTGAGAGGAATGTTGTTCGGTTCTGCCGTGTGTAGTCAGCAGTTGCAAAGAAGAATGTTTTGTCCTTTACAACTGGGCCTCCGATCGTCCCTGACACCTGAGAAAGTTGATCCGGAATGTCTACCGGATTAATTGCTTGCAACGTAGAAGGCGTAACACAAGTAGGAACTGAAGGGGGACAAAAGCCGTCGGTTGAAAACGTTTTAGCTTGCCAGCCACCGGGCCGATACAAAAACAGCCCTTCGCCATGTAGATCATTTGTTCCCGACTTGGTTACGAAGTTCAAAGCTGGTCCGGAGGTCCATCCGTATTCGGCAGAGAACGCGTTTGAGAGCACCGACACTTCTTGAACGGCACTAATTGGCAACGTTGCAATCGCAGTTTGTCGCCCCCACGCCTCATCGTTATTTGCACCATCGAGGGTGAACGTAGTAGCGCGTCGTGAGCCAACGCCAGTGATGAAATAGGTGGCGTTCACGAAAAGGTCGCCTGTGCCTTTGCCCTGGCGAAACGCGGAATTCAGGAGTGGTAGAGTCGTGACCTTACGTCCGAGGATCGGTGTTTCATTGATCTGCGTACTGTTTACTGGGAGGCCAATCTGTGGGTTGGAGTGAACACTTTCGGCGGTGCCAAAGACGGTAACTTCAGCTTTTGACGAACCAACCATCAGCGTTACTCTCAATGTCGCTGTTTCACCCGAACGCAATGTGATGTCCTTACGTTCTTCATTGCTGAATCCTTCCTTGGAAACAGTCACCGTGTAGGTTCCGGTGAGTGACAATCCCGGAATCGTTGCAGAGCCCTCGCTTCCGGAAACAACATCGCGCGCGGCGCCAGTCGCATCGTTTACGACCGAGACCTTGGCATCCTTAACAACGGCGCCATCTTGATCAACCACGACCACACTGATAGCCGATGTGTGTGGCGTTTGTGCAGTGACGGATAAAACTACTGAACTTAAAAAGGTGAACGTTAATAGGGTTAATAACGCGCTAAAGCCGATCCGACTAAAAGGAAGAGAACGCCACAAATCAGATCGGCGACCCTGGGGTGATATGTACATTTGTTTCTCCGCTAACTTCTGACTTTCGAATAGTTTTGTATTTGAATTGGTAAGGACGAGCGTGAAGAAGTTAGGCTGCTAACCCAATTACTACCAGCCGTCGTAAAGCTATTAGCGGAATGTATGGGATAGTCAGTACCACAGCGCGGTAGCGTATGGCTCAACTAATAGCGCGCAGATCGCATTGAACTAGACCCAAACGCAAAAGCAGGAGCAAGCCAGGGTGTGTTACTTACCTGGGGTCAGTTTAAAAGTGGGGTGTTTCTTCAAATGGCAAATCACGTTGGAAGCCCTTGTCGCGTCCGGCAACATACATTCGCATCGCGAACCAGAGTATGCCGAGTGCTAATGCTATCCAAACGATTGCCCAGAAGATTGAGGGGATGCCGGTAGCGTTATACATGTTGACGGCATCAGTGTGAACCGGAAGCGCAAAAGGCGAGGACAAGAAGAAGACAGTTTTCAAATCAAAGAGAGCATTCAACACGCACTGCACAGCAAGAAAACTTACGAAGAAGCTCGCCACTTTGGCACTCGCAAAACGGGCGATTAGAACTAGACCAACCGAAATGAGCGCTCCTGAAACTAAGGTAAACGGAATACCAGACCAGGCAACCCCGCTGAACAGCGGTTTGAACAGTCCGTAGATCATAGTCAGACCAAAGACGAGGATTGCGCTTCCCAACAATACAAATCGAGCCGCCACCGATTTTCGAATTAGTATGAGCAAGAGAGCCCCGAAGGCCATTGACCCAACATAGCCGGCGCTCGAAATTAAGACCTGCGATATGAGACCGCCCTGCGTTGTGTATGTTTCGCCACTTGTGTTTGTCGCCACACTCAAGCTGCTAACAGAGTTGCCGGTTAATAGCGCTGCTATTGCGTGACCGCCCTCGTGAATGAACGTCACAAAGATTCGAAAAGGGTAAGCGAGAATTTCGGCGTAGGGAATGAACCACAGCAAGATGGAAATAGTTGCTGCAACCAGCAAGGTCATTGCCTGAGGTCTGGCATCTCGTGAAAGACTTACGCTCATTTTGAATCTCCGTATTCGCTCGGGCTAATCTGTCAATATTCTAATTCCAAGCCCGGAAAAAACTAAAGGTCGCCTTCAATAACGCAAAGCTTAACCGGGATGTTCCCGGCTTCTCCGAGACCCCTAAAACTAGGTGTTTTTGTGATCCCGGGAGTAGTTTCCAGACTTACCTCCCGTCTTAATTTCCAGGGTTACATCTGTAATTGTCATGCTCCTATCTAACGCCTTGCACATGTCGTAGACAGTAAGTGCGGCCACCGACACTGCAGTCAACGCCTCCATCTCGACACCTGTCTGGGCGGAGGTAGAAACTTCCGCCATCAGCGCAACGCCAAAAGCTTCGATGCTGGCTTGGACATTAATGTGAGTAAGAAGAAGCGGATGGCACAGCGGGATCAAATCAGAAGTCTTTTTTGCCGCCATTATTCCCGCAAGACGAGCTGCCTCGAGTGGATCTCCTTTTGGCGATCTATGCTCGCGGAGTGCGACCACTGTTTCGCTATTCATTAGCACACGTGCCGAAGCGACCGCCCTGCGGGAACTTATTTCTTTCCCGCCCGTATCCACCATACGGATGCGGCCTTCGTGATCAACATGAGAAAGCGGCTTCATCGTAGTTGTAGATTAACAACATAAACGTGTCTCAAAGCAAGTCTGAACCTCGACAGGACGTACCGGTTCGGTCTATTTTTAACAGCACTCAAAGGGTCTTTTTTTCCGTCTCAATCTTAGCTTCGTCGGAATTATCGCTGGTAGTTCTGTAACTAGAGTCCACTGCGAGCAAATCCAATTTGTCACGCAGGTTCGTAGAATCATCAATCTATCAATAAGCCCACGAGGGAGGCTCCAGTGTTTGAGACAGACAAAGAAGTCCTTGAGTGGTATGAGCGACAGCCCAGGGCGCTGTCGAAGGAGTACGTCAATAACATTCGTTGGAAGGAAGTAAAGAACTATCCACTTCACGAAGCGTTTGTTCCGGTACTGTTCTACATGCGTGACATTGAATACTTCACGGACATGTATTACAGCGAGCTCATGCGTACGCCGACCGGCCGCGATCCTGTGATTAAGAAGTTCATGGATCGTTGGAGTGTTGAAGAGCTACATCACGGCAACTTGTTAAATCGATTTTTGGAAGAAGCGGGTTATCCAACTGGAAAGAATTGGCAAGCCGAGGCGATGCGCAGCATTCCGCGAAGTTATTTGGTTGGAAGTTATGTGGCCGACTATGCGTCTAGAGCTTTCGGAACAAGTTTTCATGCGGCACACATGGTCTGGGGAACAATAAATGAAGTCACTGCCGTACAGGCCTATCGGAAACTTGGCGAACTTGCAGGCAATCCAGTGTTGACTCAGCTGACGATGGGTATAGTCCAGGAAGAATCAATCCATGCCAGCTTCTATTGGAACATTGCCAGGATCAAACTTGCCGAGAAGAAGTTTGCACGTAATCTTGCGCGCTTCGTTATTGCTCGTTTTTGGACACCCGTCGGGCAGGGAGCAAAGCGCGAGCACGAGACGAATCAAGTCCTGAAGACTTTATTTAAGGGCGCTAACGGATTGAAGGATTTCCATCGCACTGTCACAGCACGAATTGAGAGGCTGCCAGGTTTCGACGGGTTTAATGGCTTGACTGAAAGAATCGCGGCAGGACTTCAAGGCTGAAGACGTAATTCATTTTCGGGTTCCTGAAGGGGTGTCGATCAAGTCGGCATCCTTTTCTGTTTAGGTTAGCCGTACAATCTTTACGAGTGAATAGGTCTCCCAGGTCTTCGCACCGGCAGGAATGATTACTAACGCTGTCGCGCGCGCAAAGGCAACAAAGTCGGACGAGCCTCCCCACTTCAACGGGAAGACTACGAGTTGCCCGTCATCGTTAGTGGTCAGCTGTGCAGGTAGGTAACTCTCTCGTTCAGCGTTTCCTTTGATAGGTTTGGCCAGTACTCCTTTTTCGGAGATGAGCGCGGGTTCACTCGCACCTTGCATCGCGAGCAGCGCTGTTCTCGCAAAAAGACTAAACGTTACTGAGACGGACACGGGATTACCGGGAAGACCAAAGACCAATGTGCCGTTTGGCAAACGCGCGAACACGGTAGGCTTCCCTGGTCGCAGGGCCACTCGCTCGAAAAACAATTCCGCGCCCAGTTCCTTAAGTGCTGTCTTCGTAAAATCATAAACACCCATCGAGACTCCGCCAGACGTTACGATCACGTCGCAGGTTTCGCTCGCTTTCATGATCGTGTTTTTCAATTCGCTCGTTTCGTCGCCTGTCAGTGGAAGTCGCTCGACGAGTGCACCCGCACGTTCTGCGTAAGCGCCGAGGGAAAAGTTGTTTGAATCGCGAATCTGGTCCTGCCCGGGTGTTTGATCGACCGCGACGAGTTCGCTGCCAGTTGCAAGAACCCCAACTCGAGGTTTGCGACCAACCTCAACTTGTGCGTATCCAAACGACGCTAGCACTGCAAGCATCGCCGGGTTGATCGAAATGCCGGACTGTAAGACTGTTTCTCCGGCTGTAATCTCGCTGCCACGCCTGACTATCGAACGACCCAGTTCGACGCTTTGCAGTAACTCGACGACGGTGTTGTCTTTGAGTTCATGAGTAAGTTCAACCTGCTGCACAGCGTCAGCGCCAACTGGCACAGGTGCGCCGGTCATGATCCGCACAGCCTGCCCTTCGCCCATCTCATTATGCCAACCTTTACCAGCAGCCGATTCACCGACAATTCTTAGCCGAACAGGCGCCGACTGCGTATCCTGGGCACGCACTGCGTAGCCATCCATCTGAGATCGGTCGAATGGCGGAAGGTCTGTGTCGGCGATTACGTTTTGCGCGAGAATTCTACCGAGGGATTCCTGAAGGGGAACTAATTCGCTCGCGATCTTGGGAGTTTGATCTCGGACAATTTGAATTGCTTCAGTTACTGAAATCATTCGGAATCTTAAGCTTTCATGGGGCTAAAAAACCGAAAGGCCGGTTTGGACCGGCCTCTCAAGGTTGGCGGAGGCATTCAGCCTCTATTGGTTACTGTCCTCACCCCAGCAACCACATGCGCCGTTGATGTGAATTTTATTCAAAAAGCGTTCGCGGTCAATAGGCCAAAGCGGTTATTTGTTTTCTAAAACGATTGTTTTTGACGAAAAAGCAAATTTATTCAGCTCCATGGCCCGAAATGGGAACGATAATCAAGGAAACTTTGCGTGATTTCACCGTCCCACTGTTGATGACGTACTCCGGCGAAATGAGCGGGATTGTCAAGTGGGGTCATGGGGATTCTAGTATCGGAGCCCTCTAGTCGGGCTACAGCACCACTGGTTGAGCCAGTTGCGCGAGCGGCTAGAAGTGGAAGAAAACTCTCGCCAGCACGCAAACTTGACACTCCAACGTCCTTCTCTTAGCATGACGACTCGTTTGAGGAGCCGTCTTGGCGGCAGTGATGTTTGAATCGAACGTGCCAAACAGTATTCGACGGAGCACATCCGTCACAATGAAGAAGGACAGACGACAGGGTCTTCCTCCGGCAGGCACGTACGTCAATGGTAGACGGCTTCCCTTACAAGGAAGAGGTTGGGGGTTCGAGTCCCTCCGTGCCTACCAGCTTTAAACGTCCGATAAACTTCAGTTTGTTGTTTAGTAACGAGACGACAAACTAAAGTTTATCGGACATTGAAAATCGATTTTTGCGGAGTCGTAGTTCAGTTGGTTAGAACGCCGGCCTGTCACGTCGGAGGTCGCGGGTTCGAGTCCCGTCGGCTCCGCCACTTAATTGCGGTAAAACGCGTACTTTAGGCTTCCCGAGAGGGAGGCCTTTTGTATTTTGGGTGGGTGTAGCTGGATATGCACCTAATTGGTCACTGACTCTACCGGCTGTGAAGTTGGCCTAATTGCCTGCGCTAATCGCCTTTGTGGGAGTTTCGTCGGAAGTAAGCGCAAGTGCGATCGCCTCATCCAATTTGAGTTGGCGTCCCTGCTCATAGGCAACCAACAGTGTCGGTTCGCACAGTGTCTGTCGGAGCTTGGCCAGGTAGGTATCGCGAAAACGCGTCTCGGCTGGTTCTCTTTGGAAGCCAATTACCTGGCGCAATTCTTCGGCTGCACCGGCGAGTCGAGCGGCACGTTGTGAGTCTCCGCGTTCAACTGCCAGGGCGGCAAGGCCATCCAGAGAATGAGAGATGACTATCTTGCCTCCAAATTCCTGAGCCGTCGTTAAGGCCTCCAAAAAATACGCGCGCGCTGTCCTATAGTCGCCATCTGCGAACGTCACGACTCCCAGGTTGTTGAGAGTGTTACTCACAGAATTCTTATTGCCGAGCTTTCTGAAGATCGCTATGGACTCATCAAAAAGCATCTGAGCTGTCGCATAGTTTTCTTCCATGAGCGCTAAATCTCCAAGCCGGTTTACCGAGGCGGCAATTGCGAATCTGTCGTTCAATTCGCGGCTGATTAGCAATGCTTCTTCGACATACTCGCGCGCCGCTCTGAAATCTCCCTGGAGATACGCCGTCGCTCCCAGGCCCCTGCTCGCCAGCGCTAGTTGATGCAGGTCGCCCGCGGCTCTGGCCGAAGCCAGCCCTTCTTCGTACAAGTTCCTGGCCTTTTCGCGATCGCCCTGCAACTGGGCCAACCTTCCGGCCGCAATCAGAACCTTTCGCCGCACCGATGCGGGAACCTCGTTCGCCCGCCTCAATGCTTCTTCCAACCATTCGCGCCCTTCCGTCACATAGCCCTGAAGAATCCAGAAATCTCGCAAGCCAGCGGCGAGCCGGGCTGCTATTTCCGGGTCATTAACCAATGACCACCTCAGCGCAGCTCGCAGGTTGTAGCGTTCCTCTTTAAGTTGGTCGATCCACTGGTTAGCTTTCACACTGTCGGAATACAGATCGGCTTCGCCGAGCGCCAGAAAGTAGATGGCGTGCCTTTCGCGCATGTCTTCCGCGTTCCCGCTGGTCTCTAAAAAGTCGCCTGCGTATTCCCTAACGACTCCCAACATTCGAAAACGCAGCTCGCGGTTCGTGTGTAACTTTGAAACAAGCAGACTCTTATCAACCAATGAAGTGATGAGGTCCAGGACTTCGATATTTTCGGTAGACCAATAGTCACAAATCGCCTCTGCGGCCTGGAGGGTGAAGCCACCCGCAAACACTGACAGTTGACGAAACATACACCTCTCTTCTTCTGTTAACAGGTCGTAACTCCACTCGACGGCGCCGCGCATCGTCTGTTGGCGCGCGGGTACGTCTCGAGGCCCACCAGTCAGCAGCGTCAGACTGTTCCCTAGTTTCGCTTGGATAGTTTGCACTGAAAGAATCTTCATTCGCGCCGCGGCGAGTTCGATTGCCAGCGGCAAGCCGTCCAGCTGCATGCAAATATCGACAACGCTCGCGGCATTTTCTTCGGTCAGCGTAAAACCGGGTCTCACACTTCGCGCTCGTTCAACGAACAATGCGACGGCTTCAAAGTTCTGCAGATCCTCGATCGATTCTTTTGATCTTTCCGTCGGCACGGCGAGCGGCAAAACAACGAATTTGCGCTCTGCACTTAGGTGAAGAACCTCACGACTGGTTACCAGGACTTTTAGTGATCCGGCTGTAAGCAACGCGGCGATGTCCGACGCGGCTGATAAGACTTGCTCGAAGTTGTCGAGAACGAGCAGCAAATGTTTGTCACGGAAATAGTCCTTCAACACCTCGAGCACAGGCTTGCTGCCGGCCTCTCGTACACCCACTGTCTGTGCGATCGCCGAAGTCACCAGTTCAGGTTGCGCGATAGCAGCGAGTTCGACAAAGAACACTCCATTCGAAAACTCCGCCAACATGTCTCCTGCGACCGCCTGCGCAAGCGTTGTCTTACCTGTGCCGCCGACACCGGTCAGTGTTAGGAGGTGCACGTCAGGGCGCCGCAACAAATCTTTAACTTGAGAAATTTCCTTGGTGCGGCCGACGAGTTTCGTATACCTGGTAGATAGCTTGTGCGGCGGTAGGTGTGAAGTTTCGCGCCCGATTGCAGCTTTGAAAAACCGCGTTTCCGCTTCGCTTTGTCTGTCCGGCGTACTGGTGCCTTCGGCAGCGGCACTCTTCAGTTGCTTTATTAGTTGCTTGAGGTCTTCAAACAGATCTTTCGCGCCGGCATAGCGCTCGACCCGATTCTTGCGGAGCGTTTTCAGCACGATGCGTTCAAGTTCGGAGGGAATTGCACTGTTGAAGTTGCGCAAACTTTCAGGCTCGCTGCGCAGGATCGCCGCCAGCACATCGCTGTTGGTCGCTTCAGCAAATGGTCTATGTTGAGTGAGCATCTCGTACAAAACAACTCCAAGACTCCACACATCCGTGCGCCCATCCACTGGTAACCCGCGGGCTTGCTCAGGCGACATATAGCCGAGAGTGCCCACAATAAATCCTGCTTGGCTGAGATCGTGCTGCGTCTCTGCATCGCTTTCAGCGGCGACTCTCTTCGCGATACCGAAATCCAGGATCTTCACTTGTCCGCGATGGGTGACAATGATGTTGGCGGGCTTGATGTCCCGGTGGACGATGCCATGAGCGTCCGCATCAGACAGGGCGCCTGCGAGCTGTAACGCGAGGCGGAGGACTTCGGCGATTTCAAAATTACCAGCTTTGATTTTCTCCGCAAGCGTTTCACCTTCGACATGCTCCATTACGATAAACGGAGGGTAATGGTCGTCATGGATTTCGAAAATAGTGCAAATGTTCGGGTGATTAAGGGCGGAAGCGGCTTGCGCTTCGAGTAGGAAACGTGCGCTACGCCGATCGTCCTGACAAAATTCTTCCGACAAAACTTTAAGAGCAACCAGGCGAAGAAGCTTTAAGTCTTCTGCGAGATATACCTCACCCATGCCACCCGCGCCGAGTTGGGCACGGATTTCGTAGCGACCAAGTTTTGTGCCCGCGGCAATCGTCATCACAAGTGAACGCCCTACCCGATTTCCTGAATACACCTAAATCTGAAAAGTCGGTGTGTCATAATCTGTTCGCGTCAATTATCGCTGTTACTCTATCACTCGCATTACGTGAGATACGAAGGCGAGTACTGATCGGATCATACCTCCGGCAAATCTTCAGAGCGTTTCTCTCGCCCTCATTATAGTGACCGAAACGACGGCATACGGTCGAAAGTTGCTGAACCACTCTCACTCCCGTACGCAGTCTCTGACTTCAGTGTAACCAATCTCTTTATTCTCAACCTCGAGAATAACGAGCATCTTTAAGTGGCCGTCGGCTCGCTCCTCAGCAGGGTGTGACTCCTGGGCTTATTTCTCTCGACTAGCATTACAGAAAGTTTACCTAACATTAACGGCAGGTTTATGACTTACCTCCTCAACCAAGCCTATCCTCCTCTCCTGATGAAAGGATGATTTGGTTTCGCGAGTCTCATCAGCGAGCCCATTCCCGGAGCTGAATCCGTGAATATTTTATGGGCCTGCATCTCGTAATTTCGTTTGGGCCTTTGGGATGGACTCGAACAATTTTATCTCTGGCAACAGGGTTAACTAACAATCCTAAGGAAAAGAAAGAGGTAGT
>Ga0207662_10001989_pt1 | contig 10083 bp, 10 predicted proteins | sample KBSS33LmetaG_FD_184338 | JGI IMG/M metagenome (GOLD analysis project Ga0207662, IMG submission 184338) | Switchgrass rhizosphere microbial communities from Kellogg Biological Station, Michigan, USA - KBS S3-3L metaG (SPAdes) (version 2) | ecosystem: Host-associated > Plants > Roots >...
GGTTAGAAATGCATTCGGAACTGATGCTAAGGGCATGCAGCGCCCGGGGCTAGCTGAGCAATCACTGAAAAAAAACCGCCCGGTAAAGGGCGGCTAAGGGATTGCCCTCTAGGAAGGGCTGTTTTAACAGGGAGAAAAAAGACGACTGAATAATAAGCGCAGCGCTATTTCAATTATGTGGTCCAATATCGAGGACACACGTAGGACGAAGCAACGGTCAGACGCCTTGAACAATTTCAAACTGAGCGCAATCGAAATCAAATCCCCGCTCAAGTAGTTTCGACGGCCGCAACAAGTACTTCATGTCGCGCACCATTAGGTCAAGGTTTTCTCGCGGCTTATAAGTGTCCGAGCGAAGCAGCAGCTTGATTTCGCCGTTCTCGTCGGGATTCCTGGACAGCAGCACTGCGCGATCACCTTCGCCTTTCATTTGCATCGATGCATTCCCGGTTGTCGATGAAACCACGACCGCATTCGCAAACCCCGACAGCAGCTGAATGCCGACGCGCTTTTGTTGGCTGATGCGACGAACGATGCCGACGCGCCACCCATACTCCGTCTCAGTTTTTAGCCCTACCAGGGCGCCCACTCGGATCCAGTCGCCCTTAACTTGGGGAATGATGGCGCCATAGCCGGCTCCGCTCGCATTTTCCACAATCCAGCTCTCTGTTCGTGTGAAATCAAGCGAATCATTATCATTGTCGGCTTCAATCTCGTTGAGCAACCCGCTGAAGCTCGGCGCCACTGTGAGGCGCATGGTGACTTTGTGGCGCTCTGAACTGCGCGACGGCGGCAAATCAGACCAGTAGCGCGCCAAGTGTTCCAGCACTTCGAGTACGGGGCCGGTATTACTTCTACCGCCGAGCTTAACGTCGGCCGGGACACAATCCATTTTCCTTGTTTCTGCAATCAGCTGGGTCAGGCCCGCCGTCGCATTTCCTGCACCGAAGTAACGCAAATCACCAACTGAGCTCGCACCTTTCTGTACGCGCGCCGGCGGCTTGCGCATCGAGAGATCAAAAAGAAAAGTACACCCCGAGCTCGGTTGATCTTGTAGCACATAATGATTGCTAAAGTGCGCGATGGCGCGCTCTGCCATGTCCTGTTCGAGCAAACTCAAAGCATCTGTGGAGGAGACGCTCAACATCATTGCATTGAGAAATTCGCGGCGCACCGAGGATCGCCCGTGGTCACCTGGATAGACTTCAATCGCGGCCATCGAGTTGCGCTGCGTTTCCGCGAAGCGATAGAGCCGGCCGAGCTCTTCCCAAATGTGATCGTCGATATGACCATAACGCAGAAGCGACCATTTGAGCTGAAAGGTCAGCGCACGCAGAGCTCGCGCGATAACGACCGAAAGTTGATTCTTGATTGAGGATGAACCGATCGCACCGGATTTAAAATCGTCGATGCAGCGGTTGTAAGAAGCGCCAAGTAGCTTGCAGAATCTGATCGCGGTAGCCCAAAGCATGTTCTCGCGAATCTTTTGCAGGCGTTGCCCTAACAGGTATTCTTGGACTATTTTGTGTTGATGGATTTTCGCCGCCTGATCAAGCAGATCAGTCAGTTGGACGCGAAGGTCGGTCCTGAAATCGTCAGTATTGGCGATCGAATCCAGCCAGAAGCAAATTAGTTCAATTGCCTTGACCGAATCAGTAACAGGCAACTCAGATATAACCTTCTTCGCCTGTCTGATGTCCGCCAATGGATGCTGGGGCTTGGCGCGAACGAACCAGTCAGTTACGGGAGACATAGCGGTTACGGTGCGCCGGAGTAAAGCGCTGTCACGTGAAAGGTCGCAACAACGCCGTGGCCAAATACCGGCGTGCCTCGATTAGCTGGCGTAGCGCCTGCAGTGCTACTAGACATCTACCTGCCCTTGAGCGATTTAATTTCTACAACGACTCGTTTCCGTTCTTGCTCCTGTTTTACCTTCAAACGTTCCTCGCGAAGCACTTTCGCGAAGGTCTTGCGCACATCCGTGTTGGTGCTCGGGGTATATTTGAACGTAGGGTCTAGAATTGATTTCATTTGATCCTCCATGTGGCATTAAATGAAATGCTCACAAATTACCCCGCAAAATGCGGGCCAGCGCTACGACCAGCCAGCTCAGGGGTAAACCGTGACAAATTGCTCGAATTGAGCTAAAACGCGCGGCGCCGCGAACACGTGTGCGTCGAAGATGCGACACGATGATGCAAGGCCGACGGTTTTGATCAGGTCTGGAGACTGAAGCAAATTGCCCGACTTTTGGGTATCGTTTCTGATGCGCGTTTGTGAGGCGTTTGGAGAAAACGACGAGCGCGAGCGGCAACGCCGTCGAGGCCTTCTTACGTAACTGCGAGCGTATATCGGCTGCGATCTGCGCGTGAACGATCCTCATTGGCCTTTTCCCGACAGCCCGGCAATTAATTGCAGCGTAGTCCAAATGCGATTCTGACCGCTGGTTCCGAATACGCAGCCGTCGGCTGTGCAGCCGACTTGCGACGTAGCCGCGATTCTTGTGTACTAACCACGTTGTGTTGGGATAGCGGGTTGACTAACCCAATCTTTATGTCACGCGGATTCTCCATCCGTGTCATATCCTGAACAGAGAGGAGCCAAAATGCAGATCCTAAGCCATATTAAATTTCTTGGTTTCTGTGTTCTCCTCGCGGCAAATCTGGTGTGTTCTCAAGCGCACGCTTATAACTATTTTTATGTGACGGATGGCGTCGGTGCAAGAGTCGCTTTAGTGGCGGAACAAATTGTTCCGGCTCCGTTTGCCGGCCTGCCGCCTTCCTACGGACTCGATTATCAATATAACGTATTAAATATCAGTGCCACCGGCCTCGCGATTGACGGGTTTTCTGTATTTACCGGTATTCCTCCGGGTGGTCCGCTCCGGGTCAGCGTAATCCCGGCTCTGACCAACGGTGGGGGATTTCTAACGACGTTCGGGGCCATGGGAAATGCTTTCGTACCATTTCTCATCGCGGAAGGTAACGCGGTGTCGCCGGTTCCCTGGCGATTCGACGAGTACGATAACCGGTTCCCTATTACGGGTTACGCTGCCCATTGGGTCGCGCCGCTGGCAGCTCCGCTCCCGTTTAATCGCTGGACGCGCTTCGACCTGTTCAGTGCAAATCCTCCTGTGTTAGGCGGCGGCGCTGTGGACGTCGACGGTCCGGGTGGGCTTGGCATCTCTTTCGTAGGCGGTCCTGCCGACGATCCAGGCTCATTCACTTTCGACTTCACCAGCCTCTTCGACCAGCAGGTTTCGCAATGCGGCACGGTCGCTGGCAATCCGGATAACGCGTGCCAGAGCCTCGCCGATCCAAATCCGTTTGCCGCGGCCGGTTTTCCTGACGCGCAGCAATTCGGTCCGGGAACCATTACGGCCGTGCCAGAACCCGGAGCCTATGCGTTAATGCTCAGTGGCCTGGCGTTAGTCGGATTCGTCGCAAGGCGCAGGTTAAAGGCTGACGCGTGATCTGCCTGGTCGGCAATTGAAACGAACCCGCTTCAGCGGGGCGTTTTTCTTCGCGAATGACTGCTTCCCTCTCGGGGTATTTGGCGGCGGGTTTGAACGGCCGTTCTGCCCCGCCGGTGTCCCACTGCGGGCAAGAAGCAGGGCTGCGGATTATGGGCAACGTATCTAACTGATGTGGTGCCCGGAGCCGGACTCGAACCGGCACAGCCGTTTCCAGCCGAGGGATTTTAAGTCCCTTGTGTCTACCAGTTTCACCATCCGGGCAAATGTGGAGGCGCGGGGCGGAGTCGAACCGCCCTGGAAGGATTTGCAATCCTCTGCATAACCGCTTTGCTACCGCGCCGGAAGCCGTCGCTAAAACTAAAACGGGAAAGCGAAGTCTGGGTCCGGGCATCCCGCATTACAACTGCCCGAGTTCCACCCTACGTCGCTTTCCCGGAATCTGGAGCGGGAAAGGAGGCTCGAACTCCCGACCTCAACCTTGGCAAGGTTGCGCTCTACCAACTGAGCTATTCCCGCGATAACTGGAGACGCATTATATTTACCCGCGCCTTGGTGGTCAAGGAGAGCGGCCGGGAAAACGCTTGTTTCATAGGCGTTTATTGATTTGCGGCAGCGCCATTTTGAGGTAATAAGCCATCGAAATAAGGGTCAGGACCGCGGCCGCGTATATCAGCCACGTGCCGACGAGATGCGGGTCGAAACGGCCGAGCATGTCGTCGTACAGCAAAAGCGGAATCGCCACCATCTGCGACACGGTCTTGATCTTGCCCAGAAACGACACTGCGACGCTTTTCGATTCACCCAATTGCGCCATCCATTCGCGTAATGCCGAAATCGTGATTTCGCGGCCGATGATGATCAGGACCACGATCGCATCGACGCGGCCGAGCTGCAGCAACACGATCAGCGCCGCGGCGACCATCAGCTTGTCGGCGACCGGATCGAGAAATGCGCCGAACGCTGAAGTCTGATTAAGCTTACGCGCGAGCCAGCCGTCGAACCAATCGGTCACCGCGGCGAGCGTGAAAATGACCGTCGCCACCAGGTTCTGGTTCGGCAGCGAGACCCAGCTTTTCTCGAAATAGAAAATACCGACGAAGAGCGGAATCAGCAGGATGCGCAGCCACGTCAGCAGGTTGGGGATATTGAACGGCATGTCAGTGCAGCTGATCGTAGATGCGCGCGGCAAGCTCGCGACTTATGCCTTCGACCTGCGCGAGCTCGTCCACGCTCGCAGACATAAGTCCCTTCAACCCGCCGAACCGTGCGAGCAAGCTCTGGCGCCGCTTGGCGCCGATACCGGCGATGCTCTCGAGCGTCGAAGTATTGCGAGTTTTGCCGCGGCGCGCACGATGTCCCTGGATTGCGAAGCGATGCGCTTCGTCGCGTATTTGCTGGATCAAGTGCAGCGCCGGATGTTCACCGGGTAATTGTAGCGGGTTTGCGCGGCCTGGAACGATCAATTGCTCGAGGCCCGGCTTGCGCTCTTCGCCCTTGGCGACGCCAATCAGCAGCACGTCGGACAGGCCCAATTCCGCAAACACTTCGCACGCGACGCCCAGTTGCCCTTTGCCGCCGTCGATCAGCACGAGATCGGGCATCTTGCCTTCGCCGGCGACGATGCGCCGATAGCGCCGACTCAATACGTCGCGCATGGCCGCGTAGTCATCGCCGGGCTCGATGCCCGCGATATTGAAGCGCCGGTATTCGCCCTTCTGCATCGCCGCGTTATCGTAGACCACGCACGACGCGACGGTTGCTTCGCCCATCGTATGGCTGATGTCGAAACATTCGATGCGCCGGATCGCCTCGGTCGCGCCAAGCGCCTGCTGCAATGCGGTCAGCCGCGCTTCCTGGCTCGCCTGCAGGTTGAGCTGCTGCTGGGCGCCGAGTTGGGCGTTCTTGGTTGCCATGTCAAGCCATACGCGCCGCTCGCCGCCGGGATTCACGAGCAGCTGCACCTTGTGCCCGGACAAATCGCTCAAGAACTGCGCGAGCCCCTCGTCGTTCACGGGGTGGCCGCTGACGATCAGCGGCGGCGCGCCGCCGGCCGCGTAATGCTGGCCGATGAAAGCCTCGATTACGCTGGACATCTCCTGCCCCGCTGCGTTGCGCGGGAAGAAGTGCTTGTCACCCAGATGGTGGCCGCCGCGGATCATCACCAGGTTTACGCAGATAATTTCGCCTTCCGCGGCGCCAGCAATGATGTCGGCGTCGCGCGCAACCTTGCTGCTCACGAATTGCCGCTCGCGCACCCTGCGCAACGCGCCGATCTGGTCGCGGAAAATGGCCGCCTGTTCGTAATTCTGCCCCTCGGCCGCGGCTTCCATGCGCGCAATCAGGCGCTCCATTGCCTCGTCGTCCTTGCCGCGCAGAAAGAGCTCGGCGTTTTTGACGTCGTCGGCGTACTCGGCGGCGCTGATGTGACCAACGCACGGCGCGGTGCAGCGCCGGATCTGGTGCAGCAGGCACGGTCGCGAGCGGTTATCGTAGACGTTATCGGCACAGGTGCGCAGCCGGAAAACTTTTTGCAGCAGCTGCATGCTTTCGCGCACGGCGCCGGCGTTCGGGAATGGCCCGAAGTAGCGGTTACGCGCGTCGAGGCTGCCGCGGTGAAACGCGAGGCGCGGAAATTCGTGGCGCGTCAGCGCGAGATAGGGATAAGACTTGTCGTCGCGGAACAGTATGTTGTAGCGCGGCGCCAGCGACTTGATCAGGTTATTTTCGAGCAACAGCGCCTCGGCCTCGGAGCGCGTCACCGTCGTTTCGATCGCCTGCACCTGGCCCAGCATCAGCCGGATGCGCGGCGAAACGCCCGCCTGTTTCTGAAAATACGAGGAAACGCGCTTTTTCAGATCGCCCGCTTTGCCGACATAGAGCGCATCGCCGGTCGCGCCCAGCATGCGGTAAACGCCGGGCATATGCGGCAGATTGGCGATGACTTCGTTAGGGTCGAACACGCTGCAGATAATCGGAGATGTCGGCGAAGACGGCCTCGAACATCGCGGCAGTGAGGCGGCGGGTCTGCGTATTATAGCGGCTGCAATGATAGCTATCGAACAGCGCAAGACCGCCAGGCAGCGTGTGGCGCGCGCCGTGCCGGAACGGCAACTGGGACGGCTTGACGCCCGCGGCCATCAACACGGCCTGGTGCGCAATGGTGCCGAGCGCGAGAGCGGCGCCACCTTTTGGCATTGCGGCAATTTCCGCCGCGAGGTACTTGTTGCACTCCTTCACCTCTGCCAGTTCCGGCTTGTTTTGCGGCGGCAGGCATTTCACGGCGTTCGTGATCCGGCAATCGATAAGCTTCAGCTTGTCGTCGGCGCTAACCGATTGCGGCGCGCTCGCGAAGCCGAATTTGTGCAGGGTCGCGTAGAGCAGTATGCCGGCGAAATCGCCGGTAAACGGGCGGCCGCTGCGATTGGCGCCGTGCATGCCGGGCGCGAGACCGACGATCAGCAGGCGCGCGCGCGGATCGCCGAACGGCGCGACCGGCCGCGCATGGTACTCCGGATATTTGCCGCCTACCTCATCGAGAAAACCGGCGAGACGCGGACAGTCGCGGCACTGAGGCGAAAACTTCATGCGACGAAGCAGCGCAGCGCGCCGCTAACGGTACAGCGGTAGGTCGCCGCTGTTGACACCGATGGCGCGCACGAGCGCGACCGCGTCGAGATAGTACTTGTCCCGCTGCAACTGCGCGAACGACTCGGGGCCGCCGCGGCCGTGCACGCGCGCCAGCCGCGTCAACGAAGTCGCGGGCATCGTGTAATCGAGATTCGCGAGTAGCTCGTCGGCCGATTGCGGATTGTTGCAGACGAGCACCATGTCGCAGCCGGCGCGCATTGCCGCGTACGCGCGTTCGACCACGCTGCCGGCCGTGCTCGCGCCTTCCATCGACAAGTCATCGCTGAATATCATGCCGTTGAAGCCGAGCTGACGCCGCAGAATCTGCTTCAGCCAGGTCGCGGAAAACCCCGCGGGCTTGTCGTCGACCGCGGGATACACGACGTGCGCGGGCATGATGCCGCCCAACCCGTTTTCGATCAGGCGGCGGAACGGTTTCAGGTCGGATTGCTCGAGCGCCGGCAGCGGACGCTCGTCAATCGGCATTTCGTGGTGGGAATCGGCTTTGACGTGTCCGTGGCCGGGGAAATGCTTGCCGACTGCCGACATCCCGCCGTGCCGCAGGCCGCGCATCAGGCCCGTGCCGAGTTCGCCGATGGCCGCCGGATCGCTGTGAAAGGCGCGATCGCCGATGACGCTGCTGTTGCCGTGATCGACGTCGAGCACCGGCGTGAAACTCAGGTCCACGCCGCGCGCGCGCAATTCGGCGGCAAGCACGTAGCCGACCGATTCCGCGACCCGGCGCGCACCCTTGGGGTCGGCATCCCATGCCACCCCCAGCTCGCGCATCGCGGGCAGCACGGTAAAGCCTTCGCGGAAGCGCTGCACGCGGCCGCCTTCGTGGTCCACGCCGATCAGCAGCGGCGGCTGCCGCACGCCGTGGATCTGGCGCGTCAATTCTTCGAGCTGCGCGGGATTTTCATAATTGCGCGAAAACAGGATCACCCCGCCCACCAGCGGATGGGCGAGACGCGCGCGATCTTCATCGGTGAGCTCGAGGCCCAAGACATCGAGCATCACCGGGCCGTGCGGAATATGCAGAGGAGAGCTCATTGTTTTTCCAGCACCACGCACGCGCAGGCGAGGCTTTTCTCGTCGCTAATTGTCACGAAATGGCCGACGATCCCCTCGGCGGCGACCAGTTCGGCGAGCCGCGGATGGAATTCGAATTCGGGTTTGCCGCGCCGGTCGGGCACGATGCTGATGCATTGCAGGGTCACGGGATAGCGAAAGCCCGTTCCCATCGCCTTGGAGAACGCTTCTTTCGCGGCAAACCGGTTGGCGACGAACAGCACCGGGTTGATGGTTCTCGCGTAACCCGGCCATTCGCGCTGGGTGAGCACGCGGCGCGCAAAGCGTTCGCCGTATTTCTCGAGCAACCGCTTGACCCGCTGCGGTTCCACGACGTCGACGCCGATGCCGTATATCATGCGCCGCCCGCCCGCGCGATTGCAGCGAGATACCCGAGCACCGTGGCCGCGAGCCCCGCCTCTAGCGCGTCGGCCACCAGTGCGTGACCGATCGATACTTCGAGCACGCCCGGCACGCCGCTCAGAAAGCGCGGCAGGTTCTGCTGATTCAAGTCGTGGCCGGCATTGATGCCGAGTCCCGCCTGCTGCGCGGCACGCGCGGCTGCGGCATATTTCTCCACTTCCGCCCGCTCGCCGGCGCTGCCGAAAGCGCGCGCGTAGGGCTCCGTATACAGCTCGATGCGATCGGCGCCGAGGTCGCGCACCGCCACCATGGCGGCAGGCACGGGATCCATGAACAGGCTAACGCGTATGCCCGCCGCCTTGAGCTCGGCTACCAGCGGGCGCAGACGCGCGCCGTCGCGATCGATGTCCCAGCCGTGATCGGAAGTCACAGCGCCGGGCTCGTCAGGCACCAGCGTGCATTGTTGCGGCATGACCTCGCGCGCAATTGCGACGAGCCCTTCGAACGGATTGCCTTCGATATTGAACTCGGCGGCCGGCCGGCTTTTGAGCAGGGCCGCGAGTTCACGCACGTCGTCGATGCGGATATGCCGCGCGTCGGGCCGCGGATGCACCGTGATGCCGTGGCAGCCCGCGTCGAGCGCAATGGTGGCGGCGCGCGTCACACTGGGAATACCGAGCGTGCGAGCATTGCGCAAGAGCGCAATCTTGTTCAGATTGACGCTCAGCCGCGTCATAGTTGCTGCATATCCTTCAATAACTGGCGCGTATTCAAAACCTGGTTACCGAGACAGTGATTGATCAATATGCGCATCAGGGCCTTGCTTTGCTGCAAGGTGATCGGGCTCGTGTAGTCGTCGCGCGCCATGTCCAGCAGCGTTTGACCGGCCAATTCTAACCGGTTTTCCTCGTCGCCGCCGCGCTCGGCGACGTGGAATGGCTCCCGCTGGATGCGCACCGGCCCCCGCTCCAGCAGGTAGCGATAAGTGCAGTCGGCGTGGATTTCCTCTCCGGTGGCGACGTCCCGGTCGAGCGTCAACGCATAGCCCGCCTCCTTCAAAAGGCGCTGCTCGAAGCTGCGCAATGTCGTCGCGTGCTCGCCGCCGTTGCTCAATGCGGTCAGCGTCGCATAATAGGTTTCGTACAACGATTCATGCGCGTCGTCGCGCGCGAGCAGCTTCAGCATGAGCTCGTTCAGATAGAAGCCGCACAGGAGACCGCGCCCGCGCAGTTGCGGCAGCCCGCCCTGCCATTCCGCCTTGTGCAGCGTGCGCAGCTCGGCTTTGCCGCCCCAGCTCAGAAGCAGCGGCTGAAAGGCGAGCAATACTCCGCGCAGCGCGGAGCGCGGCCGCCGCGCGCCGCGCGCAACCAGCGCGACGCGGCCCCAGTTGCGCGAGAACGCTTCGATGATGAGACTGGTTTCGCGAAATGGATAGCTATGCAGCACGAATGCAGGTTCCGCTTCGTGCCGGGCCCGGCCTGCATCAGCCATAGCCGAGCTGTTTCATGACCTGCTGATTTTCCGCCCACCCGCGCCTGACTTTGACC
>Ga0207662_10001994_pt1 | contig 10077 bp, 9 predicted proteins | sample KBSS33LmetaG_FD_184338 | JGI IMG/M metagenome (GOLD analysis project Ga0207662, IMG submission 184338) | Switchgrass rhizosphere microbial communities from Kellogg Biological Station, Michigan, USA - KBS S3-3L metaG (SPAdes) (version 2) | ecosystem: Host-associated > Plants > Roots > Rhizosphere...
AAGCAGAACGCGGGGCGGTCGGTGCGCGTGAATCCCTGCAATGTGCCGTCGAACAGCGACTTGTGCGTGATGCGCACGTTCGCCGGCAAGGTCGCGGGATCGACGGCGAAGCCGTGGTTCTGGCTGGTGATCATCACGCGCCCGCTGTCGAGATCCTGCACCGGGTGATTCGCGCCGTGATGGCCAAATTTCATTTTGAGCGTTTTGGCGCCGCTCGCGAGTCCGAGCAATTGATGGCCGAGACAAATGCCGAACACCGGAATCCCGGTGTCAACCAATTCGCGTATCGCGCGAATCGCATAGTCGCAGGGCTCCGGATCGCCGGGCCCGTTGGCGAGAAAAATCCCGTCCGGTTTCAGCGCGAGCGCGTCCTTCGACGTGGATTGCGCCGGTATCACGGTGAGCTGGCAGCCGCGCTCCGCGAGCATGCGCAGGATGTTGCGCTTGACGCCGTAGTCATACGCGACGACGTGGAATTTCGGCGCCGTTTGCCGGCCATAACCTTTGCCGAGCGTCCACGTCGTTTCGGTCCATGCATACGGCTTGGTGCAGCTGACGACCTTGGCGAGGTCCATGCCGGCCAGCCCCGGAAAGTCGCGCGCGGCTTTGAGCGCCGCCTCTTTATCGATTGCACCCGCCATCACGCAGCCGTCCTGCGCGCCTTTTTCGCGGAGTATGCGCGTGAGCCGGCGTGTGTCGATGTCGGCAATCGCGACGACGTTCTGCGCGCGCAAATAGCCGGACAAGTCCTGCGTGCTGCGCCAGTTGCTGGCCACCAGCGGCAAATCGCGAATGACGAGTCCGGCTGCATAGACTTTGTCGGCCTCGACGTCCTCCGGATTGGTGCCCGTGTTGCCGATGTGCGGATAAGTCAGCGTGACGATCTGGCGGCAGTACGACGGATCGGTGAGAATTTCCTGATAGCCGGTCATCGCGGTGTTGAACACGACTTCGCCCGCGGCCAGACCGGCCGCGCCGATCGACGTGCCCCGAAAAACCGTGCCATCTTTGAGTACAAGAATGGCTGGTTCACGAAGCGGCAAGTCGAACTCCCGGGAGTAGATATGGAAAGCGGGACAGGTCACACGACCCGTCCCGCTGGAATGCAAGAATTATACGCTAAAGGCACCTCGCCTTCAATGCGGCGGAGCGAAATCAACGCCCTGATTCGACGCCGGAAAACGCTCCGCGGCTGATCAGCGCGCAACCGGGTTTACGAACGCCGGGAGTCAGCGCAAACCGAGAACGTCCTGCATGTCGAAGAGCCCGGTCTTCTTGGCCGCGACAAACCGCGCAGCCCTGAGCGCGCCTTCCGCGTAAGTCGCGCGGCTATTGGAACGCACGACAATCTCGACGCGCTCGCCAGGACCGGCAAACATCACCGTGTGCTCGCCGACAATATCGCCGCCGCGCACGGTCGCGAAACCGATGGTCGACGCCTTGCGCTCGCCGGTGACGCCTTCGCGGCCGTAGACCGCGCAGTCATCGAGCTTGCGGCCGAGCGCGCCGGCGATGATGCCGCCGATGTGCAGCGCGGTGCCCGACGGCGCGTCGACCTTGTGCTTGTGGTGCGCTTCGATGATTTCGACGTCGTAGTCGTCTTTGAGCACGCGTGCGGCGATGTCGGCGAGCTTGAATACGAGATTGGTGCCGACGCTCATGTTGGGCGCCATCACGATCGCAACGTCACGCGCAGCCTCGGCGATCGAATTTCTTTGCGCGTCGTCGAAACCCGTCGTGCCGATCACCATGTTGACGCCCAGCTTGCGGCACGCGGCGAGATGCGCGAGCGTGCCTTCAGGCCGCGTGAAATCGATTAGCACGCTGCAGCCGGCAAGGCTTTTTCCGATGTCCGCGCTGATGGTCACGCGGCCCGGTGTACCGACCATTTCGCCTGCGTTCTTGCCGAGAAACGGGCTGCCCGCGGCTTCAAGCGCGGCAGCCAATTCGACGTCGCCGCCTCTGTGCACAGCCTCGAGGAGCGCGCGGCCCATGCGCCCGCCGCTGCCAGCCACCGCGATTTTCAATTTCGGCATATCGACTCCCTTAGGGCGCGTAAAACAATCGAACGCCCTGCTTATTCAAAAACCGATTTTGTCGAGCATCCGGCCAAACGTACCGCGCGTGGGCGGATCCTTTTTCGCGTCGGCAGCCGCCGCATCCGCTTTTGCCGGATCCGCTTTGGTTGCGTCTGCCTTGGCTGCATCTGTTTTTGCCGTATCTGCTTTGGCTGCGTCCGCTTTAGCTGCGTCCGTTGTGGCGGTTTCTGCTGGCGCCGCTTCGGCTTTCTCCGCTGCTGCTTTGGTAGCATCCGCCTTGGCTGCATCCGCCTTCGCTGCATCCGCCTCGGCTGCATCCGCCTTGGCCGCTTCCGCGTTGCCCGCCTCGGCCTTTGCGGCAGCCGCTTTGGCTGCGTCCGCTTTAGCCGCCTCCGCCTTGGCGGCTTCCGCTTTCGCCTTGGCCGCTTCCGCTTTTGCCGCGGCCGCTTTAGCCGCCTCCACTTTGGCCGCTTCAGCTTTGGCCGCAGCCGCCTTGGCGGCCTCTTCTTTGGGCGTCGGTTTCGGTTCCGTAGAGATCGTTATGGTCGGCGGCGACTTAGGCGCCGGCGGCGGCTCGAGCGCCTTGTCGGACAAAACCACGTCGCCTTCGAGCGTGGCGAGCTTGTCGCCGTCGAATATCACCGTAAGGCGGCGCCGCTCTTCGGGCTTGCCCTGCTTCTGCATGGTGTAAACGTAATCCCAGCGGTCGCTGTGAAACATGTCGGTTACCAGCGGCGAGCCGAGCACGAAGCGCACCTGCGAGCGCGTCATGCCGACCTTCAACTTGGAGACCATTTCCTGCGTCACCACGTTGCCCTGCTGGATGTCGATCCGGTACGGCGAAATCAAAGACGGCAGCTCGACGTTTTGCTTGCACGCCGAGAGCGCGAACGCTGCCGCCAAGAATATGAAAAATCGCATTTAACGGTTCCCGGCCCCTGCGCCGCTCGCGCGCGACTGCGCACTGGGTTCATTGAAAGGCGGTATGATAACAGCCCGCTTCTAATACAGTCCTCAGACGCCAGGCTCAAGCGTGAGTTCCCCAACCGATCTCAAGACCATCGGCCTCAAGGCAACACTGCCCCGATTGCGCATTCTCGAGCTGTTCGAGAAAAGCAATGTGCGCCATCTGACCGCCGAGGAAGTCTACAAAATCCTGTCGAAGGAAGGCACCGATACGGGACTCGCGACGGTGTATCGCGTACTCACGCAGTTCGAGCAGGCGGGCCTGCTGGTGCGCCATCACTTCGAAAGCGGCAAGGCGGTGTTCGAGCTGAACCGCGGCGACCACCACGACCATCTCGTCTGCATGCAATGCGGCCGCGTCGAGGAGTTTTACGACGAGGCGATCGAGAAGCGCCAGATCGCCGTCGCCAAAGACCGCGGCTTCACGATCCACGAGCATTCGCTGCACTTGTACGTGGACTGCACCAAGCCGAACTGCCCGAACAAAACAAAAACCTAGGGAATTCTCCAGAATCAGGGGATATACAAGGGGGCATACCCCCTTGTTCAATTGCGGCTGATCAACTTTTGCGGAATTCCTCCGCCGATTTCGCAAGCTTGCCGTCGGCGCGCTTTAACGCGCGCGTGACCGCCTTGGTCGCGCCGAACGTCGGTATGTACGCCGAATGTTTGCCCGCGCCGCCGATCACCGCGATGATGATGTCGTCCGCGTTCTGCACCGCGTATACCGGCGCATCCATGCCGGCCTTCGCGTATTTGTCCTTGAACGTCACGCGAAAACGGCGCTCGATGTTCTCCTTCGAGAACTTGCCGAGCGGCAGAGTCGCGTGCTCCTGCAGAAAGCGTTTGGCGTCGGCCTTGCTGTAGCCGTCGTTGGCGACCGTCTTCGCATGCTCAGGACCCATCACGATCACGGGCTGGGCCGAATAGTAGATGTCATTCGAGCCGGTGATGGCCATCGTTCCCGCAATCGTCGTCAGGATGCCCAGCCCGCTCAGGCTTTCATGGTCGTTGATGTTGTGCGGGCATTCCGCGCCGATCACGGTGACCGTGCTGGCGTCCCTGGCAAACCCGCGCTCGACATGCAGCGGCTCCCACGGACTCGATGCCTCGTTTTCCGCGACCAGGTAGCTGAACTTCGACGGCGCGCCAAACGTCGACATGTCGCCCAGCGTCGGAATCGCGCCGCCGATATTCACCAGCGCCAGGCGGATCGCGCGGCCTATCGTCGCATTGCTGCGCGTGCCCGGGCCGAACGCGTTGTGCCCCGAGTTGACGCCGAGCTCGAGCGCGACCGGGCCGTTGACGATCACGAGCGGCGCGCACAAATGCGTGGTCGCCTGCACGCCGTACAAGTTGAACGGCTCGTCGCACATCGCCTCGATCGCGAGCATGAACAGCGGAAAATAATTCGGCGCGCAACCCGCCATCACGGCGTTGGCCGCGAGGCGCAGCGGCGTCGCCTCACCGTAGCGCGGCGCAATTTTTGCGATCGGCTCGTTCCACGGCCGGTCGCAGTAAGCGAGCATCGCTTCCACGCGCTCGGTGGTCGGCGGAATGATCGGCAGGCCGTCGCCCCAGCCGCGCTCCATGTACAACCGGTTGATCGCGTCGAAATCGTCGTCCGCGTCGATGCTCGCGTCCTTGGCTTTCAAGAGCTCGGCGAGATCGCTCATTACATGTGCTCCTTGATGAGTTTGACCAGTTGCGGCAACGCGACGTGCGCGCGGCCTTCGACCTGCTCGAGCGACAAGCCGCCGAGCGGATGCGCGATTTTCACGAGCGGCAGGTCGGGCGTGCCGAACACCTTGGACTGCGTGGTGCCCAGCTTGATGAACGGATCGGACACGATGACTGCGGTGACGAGCCCGCGCTTACGCAACTCTGACATGTCGTGGACACTCCACGACGTGCAGGACCCTCAATCACCCATTGCACTGACGACGAAGTCAGCCTCCTTTGCGAGCTGGTCCAGCATGGTGTCCGGCGCGGGCAGGCTCACGCTGTCTTTGCGCAGCATGACCACGGACGCCACCGGCACCATGCCCTTCACGCCGTCCACGATGAACTTCAACAAGTGATCGGCATTGCCCTTGCTGTTGTCGAGTATGCCCAGTCGCAGGCCGCCTTGCGCGAACTTGCGCTGCGCCTTGGCTGCGGCCGTCGCGGGCACCGGCGCTTCCGGCACCACCAATTTGACTTTGTTGCTCATTGCTTGCTCCTCGCTGGTTTAGACTAACTGACGCGGTCAGGTTTTGGCGCCGAGCATTTCCGCGGCATGCTTGCGCGTGGTTTCGGTTATTTTAACGCCGCCCAGCATGCGCGCGATTTCCTCGACTCGCTCGCTGCTGCCCAGGATGTTGACGCGGCTCGCCACTTTTCCGTTGGCCGCCGCCTTCGTCACCTGCCACTGGTGGTCGGCCGAGGCCGCGACCTGCGGCAGGTGCGTCACGCACATCACCTGGTGCGCTTTGCCGAGTTTCTTCAGCATCTGGCCGACGATTTCGGCGACGCGTCCGCCGATGCCGGCGTCGACCTCGTCGAAAATGAGCGTCGGCACCTGCGCGATCTCGCTCGCCACGGTTTGGATGGCCAGGCTGATGCGCGACAGTTCGCCGCCCGATGCGACTTTCGCGAGCGGGCGCGGCGCGATGCCCTTGTGGGCCGAGACCAGGAATTCGATCTGCTCGAGCCCGTGCGCAGCGCCTTCCGCGAGCGCGCTCAACGCGACTTCGAAGCTGCCGCCCGCCATCGCCAGCGTCTGCATCGCGGCCGTCACCTTCTCGGCGAGCTTCTTCGCAGCCTTTTTGCGGCCCGCGCTCAGCTTGCCGGCGGCAGCCGCGTATGCGGCCTGGGCTTCCTTTACGCGCTGACGCAGCGATTCGACGTCGAGGCTGCCGCCGAGCTCTCTCAGGCGCGCGCGCGCGCTATCGAGCGCATCCGGCAACGTTTCCGGCGTGATCCTGAATTTGCGCGCGCTCGCGTGCACGGCATCGAGGCGCTGCTCGATCTCCTTGAAGCGCTTGGGATCAATGTCGAGCCGCTGCTGGTAGTCGCGCAGCATGTACACCGCTTCCTGCGCCTGCGCCTGCGCCGAGGCGACGACGTCGATGATGTCTTTGAGTCGTGCGTCGTAGGCGAGCAGATGATTCAATTTCGACGCGACGGCGCTTAACAAGGTGACGCTCGAGTTATCGCCTTCGGACAGCGCGTCCATCGCGTATTGCGCGCCTTCGATCAGGCTGTGCGCGTGCGCGAGCCGCGCGTGCTCGGCATTGGTCTCCTGCCATTCATCGAGGTTGAATTTCAGCTGGTCGAGCTCGCGCACCTTCCATTCGAGCTCTTCGCGCTCGGCGGCGAACGCCGCTGCATTGGTTTCGAGGGCGGCGAGCTGGTTGCGCAACGCCTGCCACGCGCGCCACGCCGCGGCGACGGCAGCCACAGCGTCCTCAAGTCCGGCATAAGCGTCGAGCAGGCCGCGCTGCGCCGCGCCGCGCAGCAGCGATTGGTGCTCGTGCTGGCCGTGGATGTCGACGAGATGCTCGCCCGCCTCACGCAACTGCGCGGCGGTGGCGCTGCGGCCGTTGATGAACGCGCGCGAGCGTCCGCCGCTGTCTATACTGCGGCGCACCATATAACCGTCATCGTCGCCGGCCAGATCGTTGTCGGCGAGCCAGCGCTTGAGCGGCGCAACGTGAGCGATATCGAATTCGGCGCTGATCTCGGCCTTCTCCGCGCCCTGGCGCACGACCGACGCGTCGGCACGCTCCCCGAGCACCAGCGCCAGCGCGTCGATCAGGATCGACTTGCCGGCGCCCGTCTCGCCGGTCAGCGCGGTGAAGCCCGCGCCGAATTCGAGCTCGGCGCGGTCGACGATCACGAAGTCGGTGATGTTCAGCGCGCGCAGCATCAAAAATCCGTGAGGCGTGAGGCGTGAGGCGTGAGGCGCAAAGACGAAGCGCGTGCACGCCCTACGGCTGGCGCTTTACCCCGCCTCACGCCTATCGCCGGACCCCTCACGATCAATAAAACTCCGTCCAGTGCAGCTTGGCGCGCAGCATGTTGTAGTAATCGTGCCCGACCGGGTGCAAGAGGCGGATGGTATGCGCGTAGCGACGCACGACGACGCGATAACCTTCGCGCAGGTCGAACCGCGAATGGCTGTCGAAATGCGCGCGCGGGTCGGCGGCGCTGTTGACGAGAATCTCGACTTCGCTGTCGCTGCTGATCACGATCGGCCGGCTCGAAAACGTGTGCGGGCAAATCGGCACCAGCGCCATCGCCGACAACGACGGATGGATGATCGGACCGCCCGACGACAACGCGTACGCGGTGGAGCCGGTGGGCGTCGCGACGATCAGGCCGTCGGCGCGCAACGCATACAGAAACTTGCCGTCGATGCGCACCTCGAGCTCGATCATGCTGCCCTTGATGCCTTTCGAGACGACCGCCTCGTTGAACGCGAGCACGTCGAACACGCGCTCCTTGCCGTCATACACCTCGGCCGCGACCAGCATGCGCTCCTCGGTCACGTAATCCCCGCCCAGTATCGTGCCGATGGTTTCTATCATCGTGCTGAGCGAAATGTCGGTGAGGAAGCCGAGCCGGCCCTGGTTGATGCCGACCAGCGCGACGTCGAACGGCGCCAGCGTGCGCGCGATGTTGAGCATGGTGCCGTCGCCGCCCAGCACGATCGCCAGATCCGCCTCGCGGCCGATGTCTTCGAGCGTCAGCACCTGGTAGCGGTTTTCGCCGATGTGCGAGGCGGTCAACCGGTCGATCAGCACCTTGACGCCGCGGCCCTCGAGATAACCGCCGAGCTTGAGCAGCGGGGCCGCGATTTCCGGGCTGTTGTACTTGCCGATCAGGCCCACGGTCTTGAACGTCGGGTTCATGACCTTATTATATGTGAACGGATGACGCGGTTCCCCGCGATTCACCCCGGCCACCCCTATTTGTGTAGAATAAATCGATGCCTTCCGATACGCCCACGCTTAACGAACGCGCGCAAACGCTGCTCAAGGCGCTGGTCGAGCGCTACATCGCCGACGGCCAGCCGGTGGGCTCGCGCGCGCTGTCGCGAGTGTCGGGTCTCGACCTCTCGCCCGCGAGCATCCGCAACGTAATGGCGGACCTTGAGGAAATGGGTTTCATCGCGAGCCCGCACACGTCCGCGGGCCGCATACCGACGCCGCGCGGCTATCGCTTCTTCGTCGATACGCTGCTCACGATCAAGCCGCTCGACAACTACGAAATCCACCAGCTCGAAGGCCAGCTGCATACCGAGAGCCGGCAGCGCATCGTGTCGTCGACATCGCAGCTGCTGTCGGATCTAACGCGCTTCGCCGGCGTGGTGATGACGCCGCGGCGCGCCGCGATGTTCCGGCAGATCGAATTCGTGAGCCTCTCGGACAAGCGCATCCTCGTCATCATCGTGTCGCCCGAAGGCGACGTGCAAAACCGCATTTTCATGCTCGACCGCAGCTATACGCCGTCGGAGCTCATTGAAGCCGCCAACATGCTCAACCAGAATTACGCAGGCTGCTCGTTCGAGGAAATCCGCCGGCGCATTCACGACGAGCTAAAACAGCTGCGCGAAAGCATGTCGCAGTTGATGGCCGCCGCGCTCGAAGTCGGCAGCCAGGCGATGCAGGACGCATCGGACGACGTCGTCATCTCGGGCGAGCGCAACCTGCTGCAGGTGCACGATCTGTCGGGCAACATGGCGAGCCTGCGCAAGGTCTTCGACCTTTTCGAGCAGAAGACGAGCCTCCTGCAATTGCTCGACGTGTCGAGCCGCGCGCACGGCGTGCAGATATTCATCGGCGGCGAGTCCGGCCTGGTGCCGCTCGACGAGTGCAGCATCGTCACTGCGCCCTATTCGGTCGACGGCCAGGTCGTGGGCACGCTCGGCGTGATCGGCCCGACGCGCATGGCGTACGAACGCGTGATTCCCATCGTCGATATCACCGCCAAACTGCTGTCGAGCGCGCTGTCGCACAATTGACGCGGACATGCCGCGTTATCTGAAGGAACCTCCTTACACCCACGGCAACGCGCCGAAATGCGGCGTGCTGTTGATCAATCTTGGCACGCCCGACGCGCCGACCGCGCGGGCGGTGCGCCGCTATCTGCGCGAATTCCTGGCCGATCCGCGCGTGGTCGAAGTCCCGCGCGCCGCGTGGTGGCTGATACTCAACCTGTTCATTCTGCCGTTTCGGCCCAAGCAATCCGCGCGCCGCTATGCGCAGGTCTGGACGCCCGACGGTTCGCCGTTGCGCATGCACACCGAGCGCCAGTCGCGCCTGCTCACCGGTTACCTCGGCGAGCGCATCAAGGCGCCGCTCGTCGTCGACTATGCCATGCGCTATGGCACGCCGTCGGTGCCCGCGGTGTTGACGAAGCTGAAGCAGCAGGGTTGCGACCGCATTCTCATAGTGCCGCTGTATCCTCAATATTCGGCAAGCACCACTGCGACGGCGCTGGACGCGGTGAGCGCCGCGTACGCGCGCATGCGCAACCAGCCCGCCCTGCGCAGCGTGCGCAACTTTCACGACCATCCCGGCTACATCGCGGCGCTCGCGCAGAGCGTCAACGACTATTGGTTCAAGAGCGGCCGTCCCGACAAGCTCGTGATGAGCTTTCACGGCGTCCCCAAGTTCAGTCTCGACAAGGGCGACCCTTATCACTGCGAATGCCAGGCGACCGCGCGCCTGCTCGCGCAGGCGCTTAAGCTGTCCCCCGACCGCTATACCGTCGCCTTTCAATCGCGGTTCGGGCGTGCGCAGTGGCTCAAACCGTACACCGCCGAAGTGCTGAAAGAACTCGGCCGGCAGAAAACGCAGCGGGTCGACGTCGTATGCCCGGGCTTCGTCGCCGATTGCCTTGAAACCCTCGAAGAAATCGCGATCGAAGGCAAGGCGATTTTTCTGACGGCTGGCGGCCAGGACTATCACGCGATTCCCTGCCTGAACGAGCGCAACGACTGGATTCATGCACTGGCCGACATCGTCGCCGCCAATCTGGGCGGGTGGGTTGGCGCTGAACCCACCGCCGCAGCGCTTGCCCAGTC
>Ga0207662_10002000_pt1 | contig 10073 bp, 5 predicted proteins | sample KBSS33LmetaG_FD_184338 | JGI IMG/M metagenome (GOLD analysis project Ga0207662, IMG submission 184338) | Switchgrass rhizosphere microbial communities from Kellogg Biological Station, Michigan, USA - KBS S3-3L metaG (SPAdes) (version 2) | ecosystem: Host-associated > Plants > Roots > Rhizosphere...
ACGGCAACGGCGGCGGAACCGCCACCGGCGGAGGCGCCCCCGCGAGCGGGTACGAGATCCTGATCGGCTCGGGGCTGCTGGCTTCCGTCCCGTCGATCGTTTCCCGCTGCGCGCCGGCGTACCGCTACGCGGTGATCACCGACCACCACGTGGCCGAGCTGTACGCGCTGCGCATGGCGCGCGGCCTCCACGCCGCCGGGCACCGGGTGGAGACCTTCGCCTTCCCCGCCGGCGAGGCGCAGAAGACGCGCGAGACCTGGGCGGAGATCACCGACGCCATGCTGGAAACCGGCATCGGGCGGGACTCGGCGGTGGTGGCGTTCGGCGGCGGGGTGGCGGGCGACCTGGGCGGCTTCGTGGCGGCCACGTACATGCGCGGCCTCCCCTTCGTCCAGGTGCCCACCAGCCTGCTGGCGATGATCGACGCGTCGGTGGGCGGCAAGGTGGGGGTGGACACCCCGGGAGGAAAGAACCTGGTGGGTGCCTTCCACCGGCCGTGCGCGGTGATCGTGGACCCCGACCTGCTGCGTACCCTCCCGCCGGAGCACCTGCGCGCCGGGCTCGCCGAAGCGGTGAAGCACGGCGCCATCGCCGACCGCGAGTACCTGAAGTGGATCGAGGAGTCGGCGGACGCGCTTCTGGCCGGCGACCCGGAGGCGCTGTCGCGGCTCATCGTGCGCTCGGTGGAGATCAAGGCCGAGATGGTGATGCGCGACGAGCACGAGACCGGCCCGCGCAAGCTCCTCAACTTCGGCCACACGGTGGGGCACGCGGTGGAGGCGCTTTCCGGCTACACGCTGCTGCACGGCGAGGCGGTGTCCATCGGGATGGTGGCGGAAACGCGCATCGCGGAGCGCATGGGGGTGGCGGGGAAGGGGACCACCGAGCGCCTGCGTCGGGTACTGTCGCGCCTGGGGCTCCCCACCGCCATGCCCATGACCTGGAGCGCCGAGGAGGTGGTGTCGCGCACCCGCACCGACAAGAAGGCGCGGGGCGACCGGGTGGAGTACGCGCTGATCTGCGCCCCGGGGGTGCCGGCGCAGGGGATCGACGGGCGCTGGGGGTATGCGGTGGCGGACGAGATCGCCAAGGGGGCTCTTGGCATCGGGGCGGGGGCGGGGGTTTGATGACGCGCTTCGTCTAGGTTCGGCGGGCCGCTACGGAGCCGGACGATACTGCCGTCCGTCTCCTCCGCGGGCTCGGCGAGCCAGCCGAAACTGCCCGGCTGTCTCACCTCGCCGGAGTGAGCCTCGCCAAACTGCCGGCGAGTCTCCCTCCGTCAAAAGATCATATGGGTACTGCGGGAACTGCGAACGGCGCCCCTCCGGGAGATCCCGGTCCGGGGCGCCATCGCTTCGGCCTCGCGCTCGGCCGGCCGGCGCTTCTCCGGCTGGTCCCCGTCCTCCTCCTGCTCCACAACCTCGAGGAGGCGCTCTTCATGCGCGCCGTGCTCCCCCGGGTGCCCGCCCTCGTGCCGCCCGCGCTCCGCGACGTCGTTCCCGTCGTCACCTACCCGCAGTTCCTTGTCGCGCTCGTGGTCGTCACGGCGGTCCCGCTCGCCGTCGCCCTGGGGGGCGACCTCCGCCGCCCCGGTCCCGCGACCGTCTTCCTGCTGTTCGTGCAGGCGGTGCTGGGGGTCAACGTCCTTTCCCACGCCGCCTCCGCCGCCTTCCTCGGCGGCTACTCGCCCGGGCTCGCCACCGCCCTCGCCGTCAACCTGCCGTTCTCCGTGTACCTGCTGCGCCGCGCCCGGCGCGAGCGCTGGGTCGGCCGCCGCACCCTCCTGGTGCTGCTTCCCGCCGCGCTCGTCTTCCACGGCCCCGGCCTGCTCGCCTTGCTCGCCGCCGCCGGCCGGCTGGCCCGCTGACGCGCCGCGCTCCACGCGCAGACGAACTGCGCCCCGGCCGGGAGATCCCGACCGGGGCGCCGTTCTTTTGCAGGCTGTTCCCTGTTCCCTCGCCGTTCCCCCTACCCCAGCATCTCCTTCATGCGGGCGAAGAAGTTCCCCTTCAGCTCCTGCCGGTCCTCCTCCGAGAGCGAGCTGGCGGTGCCGGAGCGGATCTCCATCAGCTCGCGGGGGACCTCCTTGAGGAAGCGGGAGGGCTGGCGCGGGACGGGCTCACGCGGGGAGCGCGGGCGCGACTCGCCGTCCTCGTCGGTCGCGGGCTTGGGGCGGCCGCCGCCGCGCACGGCGCAGCCGGACAGGGTGAGGCGGTGGCGGGCGCGGGTGATCCCCACGTAGAAGAGGCGGCGCTCCTCGGCGATGGGGTCGGGGGCGCCGGGCTCCGTCTCGGCGACGGCGTGGACGCTGCGGGCGTGCGGGAGGATCTCCTCCTCCAGCCCCACCAGGAACACGTGCGTGAACTCCAGCCCCTTGGCGGCGTGCAGCGTCATCAGCGTGACCTTGTCGGCCTCCTCCTCCTTGTCCTTGTCCTTGCGGGAGTCCTCGTCCTCGGTGAGGGAAACGCGCTCCAGAAAGGATTCCAGGCGGGGCGGGTGCCAGTCGTCCTCCTCGTCGGGGAGCGGCTTCTCGGCCCAGGTGCGCGCCTCGTACGTGCCGATGGAGGCGATGAAGTCGCGCAGGTTGTCCACGCGGATCTCCGCCACCTTCTCGGCCTTGTTCTCGGCGCGGATCGCCTCCTCCAGGCGCACCCGCTTCAGGAACTCGCGGGCGAAGCCCTCCAGCGAGCGCCCCATGGGATCGCCGGAGTGGATCGCGGCCTCCGCGGCCTGGAAGTCCGTGCGCGCCTCCTCCACCATCTCCACGAAGTGGCGCACCGCCTCCGCCTGGGCGCGCGACAGGCCGTCGTCGCGTCCCGCCTCCCGCAGGGCGTCCCAGAGCGTCTGCTTCTTCAGCCGCGCCGATTCCACCAGCTTGAGGAGCGAGGTCCGCCCGATGCCGCGCGTGGGATAGTTGATCACCCGGCGCAGCGCGACCTCGTCGCGCGGGTTGGTGACGATGCGCAGGTACGCCACCGCGTCCGCGATCTCCTTGCGGTCGAAGTACGAGGTGCCGCCCACCACGCGGTAGGGGATGTTGGCCGCGCGCAGCGCCTCCTCCAGCGGACGCGACTGCAGGTTGGTGCGGTACAGCACCCCGAAGTCGGTCCACTTCAGCTTCTCGGTGAAGCGCCGCAGCCCGGTCTCGCGCGCCACCATCTCCGCCTCCTCCTCCTCGGCCGTCTTCGCCCCGGAGCCGCGGAACTCCCAGTAGTCCAGCTTGGGCCCCGGCCCGTTCCCGGTGCGGAGGCGCTTTTCCTTGCGTGAGGTGTTGTTGACGATGACCGCGTTGGCGGCGTCCAGGATGCGCTGCGTGGAGCGGTAGTTCTCCTCCAGGATGACCACGCCGGCGCCGGGGTAGTGGCGCTCGAAGTCCAGGATGCTGCGGTGGTCCGCGCCGCGCCACGCGTAGATGGACTGGTCGTCGTCGCCCACCACGCACAGGTTCTTGCGCGGCCCCGCCAGCAGGCGCGCCATCTCCAGCTGCGCGCCGTTGGTGTCCTGGTACTCGTCGATCATCAGGTAGTGCCAGCGCTTCCAGAGCGCTTCGCGCGTCTGCGAGTCCTCGCGCAGCAGCTGCACCGGGAGGAGGAGCAGGTCGTCGAAGTCGGCGGCGCCGGCCGCGCGCAGCGCCTCCTCGTAGCGCGGGTACACGTCCGCCGCCAGCACCGCGTAGTCGTCGGCGCGATTGCCGCGCACCTTTCCTTCGGCCACCTCGCGCGCCGCCTCCAGCGGGGTCACCAGGCGGTTCTTCCACGAGGAGATGGCGTGCAGCACCCGCTTGACGTCGAACTTGTCGTCGCCGGCTGTGGCGGCCACGTGCACCTCCTCGGCGAGGATGCGCTTGGCGAGCGACTGCTGGTCGCCGGTGGCGTAGATGGAGAACTTCTTGGGGAGCCCGATGCGCTCGCCGTGCTCGCGGAGGATGCGCGCGCCCAGCGAGTGGAAGGTGGAGAGCAGCACCCCCTTGGCCTGCTTCCCCACCATGGAGGCCACGCGCTCGCGCATCTCGCCGGCCGCCTTGTTGGTGAAGGTCACGGCCAGGATGCGCCGCGGCTCCACCCCCTTGTTGAGCAGGTGGGCGATGCGGAAGACGAGCGTGCGCGTCTTGCCGGAGCCGGCGCCGGCGAGCACCAGCAGCGGCCCCTCGGTGGCGAGCGCGGCCTGCTGCTGCTCGGGGTTGAGCGCGCGGAGGTACTGGGGGACGTGGGACGACGACAAGTGAGGGAGTGCGTGAGTGCGAGAGTGCGACGGTGCCCCGGCGCGGCGGGGAGCCGGGGGCGAAAGCTACCCCCGCGCCCGACGGGTGTAAAGCGCCCCGAAAGGGGGGTGGGCGGGAGCGGGGACGGGCGGCAAAAACTCCCGAAAAGCCGAGTTTGACGCGAATCGGTGTCCACGCTATGTTTGTCGCGGCGTTTCAGGCCGAACACCCGTCCGGAGGTTTCATGGCGCTTCGCGACCGCTTCCGCGGTTCATCCGTAGCGGAAAGTCTGGCGCTCCGCGCTGCCGGCGACCCCAGCCGCACCTTCGTGGTGCTGGGGGACCGGAGACTCACCTACCAGCAGGTCGACACGCAGTCCACGGCCCTCGCGGCCTCCCTCCACGAGCTGGGGATCGAGGCCGGGGACCGGATCGCGCTGAACCTTCCCAACTGGCCCGAGTTCGTCGTGGCGATGTTCGCCGCGGCAAAGCTCGGGGCCGTCATCGTCCCGCTGAACCCGCGCTACACCTCGCCCGAGCTGCAGTACATGCTGCGCCACTCGGAAACGGTGGTGGTGGTGACGGCGGAGAACTGGGGCGGCGTGGACTACCTGGCGCGCTTCGAGAGCTTCCTCACCTCCCTCCCCGACCTGCAGTACGTGGTCTCGGTGGGCGAGGAGGACCTCTGGTACGACGACCGCATCTACCAGTTCGAGGACCTGCTGTCCAGCGGCGAGGGGCGCGAGCTCCCGGCCGTGCAGGCGAGCCCGGAGGACGTGTTCGCGATCCTGTACACCTCCGGCACCATGGGCAAGCCCAAGGGGGTGTCGCTCACGCACGCCAACCTGCTGGAAACGGCCGCCGCCGCCTCGGAAGCGGTCGGAATGGTCGCGGACGACGTGGTCTTCGGCGTCAACTGCCTCTTCAACATCTTCGGGGTCGGCCCGGGGGTGCTGGGGACGCTTGCCGCCGGGGCCACGCTGGTCCTCCAGGAGGACCAGGACCCCGTGTGCTCGCTGGAGATCATCGAGCGGGAGCGGGTCACGGTGCACCACGGGGTGCCCACCACCTTCATCACGGAGCTGCGGGCGCAGGCGGAGGAGCCGCACGACCTTTCCTCGCTGCGCACCGGGATCGTGGCGGGTGCCCCGGTGCCGGAAGAGCTGGTGGGGCGCCTGCAGCGGGAGATGGTCCCCGAGGTCCGCATCGGCTACGGGATGACGGAGACCGGCTCCATGATCTCGCTGACCCGCGCCGACGACCCGGTCGGAAAGCAGATCCGGACGGTGGGCCGCCCGCTGGACGGGGTGGAGGTGCGGGTGATCGACACCGACGGCTCCGTGCTCCCCGAGGAGTCGGTGGGCGAGGTGGCGATCCGGGGCCCCGGCGTGATGAAGGGGTACTACCGCCAGCCGGGGGAGACCTCGCACGCCTTCACCGCGGACGGCTTCTTCCTGACCGGCGACCTGGGGATGGTGGACGAGGAGGGCTACCTCCACATCATCGGCCGCAGGAAGGAGATGATCATCCGCGGCGGGTTCAACGTGTACCCGCGCGAGGTGGAGGACCGGCTGCACGCCCATCCCGCGGTGCTGGACGCGGCGGTGGTGGGGCTCCCGGACGAAGTGCTGGGAGAGATGGCGTGCGCCTGCATCGTACCCGTCGAGGGGGCGATCGTCACCGGCGAAGAGATCAAGGATTTCTGCCGCGAGGTGATGGCGGACTACAAGGTCCCCGACCTGGTCCGCTTTCTCGACAGCTTCCCGATGACCGGGAGCGGAAAGGTCCGCAGGGTGGAGCTCGCGCGCATGATCAGCGCGGAAGAGTCGAGCCGCCGACCGTGACCGCTCCCACATCCACAACCGAGGCCTAGAGCCTCCACGACGAGACCCCTCCAGCCGTCCCCCGCCGCCGCCGAACCGGCGCGGGGTGAGGCGGAGGGGTCTCGCCGCAAACAAGGAAAAACTTGCGAGAGATGAACCGGAGACCGTACAGCGCCATCTATGCCGGCGCACAGACCCACACGCACGCGCCCAACGCGGCGCTGCTGATCGACTTCGACAACGTCACGGTAGGAATCCGCAGCGACCTGGGCAAGGAGCTCAAGGCGCTCCTCAACTCGGACATCATCCGCGGCAAGGTGGCGGTGCAGCGCGCCTACGCGGACTGGCGCCGCTACCCGCAGTACATCGTGCCGCTGACCGAGGCCTCGGTCGACCTGATCTTCGCCCCCGCCTACGGCACCTCCAAGAAGAACGCCACCGACCTACGCATGGCGGTGGACGCCATCGAGCTGGTGTTCACGCGGCCCGAGATCGGCACCTTCATCCTGCTCACCGGCGACTCCGACTTCTCCAGCTGCGTGCTGAAGCTCAAGGAGTACGGCAAGTACGTGATCGGCGTGGGGATGCGGGAGTCGTCGAGCGACCTGCTCATCCAGAACTGCGACGAGTACTACTCGTACCACTCGCTCTCGGGGCTGACGCGCGCTTCGGTGGGCGGGCAGGCGATGAGCGAGGACCCCTGGATGCTGGTGGCCCAGGCCGCCCGGCAGATGGTCAAGGACCGGGACGCCATGCGCCCGGACCGCCTCAAGCAGGTGATGCTGACGCTGGACCCGGGCTTCGACGAGAAGAAGCTGGGCTACAGCAAGTTCTCGCGCTTCGTGATCGACGCGGCCAACAAGGGCCTCATCCGCCTGAAGCGCGGCCACGACGGGCAGCACGAGATCGCCCTGTCCGAGGACGACGGCACCCTGCCCACGTCGTCGGCCGCCGCGCCAGCGGCGCCGCGCGAGGCCGCCGAGCCGCGCTACGACGACCGGCCGCGCGAGCGGGACCGTGACCGCGACCGGGGCCGCGACCGTGGCCGGAACGGCCGCCGCGGCGGGCGCGACCGCGACCGCCGTCCGGACGCTCCGCCTGCGGTGATGCCCGCCGTGATGGTGGAGACGCCGGACCACGGCCCCGCCGAGCCCGAGGTGGTGGGCGTGCTGGAGCAGGTCAAGGGCGCCGAGGTGGTGGCGGAGCCGGTGTCCAGCCTGGACGGTGCGTACGCGCTGCTGCAGCACGCGGCGCGCGCGCTGGTGGGGCGCGGCGGCGCGGCCCGCGACGCGGACGTGAAGCGCAAGATGCTGGAGATGGCGCCGGGCTTCGACGAGACGGGGCTGGGCTTCAGCAAGTTCTCGCGCTTCCTTCGCCAGGCGCACGACGCCGAGGCGATCGACCTGCGCCGCAACGAAGACGGGAGCTACGAGGTGGCCCTCCCGTCCAGCGGCAAGCGGCTCGCCGCGCCGGACCTCCGCTACGCGGAGGGCACTCCCGCCGCTGCCTCTGCGGAGCCGGCGCGGGTGGACGATGCGGCCACGGCCGCTCCCGCCATGGAGGCGGCGGAGACGCCGACCGGGGCTCCGGCGCGCGGCGGGCGCGGCCGTGGCCGCGGTCGCGGCCGCGGCGCGCCGGACGGCGTGCCGCCGATCCTCCCGGGCCAGGTGGCCGGGGTGGCGGCGGGTGAAGGCGCGGACGCCGGCGAGACCGCAGCGGCGGAGGAGCCGGCCGCGACCGGTCCGGTCGCCGAGGCGCTGGCCGAGGCGAGGGAGCCCGCGGCGGAGCCGGCGGAGACCGCCGCTCCGGCCGCGCGCATGGAGGCCGCGGCGCCCGCCGCCGAGGCGGCGGAAGGCGCCGCCGGCAGCCGGGTGAGCCTGCGCGGCCGCCGCGGGTCGCGCAGCCGTCCGGGCGCGCCCGAGGGTCCGCCGCCGCTCCTCCCGGGGCAGGGGGTGCCGTCCTCGCGCGCCGCGGCCGAGCCGCAGCCGCAGGCGGTGCCGCCCGAGGCGGAGGCCACGTCTCCGGCCGCGGAGGAGGTGCTCGCGCTTCCCGCCGCGGGCGAGACCGTGGACGAGGCGCCGCAGGCGCAGGAGGAGGCCGCCGAGGCGCCGCGCAAGCGGAGCCGCTCGCGCGGCCGCGGACGCAAGGGTCGCGGCGACGCGGCGGACGCGGCGGAGCCGGATGCCGCCGAAGCGTCTGCCGCGGAGGAGGCCCCCGCCCCGGCGGAGGAGCCCGCTCCCGCCGCCCCCCCGGCCTTTTCGGCGGAGGCGCTGGGACTGCCGGGCGGCGCCTCCGAGATCCAGGAGTACCTGGGCTCGTACAAGGGCGTCGGCAAGAAGACCGTGCAGTCACTGACCGAAGCGGTGGGCGACGACGTGTTCCGGGTGCTGGAGGAGGACCCGGACCGGGTGCGGCAGGTGCTCGGTGACCGGCGCGCCAACGCGCTGCTGGAGCAGTGGGCCGCCGACCGGGACCGCCGCCGCGAGGAGCGCGCGGCGGAGGCACCGGCCGCGCCCGAGGCCGCGGAGGCAGTCCCCGCGGCGGAGGCGACGCAGGACGCCGCCGTCGGCCTGGCGGACGAGGACGGCACCGAGGGCTTCGAGGCCGGTGACGCCGGCGAGGCGGGCGAGGGCGGCGAGACCGCCGCCGCGGCCCGCAAGCGGCGCGGCCGCCGCGGCGGCCGTGGCCGCGGCCGCAAGAACGGCGGCGCCGACGCCGCGGGCGAGGTGCCGGCGGGCGAGGAGCCCGCGCCGGAGGCCCCGGCCCCCGCTCCCCCCGCACCACCCGAAGCTTCCGCGCCGGAGGGCGGCGACGAGGGTGAGGGCGAAGGCGGCGGCGACGCCGAGGGCGGCGAGGCGGCGGCGCGCAAGCGCCGCGGGCGCCGCGGCGGGCGCGGCCGCAGCAAGAAGAAGGACACCCCCGCCGCCGAGTGACGGTGGCGGGAAAGGGGGGGGCGGACCCGTGTCCGCTCCCCCCGGAGTTCTACGCCCGGGGCGCCGGGGAGGTCGCTCGCGACCTCCTCGGCGCTCTCGTCGTGTCCGGCATCGGCGGCGCGCGGTGCGTGGGCGAGATCGTGGAGACGGAGGCGTACACCGGTCCCGACGACGAGGCCTCGCACGCGCACATCCGCTTTGGCAAGACGGCGCGGAACGCGGCCATGTTCGGCCCCCCGGGGATCGCCTACGTGTACCGCATCTACGGCATGCACTGGTGCCTCAACGTGGTCACGGGGCCCGAGGACTTCCCGGCGGCCATCCTGATCCGCGCCGCCAGGCCGCTTGAAGGGCTGGACGCCATGCGCGCCCGGCGCCCGGGGCGGCCGGACCGCGACCTGCTGCGCGGCCCCGGCAACCTGTGCCGCGCCCTGGCGGTCACCGGCGAGCACAACTTCCACCCGGTGCAGGGGCCCCCGCTCTGGGTGGCCGCCGGAGAGCCGGTGCCCGACGCCGACGTCGTGGCGGGCCCGCGCATCGGCATCACCCGCGCGGCCGACGCGCCGCTGCGCTTCCGGGTCCGAGGCGACCCGTACGTGTCCAGGTAGGAGAGCGATGCGAGACAGCGACAACCTGATGGAGTTCGCGGTGCGCCTGGCCGGCAACGCCGGCTCGGTGACGCTGGACCACTTCGGCAGCGCCGCGGTGGAGCTCAAGGGCGACGGGAGCGAGGTGACCGCCGCCGACCGCGCCGCCGAGGAGCTGGTGCGGAGGTCGCTCGCCGAGGCCTTCCCCGAGGACGGGATCGTCGGCGAGGAAGGCCAGGACGTGCCCTCGCGGAGCGGGCGCCGCTGGATCGTGGACCCCATCGACGGGACGCGCTCCTTCGCCTGCGGCGTGCCGCTGTACGCGGTGCTCATCGCGCTGGAGGAGGAGGGGCGCACGGCGGCGCTGGTCACGCCTGACCGGGCGCTGGCGCGCCGCACAGCGGCGGAACTTGGGCGTTGGGGCATCGCCATCGACGATTCGGCAGGCACGCCGCTCGCCGATACGGCACCCGGCGTGTTCCTTCGTCTGGTTGCGGAGATGGTGGCGCAGCGCGCAGCACCGGTTGCAC
>Ga0207662_10002001_pt1 | contig 10071 bp, 8 predicted proteins | sample KBSS33LmetaG_FD_184338 | JGI IMG/M metagenome (GOLD analysis project Ga0207662, IMG submission 184338) | Switchgrass rhizosphere microbial communities from Kellogg Biological Station, Michigan, USA - KBS S3-3L metaG (SPAdes) (version 2) | ecosystem: Host-associated > Plants > Roots > Rhizosphere...
CATGATCACGGCACTGCCGAGGTTGAGGACGACGCCGCCGTCGTCGAGGCGGGGAAGCGAGCCCGCGAGTCGCCGGAAGTCGCGGTGGCTCGTGTCGCCGATCGCCGCGCCGTTCGCGGCGGGGTGCTGATGGATGATCTCGGCGCCGAGTGCCGCGTGGACGGTGAGCGGGATGCCAAGGCGGCGGGCCGCCAGCAGGAGCGACAGTTCCGGGTTGGCGAGTGAAGGCTGTCGCTCCAGGGCGAGGCCCAGGCATTCTCCCATCCCGAGTCCGTCGCGCATCCCGGCGACGAACGCCTCGTTCATCTCGCGTCCAGTCTCGTCGGCCATGCCGAAGGTACCGTCCTTGAGGCCCGCGGCGACGTCCTCCGACGTCGCGCCGAAGCGAGCGACCTCGTAGTCGTGGATCGCGGCGGAGCCGTTCATCGCGATGTGGGTCACGATGCCGCGCCGCATCAACTCGATGAGCACGGGGGCGAGCCCGGTCTTCACCACATGGCCGCCGAGCATCACGACGACACCACGCCCGCGGCGTGCCGCGTCGGCCACGGCGCTCACGACGGCGCGGAAGTCGCGCGCGACGAGGACGTCCGGAAGTGCGTGGAGGAAGGCGCGGAACGAACGGTCGTCCGCCGGCGGCTGCGCGAAGTCGCGCGCGCTGACCTTGTTCTCGCGCACCGCGACGGGAACGGTGCGGACGGCCGAGAGATCGGCCTCGGCAGCGGCGGAGGACGCGGCCGGCTCTACGGCTTGGGCGTCGTCCGCCCCGGGGGTGGACGGTACGATTTGAGGTACAGGTTGAGGGATCCGACCTTCAGGCCCGACTTCAGCTGCAGCATGATGTGATTCTCGTCGTCCGAAAGCCAGACCTCCGCGTGCCCGCTTTCCCCAAAGATGCCGCGCGACTTGATCACTGGTTGGATGACGATGGCGTCGAACTCGCCGGCAGGCACGCGGATGCGCTCGCGGCGCAGCACGCGGATCGTCACCGGATTGCGATCGGGACGGAAGTAGCGCTCGAAGGTGTATGTCTCGCCGACGTTGAGCGGGATCGTGCGCAGGAAGTAGATGAACGAGCCGTCGTCGAGCGGATTGGGTACCGACGGCTGCTCCGGCTCGCCGTTCTCAGTGAAGACGGCGCGCTCGGGGAAGAACTCGAAGTTGCGCTCGACGTCGCGGCTGCCCTCGTGCTGGTCCTGCAGATAGCGCAAAGAGTTTCCCGTGCGGGTGTCGATCCAGCTCTCGTACCGGTCGTTGACGCGGTAGAAGAGTGTGCCTCCCCGGACGGTGAACACGGTGTGATAGGTCTCCCGCCCACGCACGTGCGCGATGCCCGTCACCTCCATCGTCCCGCTGCCGACCCTGATGTTGCTGAACTTGACGTCGTATTCCAGCCGCTCGCCGACGGCGAACGGCACGGGCATGCGCGCGCTGTCCTGCGCGGACGCGGAAGTTCCGACGCACAGCGCGGCGAGCACGAGCATCCACGATCGCCGCGCCGAGAATCGGATCATGCGCGCGCGGCTCGGACGCTGCGGCCACGCGCGCCGCGCGCGAAGCGCAGCAGCGACATGGCGTCGCTCCACGCCCGGACGCGCGTCTCCCGCGAGCGGACGTCGTAGCGAGGCGCGAGCTCCACCGTCTCCATCCGTCGGGCGTGAGGCGCGGCGCGCAGCAGCAGATCGACGTTGGCGGACCACCCCTCGCCCAGGAGCAGCGGGGCGTCGCCACGCTCCTTGATCAGATCACGGATGACCGACACCCGATAGAGCCGGAGCGTGCCGAAGGGATCGCGGACGCCGGCCACCGAGACGAAGGGTCGCATCAGCCAGGGGGCCACGCGGCGCAGGGTGCGCACCGGCTGCGGCACGGTCGGCGCGTCGGCGGGCCGTTCGGCCACGACGATGTCGGCGCCGCCGTCGAACCGCTTGAGCAGCTCGGGCAGATCCTCGGGCTGATCGGTGAAGTCGGCCTGGAGGAGGATCACGGCATCACGCCGAGGGTAGCGCGTGCGACGCGAGGCTTCGCGGCACAGGGCGTCGACGGCCGCGGCGTAGCCCACCCGCGTGCCGCCGAGAACGCTCAGCGGCATCACCTTGTGATATGGCGCCAGCGTGTCGGCCGTCGCGTCGGTGCTGCCGTCGTCGTACACGAGCACCTCGTATTCCCGCGGCTGTTCCTGGAACACCTTGCGCAGGCGCCAGATGAGGAGGCCGACGGTGGGAGCTTCGTTGTAGGCGGGGATGCAGAAGTACAGCACGAAATCCTGGATGCGCGAGGGCGAACGGTTCGAAAGCTAGGTGAGGCGACGGGACGCTCGCCACCCTCGACGAGGCACTCGGCTGCGGTGGAACATACCCGGCGGTGGAACACGCGTTCAGCGGCGTGACGCGCACGGCATCGCTTGCCAGCGCTTCACGCAGCGACTAGCCTCACGCCTCACATCACGCGCCGCGCCAGAAGGGAGCGGCCATTCGTCTCGCGAGAATCGGAGCTCGTCCATGCGCCGTGCCGTCGTCGCCCTGCTTGCCCTCGGAATTGGCTGCACCGCGCCGCCGCGCACGCTTCCCGCGCCCGCAACCGCGGCACCCGCCATTGGCGCCGTGACCGCCGACGAGCTTCGACGCGACCTGTTCGCGTTTGCAGACGATTCCATGCACGGGCGCGAAACCGGCACCGAAGACGCCACCCGCGCCATGCGCTTCCTCGTCGATCGGCTGAAGCAGCTCGGGCTCGAGCCGGCCGGCGACAGCGGATTCGCGCAGCGCGTGCCGATGCAGAAGGAGCTGTTCGGTCCGGGGACGCGGATCACGGTCCAGGAGGGAGGCAGCTCGCGACCCGTGAAGATCGGCTCCGAGATCGTGCCGCTCCTCAACCTCGGCGCCGGCGTTCCCCCGACGAAGCGCACCGCCGACGGTGAGATCGTCTTCGTCGGCTACGGGCTGTCGCTCGCGAACCCGAAGCGCGACGACTTCGCGGGGCTGTCGCTGCAGGGCAAGGTGGTCGTCGTGGTGAACGGCGCACCCGCCGGCGTGGACTCGGCGAAGCGCGCGGAGCTCGAGGGGCAGGCGGCGATCAGCCAGCGGCTCGCGCAGATCCTTCCACAGCGGCCGGCCGCGGTGATCGTCCTGCTCGCCGGCAAAGGCACCGAGCTGTTCGAGCAATCGGCACCGCAGCTCGAGCGCGCCGTGGCTCTGCGCAACAATGCGCCGGAGGTTCCCGAAGGGGAGCGGCAGATCCCGATGATCATGCTCGGCGTTCCCGTTGCCGGCTCACCGCTGCTGCCGGCCGGCTGGCCATCGGACGACAAGGCGCAGGTGCTGAGCGGCCGGCGGCTCACGGCGCGCATCGAGCAGGTGAAGACGCCGATCACCGGCTACAACGTCGCGGCGATCGTTCGCGGGAGCGATCCCACGCTCAATGCGACGTACGTCGCGTTCGGCGCGCACTACGATCACGTCGGGATCGTCCGGCCGACGGCGGGCGACTCGATCGCGAACGGCGCGGACGACGACGGCTCGGGGAGCATGGCGCTGCTCGCGATCGCCCGCGTGATGCAGCAGGCGCCGGTGAAGCCGCGCCGCTCCGTGCTGTTCGTCTGGCACATCGGCGAGGAGAAGGGGCTGCTGGGGTCGAGCTGGTTCACCGACCACCCGACGGTGCCGATCGACTCGATCGTGGCGCAGATCAACGCCGACATGATCGGGCGCAACGCCGAATCCCTGCTGTACGTGGTGGGACCGATCGCCGCGCCGAACGACCAGAGCAAGCGACTCGGCGCGATCGTCGACAGCGTGAACGCGACGCTCGCGCCGCCATTCAAGATCGACCGCGAGATGGACAATCCGAACCACCCGGAGCACATCTACGAGCGGAGTGACCACTACAACTACGCGAAGAAGGGCATTCCGATCGTCTTCCTCACGACCGGTCTGCACGACGACTATCACAAGGTGAGCGACGATCCACGGAAGATCGAATACGCGAAGATGGCGCGCGTGACGGGGCTCATGGTGGAATTGGCGCGCGCCGTGGCGAATTCTCCGAACCGGCCGCGCTGACCCTCGTGTCAGCAGTCGCGCGGCGTGAGTGCCAACCTTGTGCACTCACGCCGTTTGCGTCGTCAGACTCAAAGGAACGGCTAATGCCAATCCTTTCCTTGGTTGCCGGGGTATACGCAGACGAGGGGGTCCGACATGATCCACGCGACGGTGCGTCATCGACTGACGCGCGACGACGCACAACTCGTCGCTCGGCTGATCGCACGCGACTCGGGGGCGCCGCTCGAGGAGATCGAGCGAAGGCTCGCCGACGAGGGAATCGATTCGGTGCTCGACGATCCGCTGCTGCCCACGGCGATGCTGCGCGCCGGGCAGGGGATGTGGACGTCGCTGCCGCTGTTCTCCTACGTGATGGTTCGGCACGCGCTGCGACGGGTGGGCGAGGAGGACCGCCGCCTGGCGGACTACGTCGCCGCGGTGCTCATGCACTTCGGCATGCGCGACAACGCGCATCGCGTCAGCGCGGCGGATGATCAGGTCTATGATTCCCTGGCGGCGCTTCTCGCCGACGTCGATGATCCCGACGGCCGGCGGAGCTTCCTGGTCCGGGCGCATCTCGGCGACTACGCGCTCTGGCTGAGCGGTCTGTTTCCGGACTACATCGAGCACCGGAAGTGGCGCCGGGGCGGTCCGGATCTGGACTACTACGAGGAGATGGGCCGGAAGGGCTATCAGCTCGCGGCGGGACACCGGCTCGCCGACGAACACGGGATCGCGACGCTATTCGCGACCGCAGCGGATCGTTTCGGTCTGCTCCGGGCCGCGTTGAACGACGTGAGCGATTCCCTGCTGTTCCCGAACCACTATTCGCCCGAGCGACTGATGCGGCAGGTGACGTCCGAGGCGCGGTGGCGTCGGCTCAGCTGAGCCGACCCGCGCGCGCGACGACGTCGGCGAAGGTCGAGAGCAGCGTCCGGTCCCACGGCTCCGGGGACGCGGTCAGCTCCTCGGGGTGCCACTGCACGCCGACCATCCACCACTCGTCCGTCGGCCACTCGACCCCCTCGACGAGACCGTCGGGCGCCCGCGCCACGGTCGCGAGCGAGGATGCCACCGTCCGCACGGCCTGGTGATGCATCGAGTTGACGACGGGACGCTCCGTGCCGAGCGCGCGCGCGAGCCGCGAGCCCGGCGTCACGTCGACCTCGTGCACGCGCGCGGTCCGTGCCCAGTCCCCGTCGTGCACGATGGGATCCGTCCACTCCGACGGGATGTCCTGCACCAGCGTACCGCCCAGGGCGACGTTGAGGATCTGGATACCGCGGCAGATCGCGAGCGTGGGCAGGGCGCGGGCGCGGGCCGCCTCGACCAGGGCGATCTCGAACGCGTCACGCCCGTCGTGCGTGTCACCCAGCTCGGGGTGCGGCGCACTCCCGTAGCGGCCAGGGCTCACGTCCTCTCCACCGGTGAGGACGAGACCCGCGACGCCGTCCAGCGCCGCGTCGGCGTCGGCCGCGTCGAGGACCGGGAGGACGAGCGGCAGCAACCCCGCGCCGCGGAGGGCTGTCGTATAGGCGGCGTTCACGCGGACGCGGAGCGCACCGCGAATGATCTCGGTCGTCGCCGTCACGGCGACGGGAGGCAGGTTTGGCATGGCGTGCCAAGGTTGCGGGTTCACGATCGCTTCCTGTATCCTAAGCGCCCACGGTCTCAGCCGCAGTACCCGACGCGCGGAGCCTGTCGATGTTCGAACATTTCCGTGAATCGCTGCGCGAACTGATGGACCGCTCGACCCCTCCCGAAGCACGCCGCGCCGGACTCGCTCAGATGAAACAGACCCTCGTGCAGGCACGCATGGGGCTCGACGACCTGCGCGCCGGCATCGCCCAGACGCGCCAGCGCCTGGCCGCCGAGCAGCGCGAGCTGGAGACCGTGCGCCGCCGCAAGGGGCTCGCTGCGGGGATCAACGACACGGAGACGGTGGCGCTGGCGGAGAAGTACGAGGCGCTGCACGCGGAGCGGACCGCGGTGATGGAGCGCAAGCTGTCGGCGCAGGAGGCGGAGCTGGCGCTGGTGGAGCGTGAGGTCGGCGAGATGACCTCGGCGCTCAAGGGCGCGCTCTCGGGCGCGACGACGGGCACACCGCTGCAGAACGCCGATCCCACGGCGGAGCTCGACGCGATGCTGGACGACCGCGCGTCGGTGGCCGAGGAGATCGACGCATTGGGCCGCGCGAGCAACCGGTCGGCACGGGAGGCCGAGGCCGACCGTCTGCTCGCGGAGCTCAAGCGAAAAATGGGGAAGTAGGCGCGCGCGTGCGCATCTCACTCCTGCTGCGGGCGTCGTCGCTCGTGGCGGTGCCCGTACTGTCCCTCGCGTCGCAGCAGCCGGCGCCATCGCCCGCGCCCTCCGGCCGGCGCGTCGTCCCCTGCATGGGACAGCAGATCCAGCAGGTGACGATCTACACGGAGGCGCCCTCGGTGGCGAGCCTCCGGCGCGTGCCCGTCGTGGCGCGAGTCGCGCGCACGATGCACGAGACGACGCAGCCGAACGTCGTCGAGCGGTTTCTCCTGTTCACGGCCGGGGATAAGTGCGAGGAGCTGCGACGCGCCGAATCGGAGCGCATCCTCCGCGCGCAGCCGTTCATCGCCGACGCTGACGTCTTCATCGTGACGAACGACGACGGCACGGTCGACGCCGAGGTGCGAACGATCGACGAGACGGCCGTCGTGATCGGCGGCAGCGTCCGCGCGCGCTCGCCGAACATCTCGGGCATCCTGTTCGGCAACGCGAACTTCGCGGGGCAGGGTGTGTACGTCTCCGGCGCGTGGCGCACCGGCGACGGATTCCGCGACGCCTACGTGGGGCGGCTGATCGACAACCAGTTCCTCGGTCACGCGCTCGTCGCCGGCGCCGACGGCGAGCGCAACTCGATCGGCGGATCGTGGCGAATGTATGCGGGACGCCCGTTCTTCACCGACCTGCAGCGCGTCGCGTGGCGGGCGCGCACGGGCGAGTCGTTCGGGCTGATGCAGCTGCGGCGCGAAGACGGGACGCGACCGAACGTCGCGATGCGACGGCGGTTCTACGAGGTCGGCGCGATCGGCCGGGTCGGCGTCCCCGGACGGCTCGGGCTCTTCGGTCTGTCCGTCACGGGTGACGACGAGGAGCCGGGCAACCGGCTCCTGGCCGCCGACTCGGGGATGATCCGCGACCTGGGGCCATTGCCGCGCATCTACCTGCCCCACCACATCGCGCGCCTGAACGTGCTGCTCGGCGTGCGCGACATCCGGTTCGTCCGGCGTCGAGCGCTCGACGCCATCACGGCGAGCCAGGACGTGCCGCTGGGAGTGCAGCTCGGCCTGCAGGCAGGCCACAGCTCGCCGATGGTCGGCGCGGAGGAGGAGGACTTCTTCCTCGCCGGCGACCTGTACGTCGGGCTGTCGCGCTCCGAGCGGGCGACGACCCGGCTGCAGCTCCGGACCGAGGGGCGGCGCGCGGTCGGCGAGGCGGTGTGGGACGGCATACTGTCGACCGGCCGCCTCGCGCATCAGATCAAGATCAGCCCGGCCAACCTCGACGAGCTGGTGCTCGAGTGGGCCGGTGGATACCGACAGCGCATGCCGTTCCAACTGCTCCTCGGCGTTCACGAGGGAGGCGTGCGCGGCTTCGAGAAGTCGTCGTTCGCCGGCGGTCAGCGACTCGTGGCGCGGGTGGAGCATCGCTATTCGTACGGCGCGGTGCGCAACCTCGGCGACCTGGCCGTCGGGGGATTCATCGACGCGGGTCGGCAGTGGGCGGGCGACGTGCCGTTCGGGGTGACGACGCCGGTGAAAGGGTCGCTGGGCCTCAGCCTGTTCGCATCCGTTCCGCCGCGGTCGGCGCGAGTATGGCGGGCCGACATCGCGTTCCCGGTCGGCGGCGGGGCGCGCGCCTCGTGGACGGTGCGGTTCACCAACATCGATCGCACCGCGTTCGCGTTCCGCGACGCGCGCGACGTGGCCACCGGTCGCGAGCTCACCGTGCCGTCGTCGATCTTCGCCTGGCCGTAGCGCCGCCTGCGAAGGCGACGGGAGGTCAGCCCGTGGTGCGCGCCATCATGCGGCGGATCGGCACGACGAGCAGCATGAGCAGCGCCGCCGCGACGAAGAGCGAGATCGACGTGCGCTGGAAGAGCGCCGGCATCTCCGCGAGCTTCTCGGGATCGACGTTCCCGCCGACGAGACCGGCGATGAGGTTGCCGAGCGCGATCGAGGTGAACCACACGCCCATCGTGAGCCCCGCGAACCGCTTCGGCGCGAGCCGGGTCATGGAGCTCATCCCGACGGGACTGAGCGAGAGCTCGCCGATCCCCTGCAGGAAGTAGCTCGCGACGAGCCAGAGCATCGAGACGCGCGTCGCGACGCCGCTGGCGATCACGCGGTTCGCGGCGGCGAGCATGACGAGGAAACCGAGCCCGGCGAACGAGAGCCCGAGGGCGAACTTGGTGGGACTCGAGAGATCGCGACCACGGCGCGCGAGGCCGGCCCACAGTGCGGCGAGCAGCGGCGCGAAGAGGATCACGGCGACCGACTCGGCCGCCTGGAACCATGACGTCGGCACCTCCCAGCCGCCGAGGCGGCGGTCGGTGAAGTCTCGCGCGAAGAGATTGAGCGACGTCGGCTGCTGCTCGAACGCGGACCAGAAGACGACCGAGAAGACGAAGAGCACGAGCACGACGGCGATGCGCCGGCGCTCGTCACCATCGAGCCCGGCGAACAGGAAGAGATAGACGAAGTACAGCGCCGCCATCGTGAGGATGACGTTGCGCATCGCGCCCGCGAGCGCTCGTGGATCGATGCGCACGATGCCGACCATCGCGAGCACGACGACGAGCGCGATGATGCCCAGCGCGGCCAGCGCCACGGTGCGGGCGCGACGCTGCTGCTCCGGTGTGCTCGTGGGCGACGACCCGATCGTGCCCAGCGTCAGCCCGGCGCGCAGGCGGAAGGTGACCAGCCCGGCGAGCATCCCGACGCCGGCCGCACCGAACCCCAGGTGCCAGCCGACGCGCTCGCCGAGCAGCCCCGTGATGATCGGTGCGACGAGCGCGCCCGTGTTGATCCCCATGTAGAACACGGAAAATCCCGCGTCGCGGCGCGGATCGTCGGCGGTATAGAGATCGCCGACGATGGCCGAGACGTTCGGCTTCAGCAGCCCCGTGCCGATGACGATGAGGACCAGGCCGAGGAAGAAGGTCGGCCGCGCGAACACCGACGAGAGCGCGATCGACAGATGGCCGAGCGCGATGAACACCCCTCCCGTCCAGATCGCGCGCTGCAGGCCGAGCCAGCGGTCGGCGATCCATCCGCCCGGGAGCGATGCGAGGTAGACGCTCGCGGCGTAGATGCCGACGATGGCCGACGCGGTGGGGCGATCGAACCCGAAACCGCCGCGCGCGAGGGCCGCCGTCATGTACAGCACGAGGAGCGGACGGATCCCGTAGTACGAGAACCGCTCCCACATCTCGGTGAAGAAGAGTGTCGCGAGGCCGCGCGGGTGGCCGAAGAAGCCGCGGTCGTCGCGCGCGGCGATCGTGTCGGCCTCGTCGGGGCCGATGCGCGTGGCCGTCACGCGCTGCGGTGCAGGGCGGCGCGCGGCAGGAAGAACTCGGGCGGGTTGGTGCCACCGCCGGCGCGCTGGAGCTCCCAGCTCACCGTCGTCGGCGGCTGCTTGATGCACGCGGCCCAGTGGCCCGGCGCCTTCTCCTCGAGCGGCGGGACGATCTTGGCGCACGCCGCGTCGCGCGCGGGATGCTGGCAGCGCGGATGGAACACGCACCCGCTCGGCGGATTGGCCGGCGACGGCACGTCCCCCGCGAGCAGGATGCGCTCGCGCTTCACCCCGGGCTCCGGCGCCGGCACGGCGGAGAGCAGGGCCTGGGTGTACGGCATGATCGGCTCGTTGTAGAGCCGATTCACCGGCGCGAGCTCGACGACGTGCCCGAGATACATCACGGCGACGCGGTCGGCGATGTGCTCGACGACGGAGAGGTCGTGCGCGATGAAGAGGTAGGCGAGCCCGCGATCGC
>Ga0207662_10002003_pt1 | contig 10067 bp, 11 predicted proteins | sample KBSS33LmetaG_FD_184338 | JGI IMG/M metagenome (GOLD analysis project Ga0207662, IMG submission 184338) | Switchgrass rhizosphere microbial communities from Kellogg Biological Station, Michigan, USA - KBS S3-3L metaG (SPAdes) (version 2) | ecosystem: Host-associated > Plants > Roots >...
GGGACGGATCAGTTCGCCACGTCGGCGAGGTCGGCGCGCAGCTGAGCGCCGTCGAAGCCCGGAGTGAAGCCGTCGTGCAAGGCCTCCGGCGGCAGGATGGCGTAGGCCTCGTCGACACACTCGTCCCACCAGGCCCACGTCGCCTTCTGGATGTTGCCCCAGGTCAATACGGTCACGCCGTGCTGGTCGTAGCCCACGGCGAAAACCGCGTGGCCGTCGTTCGTCAGCGGCCCGGGCGCATTGTTGGAGATCGCGACGGCCACCGACCCTGCTGGGCTGCAGGCCATCTGTGACCGGCTGGGCCCGGGCAGTGTCCTTAACTGTCGGTTCTCATTTGCGGTGTCATATCGGGATCGCCTGACCTGCGGTCGTGCAAGTTGTCTCACGTCGTGTCATCGGCGGGTTGTCTCATATTCGTGTCATTTCTTCAGGAAACACGGCTGAGCAATCGGGGCCGAGTCTTCACGATCAGAGCTCAGCCAGAGTCTTTTCGGTAGTTTCGTCACCGTGACGCGTGGCGGCACCACGCTTTGTTCCTCTGTGATCGTCGGGCGGCTATTCGGTCATCCGACGACATCGGTTCTGCCACTTGTTCTTTGGTAGTGATGACTACAGCTTTTAGCCGATTGACTCTCTCGTGGCGATCACGAGGGCGCGGATTCCGGCGTGTCGCCAAGCCGTCGCCTGCACCGGGGACCGGCGATGAGGGAGCCCGACGGATCTGGTGTACGGGCATTGTCTCCGCCCCTGCGACCGTTCCGGGTCTAGGGCTACGAATACCACGACGTCGCTGCCATCGTGTCAGATTCTGTAGGAGTCAGTCAGATCAAAGCGTCCATAGCTTCGGCAGACAGAACGTGGTCGAGAATCATCGCCGCGCTGCCGATCACGCCGGATTGGTCGCCGTGGGTGGAGGGCAGGATCTGTAGTTCGCGGGTCGCCACGGCGTTCGCGGGTCGCCACGGCGGTGGCGTTGCCGTACACGGTCTCACGAAGTCCGGCGACGAAAATATCGTAGGCCTTGGCCATGTCTCCGGTGATGACTAGTGCGTCGGGGTTGAGCAGGTTCACGGCGCCGGCAAGCACCTCGCCGATGTGGCGACCGGCTTCGCGAATGAGTCGGCGCGCTTCTGGGTCGGCATGAACTGCGAGGTCGACGAGGACGCGGATGTGTCCCACGTTTCGGCCTCGCTGCTGCAGAGCCTGTACCACGGCCCACATGGGCGACGGCACGGCCGAGTTGATCTTGGCCGCCGCCGGGCGGGCCGGCAGCTGACACACCGCTTCTCCGGTGAGGTCCGGATGCCTGATCGCGGTGCACGTCGAAAGCCAGACAGCCGGGCTCGTCACGTAGCGAGGCGATGGCGTTGGTGGTGATCCCGGCGACGAACTCGTCGATGCGGTCGGGACGGACATCGACGGTGATGATCACGGTGAAGTTCATGTCAGGGCTCGGCGAGCGGCCGTGTCCGTCATGGCCGTCGAGGACGGTGACCGCGCCGAAGGTGCTGACGGTTTCGGGGACGGTCACCGGTGACGTACCAGGGCAGGCGCGGCATGCCGTGCGAGGGATGTCCCCCACATGTCTGAGGTGACCGGGGATTCGGACACCAGCCGAGCATCCTCGGCAGGCATTCCGACGGCCTCCATGATCGCAACTCCGTGCGCGACGACGTCCTCGGCTTGGAGTCGCGCACCGCCTTCGGTCGGGCCCGTGGAGGTTTCGGTGGTCGTCATCGGTAGAGGTCTCCTAATCTGGCCACCTCGTCGTCGCTGACCGGTGAGGTCGGGTGGCCCTGTAAAAGAAGGTGAAGTTTCGCGGTCTCTTCGAGCTCTTCGAGTGCATCGGCGGCCGAGGCCAGATCTGCGGCGGCGACGATCGGGCCGTGGTTGGCCAACAGCAGCGCGTGATGGTCTGCGGCCGCCACCTCGGCGAGCGGTCCCAGCGCAGGGTCACCGGGTGCGTGGTAGGGCAGCAGCGGAAGCTTTCCGACGCGCATCGCGTAGTAGGCGGTCAGCGGCGGGATCGCGTTGTCGGCGTTGGTGTCCCGCATGCACGACACCGCGGCCGAGTAGGTGCTGTGGGTGTGCACCACGGCCCGGGCCGAGGGGCGGGCACGGTACATCGCCTGGTGCAGGAACGCCTCCTTGGTCGGCGGCAGGCCCCCGATGTGCTGGCCGGTCGCGTCGACGCGCGACAGAGAGTCCACGTCGAGCTCGCCGAGACTGACCCCGGTGGGTGTCATCAGCAGCGTGCCGTCATCGTCCATCGCCGACAGATTCCCCGTCCGCCCAAACGTCAGTCCACGTGAGAACAGCGACGCCCCCAGCGCGACGAGTTGCTCGGCAGTGCTGATGGGGCTTCGGCCGATGTGGCGGGCCATCAGAGTTCGGTGACGGTAGCGGCGCGGACGGGTAGATCCTGCTTCCCGAAGTTGCCCGATTTCAGCAGCAGCGTGACCGGGTCGTCGTCGACGGTGCTGCACCAAGGCACCCCGGTGTCCATCTCGGCGTTGACCACCACGGCTTTGATCCCCAGTGTGTCGACGATGGCGCCGGAGGTTTCCCCGCCGGCCACCATGATGCGATGCGCTCCAGCTGCGACCGCGAGCGCGGCCAAGGCGCCCATCATGCGTTCGAGGTCAGCGGCCGCCGCGGGGTCGGCGGGTCCACGTTCGGATGCGGCCGCCGCGGAATACATCAACACCGGTGTAGCGCCGAAGTTCTCGGTCAGCCAGGCCGAGGCGTCCGGGTAGAGGGCGGCGGTGTGCTCGACGGTACGGGGGTCCAACCGGTAGGACGGGAAACGCGGCACGGCCCGCTCGACCTGGCCCAGACCGCGCCGGCCCATCTCGGCCTGCCACGCGGCATCCAGCGCAACGAAGTCGCTGCCCTCGGGCACACTGGTGGAATACTCACGCCCCGAGGCGAACTCAGTCAGCGCCTTAATCGTCTTCGCGTACTGACCAACCGTAGATTCCATGTAACCTGCCGCGCGCAACTCCGCCACCACAACCGCGTCGATCCCACGGACCGTCGTATCCATGACCGTCTCCTTCCACAGACGTAGGGATATGACCGACGCTAACCACTCCCGAAACGTCAAGCCGAGAAATCCACCAGCAACCCACAAGCGCAGGCCATCTCCGCAGATCCTCGGCTTGGCGCAAACCTCGGCTTAATCCGAATCAAGCCGGCTTGACAGCGATGCCGGATCTCGATACATGAGTGTGAGATTCGTTGAAACACTGAGCCTTTCAGGAATCCGAGCATCCATCGGCAGCGTCGGGGACGCCTACGATAACGCATTGGCCGGGACCACGTCGGCCTCTACAAAACCGAGTGCGTCCGGGCGGACTCGTCGTTTCGCCGCGGCAAGTTCAACGCCCCTGAACGACGTCGAGTACCTCACCGCCGACTACGTCGCCTAATACAACCAGCAGCGCCTCATGCACCGCCTCGGCCGAGTACCACCCACCGAAGCCGAGGCCCGCTACTGTTCCCAACGCGTGACCGACCGACCGGCCGGCTCACAAACCCTCGAGGGTGCATGACCCGGGTGGGTTCAGTGTTCTCACCGATATCCACCCCGGCGGGTCTCACATTCGTGTCGACTTATCGATCGTGGATCCTTGGGCCACATCTGTCCTCTTTCAGACGGCTGGGCCACTACAAACCGTTCGTCATGTGACACGCTCCGAGTTCCGAGAGTTGGTTGACTCTTTCAGGCCCGGATACCGATTGGCAGCGCGTCTTCAGTCGTGGACCTCTTTCATGGATGGTACGAGCAGGATTTTGTTTGCTTCGCCTGACAGCAGTTCGATCGCTTCGTCTACCCGGCTTAGCGGCAGCCGATGGGTGATCAGCCAGCTCAAGTCCAGGCGACCGGATTCCACGAGGAGAGTCAACTGCTCCCAGGTGTCCCATAGCCGGCGACCGAAGATGCCGCGCAGCGTGATTCCGCGTTTGTTGATGTAGGCCGCGATGTCAATCTCTACCGGTGCGCCGGGGTGGCCGATGGTAACCAGGGTCGCTTCTCGGCGCAGGGACGTGAAGAGGGCAGGGAGGACTCCGCGCACACCGGAGACTTCGAACGCGACGTCGAAGCCGCCGCGGGCTCCGGCAAGGTCACGGCAGACGTCGGCCACCGGATCGCTGGGTTCCAGCACGCGGGCGCCGATGTTTTCGGCGTGTTTGCGGCGGAACGGGTTGGGTTCAACGGCAACAACATGTGCAGCGCCCATGGCCACCGCGATCTGGATCAGCGCTAGCCCCACCGGACCGCACCCGTTGACCAGAACGTTCTGGCCTGCGACGCCGGTGCCGGACCGTTGAATGGCATGCACTGCCACACCTGCTGATTCGAGCAGCGCGCCGACCTCGAGGGGTAGTGCGTCCGGTAGGGGCACGCAGATTGCCGCGGGGACGGCGACGCGTTCGGCGAACACACCGTCGATGTGCATTCCGATGATGCCGGTGCGCTCGCAGGTGTGGGCGCTGCCGGTGCGGCAGGCGTGGCACTGTCCACATACGAGGTGGCTTTCCAATGCGACCCGGTCACCGGGGCGCAGGCCGGTGACGCCCTGTCCGACCTCAAGGATGGTTCCCGCGCCTTCGTGTCCGGTGACGACCGGGAGGGACAGGCCGAAGGCCTGTGCTGACGGGGTCCATTCGTAGACTTCACGATCTGTTCCACACAATGAGGCCGCAGCCACATCGATTAAGACTTCGCCGGGATTGACGGTGGGTTCGGGCCAGTCGTTGTGGACCTCGAATCCTTTGTCAGCAACAGCTTTGATGACACCGAGCATGATTTTACCTTTCGTTGGATTGGCCACTGAAGGACCGGAATAGGGACGGACCGCCGACCTGGCCGCCTTTGAGGAGTAGCCGGCAACCCGCAACATCGGAGTCGTCGTCGGCGCTACAGATGGGTCCTGCTGTCACGAACAGTTCGCTGACTCGCAGCTCACTGACACCCATCGCTGCCAGAGCATGGCTTGAGGTGTCTCCACCGCAGACCACGACGTCGCGGGTCAGTCCGGACCGCGCCATCTGCCCGGCGACGGCCCCGATCGCCCCACCGACTTCATCGGAGCCTGCGCCACTGGACAGCCGGAGATCCTTGGGGCCTCGGGCGGTGTGGGCGATGACGTCGCGACCGGCGGTGAGCGCGTCCTGGACGACCTGCACCCAGCTGGAGTCTGGCGCGGCGGCGAAAGCCTCTGCGGGAATGGGCACGTCGACCCACCCGTGGGCGACCGCGTCGTCGATCTGCGCGGCCGTGGTGGACGACGCCGACGCCGACACCACCAGGGTCGGTCCCGACGATGTTGTCGGCGAGGGAGGGATCGCCTGGCGCTGGCCAGTCTGATTACGTGCCAGCGCCGCCATGATTCCGCCCGACCCCACGACGATCGCCGGCCCGGCGGCCGGTCGGTGAGCCATCAGGGCGCGGGCAGCGGTGTCCATGTGCGCGGGGTCGACAGCATCCACGACGAAGGCGCACCCGGGGTGCTCCCGCAGCTGCCCCCACAGTTCGTCGAAGGTGCCGTCGCTGTAGGCGGTGAGGTGCAGCGCTTGCGGCAGCGAACCGTCGCGTAGTTGCGTGGACAGCACCCGTCGCAAATCGGACTCGGTCATCGGGGTGGACGGATGGTGGGCCATCACCGGATGGCGGTCCAATCGGTGGATCTGATGTTGGTAGACCCCGAAGTGTTGACTGAAAGCGGTGTACCGGCCGAACTCCGGCTGGGCGGGCAGTACCGGCACTGACCCGTGCCCGGGAAAGCGTTTTATCAGCAGTTCGATGGCGCGGCCGATATTGCCGACGGTCGGAGAGGAATCGAACGTCGAACACACCTTGTACAGAACAACATCGAGGTTCAGATGCGCCAACGCATCCAGCCCGGCGCGGATACCGGACTCCAGCGCCGTGCCGGACTGAGACCGCAGCGGGCCCGCGATCCCCACCACATCCGCAGAGCGGGTGATCTTGTGCGGATCGAGCACCAGCATCGCCGACATGCCGTGCGCATGTGCCTGCGCCAGCACGTCGGCGGCACCGGTGAGGTCGTCGGCCAGGAACCCGAACGTCGTCATGGGGTCGCCCCGAAGCACGACAGTGCGCGGAGCAGCGCAGAATCACCCTGCTGATCAAGGTCGTCGGCCGCCTCGGCCACTGGTCGTGACGCCGCGGCGGCCGCCCAGGCCTGCCGCAGGCTTCGTACCCCGGCGCCGGGGCCATCGGGGTGAGCCGCGATGCCGCCACCGGCGAGCATCATCACATCGGTGGTCCCCACCGCCTGGAAGGTCGGCTCCGGGGTATGCACGTTCTGCCCCGACGACAGGGCCGGAATCGGCAGGATGGTGTTGCCCAAAGGCTCCCGCAGCGCCGCAATGTTGGCCGCTACCTCATCATCGAGTTCGTAGAACTTACTGCGTAATCCGCTGACGTGAAGGTGGTCGGCGCCGGCCAGGCGAGCCAGCTTCTGCCAGGCCCGATACGACACGCCGAGACCGGGGTGGCGCATGGCTGCGGCCAGGCCGCCCCGGTGTCCGTGGATCGGCACCGCGCTAAACGACCTCAACCAGGCCAGGGCAGGCAAACCCATGACCGGCACCGTGAGCATGACGCAGGTGCCGCCGGCACCGACGACCAGATCGTGGCGTCGTCGCAATCCGGCGAGATCACCGGTGATGTTGAACGCGTACATCGTCTTGCGTCCGGTCACCTGCTCAGCGGCATGGATCTCTTCCATCGCCACCCGCACCCGGGTTTCCAGCGGCAAGTACCCAGGATCGGTCATCAGCTCGTCATCTTTGATGAGATCAATCGATGCCCGGGCCAATTCACGTACCACCGAACGGAATTCGGGTTCACTCAGACCGACGTTCGGCTTGACGATGGTTCCCACGAATGCGCCATCGCTACCCCCGATGAGCTTGCGGGTTCCGTCGACTCCGAAAGCGGGCCCCGGGTGCGCCTCAATGAATTCGTCGGGCAGCGTCAACTCCTGAAGCCGGCAGCCGAACAGGCCGACGAGTTCGAACAGGTTTCCCGCGACGGTGGTGTGCAGGGTTGCCAGGTCGGTGCCGATGTTCTCCATCGGGAACTCCACGACGACTTCGGCGGCCCGCACCCGGTCCGGGCGGGTCCGAGACGGCAGCGACGGCGTCACTTCTCCGAGTTCGCGCACATCGGTCACCTCGGCAGCGTGGCGAACCCGAATCCGATCGGTCTCGCCGGGCACCGCGACGAAGGTGCCGCTGGACTGTTCACCGGCCAGCATCTCCGCGCCACGGCGCGGGTCACCGTCGGTCTCGATGTAGTAGGTGCAGCGCACCACTCGCTGATCACGCATCTGCTTTTCCCTTCGAGACGTCGCTGCGGCCGTTGGGGTCCGGCCCTGGGCTCGTCGGGTCGCTGGTCGACTCGCTGCCACTGCTTCCGCTGCCGCCGCCTTTACCGCTGCCTGGGTCGGCGGTCCTGGTTCGGTCGCTGTCCTGCGATCGGTCCGCAGCGGTGTCGAGCACCGTGAGGTGCGCAGCCTCCAAAGCGGTCTCGCCGGTGTCGGCGGGCACGTGGTCCAGGTGCACGTGCAGGTCCGCCGCGAGGGCGGGCTCGACTTCCCGGCTACCACCGGCGGGCTGTTTGAGGACCACTCGGGCCCACAGCACGGTGATGATCGGGCACAGGATCGCGGTGACGACGACCGACGCGGCGACGAGCACGGTGGCGCTCTCCGCGGCCGGGGCGTAGACCGGGTTGGCCTGCGCGACGATACTCGGAACGACCGCGGCGTTGCCGGCCGTGGTGGCCGCGGCCAGCCCGGCGATGCCGTCACCGCCGGTGAGCTTGTCGGCCAGCAGCAACACGGCGCCACCGATGAGCACGACGAACAGCCCGAGCAGGATGCCGAGCAGCCCCGCCTGCCACACCGCCCTCAAATTGATGGTCAAGCCGAGGGTGAGCCCAAGGAACGGCACCAGCGCCGGGACCGCGGGCGCCAGGAACTTGCGCATCGCCGGGTCGAGGTTGCCCAGCAGCATCCCCAGCGCCAGGGGAAGGATCGCCCCGACCAGCGCCTGCCAGGGGAACGCGGCCAGCCCCGCGATGCCGAGGGTGACCATCGTCAGGAACGGGCCGGACTCCAGGCTCATCACGCTGTAGGCGCCGACGTCGCGGTTGCGACCGAACTGCCCCATCAGCGACATGTACATCCCGCCATTGGTGTCGTTGAGCGCCGCCACCACGGCCAGCACCGACAGGCCGGCCAGCAGTCCACCGGAGATGGGTGCCTCACCCAGCAACCGACCCAGAACGACGCCCACGATCAGGGCGAACGCGATCTTGCTGCCGAGCAGCGCCCCGCCCTTCTTGGCGATGTACGGCGTGGCCTTCAGGTCCAGCGTGGCGCCCAGACACACGTAGAACACGCCGAGGATCGGCGGCAACCCGGTGAACAGCGCCCCGGTGAATGACCCGAAGAACTTCCCCGCGTCCGGTGCCGCCGTGTGGATCACCGCCCCGATGAGCAGCGGAACCAACATCATCCCGCCGGGCACCTTCTCGATGCCCGCCTTGATGGATACAGCCACCTCAACCTCCAACCGTTGTAATCATCTCCCAGTTGTACGTACGATTAGTACGTACGATTAGTACGTACATAAGATCATGATGTGGCTCACACGTCAAGTACGGATGTGACCTGAACTTGTCGGTACGCTGCTGACCAGGCGAGAAGGAGTGGCATGGGACTCGAACGCGGCGACGGCCCGCTCTATGTGCAGATCAGGGACGCGATCCGGCAACAAATCGACGGCCAATCGCTGCCACCGGGCGCCCCACTGCCCACCGAAGACGAGCTGCAGGCCACCTACGGCGTGTCCCGCAGCGTGGTGCGGCAGGCTCTGGGCCAACTGGCGGATTGGGGTCTCATTGTCCGCCAGCGTGGCCGCGGCAGCGTTGTCGCTCCACAACGTGAGCACCACCGCCGGGCCAACCAGGCCGGCGGACTACGCCAGCAACTGGCCTCCGCCGGCCAAGAACTACGGACCGAGGTCATCAGCCTCGCCGTTGAGCAGCCGCCGCCCGATGCCGCCGCTGCGCTGCGCACCGCTCACACCTGGCGACTCGAGCGGGTCCGCAGCGTCGACGACGAACCGGTCGTGTACATGTCCACGTGGTTACCCGCTGACCTTTTCCCCACCCTGTCTGCCGAAGAACTCGACGGCGGCTCACTGCACGACTGGATGCGCAGTCTCGGTCACCAACCCCACGGCGGCCCCCGCCGAGTTCAGGCAGTACCTGCCGACCCCGTGGTGACACAACATCTGGGATGCCAGCGCGGCGAACCCGTGCTGCTGATGCAAGGCGTGACCCAAGACACATACGGCCGCGGCCTGGAGTGGTTCTCGGCATGGCATCGACCGCACACCGTCTTCGACATCGACGCCTCAGTAAACCCAGCCCCACACACCGCCGATTCAGAGTCCACTGACCTCAACCGCGTCCGCGACCTCGTCACCGAACTCACATCGCTCATCGGCGTGGAGCCGAACACCTCCCATGCCGGCTGACGCCTGGCCACCGCGGGCACAGGGTCCGTAACCCCGGTCTCGTTCCCAGACATTCGAGAACTCACGTGTTGTGTGGGGAAGCTTGTGGTGTCTTTCCTGAGGGGTAGATCACCGGCCGATCATTTGTCATGTGACGCCGGATCTCACGGTCGAATCTCACCGCCATGTCATATATGACACGCACATGACATCGCGAATGAGAATATGACATCAGGAATGAGAATCTACAAATTATGTAGATTCTCACGTTTCGGCTGCATCTGCTGGTACGCCGACCTGGACGTTTACGAAGTGTCTCACGTCGACCGTACCCCGTTTGTCTCACGAAACGCTTCATTTCCTACGACAATTCAGCGGCGGCAGGCCGTAATGACCCGGGATTCCGTGGTTCTGGACGACAGAGACGACATGGCTCGTGAGAAAATGCCACCACTAGTGCCGACCGTACTGGGACGAGACGTTCACCTCGGCCTGAGACAAGATTC
>Ga0207662_10002004_pt1 | contig 10066 bp, 5 predicted proteins | sample KBSS33LmetaG_FD_184338 | JGI IMG/M metagenome (GOLD analysis project Ga0207662, IMG submission 184338) | Switchgrass rhizosphere microbial communities from Kellogg Biological Station, Michigan, USA - KBS S3-3L metaG (SPAdes) (version 2) | ecosystem: Host-associated > Plants > Roots > Rhizosphere...
CTTGCGGCTGACGAGGCGGGCGGCCTCGAGCCGATCGAGCAACCGGGTGATGCCCGGGGCACGTTCGACCATGCGGTCCGCGATCTCGAGCGTGGCGAGCGGCTCGGGATGGCTGCCACGAAGGATGCGGAGGACGTTGTACTGCTGGGGCGTGATCGAGCGGGGCGCGAGCGCCCGCTCGAGATCCGCCCGCAGCAGGTCCACCGTCCGCAGCAGCGCCACCGCCGCCTCGTCCTCGGGGCTGTCGAACGCCTTGGTCTGGCGGATCTCCTGCGCGATGGCGCTGGGCTTGCGGCTCATGTCGATGAGCATACGCAAGATTAGATGACTAATCAACTAAACGGTTGCACGGGGGCGGGGGATCCGCCCGCAAGGTCGCCCGTGGCTTCTTCTTGCCCCGGTTCGCGATCGCATCATCTCGCATCCCCCGCTCCGCCCGTGCGCTGCGGATGCGCTCCGATCCGCTGCAGCGCCTCCGCGGAAGGCCGGAAGCCAGGCTCCACCACGAGCGCCTGCCGGTAGGCGGCGATCGCCGCGTCGCGATAGCCCGCGTTCAGGAGTGCCTCCCCCAGGCTGTCGAACGTGTTCGCGGAGTGCGGGAACGCGCGGGTGTTGATCCGGAACGCCTCGATCGCGGGCTCGGACTGTCCGCTCCCGGAGAGCCGGTAGCCGAGCGCGTTGACGTCGCGCTCGAAGCTCCGGAAACGGTTCACGGTCCGGCTCCTGGCGGTGGCGAGGGCACGCTCCGCGGCGGCGGTGTCGCCTGCGGCGAGCGCGCGCGCCATGACGTCGATCACCGGTGCGGTCGTGTCCGGCGACAGGAGCGCGAGCAGCGCCGGATCGACACCGTCCCGATACGACTTCGAGTCGAGCGGCGTATACACGCGCGGCGGCACGAACGCGCGATCGTCGAACTCGTTCGGCGCCTGGTGGAAGATGGACGAGATCTGCACCGTCATGCCGCTCACCGGCAGCGCGAGCGGCCGATGGTCGCCGTACTGGCTCGGCCGCTGCCCGGTGGGCTCGCCGACGAACGTCGCCTGCGTCCATGCCTCGAGCAGGTTCGTGAACTGCTGCCCGGCGGAGAACGTCTTTCGCCCGATGATCACGAACAAGCGATCGGGCTTGTCGAGCGCCGGCCGCCGCAGGAGCTGCTGCACCGGATAGCGGTTGAGCGCGCCGTTGCCGCCGGTGTTCTCGCGCAGGTCGATCACGAACCGGGCCGGCGCCACCGAATCTGCGAGCGCGAAGACCCGATCCCACTGCGGCCGGTTGGTGAACGTTCCCGGCGACGGCGCCACCGCGCGCATGCACGCGTAGAGCGTGCGCGAGGGCGGATCGTACCGCCACCAGAACGGCTGCTCGGGCTCCTGCTCCCACCACGGCGCGCGCGCGGTGCGCATCGTGGTCCAGCCGCTCATGTCAATCGGCACCGGACCGTGGCCGTGCTGGTCGGCGATGCGCCCCGCGGGTGCGATCCGCACCGTGTCGGCGCGGCCGTCACGCTCGAGCACGAGCGGGAGGTGCTCGACGTCGGCCGCAAGGCCCAGCCCATCGAGCACCTCCGGGATCATGAGCTGGAACGGCGCCCACGCCCGCACCCACCCCTCGTTCTCGTGCGGGATCAGCGGCGCGACGCGCTCGATCGCCTCCTCGGCGGAGACGCGACCGATGCGCAGCACCTTGGCACCCACGAGGGCCGCGTGCGTGGAGTCGGCGCGCCGCACGAACACGCCATCGTCGAACGCGTAGAGCTCCAGCGGATAGAAGCGCAGCCCGAGCGCGGGTCCCGGGTCGAGGTTCGTGTGCGCATCGCCGAGCATCGCCACCATGCGCATGAACCCGACCAGCGCCTGGTTCCGGCTCATCGTCGGCAGCTGCCGATCGAGCGTCGTGGCCGCCGAGTCCCAGCGCGCGCGGGGCACGTTCAGGAACGGCGCCGGGTGGCGGATGGGCAGCTCGCGCCGCAGCGTGTCGAGATCGGATCGCCAGGCGGCGGCGCCCGTTCGCGTGGGCGGCGCCGCGACAGCCGACGCGGCGGCCACGAGCAGCACGACAACCAGGAATGAACGCATCGAGGGTCCTCGTGTCGGGCAGGCGAATGGGGAGCCCGCGCCTGCAAGACGGCGACATACTGCGGCGGAGCATGTCGCAGCTAGCGGATGAACCCTGCAGCGTGGACGACGAGTGCCCCGGAACTCGTCCCCAGCGCCGCGAACGGACGTCGCGGGCAGCACGCGACATCGGTGGACCGACGTCGTACGATGCCATGGTGGGTGACATCGTGGGTGACATCGTGGGTGAAGGGCCGCCGCTCCGCGCACGACTCGCGATCGCGGTCCTGGTCGCGTGCTCCCTGGGGGCGATGCCGGCTCACGCCCAGGACCTGACCCCGCGCGCCTACGTCATCACGCCGCTCCGCTCCAACGCCATCTTCGTCACCGACATCTTCAACGACGGCGATCTCAACTTCGAGGGCACGGTCCCGATCGAGGATGCCACAGGGACGATCAATGGAGTGGCGGCGGGATACTACCGCTCGCTCGGACTCTTCGGCCGCTCCGCGAACGTGAACGTCGTCCTGCCGTACGGGACCGGGACGTTCGATGGCATCGTGCTCGGCTCGCCGTACACGACGCACCGCGCGGGGCTGTTCGACATCCCCATCCGACTCGCCGTCAACCTGATCGGCGGCCCCGCCATGGAACCGGGCGAATGGGTGAAGTGGCAGCAGCGGACACTGCTCGGCGCTAGCCTCAAGATCGTGATCCCGGTCGGGCAATACGATCCGACGAAGCTCATCAACCTCGGGTCGAACCGCTGGGCGTTCAAGCCCGAGCTGGGATTCTCCCACCGCTACAATCACTGGATCCTCGACGCCTACGGCGCCGGGTGGTTCTTCACCAAGAACCCGGAGTTCTTTTCGCACAACCCGTACTACGCCAGCACGCGCTCGCAGACGCAGGCCCCGATCGGGATCGTCGAGATGCACGTGAGCTACGACGTGCGGCCGCGGCTCTGGGTGTCGCTGGACGGCAACTTCTGGTACGGCGGGGAGACCACGGTCAGCGGCGTCGAGAACCCGCAGACGCTGCAGAGGAGCTCGCGCGCCGGCGTCACCGTCTCGGTCCCGCTGACGGCTCGCCAGTCCATCAAGCTCGGCTTCGCGGATGGAGCCTACGCGCGCTTCGGCGGTGACTACCGGATCCTCTCCGTGGCCTGGCAGTACTCCTGGGTGGGCAGGCGATCGTAGGCGCCGTCGCGTGACGGCCGCGGCGCGCGCACCCGCGGACGGGGGTATAGTCCGCATTTCGCGCCATCCACACGGGAGCCTGCGGGGGCCGGATGCATTCACCGCACGACGACGACGCTCACGGAACCTCCGGCGAGGAGGTGCCGGCTCGGCCGCAACCACGGCCCGATGCGGCGGATACCGTCGACATCCCCGCGGCGAACTCGGGCGCACACGCGCCGCCCGACCGCGACGCGATCTTCCCCCTGGTGGACGCCGCCTGGTACGACGTCCAGGACGAGCTGGCGCGCGGCGGGCAGGGGTGCGTGTCCCGCGCGCACGATCGGCGCCTCGACCGCCAGGTGGCGATCAAGGAGCTGCGCGGTGGCCGCGACGCGCGCTGGGCGATGCGGTTCGAGCGCGAGGCCCTGATCACCGCGAGGCTCCAGCATCCGTCGATCGTGCCCATCTACGAAGCCGGGCGCTGGTCCGATGGGCGGCTCTTCTACGCGATGAAGCTCGTCACCGGCGAGTCGCTGGACAAGGTCGTGGCCCGCACTCGCTCGCTCGCCGAGCGACTCGAGCTGCTCCCGCACGTCGTCGACGTGGCCGGCGCACTCGCCTATGCGCATGCCCAGTGCATCATCCACCGCGACTTGAAGCCCGGGAACGTGATCCTCGGCTCGTTCAGAGAGACCATCGTCATCGATTGGGGACTGGGGAAGGACCTCTCGGGCGCGATCTCGAGCGACGAACCGCAGCTCGAGACCGTCGAGGGCGGCGTCGTCGGCACGCCGGCCTACATGCCGCCCGAGCAGGCACGCGGCGAAGAAGTGGACGAGCGCGCGGACGTGTACGCGCTGGGGGCGATCCTCTACCACGTGCTGGCGGGGCAGCCGCCCTATACGGGCGAGCGCAGCCAGGAAGTGCTACGGCAGGTGCTCGCCGGGCCGCCGATGGCGCTCGATGTGCGCCAGCCAGGCCTGCCGGCGGACCTGCTCGCGATCGTGCGCAAGTCGATGTCGCGCGAGCCCCGTGACCGCTACCGCAACGCCAAGGAGCTGGCCGACGAGCTGGCGCGCTTCCAGGCGGGGAAGCTCGTGTCGGCGCACCACTACTCCACGTTCCAGCTGCTCCGGCGCCGGTGGCGCCGGCATCGCGCCACGCTCGCGGTGGGCGCGGTGGGCCTGCTGCTGTTCGTGGTGCTCGGGAGCCTGGGCGTGGCCCGCATCATCATCGAGCGCAACAGCGCCGAGCGCGCCCGCATCCGCGCCGCCGCCCGTGCCGACGAGCTCACGCTCGTCCAGGCGCGGGCGCTGCTCGAGCGCGACCCGGTCGCCTCGCTGGCGTGGCTCAAGACGTTGGCGCCCAACACGACCTTGTGGCGCGCCGCGCGCATGATCGCCGCGGAGGCGAGCCTGCGCGGTCTCTACCGCGTCTTCGAAGGCCACCACGGACGCGTGTGGCAGGTGTCGTTCTCACCCGACGGGCACACCATCGCCTCGGCGAGCGACGACCAGACCGTGCGCCTCTGGGACGTGTCCACGGGTGAGGTGCGCGTGCTGCAGGGGCACCAGGGGATGATCCGCCACGCCGTGTTCTCCCCCGACGGGAAGAGCCTCGCCTCCGCGAGCGCCGACCGCTCGGTGCGGGTCTGGGACGTGGCCACGGGGCAGAGCCGCGTACTGCGCGGGCACCAGGACTTCGTCGACGACGTCGCGTTCTCGCCCGACGGCAAGCGGCTCGCCTCCGCGAGCTGGGATCGCACGCTGCGGATCTGGGACCTCGCCACCGGCGAGAGCCGCGTGCTCGAAGGACACACGGGCATCGTGCGCGAGCTGGCGTGGACGCCCGATGGCCGGCACGTGGCGTCGGCGAGCGACGACGGCACGGTGCGGATCTGGGATCCCACGGCCGGGACGAGTCGGGTGCTCGGCGGGCACGAGGCCGGCGTCAGCGCGCTCGCCTGGTCACCGGATGGGAAGCTGCTCGCCACCGGCTCGCAGGACCGGAGCGTGCGCCTGTGGGACATGGCGAGCGGCAGGAGCCGCGTGTTCTCCGGCCACCAGAACTTCGTCACCGACGTGGCGTTCTCGCCCGACGGCCGTGAGCTGGCGACGTCGAGCCTCGATCGCACGGTGCGCGTCTGGGACGTGGCGACCGGCGAATCGCGCGCGCTCGAGGGCCACGGCGGCGAGGTGCTGCAGCTCGCGTTCTCGCCCGATGGCCGGCTGATCGCTTCCGGGAGCGTGGACGGAACCGTACGCCTCTGGAACCTGGACACGCACACGAGCCACGTGCTGCAGGGCAACGGCGACTGGGTGCTGTGCGTGGCGTTCTCGCCCGACGGCCGGCACGTCGTCTCCGGTGGCGCCGACCAGACGGTGCGCGAGTGGGGGATCCAGGAAGAGGACTCGCGCGTGCTGCGCGCGCACTCGCGCGAGGTGCTGGCGATCGCGTTCTCGCCCGACGGCCGCTCGCTCGCCTCCGGCGGCCTCGACAACCGCGTCATGCTCTGGGACGTGGCCTCCGGCGTGGGACGCCTGCTGGTCGGCGAGGAGGGCTCGGTGACGTGCCTCGCCTTCAGCCCCGATGGCGGCACGCTCGCGGCGGGAAGTGGCGACCGCATGGTGCGCCTGTGGAGCCTGGCGAGCGGCACCAACCGCGTGCTCACCGGCCACGAAGGCGGGATCGAGCACCTGGCGTTCTCGCCCGATGGCCGCTGGCTCGCCTCGGGGAGCCTCGACAACACCATCCGCATCTGGGACGTGGCGGCGGGCTCGAGCCGCGTGCTCCGTGACCACGAGGGCAAGGTGTCGTACGTGGCGTTCTCGCCCGACAGCCGCCTGCTCGCATCCGCAAGCGCCGACCAGACCGTGCGGCTGTGGAACGTCGCCGGCGGCGAGTCCCGCGTGCTCCGCGGCCACCGCGGCTGGATCCGCCACCTGTCGTTCTCGCGCGACGGGCGCTTGATCGCGAGCGCCAGCTCGGACAGCACCATCCGCATCTGGACCGTGGCCACCGGCGAGTCCACCGTGCTCACCGGTCACGAGGGCTGGGTGCGGCACGCGGTGTTCTCGCCCCGCGCCGATCTCGTCGCGTCCTCGAGCGACGACGGCACCGTGCGGCTCTGGGACCTCGCGGGCCACAGCTCCCGCGTGCTCGGGACGCGGCTCGGCTCGGTGGGCGACGTCACGTTCGCGCCCGACGGCCAGACGCTCGCGGCGGCGAGCCGCGACGGGGACATCCGGCTCTGGGATGTGGCGAGCGGCGAGGTCCGGAGCCTCGTGGGCCACGAGGTGGGCGTGGCACAGGTGGAGTTCTCGCCCGATGGCAGGACGATCGCCTCCGCGGGTCTCGACCACACGGTGCGGCTGTGGCGGAACGACCTGCCCGACGACCCCGCATCGCTCCGGCGCTGGTTCGACGCGGTGACGAACGCGAGGCTCGGAAGCGACAACCAGGTGCACTTCGGCGCGGCGGCGGATGCGAACCCCGCCCCGGGGCGCCCGGCGTCTCGAGCGGCCGACGCCGGCATTGCGGGAGGGGCGTCCGCTCATTAGCATCGCGCGAATGCGCCGCCACTTCCTCGTCGCCGCCCTGCTGTTCGCCGCCGCGCGCCCGGCGATGGCCGAGTCCGAGGCGCGGCCCACGCTCAAGATCGGGGGCTTCGCGGATTTCGGGTTCTGGGCCACCGACCAGTCGGCGCCCGGCGCCACGAGCGGCTTCAAGGAAGGGCAGTTCGTGCTGCACTTCACGTCGGTGCTCGCGCCGCGGTTCAGCTTCTTCGGCGAGCTGTCGATGAACGCGCACGACGACGGCTTCACGCCCGAGCTCGAGCGCACCATCCTCAAGTTCCAGGCGCACGACATGCTGGCGCTGTCGTTCGGCCGCTACCACACGCCCATCAATTGGTGGAACGTCGCTTTCCACCACGGGCAGTGGCTGCAGACCACGATCAACCGCCCGGACATGGTCGCCTTCGGCGGCGACTTCATCCCCGTCCATTTCGTGGGCGCGGTCGCGAACGGCGTCGTGCCCGCCGCCGGCGTGGACCTCGGCTACGAGGTGGGCGTCGGCAACGGCCGCGCGGAGTTCCCGAGCCGTGCGGGCGACGCCGGCGATGTGAACAACAACCGTGCCTGGTTCACGACGCTGAACGTGCGGCCGGATCGGCTCTACCCACTCGAGGTGGGCGGCGGCTTCTACCAGGACCTGGTCGAGACCGCCGCGAGCGGCGCCGTGGACGAGCAGATCGCGAGCGGGCACGTGACCTGGACGCGCGAGACGCCCGAGCTGATCTCGGAGATCGCGTACGTTCACCACGAGGCGCGCGCGACGCCCGACACGTACGACAACTGGGCGGGCTACGTGCAGGCGGCGTACCGCCTGCCGATGTGGGGCGGCCGGTGGAAGCCCTACGCCCGGCTCGAGCGCATGCTGATCGCGGACACGCCGGGGAACCCCGACCCCGTGTTCCAGGGCACGCTCGCGGATCACGACCTGCTCACGACGGGGCTCCGCTGGGATTGCTCGGACTTCGTGGCGGTGAAGGGCGAGTACCAGCTTCGGCACACCTCGGCGTCCGACACCCATGCCATGTGGCTGCAGGTGGCCTTTGTCTTCTAGAGCCGCCGATCGTCCCGGGCGCGCGCTGCGCCGCTGGCTCGCCGCGGTATCGCTCGCGGCCGCCGTCCTGGTCGTCGCGCCGCTCGCGGCCCACGCGTCGGGCGACATCGCGGTCGTCGTCAACCCGGACGTCAAGGTGGAGGGCGTCACCTTCACCGAGCTGCGGAAGATCCTGCTCGGCAACCGCCAGTTCTGGCCCTCGGGCCAGCCGGTGACGCTGATCGTGCGCGCCCCCGTGGCCGCCGAGCGGACGTTCCTGCTCAAGAAGGTCTACGACATGTCGGAGGCCCAGTACCGCCAGTACTGGATCGCGAAGGTGTTCCGCGCCGAGGCCACGTCCGGGCCGCGGGTGGTGGTCTCCAACGTCGAATCGGTGGAGCTGGTGAGCGTGCTCTCGGGCGCGATCGTGCTGATGGACGCGAGCGACGTGCCCGCCGGGCTCAAGGTGCTGCAGGTGGACGGCCTGCTCCCCGGCAGCAAGAACTACGCGCTCAAGCAGGTCGCGGTCGCGGCCGCCGAATAGCATCGCACAGGCCGGGCGACGGCAGCACCGTCCGCCGCATTGCGAATTGCGTCGTGCGCCCGCGGTGGTCGTTCCCAGCTTTCGTTCGCTATTCGCATCCCCTATCATCATGCGTTCATGCGCCTCTCTCCCGGCACGCGTCTGGGTCCCTATGAGATCGTCTCCCCCCTCGGTGCCGGCGGCATGGGCGAGGTCTACCGGGCCAAGGACACGCGGCTCGGCCGCGACGTCGCGATCAAGGTCCTCCCCGAGCACCTGACCGACAACGCCGATGTGCGCGCGCGATTCGAGCGCGAAGCGCGCACCATCTCGAGCTTGAACCACCCGCACATCTGCACGCTCCACGACGTCGGGCGGGCGCCTGGCGAAGCCGGTTCGGGCGACATCGAATACCTGGTGATGGAGCTGGTGGACGGCGAGACGCTCGCCACCCGCATCGCACGCGGGCCCCTGTCGCTCCCCGAGATCCTGAAGCTCGCCACGCAGATCGCCGACGCGCTCGACCGCGCCCACCGCGCCGGCGTCATCCACCGCGACTTCAAGCCCGGGAACGTCATGGTCACCAAGTCCGGCGCCAAGCTGATGGACTTCGGGCTTGCCCGCGCCACCGCGCAGGGCTCGACGCCAGGCTCCTCCTCCACCGGCGTCACCATCGCCCAGCTCACGGCGTCGCCCACCCTGGCCTCACCGCTCACCCAGCAGGGCTCCCTGATCGGAACGTTCCTCTACATGTCGCCGGAGCAGCTCGAGGGCCGGGAGGCCGACGCGCGCAGCGACCTGTGGGCGTTCGGCTGCGTGCTCTACGAGATGGCGACCGGCCGGCGCGCTTTCAACGGCAAATCTCAGGCGAGCCTGATCGGCTCCATCATGAGCAGCGAGCCACCGCCGATCAGTGCCTCGACGTCCATGGCCTCTCCGGCGCTCGATGCGCTCGTGCGCGCGTGCCTGGCGAAGGACCCGGAAGAGCGCATCCAGACGGCGCACGACGTGAAGCTGCAGCTGTCGTGGATCGCGCAGTCGGGCGAGCACTCGGGCCCGACGGGCCCGATCGCGCTGCCGAAGCGACGGCGGAGCCTCGAGCCCGTGGCGTGGGCCATCGCCGCGATCGGCGTGATCGCGACCGTGGCGTTCGCCGTTCGCGGCCGCGCGGGCGGCGCGAGCAGCCGGCAGCAGATCGCGTTCACGATCCCCATCCCCCCGTCGCTCACGCCGCTCTACCAGCCGCGGATCTCTCCCGACGGCACGATGCTGGCATTCGTGGCCCAGGACTCGCTCAACCGCGCCATGATCTGGCTGCGGCCGATGAACGCGCTCACCGCGAACCCGATCCCCGGGACCGAGAACACGCGCCCGCCGTGGTGGTCCCCCGACAGCCGGTTCCTCGCCTTCGTCGCCGACGGGAAGCTCAAGAAGGTCGCCGTCTCGGGCGGTCCCGCGCAGGTGATCTGCGACGCGTCGACCGGCTCCGACGGTACCTGGAGCAAGGATGGCGTGATCCTGTTCGACGGCGCGGGCGCGGACCCGATCTACCGTGTCAACGCCGCCGGCGGCGTGAAATCCGTGGCGATCCCCGGCGACTCGGTGAGCCAGGTGGGCTGGCCGGCGTTCCTCCCCGACGGGAAGCACTTCTTCTATTCCGGCCTCGGCGCCACCGGGGAGTCGAAGACGCTCGTGGGCACCCT
>Ga0207662_10002010_pt1 | contig 10053 bp, 6 predicted proteins | sample KBSS33LmetaG_FD_184338 | JGI IMG/M metagenome (GOLD analysis project Ga0207662, IMG submission 184338) | Switchgrass rhizosphere microbial communities from Kellogg Biological Station, Michigan, USA - KBS S3-3L metaG (SPAdes) (version 2) | ecosystem: Host-associated > Plants > Roots > Rhizosphere...
CGGCGTTCATCGCGCGATACGACCGCTCGATCAGCTTCTCGGACATGTCGATGGCGTACGTCGCGCGGTAGAGGAATCGCTCCCACAACGGCATTGCGGCCACAGCGGCCAGAGCTTCCGCCCGGCCTTCCCGCAGGGGAGTGTGCCTGTCGGCGCTGCAGCTCATTGTGTTTCCAGCTATTGGACACAGAAGCCGAGCCGTCGGCGGTGAACAAACGGTCACAAGTGACGGTGGAGTATTGACTATTGGAAACTTTCCGGGCGTGCGTTCCGGAAGGAAATCACAGACTGCGCACGAACGATGACTTCAGTCGCTCTTCGTTGCCGCCGGACCGAGGTCGAACAGCTCCTCAATCCGCACCTCGGAGCCGGTCAATCGGGTGACACCGGGGGAGCGCGCCACGGCTCGAAGTCTCGACTGATGCAGCACGATGACGACCGGGCCGCTTGCGATGACGAATGGGCACGAGAGGCGACGAGCACCTCGCGTGGACCGCGGGCGGAGTCGAGTTCACCCCGACTCAGTTCGAGTTCACCCCGACTCGGTTCGAGTTCACGCCGACTCAGCGTGAGTTGACGCCGAGTCAACGCGAGTTGACCCCGACTCAACGCGAGTCGACGCCGACTCAACCCGAGTCCACGCCTGCTCGAGTTGAGTTAACGCCGACGCAACCTGACTTGACGCCCACTCAACGCGAGTTGATGCCCACTCAACGCGAGTTGACCCCCACTCAACGCGAGTTGACCGCCACTCAACGCGAGTTGACCGCCACTCAACGTGAGTTGACCGCCACTCAACGTGAGTTGACCCCCACTCAACGTGAGTTGACCCCCACTCAACGTGAGTTGACGCCGACGTCCGCTCGAGTCGACCCCGACTCAGCTCGAGTTGACCCCGACTCAGCTTGACTTGATTCCGACTCGACTCGAGTTGACGCCGACTCGAGCTCCACGTCGTGCAACGTGGAGCTCGAGGTCCGTCGACGTCAATCAACGGCGCCGCATGTGAGTCTCGGCGGCTCGAGCCGCGCGGGTGACTCGTCTGGACGAGGAAGAGTGAAGGGTGAAGAGTGAAAGCTTCGCTTCTGCCTTTTTTTCACCCTTCACTCTTCACCCTTCACTCTTCTAACGGTTGCACATGGCGTAGGCCTCGCGGAAGGTGGGGTTCTCGATGAGGGCGCGGTTGACCTCGAAGTAGCTTCGGACGACGTCGTTGGTCTGCAGGAGCCGGCGGCGGAGGTCGATGGCGATCTCGCGCCAGAACTTGGCGGCGGCGGCCGGCTTGTTGCGGAGGAACTCGGCGAGGTCGTTCATGGAGATGGAGAAGACCTCCGCTTCGGTGACGGCATTGAGCGTGGCGGAGGCGACGCCGTCCTCGATGATCGAAAGCTCGCCGAAGGTCTGCCCTTCCACCAGGTCGCACAGCGACACGTCGCGGTCGTGCACCCGGCGGGTGACACGGATGCGGCCGCTGCGCACGATGTGCAGGGCGCGGTTGGCATTGCCCTCCTGCAGGATCACGTCACCGGCGCTGAAATGCGAGGCGTGTAATGCCTGCCGGAGCTGGTCGAGCTCTTCTGTGTCGAATTCGACAAATAATGGGACGCTCTTGAGAAAGTCGCGTTCAGGCACCGGCAGCTCCGTTTTGCGCTATCATTGTTGCCATCCAAAAAACGAGTTGTAGAACGCGGCCCGCACTGCAGGAAGAGTAGCGCGGGCTGTCCGGTCATTCAATGGTCCTGGCTCAGTCAAGGAGAAGCTTATGGACGGCCTGCTGCGATCGCTCATCAAGACAGTGCGACGCCGCCTGCGTGCGGATGAAGAAGTCACCGTCGAGGCGGTGACGAAAGAGCTCGGCTACACGCGGCAGTACATCTCCGGACGCTTCCACCGGCTGACCGGCCGGCTGCTCAGCCAGTTCCTGAAAGAGAAACGGCTGGAGAAGGCCGCGCGGCTGCTCAAGGGGGGAGCGAACGTCCGGGTGTCGCAGGTCGCACGCCGCTGCGGCTTCGACTCCGAGAACTACTTCCGCCAGCAGTTCCGCCTTCGTTACGGCATGTCGCCGCGGCAGTTCCGCTCGAAAGGCGTGATCCGCGCGACGGCCACGCCGATGGCGGCGCTGGCAACCGCGTAACTACTCGCGAGCGGACGCGCGCTCCAGCTCCTCGAACAGGCGCTGCAGCGTGCTGGTGACGGCGCCGCGGCGGCTGTTGCGAATAGTGCGGCCGTCGATCTCGGTGATCGGCATGACTCCCTGGGTCGTGCTGGTGAGAAAGGCCTCGTCGAGGTCGAACAACTCGGCCTCGCGCAGCGGCCGCTCGTCGACGCGGATCTTCGCCGAAAGCGCCAGGCCCACCACGCGGTCGCGCACCACTCCCGGCAGGATTTGCTCGTCGAGGGGGTGCGTGACCACGGCGCCGTTCCGGACCGCGAAGAAGCTCGATCCCGCCCCTTCCCGGACGAAGCCGTCGGCGAGCAGCACCGCCTCGTCGGCACCGGCACGCTGCGCCTGTTTCTTGGCCATGGCATTGGCGAGGAGGTTCACCGACTTCACGTTGCAGAAGTGCCACCGCCGGTCGGGCGTGGTGATGACTCTCACGCCCAGCTCCTTCTTCGTGGCATCGGGAAAGCGGAAGCGGCGCGAGTATGCGACCGCGGTCGGCTCGAGCTGCTCCGGCCAGAAGTGGCTGCGCTCCGCTTCGCCGCGGGTGACCTGAACGTAGACGATGCCGTCGTCGAACTCGGTGCGGTCGACCAGCTCGCGCATCGCCGCCGCGAACGTCTGCTCGGTCCACGGATTGCGGATCTCGAGAGCGCGGAGTCCATGCTCGAGGCGGCGGTAGTGATCGACCAGGAACGCCGGCCGCCGCCCCACGAACTTGAAGACCTCGTAGATCGCGTCGCCGAACTGGAAGCCGCGGTCTTCGACGCCGAGGACCCGCTCCGCGGTGGTGGTGAACCGGCCGTTGAAATAGAGGACGTCAGCCATTGCCGCCGTCATGATACGAAACCGCCGCCGCGAATTTGCGCCGGCGGATCGATGCGCGGAAGACGGCCAGCGCGCCGAGCAGCGCCAGCGTCGCCAGGCTGATGGCCCGTCCGGCGACGAAGGACGCCGGGCGATAGATCACCTGCACGGCGTGACGGCCGGCCGGGACCGGGATCGCAAGAAATGCGGCGTTGGCGCGGCTGAGGCGCACGGCGCGGCCGTCGACCGTCGCATGCCAGCCCTTCCACGCCGACTCGGAGAGCACCACCCATCCGTCGCGTTCCATCGTGGCGTCGAACCGGTACTCACCGCCGCGGCTGCGGGAGCGCAGTTCAATGATGCCGGGGCCGTTCTGGATGGCGTTCCCGTCTCCCCTGCCGGTGATCCAGGCGAGGTCCGCAAAGTCGCCCGCGCCGCTCATCCGGTCCACCGTCTCCTCGGCGCTCGCGCCGCTGACGGCCACACGCCGCGGCACGAAGACCCGTGCGATCGCGCGCTCGTTTTCGAGGAGCGCCGTCCCGCGGTCGGCGCGTACCAGCCGCCACCCGGCCGGCACCGGCAGCTCCGCGGGCTGCAGGGCGAAACGGACGTTGAGGAACGAGAGGAACGGCGCGGTCAGGCCGTCGACGCGGTTGAACCAGATCCCGTGGCGGCGGCACCACAGCGTCCAGGTGCGCTGAAATTCGAGCAGGGTCATGGCCTCGTACCCGCGCGCGTCTTCGAGGCCGTAGAACGTATTCGTCGCGGGAGGAAAGGCCGTGCCGAGAGCCACCACGCGAAACGGCTCGCCGGTGGCGGGGAGCGCATCCAACAACGGCAGATGCGGATACGCGAGCGATGCAGGATACGTCTCGAAGGTATGCAGCCCGGCGACGATCCGCTGGCCGGCCACGATCGCGATCAGGATCGGCAGCACCGCCCGCATCGGGATGCGCGACGCCAGGAGGAGCGCGGCCGCGGCGAGTCCCGCCAGCTCGACCATGGTCTTCAGCGCCGTGGTGTCGTTCGCAATCGGGCCGAGGACGACGTGTCGCGCGATCCAGAACGTACCCGTTCCGAGGAGCACCAGCACGACGGCCAGCGTTGCGGCCGTGGCACGGCGGTCGTTCCGCCGGAGCAGCTCCTCGATCCCGAGCGCAGCGAGCATCACCAGGCAGAGCGCGCCCGCGAAGGCGAGGCGCTGATGCATGGTCACGTGCAGGAGCGGCAGCCTGCGCATGAAGTTGACCAGCGGCGGAAAGCGCGCGCCCGCCGCCAGGCAGAAGAGCCCGAGCGCGGCGAAGAACCAGGTCTCCGGCGAGCGCCTGCGCCAGATCGCGTACAGCGCGAGCGCCAGGACCACGCTCCCGACCGCGGCCGTCTCCGCGCCGATCAGCCCCAGCGCCGGCGAGACGAACTGCCGCAGGTGCAACTGCGGGAAGACGTCCGTGGCCAGCGCCGCGACCACCTCCGCGGCCGGCGCGCCGTAGCTCGCGTGGATCGCGTCCTTCATCCGGTATTCGACCGACTGCGGGATGGCCTCGAGCAGCGGCAGGAGCGAGATCGCGCACACCAGCGCCGCGCCCAAGCCCGCGGCGACGGCGGTGGCCACTGCTCGCAGCGCGGTCGCGCGGGAGCGCACCAGCTCGAAGAGCGCGTAGACGCAGCCGGTGAGCACGTTGAGGAACAGCGACTCCGGATGTCCCGCCAGCACCGTCAGCACCAGCGCGGTCAGGAGCAGCGCTCCCGATTGGATCCCGGGAGCGCGGATCACCCGCCGGGTCGCCAGCAGCAGCAGCGGCAGGTAGAGCGTCGTGAAGCCCATGGCGGTGTGTACATAGAGGACGCTGCTCGCCGCGAACGCCCATCCCGCGCCGGCGACCAGCGCGGCCGCTTCCCCGCACTCCAGCTCCCGCGCGAACAGGAATGCCGCGACCGCTGCGGCCAGCAGCGCGATCGCCGCCGTGTACGTCATGCTCACGGGCGCCGGCAGCAGGCACGCCAGCAGCGTGAAGGGCGAATACGGCGCCGACTGCACCTCGGCCGCCAGCGGATGGCCGCAGAGGTTGTACGCGTTCCACAGCGGCCACTCGACGCGGCCCAGCGACTCCTGCACGGCGAGCCGCCACGGAAAGAACTCCGAGATCACGTCCGTCGCCGACGGATTGCCCGGCGGGCCGGCCCGCACCATGCGCGAGAACGGCAGGTCCTGATACAGATAGTCGACCGGACCGTAGACGCGGCCCGTCAGCAGCGCGGGCCCGGTGAGGCCCAGCGGCAGGACGGACAGCACGATCGCCGCCGCCGCGGAGAGGCGGCTCACGAAGCGGTGCGCGATCCCGAGAACGAGGAGCGCGGTGGCGCTGTAGAGGAGAAACGCCACGGCCTCAGACGGCGACGGCCTTCACGATCACCACCGTGCGGTCGTCCTCGTCGTCTCTCCCCCACTTCGAGACCCGGGCCAGTACCTCCTGCCCGATCTCCTGCGCGGAGCGGTGGCGGTGCGTGCGCACCAGCCGGACCAGCCGCTCCGTGCTGAACTCCCGGTCGCGCGCGTCGTGCGCCTCGATGATGCCGTCCGTGTACATGAAGAGGAGATCGCCCGGATCGAGCTGCACGTAGCCGCGCGTGTACGTCGCGTCCGGCGTGGGGCCGAGCACCGGCCCGCCGTTGCGCAGGAACTCGATCTTGCCGGTCTTCCGCAGCACGAACGGCGGATTGTGGCCGGCATTGCAGTAGATCAGGATCCCGCCGGTCTCCAGCTCGCCGTAGAAGAGCGACACGAACTTCGTGGTCAGGCGGCCGCGGTGGATGATGTGGTTGAGCTTCTCCAGCGTCCGCACGATCTTGAAGTCGCGGTCCGTGGCCATGCGCAGCCCCATGTAGACGTCGCGCACCACCAGCGCCGCCGGCAGGCCGTGGCCGGAGCCGTCGGCGATGGCCAGGCCGAGGATGTTGTCCGAGACCGGGATGTAATCGTAGAAGTCGCCACTGACGATTTCCGCCGGCACCGTGCGCCCCCAGATGTCGTAGCCGGCGTACTGCGGGATGCGCGACGGCAGGATCGACTGCTGGATGCGCTGCGCCTCGACGATCAGCGACTCGTACCACTGCGCGCGGATGCGCTGGTTGATCGCGGAGCGGATCAGGTTCAGCGAGAAGAGGATGTCTTCGCGCGACAGCTCCGCGGCGACGTTGAAGGCGATGATGTAGTCCTCGTCGCCGACCGAGATCGCGCAGAAGCGTTGCGCGCCGAGCTTCTGCTCGAGCACCGGGTCGAAGCCGGGATCGCTCGGATCCATGACCACGATCCCGTTCTCGGTGACCAGCTCGATGGCCTTGTAGTCCTTGGGGACCTCGATCCCGAGCTCCCCTTCGTGCGACTGGCCGAACCGCGCCACCAGCTCGTACGTCTCCTCCCGGATCTCGTAGACCCGGCCTCCCGTGATCCCCAGCTCCTCACGGAAGTTGGTGGCGATCGTCTCCGCGATCTGGGCCACGGTAGTGGTCTTCGAGTCGCCGGTGTCGATCTGCTCGAGCGTCCGCTCGACCTGGGTGAGGAGTCTCTTGTAGTCCATCGATCTTCGCAGGGAAGGAACAGTGAAGTTTGAAGAGTGAAGAGTGAAAGAAGCGGCTTCTTTTCACCCTTCACTCTTCACCCTTCACTCTTCTCATTTCAACTCTATCCCATCCAACTCGTACGGCGGCTTCACGCCGAGGGCGGAGAGCACGGTCGGGTAGATGTCGGCGATGTAGGGTGCGCGGGCCGTGGCCAGCTTCCGGTTCGTGAAGAAAATCCCCTTCACGATCTCCGGGTCGACCGAGCAGTGGTCGCCGCTCCAGACGTTCTTGTTCGGCTCGAAGAGCTGCTTGGGAATCCCGCCCAGCGACGTCTGCCAGGAGACCCGGTAGCCGTCGTTGTTCATCACGAACAGGTCCGGGATCATGTTCGGGTCGAACTTGCGGTATGCCTCCTCGCGGGTCAGCACGCGCCGCACCGGATGCTCGTTCGTCTCCGGGTCGACCATGGCCACCAGGCGCTGCTGCAGCTCTTTCTTGAGCGCGTCGTAGTCCGCGCCCGGATCGACGATCCCCTGCGCCTCGCGCCCCTTCAGGTTGACGTAGATCTCCCCGAGCCCCATCGCATACGCGCGCGTCTTCGACCAGTCGACGTTCTCCCAGAACTGCCCCTGGTCGAACAGCATCTCCACGTTGCGGTCCTTCACCTGCACGCCGCTCTTGAGCGTCATGTAGCCGTTCAGGACCAGCCAGGTGTTGTAGTTGACGCTCCTGCGGAACGACGCAAAGCCGTGGTCGGAGACCACGATCAGGACCGCGTGCTTCTTCTCCGCGGCGGCCATGGCGTCGCCGACGATCGCGTCCATGAGCTGGTAGGTCTGGAGCAGGGCGCCGTTCCATTCGGCCGCGATCCTGGCGTCATATGCCGGATGGGTCGGATCGACGATGCGCCAGAAGACGTGGCCGACGCGGTCCGGGAACTCGAAGCACTGCACGACCAGGTCGTCGTCGCGCTCCAGCACAGAGGCGAACATCTTCCGCGAGCGCGCCACCGTCCACTGCATGTCGTCCCAGAAGATCTTCTCGGTGGCGAAGCCCTCCGAGATCGCCCAGGTGTCGATCTGCCACCCGATGGTCTTGAAGAGTCCCTGCTCCTTGGCGAGCTGCGGCGCCCAGCTCGACGGCGTCGAGACGCGGAAGCCTGGCGGCAGGCTGCGCGGATCGAAGTTGATCGGCGAGAGGTACAGCTTGATCTCCGGCTGCACCGAGATCAGGTGAAAGCGGCTGATGCCGTGCACCTTGATCAGCGGATTGAACGGGAACTCGAAGCTCACCCAGTCGGACCACTCCCCTGCCTTCAGCGTCAGCTTCTGGCCGCTCTCCTCGATCCGGATGGAGTTGCGATCCGGCGCCACCGTGATGGTCATCGGGATGGAGATGTACTCCGGCTCCGCGAAGAGCTTGTTCGGCGGCCCCTGGATCTTGGTACCGATGACGCCCTTGTTGTCCTCGAGCTGCACCACGTCGATGGAGAACTCGTTCGAGCCGGTCCGTTTGAAGTCGAGCTCCGACGTGAAGTAGAACGGCTTGCCGACCCGGCCGGAGACGTCCGGCACGCCCAGTCCCGAGAGCATGTGCCCTTCGTGAAAGTCCTCGGCCGGGAACGTCACCGGGACCTGGACGATGGTGGCCTTCTTCCCCGCGTCTGCCGCCGCGGTCCAGAACGGGATGCCCTGCCGCCGGTTGATCACGCCGGGACGCTTCTCGGGGATGTACTTGCGGACCGCGAAGAACAGCGCCGGCGCCAGCAGCAGGCCGAGCGCGAGCAGGATTGCTCCCGGCCGTCCGCGGCGGCGCACCAGGAAGACCGCCGCCGGGATCGCGAAGAGCAGCATCAGGATGGCCGCGGCGACGATCGGCGTGCTCTTGCCGAGCAGGAACGTTTCCTTCGTCTCGTCGAAGGCGGCGAAGACCGGGAGGTACGTCTTCGGATCGCGGCGGAGGAAGTCGAAGATCCCGGTGCGGCCCGGATCGATCCCGGTGCTGAACGTCGACCACGACACGGGCGTCTGTGCCGGGGTGGTGGGGAGCAGCGGCCGGAACGTGCCGCTGGCCCGCAGCCTGGCGAGATTGGGGAGCTTCCCCTCGTTCATCCAGCGCTCGGTGTAGCCGGCATCGACGCCGTCGAACCCGACGACGATCACTTTCTGCTGAGCGTGGCTGGCGAGAGTGATTCCGAGCGCGCAGACGAGCGCCAGTCTTCTGAAGAACATGCCGGGCCATGATACAAGCCCCGGTCCGGGCCCTGTCGACTCCGGCACCCGTCTTGTAAACCCTGCAGCCGAGGAGTAACACGATGCAAACTCGCAAGTTGATGACGCTCGCGGCCGCCATGGCCGTCGTGCTGCTCGCGGCCTGTGGTGGCGGCGAGAAGAAGTCCGCAGGCGGAGGCGCCGGCGACGCCAACCGCCTGGTGATCGGCCTGAAGAGCAGTCCCGCCAACCTCGACCCGCGCGTCGGCACCGACAACGCCTCGGGACGGATCTTCGATCTCTGCTGCCGCGGCCTGATCCGCGTGACGCCGGAGATGGACTACGCCCCCGACGTCGCCCAGAGCTGGGAGACGCCCGACGACAAGACCATCATCTTCCACCTCAATCCGAACGCGAAGTTCCAGAACGGCCAGCCCGTCACCGCGCAGGACGTGAAGTGGACCTACGACTCGATGATGGCCCCGAACTTCATCTCCTCCAAGAAGTCGGGCTACTCGGCAGTGGCCTCGATCGAGGCGCCCGACGCGAAGACCGTCGTCTTCAAGCTCAAGGAGCCGAACGGCGGCCTGTTCGACAACCTCAACATGGGCATCGTCCCGCAGGGCACCGACACCAACGTCGCCAAGAGCCGGCCCATCAGCGTCGGTCCGTACAAAGTCGTCGACTTCCGCACCGACGAGCAGGTCGACCTGGAAGCATCCGACCAGTTCTACGGGGGCGTCCCGAAGATCAAGCAGGCCACCGTGCGCATCATCCCCGACGCCACCACGCTGGTCCTGGAGATGCGCCGCGGTACGGTCAACCTGGAGATCAACCAGATCCCCTTCGAGAACGTCAGCGAGTTCGAGAAGGACCCGAAGTACCAGGTCATCAAGAAGCCGGGCTCCGTCTGGCAGTACCTCGCCTTCAACCTGAAGGATCCGGTCGTGGGGAACGTGCAGGTGCGACGCGCCATCGCCCATGCCATCGACCGGCAGCGCATCGTCACCGACCTGCTGCGCGGCCATGGCGTCCCGTCCGACACGATGTTCGGCGAGGGTCACTGGGCGCGCGCGAACAACCTCCCCACGTACGCCTACGATCCGGCCAAGGCGAAGCAGATCCTCGACGCCGCCGGCTACAAGGACCCGGACGGCGACGGGCCGAAGCCGCGCTTCAAGCTCACGTTCAAGACCTCCACCGACACCGAGGCCGCCCTGCGCGCGCAGATGATCCAGCAGATGCTGCAGCAGGTTGGCGTCAAAGTAGAGATCCAGTCGAGCGAGTTCGGAACGTTCCTCGAGGACGTGCAGA
>Ga0207662_10002017_pt1 | contig 10040 bp, 10 predicted proteins | sample KBSS33LmetaG_FD_184338 | JGI IMG/M metagenome (GOLD analysis project Ga0207662, IMG submission 184338) | Switchgrass rhizosphere microbial communities from Kellogg Biological Station, Michigan, USA - KBS S3-3L metaG (SPAdes) (version 2) | ecosystem: Host-associated > Plants > Roots >...
CGCGTACGCGGGCGGCGGCGCCGTCTGGGCCGACGTCGACCACGAGACGCAGGCGCACGCGCTCGCCACGACCGGGGGCCTGGTCTCGACCAGGGCGAGCCGGAGTCCATGCGGGTCGGTCAGGGGCAGCACCCATTCCCCGAACCTGGTTTCCGGTTGGTCCACCCGGATGCCGTGGTGGCCGAGATGGTCAGCCCACCAGCCGAGACTGTCCCGCGGCACTGCCAGACTCACCTCGCTCGCCAGGCCCGTTCCGGCCTGCCCGGGGCCCATGTCGGGCCAAGGGAAAAAAGTGAGGTCCGTGCCGGGCCGTCCTTCGGCATCGGCGTAGAAGAGGTGGTACGTATCGGGAACGTCCTGATTAACGCTTTTCTTGACCAGCCGAAGCCCCAAAACGCCCGCGTAGAAATCGAGGTTCTCCTGGGGGTCACCGGCAATGGCCGTGACGTGATGAAGGCCGTTGAGCTCGGACATGACCTGCTCCGCGTAAAGTCCGGATTGAAAGTTCAAGTTATAAGAGAAAACCGCCAAGGGTTCCCGGTGCGGTGCGCCAACCCCCAGATCAGTGAAAGTCGCGGCTGGCATAGGCGAGCGCCCGGGCCTTGAGAGGGCGAAACTTCTCTCCCACGACGTTCATCACCATCCCCTCCCGCTCGAACCGACCTTTGACCAGAAGAAACAGCTCGAACTTTATGACCTCTCGATTCGGCTCTACCAGGCGACTCGGCACGACCACGTTGATGAACCCATGTTCGTCTTCGAGCAGGATGAAGATGGTCCCACCGGCCGTCGAGGGGCGTTGGCGCACGGTGACGAGTCCGCCGACCACAACCTGCTCTCCACCCTCGAGCGCAAGCAGGTCGTGGCTGTCGAGTGCACCGGCACGCTTGAGCCGGGCTCGAACGTGTTCCATCGGATGACCCACCAGGCTCATGCCGGTTGCGAAGTAGTCGAGAAAAAACAGAGGCTCTGCACCCTGGACCACGAGGTCGTTGACGTTCATCGCCACGAGGTCGATGCCGATTCCGGAATGTATGCCCGTCTCGATGGCAAGCTTGAGCTTGGTGCCAACGCCATCGGTTGCCGCGACGAGCACAGGATCCTTGAAGCCGCACGGCTTGAGATCGAACAGGCCACCAAATCCGCCAATTGAGCCGAGCGCCCCCTTGCGTTTGGTCTTTGCCGCAAGAGGCCCAATGGCTTTGACCAGTGCGTTGCCCGCGTCGATGTCCACGCCGGCGTCGCGGTAAGTCACTCTGGGCTTGTCCTTGGAGGTTGCGGGCACCGAAAGGGCTCGGGGTGCATGTTCAGGCGATTTCGCATAACAACCGTGCCTTACGAGTGCCGTCAAGGGTCCGCCATATAGGAGTGTTTACCAATTGCGGCGCGCGCAACGCCGCGTTTCCGGAATATCGCAGCGAAAAACGATGGCGTTCTGGCGATTTAAGTTCAGGATCAGGAGAGCGGGTACCGCGGCTCTCCTGCTGGCAGCAACTTTCGCCGGCGTCATCTGCGGCCCGGCGCGCGCCGCCGATAGCCTCTACACCGTCGCCAAGATCTCGGTCGACGTGACCGCCAAGGATGCCGTCGCGGCACGCGAAATGGGCATGGCCGAGGCCGAGCAGCGTGCCGTGATGACGGTGCTGAAGCGGATCGTGCCCGCCAGCGTCTATGCGTCCCTGCCGGAGATCAGCAAGGACGACATCGAAACTCTGGTCAACGGCGTCTCGATCAGAAGCGAACAGAATTCCACCACGCGTTACCTTGCTGTGCTCGACATCAGTCTCAACGAACAGGCGCTGAAGCAATTCCTGCAGGATCAAAACATCGCGTACAGCGAGGCGCGGGCGCCCTCGATCTGCATCCTTCCGCTGATGATAGACGGCGGGAGCGTGAAGAGCGAAGGCGCTGAAGGGTGGCGCGAGGCATGGGAGGGTCTCGATCTTTCTCATAGCGTTACACCTGCCACGATCCTGAGGCCGAGGCCCGATCTCGATGCGGCAACCCTCAAAGCTGTGCTTGCGGGCGATCCCCCGGCGCTTGCCTCGATGCAGGAGGACTACGGCTATGGGCAGCTTGTCATCGCCGTCGGCCAGATCGATCACGGTCAGTTCGTGACGCGGCTTGCCGGCAGCGACGCGGTCGGCCCGATCACTTTTGAGCAGAGCGATAAGCTTGCGGGCGATGTCATGACCGCCGCGCGCAATGCCGCGGAAATTGCCTTTGGGGTGCTGGAGAACCGTTGGAAGGTGTCGCAAGCAGGCGAAGCGCCGGCGACCGAAGTCAAACGCGACGAAAGGGAGGGGACGGAAGCGGAAGCTGAGGGAAAGCCAAACGAGCCGGCCGAGGTCCCGCGTAACGTGGTCGCGGAAGTCGAGTTCTCGGGCCTGAAGGACTGGCAGGACATCCGCGGCCGGCTTATGAACATCGCCGGAATTCAGGGTTTGGAAGTCAATTCGCTGTCGGCGCGGGCCGCCTCCATTACCTTCGATTATGCGGGCTCGCTCGGCAAGTTGCAGACCGAGCTTGGACAAAATGGCTTCGAGCTCGGTGAAAAGGATGGAAACTTCGTGCTCCGTTCCCGTTAGAGCCGTAAGCCCGCTAGGTCACGCCCCTGTCGTCGAATCTGCTAAAATCTGGAGTTGGAGGCCGGCTAGGCGCGAAAGGCGCACAATCGGCCGCCGGGAGGAATGTTAAGTGAATATCCCCAACAGCCTCACGCTCGTGCGGATCGTGCTCGTTCCGGTGGTGGTATGGCTTATCATCGACCATGAGATGACGGCTGCCTTTCTGCTCTTCCTGCTCGCAGGTTTTTCCGACGCAGCCGACGGCTATATCGCCAAGCGTTACGGCTGGCGAAGCGAGCTCGGCGCCTATCTGGACCCGATCGCCGACAAGGCCCTACTCGTCAGCATCTACGTCACGCTCGGCCTCGCCGGCCATCTACCGGTCTGGCTGGTCATTGCCGTCGTTAGCCGCGACAGTCTCATCGTGGGGGCGGTCGTGCTGTCCTGGATGCTGTCGCGGCCGCTCACCATGCATCCGCTGCTTATCAGCAAGGTCAACACCTTCGCCCAGATCGTGCTTGCTGGTCTCGTCCTCGCCGAGCTCGGGCTCGGCCTTGGGCTCGAGCCCGTGGTGAAGGTCTTGATCTGGGTAACGGGCGCGCTCACCATCCTGTCCGCTGCGGCCTATTTCTGGGCGTGGCTCGGGCATATGGCGGCCTACGAGCCGGCGCCCCGTCCGCTTCCTCCGCGCAAGACACCGGCAGTGGGCGTCGAGCAGTCGCAGCGCTCGCAGGTTAGGGCTTCGTGACGCTTACGCAGCTAACGCTCGATCTGCCCCATCGCGCGGCGCTCGGCGCCGAGGATTTCCTTGTCAGTGACTGCAATATTGCCGCAGTGAAGCTGATCGATGCGTGGCCCCGCTGGCCTGAGCCCGTGCAGCTCCTGATCGGCCCGCCGGCGAGCGGCAAAACGCATCTTGTCCGCGTCTGGCAAGTGCGGTCGGGCGCGCAGCTCCTTGATGCAAAGAGACTCGACACCAGTTTCATCGATGAAGTGGGCGACGCGAAGCCGTTTGTCTTCGAGAATCTGGACTGCGGTGATTATGACGAGAGGGCACTGTTCCATTTCCTGAATCTCGCGCGGGAGAAACTGCTCTTCGTATTGCTCACGGCCCGCAGCGCACCGAGCCGTTGGGACATCTCATTGCCGGACCTATCGTCGCGGCTCAGTGCCGTTCCGATTGTTGAGATTGGCGCGCCGGACGAGGCACTGCTCAGGATGGTTATGCTCAAGCAGTTCGCCGACCGGCAGCTCAATATCGAGCCGAAGGTCCTGGAATTTCTCACCCTTCATGTGGACAGATCGCTGCAAGCCGCCGCCGCCGCGGTCGCGGCGGTCGATCGCCTGGCGCTAGCCACAGGGCGCAAGATCAACCGCCAGCTCATCGTGGAGGCGCTTGCGGGAGGCGCCGCGTCGGACTAGGCGTGTGCTCTTCTCCCATCTCGTAACGCAGATGATACGTATTTTGAGCTATCATTCCCCGATGCAAAACCCGTCAAGGCGGGAGGCGTAATAAACCGCCGGATTTCCAAGAGGTTAAAAATGACTTTGCAGGAGAAGGTTGAGCATCCTAAGCCGAGCCCAGGAGTAGCCGCCTTTGGGCCGAGCCGCTTCTTCAATCGCGAGCTCTCCTGGCTTGATTTCAATCGGAGAGTGCTCGAGGAAGCCGAGAACGAGCGGCATCCGCTGCTCGAGCGGCTGCGCTTCCTCTCGATCTCTGCCTCTAACCTCGATGAATTCTACATGGTGCGGGTGGCTGGTCTTCGGGGCCAGGTGGTCGCCGGCATCGAGACGCCGAGCGTGGACGGACTGACTCCGGCCGAGCAACTCGACCGCATCAACCACGCCGTTGCCGAGCTCACTGCTCAGCAGCAAGAGAATTGGGTGACGCTCGAGGCGCTGCTCGCCGAGGCCGGCATCCATGTCCTTCACGCTGACCAGCTCACCGAGGATGAGCGCAGCTGGCTCGAGGAGCACTTTCTTCACCACATCTTTCCGGTGCTGACGCCGATCGCGGTCGATCCAGCCCACCCGTTTCCATTCATTCCCAATTTCGGCTTCACGCTTGGGCTCGAGCTTGTGCGCGAAGGCTCTTTGCGCGCCATGCATGCTCTCATGCCCATCCCGCCGCAGCTCGCCCGGTTCATCCGTTTGCCGAGCAAGGGCGAGCCCAAGGAACCGATCCGCTTCATCAGGCTTGAAACTGTGGTCGGAATCTTCGTGTCGCGGCTGTTCCCAGGCTATCGCGTGAGGAGCCAAGGCTCGTTCCGGGTACTGCGCGACAGCGACATCGAGGTGCAGGAGGAGGCCGAGGATCTGGTGCGCCTGTTCGAATCCGCGTTGAAGCGCCGGCGTCGCGGCTCGGTCATCAGGCTCGAGATCGAGGCGTCTATGCCGTCGAGGCTCCAGCGCTTCGTCACGCAGGAGTTGAAAGTGTCGGAGCGCGAGAGCTTCGTGCAGAAAGGCCTGATCGGTCTCGCCGACACCAACCAATTGATCGTGGCCGATCGCCCCGATCTCAAGTTCCAGCCTTTCGTCAGCCGCTTCCCGGAGCGCATTAGAGAGCACCACGGCGATTGCTTTGCTGCGATCCGCAAGAAGGACATCGTGGTGCATCACCCCTACGAGTCCTTCGACGTCGTGCTCCAGTTCCTGAAACAGGCAACGGCAGATCCCGACGTGGTGGCGATCAAGTGGACGCTCTACCGCACGTCGAAGAGCTCGCCGATCATCGAGGCGCTGAAAGATGCCGCCGAAGCGGGCAAGTCAGTCACAGCCGTGGTCGAGCTGAAAGCCCGCTTCGACGAAGAGGCCAACATCAAGTGGGCGCGCGATCTTGAAAGTGCGGGCGTGCAGGTCGTGTATGGCTTCATCGAGCTCAAGACACACGCAAAGCTCAGCCTGATCGTGCGGCGAGAGATGGGCGAGCTCATCACCTATTGCCACGTGGGCACTGGCAATTACCACCCGGTCACCGCCAAGATCTACACCGACCTGTCTTTTTTCACCGCGGACCGCACCATCGGCCAGGATGTCTCGCGCATTTTCAACTATGTGACGGGCTATGCCGAGCCCGCCGAGCTCGAACTCATGGCGGTGTCGCCGGGAGGCATCAGGGCGCGCATCCTCGACCATATCCGCGAGGAGATGTACCACGCCAAAGCCGGCCGACCTGCCGCCATCTGGATGAAGATGAACTCCCTGGTCGACGCCGAGATCATCGACGCGCTGTACGAGGCGAGCCAGGCTGGCGTCGAAATCGATCTCGTCGTGCGCGGCATTTGCTGCTTGCGGCCCGGCGTTCCCGACCTCTCCGAGAACATCCACGTCAAGAGCATCGTCGGGCGGTTTCTCGAGCATTCGCGCATCTATTGCTTCGGCGCCGGTCACGGCCTTCCGAATCGCAAGGCCGTGGTCTATATCAGCTCGGCCGACATGATGCCGCGCAATCTCGACCGCCGGGTCGAGGCTATGGTGCCGATCCTCAATCCAACCGTGCACGAGCAGATCCTCGACCAGATCATGGTAGCCAATCTCAAGGACAATCTGCAGAGCTGGCGGGTGCGGCCCGACGGCAGCTCCGAGCGGTTCCATCCCGGCAAGGATCAGGAGCCATTCAGCGCCCAGGATTATTTCATGACCAATCCAAGCCTGTCCGGCCGCGGCACGTCTCTTACCGGGAACATGCCACCGCGCTTCACCCGGCTGGTCGAATCGACCTGAAGCGCCTCACGCGAGACGCCATGCTTCAAAGCAATGATCTGAGCCCTGTCGCGGTCGTCGACATCGGCTCAAACTCGGTGCGTCTCATCGTCTATGAAGGCGCGGGTCGTGCGCCGGCGCCTCTCTTCAACGAGAAGGTGCTGTGCGGGCTTGGCCGCACGCTGGCCACCACCGGCAGGCTTGCCTCCGATGCGATCGTTCGCGCGCTGGGAGCGCTCCGGCGCTTCCGCGCCCTGATCAAGCAGCTCGGCGTCACGCATGTCGAGGTCATCGCCACTGCGGCGGCGCGCGAGGCGGGCAACGGTCCGGAATTCATCGCCCAGGCCGAGAGGGTACTCGGCTGGCCGATCACGGTCTTGTCGGGCACCAGGGAGGCCGAGCTTGCCGCACTCGGTGTCGTGTCTGGCATCCATGCAGCCGATGGTTTTGCTGGGGACCTTGGCGGCGGCAGCCTCGAACTGATCGACGTGAGAGGCGGACGGCTATCCGATGCCGCAACACTTCCCCTTGGCGGCTTGCGGCTGATCGATGCCGCCGGCGGCAGTCTCAAGAAGGCGCGCGAGATCGTCGACGAGGAGCTGTCGAAGGTGAGCTGGCTCGAGAAGGGCAGGGGCCGCGACTTCTACGCCATCGGCGGAACGTGGCGGGCGCTTGCGCGGCTGCACATGACGCAGACCAATTATCCTCTGAGCGTGATGCATAACTACCGCATCAACGCCGAGGACGCACTCAGGTTCTCGGCCGTCCTCGATCACCAATCGCAAAGCTCGCTCGCCGGCATTCGCGATATCTCGAGCGCTCGCCGCGAGACCATCCCCTACGGCGCCTTGGTGCTCGAGCGGCTCATCAGGCAGATGAAGCCGCGCGCGGTCGTGGTCTCGGTGTTCGGCATTCGCGAAGGCCTGCTCTACAGCCTGCTGAGCCCCGAGGAGAAGCGCAAGGATGTGTTGATTGCAGCTTGCGACGATATCGTCCGCCGCTGGTCGCGCTCGGTGGACAGCGCCTACGAGCTGTGCTTCTGGACCGACGCTTTGTTCCGGGCGCCCGGTCCGGTGGAGACGCCCGAGCAGAGGCGGCTCCGCCATGCCGCCTGCCTGCTTTCCGATATTGGCTGGCGGGCGCATCCCGATTACCGCGGCATTCAGAGCCTGAACCTCATTGCTCACGGCACGCTTGTCGGCGTCGATCACCCTGGCCGCGCCTTCCTCGCGCTCACCGTCTATTACCGCAACGAAGGACTGGTCAAAGACGAGCTCAGCCAAACGCTGGTCGAACTCGTCGACAAGGACATGCTGAAGCGGGCGCGTATCCTCGGCGCCGCTTTCCGCGCGGCGCATATGGTGTCGGCCGCCATGCCGGGCGTGCTCACCAATACGCCGATCAGCTACGAGGGCAACCGGCTGGTCTGGACGCTGCCCGAACCTTACGCGAATCTCGAAGGGGAACGCGTCGAGCGCCGTTTCAAACAGCTTGCCGAACTGCTCGATCGCGACGCCGAGATCAGAGTCGGCTCGGCGTTCCAGCTCGCCGCGAGCTAGTTTCGACTTGCTGGACCAAGTCTCGCTTCCCAAATCATCGACTAAATTGCCGTTCCGGCGAGAGCCGGAATGCAGTAACGACTGAACATTGAGCTCACTCCAACTGTAAAATTTGGTAATGGCAGAAGACCTCTATTCCGTCCTTAGCGTGCCGAAGACTGCAAGCGCTGAGGACATCACCAAGGCCTATCGCAAGCTCGCCAAGAAGCTGCACCCCGACCTCAATCCGGGGGACAAGGCGGCCGAGGAGAAGTTCAAGAAGGTTACAGCCGCCTACGACATCCTTGGAGATGCCGAGAAGCGCGGTCGCTACGACCGGGGCGAAATCGATGCCTCCGGCCAGGAAACGCCGCAGCAGCGTTACTACCGCGAATATGCGGGGGGCGAGGACGGCGCGCGTTACCGCTCAACCGCTGGCTTCGAGGATATCGGCGCCTTCAGCGATCTGTTCGGCGACCTGTTCGGCGAACGCGGCGGCATGCGCGGGGGCCGTGGTGCGCGCTTCTCGATGCGTGGGTCCGATGCCCAATATCGCCTGGACGTCGATTTCCTGGATGCCGTGAACGGCACCAAGACGCGCATCACCCTGCCTGACGGGGGCACGCTCGACGTCACCATCCCGCCCGGCGTCGCTGACGGACAGGTCCTGCGGCTAAGGGGCAAGGGCAATCCCGGTATCGGCGAGGGCGAGTTAGGCGACGCGCTGATCGAGATCCATGTCCGGCCGCACCCGGTGTTCAAACGCGAAGGCAACGATATCGTCGTCGAAGTGCCGATCACCTTCGATGAGGCGGTGCTCGGTGGCAAGATCGAGGTGCCGACCATCGGCGGACGCGTGTTCGCCACCGTCCCGCCCGGCTCGAACACGGGCCAGACACTCAGGCTGAAAGGCCGCGGCATCAAGACCAAGGGCAGCGCTGGCGACCAACTGGTGAAGCTCAGTATCATCCTGCCTGATCGGATTGACGACGACCTCAAGCGCTTCGCCGAGACCTGGCGCGAGGCTCACCGTTATGACCCGCGGCGCAAGCTCAAGGAGCAAGCCTGATGCTGAGCGAGCGGGACCTGGTTGCAAGGGTGCAGCGCCTGACGGTCACGCGGTTTCGGGTGTGGATCAAGCAAGGCCTAATCAAGCCGGCAGACCAGACCGCACAACGCTTCTCTGAAGCCGATCTCGCCCGGGCCACGCTCATCTGCAATCTCGAGGACCAGCTCGGCTTCTCCGAAGAAGACGTGCCGGTGCTGCTCAATCTTATCGATCAGATCCATGGACTCCGCTCCGAGCTGCTATGCCTGCTCGGCGCCCTCGATGACTTGCCGCCCGATGTCCGCGCCACGGTCAAGTTGCGGATTGAAAGCCGTAGAGGCGGGGACGGCGGGCAATGAAATGGGCGGCAGGAGTCCTGCTTTTCCTGATCGGCGTGGCCGTCTTCACCTATCTCAGCATTCGCTATGGGCCCGGACGTCTGCCGGGCGACATCGTGGTCGATCGCGGCAACTTCTATTTCTATGCGCCGTTCACCACGGCGATTATCGTGAGTCTCTTGCTAAGCCTTGCGCTTTGGCTGTTCCGCCGCTGACGCTTGCCACGAAGCAATTCACTCATGTCCAGGCGAACCGTCGTCGTAAACGACAAGATGCAACGGGGATACCATTACGAGCTCGTTGCGCCTTCTGCGCGGGGTTTCGATCCGGACTTCATTCCCGAGCTGACTCCCGGAGAGATGCTCCGGTTAGGCGTCTTCTGCGGCAAGTACATGACCGACACGCGGCGGGAATTTCCAAAAAGCTGGTTCGAGGGCGCAAAACTCGCCAAGCGAGGTCGCGATTGCTCGCTCAACTATTTCGGCGTCGATGCGAGCCAACCACTGTCAGTCTAGCACAAGAAGGGCTGGATTCATCCAGATGACCCGCGAGGCTGGTTCCAGTGGTATTGCCGCTACTATATGGGCCGACGCATGCCCAAGGAGGACCGCCGCCAGATCAAAAGGTGGAAGGCAATGCGGCGGCATGTCGTCCAGATCAAGCGGAATTGCGACCAAGGTGATCTGGGATGCCCGCCGCGCCAGCGCCAGGCGCTGCTTCATTGGGCCTACGATAGCCGGAAGATTTGATTGAGCTTGGCCGGGCGGAGCTTCAGTCGGCCTTTGCTTTCGTTGGCTCGAAGGCGACTTCGCCGTCCTTGATGGCGAGCGCAAGCTCGCCTCGCTTG
>Ga0207662_10002023_pt1 | contig 10033 bp, 8 predicted proteins | sample KBSS33LmetaG_FD_184338 | JGI IMG/M metagenome (GOLD analysis project Ga0207662, IMG submission 184338) | Switchgrass rhizosphere microbial communities from Kellogg Biological Station, Michigan, USA - KBS S3-3L metaG (SPAdes) (version 2) | ecosystem: Host-associated > Plants > Roots > Rhizosphere...
GCGGTCAGCGCCTCGCGCATTCCGTCGCGTTCGAGGTGTTCAGCGAGCGCAACGAAGATGAACCGGTGCGCGCACCGCGGCCGTACATTGCGCACGACCGCGGCAATCATTGGCGCGCCGTGCACCGGAATCAGCGGCTTGGGCTGCTCATAACCTGCCACGGCAAAGCGACTTCCACGACCGGCAATCGGAAGAACGATGTTCAGCATGATGAGGTGTCGTTAACTGGCGGCGGCGTAAAGCCTGGCCTGGAAGCGCTCAACTTCCTCTGGGGTGCCAAGGCCGTGCATCTGTGCCGCGTCAATCGGAAAGACGCCAACACGCTGGCCGGCGAGAATCAGTTCGTTGAACACCGGCGCGACATAGAACTCGCCATTGAGCGACGCGTTCTTGAACAGCATGCGTTCGGCGCCGCGCACGAAATCGACGCCGCGACGGAAGTAATACAAGCCTGCGGTGGCATGCCGGCTGATCGGCTGTTTCTCGGCGACCGCGACGACCAGGCCATCTTCGAGCCTGGCGTACGACCATCGCGGGTGCGTGTTGGGGAAGGTCATGATGGCGCCGTCCCACTGGCTGGCCCGCGCCGCAGTGATGAAATTGTCGATCGACCCGTCAATCCACTGATCGGCGTTCAGTCCAGTGAGCGAGCGACGCGGACCGACGTAGATCAGCCGCGGAGCCTTGTCGTGATCCGCGCGCGCGTCGGCGAAGTCGAGCTGCTGCGGCACCGACATCCCCCAGTTGTCGAGGAAGTCCGCGCCGAACGAGACGATGAGCTTCGCGTCCTGGAAGGAGAGCCGCGGCCACGAGACGCCGTAGGCGGCACGGTTGGCTTCGACGACGGCGCTGTCCGCCTCGAAGTCGACGCTGAGGTGTGGCCGCATCCCGAAGCCGGCGAGCCACGCATCGAGGAAGACGGGGAAGCTGCCCGTCTCGTGCTGATTGAGGAACACCGCGCTGGCGGCGCCGCCACGACTCCGCGCTTCACCGAGCTTCTGGCTCAGCAGCGTGAGGGCGCGGTCCCAGTCGATCGCCTTCCACGCGCCGCCCTCCTTGACCATCGGGCCGCGCAGGCGATCGGGGTTATACAGCCCCTGGACCGCCGACTGCCCGCGAGCACACAGTGCCCCGCGGTTGAGCGGATGCTCGGGATTTCCCTCGAGCTTCGTGACGCGACCGTCACGCGTTTCGGCAATGAGGCCGCAGCTGGCGGCGCACTCCCGACACGTCGTCGCGTAGTAGGTCGAGACCCCCGCGACCGTCTCGTCGGGATGGATCAGGTACGGCACGAGGTTGCCGACCTTCTCGGAGCTGCAGCCCACCGTCGCGACGGCCGCGCCGGACGCTCCCAGCACCTTCAGGAAGTCGCGGCGCTTGACGCCCGTCGACCCCGCGTGGTTGCTCATGCGATCAGATCCTCGGGCGGACTAGTAGTGACAGGAGGCGCAGTCGTAACGCGCGCGCCGGCGTTCGGCCGATGGGGTGCTGGCGGTGTTCGACGCGACGGTGGCCGCGGGCGCAGCGGCGTGCGCCGAGTCGGCGAACACGTTCAGGCCGGGCGACGAGAGCGAGATCCCAGCGCGGGTTCCCGGGGTCCCGTACGGCGCGCCACCGGAGTAGCCAGCCGGGGGCACGTTGTCGTAGCCTGCGGCCTTCTGGCCTTCCTTCGGATCGTAGCCGTTCACGTGGCAGTTGACGCACCAGCCCATGTTGAGCGACGCGTACTGATAGACCTGCGCCATCTTCTGGACCTGTCCGTGACAGGTCTGGCAGGTGACACCCGCGTTCACGTGACGTACATGCGGGAAGTGCACGTACTCCGGAACCTTGTGGATGCGCACCCACGGCACCGGACGCTTGTCGGCGGCGTACTTCGCGAGCTTCTGGATCTCGGGCCTCTGCGCCGCGACGATCGTGTGGCAGCCCATGCACGTGCCGACGGCGGGCATGCCCACGTCCGAGGACTTGTTCGCGGTGTTGTGGCAGTACAGGCAGTTCATGCCAAGGCCGCCGTCCTTCACCGCGCCCGCATGTCTGGGATGCGGGAAGTTGATCGGCTGCGTGGGCTGGTTGCCCTGGGAGGATGATGCGCCACTATAAGCGGAGAGCACGACGGCGCCGATCACGAGCAGGAGCAGCCCTGGGATCGCCGTCCACTTTCTTCGCTGCGTCATCGCGATGTGGTGAGGGGATTACGGAAGTGGAATTCCTTGTGAACGGATTCACAAGGCTCCAGTCCAGCTGGCAAATTTGAGCGCGCGTCGGACACGCCGCAAGCGGACGACTGCAAGCCGCTCGACGACAGCATCGTTCGGACCGCGAGATTCGAAGAAGCTCCCGGACCCGCGACCGGGGTCAAGTCGGCGTTTTCCCTACCGGACAGATCGACGAAGCGTCGGAGATCGCCGCGGCGCGCAGCGAATCGGGCAACAGCTCGAGGTTGGCGCGCGGATTCTGCGTGAGACGGAGCGGCCAGTGGGTGCCGTACACGAACCGCTCGGCGCCGATCGTCCGAACGAGATGCGCGAAGTGGTCCTCGGGAGGTCCCCAGACCCAGGCGAAGTCCCAGTACACGCGCCGCTGCTCGTCCGGCGTGAGGCTCCAGTGTGTCTCCTCGAGCAGCTCGCGACCCGCGCCGGTCACCACGAGGCGCACGGATTCACCCGCTCTCGCGAGCGTGCGCACGTGGGCGGCGGTGAGATCGCCGGCGACGTCGAGTGCGCTGCGCTGGCGCGCATCCTCGAAGCGCACGGTCAGCACCAGCGGCACGCGCAGCTCACCGCACGCGAGCGCGAGCGCGCGCATCGACTGGTCGTGCGGGCCCATCCCCCAGTGCATCGGATAGGCACGGACGCACGGCGCTCCCTGCTCCACCAGAGTGCGCAGCGTTCGCTCCCAGCGCGGCCAGTCCGGCCGCACGACCGGAGCCGGGTACAGGATGGCGCGGTGAGGCTCGAGCGCCGCGAACAGCGCTTCGTTCGTCGCGCTCGGATCGCGCTGCCATGGCGCGGGCAGATGCCCGACCCAGGCCCCGGCGAGGCCCTCCCGCTGGAGGACGCGCACCAGCACCTCGGGATCGGGGTGCGGAAGCTGTCGAAATGGATACGGGCCGACGAACGCCGCGCAGTCGATCATGCGGCGTCACACCGAGGAAAGGTGCCGGGCGGGAACAGTCGCGCCGCGTTCGCCCACCGGACGGCGCGCATGTCCTCCGCTGAAAGGCCGATCACCTCGAGCGCGCGCAGCTTGGCGAAGCCGGTCTCCATGGTCAGATCGCACGCCCAGAGCAGGCGCCTGGCGCCGAGCACGTTCAGCGCTGCGTCGAGCATGCCGCGGTCGACGCCGCTTCCGGAGAGATCGGGATAGACGTTCGCCGTGTCCACGACCGCCGGCAGCGTGTGTGCCCAGTCTCCGCCGCCGCCGAGATGCGCCAGGATGAACGCGACCCGCGGATGCCGCGCCGCGAGCCGCGCGAGGTCGCGGCCGTCGGAGATCTCCTGGTTCGGCCACTCGCGAGTACGGTGCTGCCAGATGTGATGCAGGACGGGGAGTCCGTGCTCGGCGGCGAGATCACAGATCGGATCGTTGAGCGCATCATCGGCGCGCCGGCTCGCGAGCAGCTTGACCCCGACCGCACCAGCGGCGACGCCGCGCGAGATCTCGGCGAGCGCGTGCGCGGTATGATTCGGATTCACGGTCACGTACCAGCGCACCCGCTCGCGGTCGGCGTCGGCCATGGCGCGCATCACGTCGTTGCCGCGCGACACGTCGGTGGGCGACGGGAAGTACGTCGGCGACGTGTGGCCGTACGAGCCGAGCACGCTCACGACGTGATACGTCACACCCATCGTCTCGCCGGCGCGCATGCGCGCGGCGTTGACGCGCTCCCAATCGCCGCGTCCCGATTCGGCGTGGTAGAAGTGCGCGTGCGCGTCGACGAGGGGCTCGCTCACTCGAACACCACGGCGCGGTCGCCGCTGAGGAAGACGCGTTCCTCCAGCAGCAGCGTCAGCGCGTGCGCGAGCACGATCTTCTCGACGTCGCGACCCGCCCGCGCCATGTCGGCCGCGGTGTGCGCGTGGGTCACGGGACGGACGTCCTGCGCGATGATCGGTCCGGTGTCGAGATCGTCCGTCACGATGTGGGCGGTCGCGCCGATGATCTTCACGCCGCGATCGAACGCCTGCTGGTACGGCCTCGCACCGACGAAGGCGGGAAGGAAGGAGTGGTGAATGTTGACGATGCGCGCCGGATAGGCGGCGACGAAGCTCGGCGACAGCACGCGCATGTACTTCGCGAGCACGAGGAACTCCGGGTCGTAGCCGGCGAGGACCTCGCGAATCGCCGCTTCGTGCTGGGCGCGATCGCGCCCTTCGTGGCTCACGTGGTGGAACGGCACCTCGAAGCGATGGACCAGTCGCCCGAGCGTCGCGTAGTTGCTGATCACCGCCTCGATGCGAGCCGGGATGTCCCCTTCCGCGTGCCGCAGCAGGAGGTCGCCCAGACAGTGCGCCTCCTTGGTCGCCAGCAGGACGACGCGACGTGGCTCGGTGGTCGCGATGCGCACGTTCGCGCGCACCGGCAGCTCGGCGCGCAGCTCGTCGAGGAGCGCACCGGTGGGACGCAGGCCGACGAACGCGGTGCGCATGAAGAAGTGCCGACGCGTCGGGTCCACGTATTCATGGTTGCTCACGACACTGAACCCGGCGCGGAACAGGACACCCGTGACCCGATGCACCAGCCCGACTTCGTCGGGGCAATCGATCAGCAGCAGGCGGGTAGTTCCCTCGGACTGGGCCGACGCTCCCGCCTCGCCGAGGGACCTCCGCATGGCATCGACGGGGCGGAAGGTCATCAACCCGAGCGCTCCCAGTCCCCGAGCGTGACGAGCGCACTGCTCACCGCCGCCTCGATCTCCTGGATCGCCTCCTCGTCGTGCGCCACGGCGGCGAAGTTGTACGCGCCGCGCTTCACGATCACGCCTGCCCGCGCGCACTCGGCGAGGAAGCGGGCTTCGCGCTTCGGATCGTCCCACCGGAGCAGGAACATCGGATCGAGCCCCTCGGTCGAGACGGCGCCGACGCCGCTCGCGTCGATGGCGCGGTCGAGCGCTGCTCGCATCTCGCGCCCCGTCTCGGCCAGCGTGGCACACACGTCGGCCTCCTCGTGCCAGTCGAGCACGGCGAGCGCCGCGGCGAGCGCGGTGGCCTCGCTCGCGAGGGTGGAGGAGATCCACGTGTTGCGCGCCGCATCCATCACGGCGGCGTGGCCGACGACCGCGGCGAGCGGGTAGCCGTTCGCGAGCGCCTTGCCGAACGTCGCGAGGTCGGGCGTGATGCCGCACACCTCCTGATAGCCGCCGGGCGCGAGACGGAAGCCCGTCTTCACCTCGTCGAAGACGAGCACGGCGCCGCGTGCGTCGCACAGCTCCCGCGCGCGCCGCAACCATGCTTCGGACGGCGTGCGCTCCACGACGGGCTCGATGACGACGGCCGCGAGGTCGTCGCCCGCTTCCGCGACCGCGCGCTCGAGGGTCTCGACGTCGTCGAACAGCACATGGCGCGTCGCGGCGAGGACTGCAGCGGGCACACCTGCCTGCTCCGACGCCCAGTCGTGCCAGCCGAAATACCCGCTCGCGACCACCCGGTCGCGCCCCGTGTACGTGCGCGCGATTCGCACCGCCGCCGACGCCGCCTCCGCGCCGGACTTCAGGAATTGCACGCGTTCGGCACAGGGGATCAGGGTGTGCAGGCGCTCGGCGAGCTCGACCTCGCGCCAGCTCGACAGCGCTCCGACGTGCCCCTCGCCCGCCGCCTCGACGACGGCTCGTGTGACACGCGGCTCACCGTAGCCGAGCGCGACGGAGCCGAGCGCCATCGTGCAGTCGACGTAGCTGTTGCCCTGAACGTCGACGACACGGCAGCCGCGCGCCGAGAGCAGATGCGTCGGGAGACCGAGATCGACGTCGTCGCCCCAGAGCGCAACGGCCCGCTTGCTGCCCGTGGATGCGCCCGTCGGCATCACGGCCTCCGCGCGCTCTCGCCAGGTGCGCTGGCTCGCGTCCTCCGGCGAGGTGTCGTCCACCTCCGACGTCTCGTCGTCTCCGGACGCGTCGGACGCTGCCTCCACCGCGTCGTCCGGTGCGGGCGCGTCGGCTGGCTGCGGCGCACTGGGTGCCGCATCGCGGCCACGTCCGAAGAATCGTGAGAAGGTCATGTCGGAAAAGGTGGAACGGGGGCGGTTGGCGTCAATCCTCGGCGTCGTCGGACGCGGCGCGGTGCTGGCGCGGGACGATGTGTCGCGGCGCCCGCGGCGCGGCGTCGGCGGGGCGCGCGCGCTCGACACGGCCCGTGCGCTCGAGAAACCTGACGACCTCGAGCGCCGTGGCGCGCAGCAGCGACAGCTCGCGCGAATCGGGCGCGGCGCGGAAGGTGAGCGCGCGGAGCGAGCGCATGATGTGCTCGGGATAGCGCGTCTTGAAGAACTGGATCGCGTCGAGCGCCTGATGGGCCTCGGCGAAGAAGCGCTCGAACTCCTCGGTGGTGGCCGGCGGCGCCTCCTTACGCGGACCGGGGAGCGTGCGGGTGGCGTCGCCCGCCGCGAGATGCAGCTCGTAGAGCGCGATCAGCACCGCCTGGGCGAGGTTCAGGGAGGCGTGCTGCGTCGTGGGGATCGTGACGGCGGCGTGGAGGCGATCGAGCACCTCGTTCGGCAATCCGTTGTCCTCGCGGCCGAACACCATTCCGACCCATCCGTCGTCGACGTGCGCGAGCGCGTCCTGCGCCGCACCGCGCGGATCGAGGATCTGCCATTTGGCGGCGCGTCGCCGCGCCGTGAATCCGACGAGGCGCACGCAGTCGGCCACGGCCGCATCGAAGTCGTCGTAGTGGGCGATGCGATCGATCACGTCCCAGGTGTCGTGCGCGATGCCCTCGAGGCGCACCGGATCGTACGCGCACGGCCGGACGAGCCGAAGGGTGGACACGCCCATGTTCTTCATCGCCCGCACCGTGGCGGCGATGTTCACGGGGTCCTGTGGCTCGTAGAGCACGACGGCGATGCGGGTAAGGCGTGACTCGCTCATGCCGAAAGGTAGAGGCGCGACAGCACGCTTGAAGGGGTTCGGCGGGCGCTCTATGTTCGCCGCACCTCCGCACCGTGGTACCCTCCATGCCGACCATGCCGATCCTGCGCACGTTGACGCTCTACCTCGCCACGCTCGCCGCACCTCTGGCGGCGCACGCCCAGACGCGCGGCGCGCCCGAGGTTCTGCTCCGCCTCGACGACGTGGGGATGAACCACTCCGTGAACACGGCGATCGAGCGCGTGGCCAAGACGGGCCTGCCCTTCTCGGTCTCGGTGATGTTCGCCTGTCCGTGGTACCAGGAGGCGGCCGAGATGCTGAAGAAGTACCCGCACGTGACCGTGGGCGTGCACCTCGTGCTCAACTCCGAGTGGCGCAACTACCGGTGGGGACCCGTGCTGGGCAAGACCGGCGTGCCGTCGCTCGTCGACTCGGTCGGCTACTTCCTCCCGTCGGTGCGAGAGTTCCTGGCGAGCAAGTACGATCTGGGGGAGGTGGAGCGCGAGCTCGATGCGCAGATGCAGCGCGCCGTGGGGTCGGGCCTCAAGATCACTTATGTCGACTACCACATGGGGACGGCGGTCTCCACGCCGCAGCTCCGCGCCATCGTGGAGCGGATCGCCCAGAAGTACCACGTAGGGATCTCCCGATACTACGGCGAGGTGAGCAACACACTGTTCGACACGCCGATCGACGCGAAGAAGACGGAGCTCATCACACGCCTCGGCCGCTCGGACGCCGCACGCACCAACCTCTGGGTGCTGCACGTCGCTGAGCGCACGCCGGAGATGGACGTGCTGTTCGATCGCAACGACGCGTCGCAGAACACCGCGGCGGGCGTACCGCTCGTGGCGCAGCATCGACAGGCCGAGCTCGACGCGGTGCTCTCTCCCGAGCTCGCCGGTCTCGTCAAGTCCAACAAGGTGAAGCTGGTCACCTACGAGCAGGTGATCACGCGAGCCGGCGGACAGGTCATGCGGCCAGTGCCCTGAGCCTCCACACGATCACGGAACAGCGAACGCGAAGCGCAGCAACCGATCGCGATCGTGGCGATCGGCTCGGAGATACACGAACTCATCGTGCGAGCCGGAGAGCACGAGCTGGCCACGCCGGCGACTGCGGCCGGGGGTGTTCTCGTTCACGAGAACATCGGCGTCGAAAGAGATCGTGCCCGGTGGCAGCGTCACCGACGCGGTGAGTGAGTATCCGTCCGAGGACGGCCGCCAGGTCGCGTCTATCGGCAGCGTGTCGCTCCAGCCGTCCGCCGTTCGACGCGCGACGTGTGCCGAGTCGGGGATCGGCACGAGCAGCCACCCCGACGCTTCCGCGCCAGCGACGACGTAGAGCTGGACGCCGTCGCCGTGAATGGCGGCGGGATCGTTGTCGAACGGGTTCTCCGCGTCGATGGCGATGAAGCGACGCTCGGCGTGAGGGACGTCGACACGCACGACGAGACGATCTCCCGACCGCTCGAGAGAGACGACGCAGGTCGGTCTGCCGGCTTCCTCCCAGGACTGCTCGGAGCGTCGGTAGTGCGCGGCACCGAGCGACGCGCGGACGGGGAGCGAAAGACGGCGAGCGGGCGTCGTCGAATCGTCGGTCGCCCACCGAGCCCTCGAGGACGCGACGAGCGGATCCGCGGCGAGGCCGCGACCGAGCTCGATGGTGCGCGGAGTGTCCGTCGCCCGATCGATCGACCAGCCGTCGCCCGTCGACCGATGCACATGCACCGAGCCGTCGATTCGCCCTACGGCGACCGCGTCACCGTCGAGCTCCGCCGAGCGCACGGCGCCGCGCCAACTCCAGACGCTCGTGATCGCGCCGCGTCGCGCCGCACTGCGCACCAGCACGAGCGGCTGTGAGTCGCGCGCGGGCGGGCCCGGCACGACCGCGCTCCACCAGGAAGCGGGCGACGAGCTGGCGATCCAACCGCGGAGTGCGGCACCGCCTGCTCCGGCCGCATCCGACGCCAACCGCACCGGCGCGTCGTCCGGTTCGACTCGCATCGTGTCGGCGAGAAACGCGAAGCCGTCCTCGCGTCCGTCGCCTCCCTCGATCGCCGCGGGCACACCGGCGATCGGAGCGCCGTCGCGTCCGACGACGCGCACGCCGTGGAACGGGATCGCGACCTCGTGCACTTCGTCGCTCTCCCACTCCACGCGGTCGACGAGATAGTCGTCCACGACGACGACGGTGCGCTGCACCGTGCATCCGGGGGCCAGGTCGGCGCGCGCGCGCATCCATCCCGCGACGCCGGAATCCTCGAACGCTTCGAGCTCGCCATCGACGCGCGGCTGCGAGCGTCCGTCGACGAGCGGCGCGGTATGGGCGAGGGTGCTCCGGTACCAGTGGAGCGATTCGTCGACGTACGAGCCGGTACCGGGATCATCGAACCAGCGTACGTCGCCGTCGGAGAGCAGCAGGTTGAGCCTGTCCGGATGCCCATGGCCGCCCCCCGACCGTCCGTAATCGAGCCCCACGAAGCAGCGTCCGCCGTCGCGGCGCAGGATGCCGAATCCCTGCGCCGGCAACAGATCGGACGCGAGCGGGTGCGGCTCCAGTGGCGGCAGAGTCGCGCGCGCGAACAGGAGGCTGCGCCACGACAGGTCGGCCCGCGTCAGCCCGCTCGCAGGAAGATTGCGCTCGACGTCCGCCGTCGACGCGCGGCGCCCGGTGTCTCTCGCGGGCACCGCCGGGTCGTACAACCTGGCGAGCATACCGATCAATCGTCGATCGTCGCATCGGGCGAGGCCGAGCTCGCACGACTCGGCGAACCGTGGCTGTCGAACGCTGATCGCGTACTGCGAGTCGCGGCGCGATGGATACGTCAGGTCGGGAAGGAGCGTGCGAAATGGCGCCACGAACCCTTCATCGAATCGCCGCGTGAGCGCGGCCGACGGGGGCCGGCCGAGGCGCTCGGCCATCGTGACGCCGTACCAGAGTCCG
>Ga0207662_10002024_pt1 | contig 10031 bp, 12 predicted proteins | sample KBSS33LmetaG_FD_184338 | JGI IMG/M metagenome (GOLD analysis project Ga0207662, IMG submission 184338) | Switchgrass rhizosphere microbial communities from Kellogg Biological Station, Michigan, USA - KBS S3-3L metaG (SPAdes) (version 2) | ecosystem: Host-associated > Plants > Roots >...
CATCGTGGCGATCGGGACGCTTCTGGGCCTGGAAGTCAGCGCGTCAGGCTTATTGGATAACTCGCCTCTCCGGTGTACTGCGTCGCGATCCAATCTTCTGTCCTGACGCCGTAGATGTCGAATCGGGCTAGTGGCAGGCAGCTTCAGTGTCGGGAACAGTGTCACAATAGGCTGACGTTCACTGACACGGACGGACGCGTTAATCGCGATAAGTCGTTGTGGCTTCTCAGCCCAGTTGTCCGGCCGACGCTTTCCCGTGGCCTCCGGAGCAGGAGGTCGTGGGTTCGAATCTCGCCGCGCGCATCGTTCGGTAATCACAAGCACCGCCACGGCATGCAATCGCCGGCGGTGCTTCGTCGTTCTGGCCCTACGAGGTCGCGGTGCCAGTTCCCGGTGCCAGTGTAGCGGATCGTAGCACCTACGTACGTCACGCACCCAAGCTCCGTGACTCTGCCGCGCGCGATCTTCTGAGTGTACGTCGCTTCCCGAACGCGCTCCGCTGCGGGTCGAGATCGGGCTGGATGTAGATGCTCAGCGGACTGCTATGGTCCCGCCAATCACCGACGTCCTTCAGGTCCTTTGCACTCGCGTCCCGCATCGAGCTTGCGAAGTTGCGACCAGGCGATGCCAGCCGCGCCGTTGACCTTTCGGGAGCGGGCCATTCGGCGGCATTGACGCACAAAAGGTCGCCCGAAAGGTCGTCTCGTTTCGCCGCCCATGGCGACCGGACATCCAGCTTCCCATCAGCGATTTCGCGGAGCAGGGCACTCGTCGAGCTGTGTGACCGTTTTGTGTCCGACTATTCGGAGAAACCCGAATATTTAGGGACTCGAAGTCGGACGCGTCGAGTTGTTCCTCACAGTGTGTTCGGAGAGGATCACCGGCTCGCGCACACTGCTGGCGTCGAACTTGGAGATCTAGGCGCGGTCCAGCGGTCCTCGCCGCGGTCGCGCCGCCACCCCTCCCGCGCGCGTGCGCGGCACCGTCGCCGCCCGGAAACGTTTGGGAAGCGAGCGCGTCTATAGAGTGCTCTCCATGAGGCGCTCCGACCGGAGCGCTGCGCCCTCGCGTGCGCGCAGTTCCCACCGAACGATGCGAGGGATGCGGCGAGCGGTTGGCACACTCGGAGTGACGTCGGGACGACGCGATGGAGCACATCCAGCATCTGACGATGACGTGGCTGCGCGATCCGGCAGCACGGGCAGAGCCGCAGCGCGAAGCGCCGGCGCCCGAGCTGCCGGATCGCGCGCGCGTGCGCAGGCTGGCGGAGATGCATCAGAAGCAGCTCGTCCAGGCCAGGCAGCGCAGCGGGAGCCACTACGAGATGCTTCGCGCGCAGACCGAGGCCCTGCGCCAGTTCACGCTCGAGCTGACACCGGAGCAGGCCGACACGTTCATGAACATGTACACCGAGGAGAGCAGCGCGGTCGAGCGCGAGCGCTTGGCGCGGAAGAGCGATCAGCGCGCGGAGCAGCCGTTGAACCCCACGCTCGTCAACACGCTGACGTTCGTCGCGACGATCGCCTCCATCGCGCTGGCGATCTACTATGTCGTCTGAGCGTCGCTCTCCGTGCGCGAGTTGCGCCGCGCGCGTCGTGCGCCGCGACGGCGATCACCTTCTCGTTCGCGACGTGCGGTGGCGCTATGCTGGTGGGCTCAGCGTGACGGCGGCTGCTTCGATTCCCCGCTCGTGCTGACGACGATCCGGAAGATCAGGAGCGACACGCCGAGCGTGAGCAAGAGGTGAATCCAACCGGGCCCTTGCATCACGAGCGCGCCGATCGCCCACACGATCAGCATGACGATGGCGATGATGATTCCGAGATCCATGTGTTGACCCTGTGAATTGACCGCTCTCGCGTCGAGCCTTAGATTTCGCGAAGGAAAGACCAACGTACCAAGGAACGGAGAGAAACGTTTTTGAGCCGATAAGTCCTTCGAGTGGGTTCGACAATCTATACTGACGTCACGCCCCCAGTGCGGGGGTAGGCGGAAGGTGTGGTGAGAGCCTCATTATTTCGACTGGGCTTCAAAAAACCCTCTCCGTTCCAGCTCGTCGATCGGGCCCCGCGGCACACTGCGGGGCCCGATTTTCTTTCGCCCGCGTCCGCTCGGCGTCATCTTTGCGAACGCGGCGGGAACGGCTCTCCGCCGCGCGGCATTCGTATCGCGCCGGACCGACGCACTCACTCCGCCACGCCAATGCCCGTCGTCACCGTGACCCGCCGCCTCCACTTCAACGCGGCGCATCGTGTGCACAATCCCGCGCTCTCCGACGAGGAGAACGTGCGGCTGTTCGGGAAGTGCAACAACCCGAACTGGCACGGCCACAACTACATCCTCGACGTGTCGGTCAGTGGTCCCGTCGACGACCGCACCGGCTACGTGCTCGACCTGAGCGTGCTGAAGCGGGTCGCCGAGGAGCGCGCGGTCGATCTGATCGATCACAAGAACTTCAATCTCGACGTCCCCTTCATGCGCGGCGTGATCCCGACCTCCGAGAACATCATCGTCGGGATCTGGCGGGAGCTGGAGCCGGCGATCCGGCCGGGCCGGCTCGTGAAGCTCGTGCTCTGGGAGACGCCGAACAACTATGTCGAGTACACTGGTGAGTAGTCACGCCTCCCGGGCCGCGATCGAGTCGGCGCGCCACGCGTCGATCCACCCCGTCGACGTCGACGAGGCGTCGATCGGCGACGCCGGCTACGCCGCGCTCGTGCGCCAGCAGCTCGCCCTGCTGGGCGAGGATCCCGAGCGCGAGGGGCTCGTCCGGACGCCGGAACGCGTCGCCAAGGCGATGCAGTTCCTCACCGCCGGATACGAGATGACGGTCGAGGACGTCGTCGGCAGCGCCCTGTTCGAGGAGCATCACGAGAACATGGTGATGGTGCGCGACATCGAGCTCTACTCGCTGTGCGAGCACCACATGCTCCCGTTCTTCGGGAAGGCGCACGTCGCCTACATCCCGAACGGCCGCATCGTCGGCCTGTCGAAGCTGCCGCGCATCGTCGAGATGTTCGCGCGCCGGCTGCAGGTGCAGGAGCGTCTCACGGACCAGGTGGCGTCGGCGATCGACGACGTCCTCGCGCCGCGCGGGGTGGGCGTGGTGATCGAGGCGTACCACATGTGCATGATGATGCGCGGGGTGGAGAAGCAGAACTCGCGGACGATCACGTCGGCGCTGCGCGGCGTCTTCCGCGACGACGGCAAGACGCGCGACGAGTTCCTCCGCCTCGCGTACGCGACTTCACGGTGAGCACGGCCGGCGCCCCGGGTCCGCTCGCTGGACGATGGGCCGTCGTCACGGGCGCATCCCGTGGGATCGGCGCCGAGGTGGCGCGACGGCTGGTGGCGGATGGGGCGCGCGTCGCGCTCGTGGCGCGCAATCGCGATGCGCTCGCGACGCTCGCGCGGGAGCTGGACGCCGAGCCGATCGTCTGCGACGTCGCGGATCCGGCTCAGGTCGAGCGCGCCGCTGAGCGCATCGCCGGGCTCGCGGGAGGCGCACCGGACGTCGTCGTCAACAACGCCGGTGTCTTCTCGATCGGGTCGGCGCACAAGACGTCGATCGAGCTCTTTCGTCGAACCCTCGAGGTGAATCTCGTGGCGCCATTCGCGCTCGTGCGCGCCTTCCTTCCGGGGATGCTCGAGCGTGGGAGCGGACATATCGTGACGCTCGGGTCGGTCGCGGATCGCAACATCTTTCCGGGCAACGCCGCGTACTCCGCGAGCAAATACGGGCTCCGCGCGCTGCACGAGGTGCTGCGTGCGGAGCTGCGCGGCCGTGGCGTGCGTACGACGCTGGTGTCACCGGGGCCGGTGGACACGGAGTTGTGGGACCCGATCGATCCCGACAACCGCGCCGGCTTCACGCCACGCGCGCAGATGCTCACGTCCGTCGACGTCGCCGATGCGGTTCGCTGGGTGGTGCTGGCGCCGAGCGCCGTGAACGTGGACGAGCTCCGCCTCTCGCACAGCTGACCGACGGTGTTCATCGAGCTCGTCGACGCGCTGCGCTGCCCGCGGGCGCACGAGGAGAGCTGGCTCGTGCTCGCGATGTCGCGGATCGAGGCGCGGCACATCCAGGAGGGTGCGCTCGGCTGTCCGGTGTGTCGCGCCGAGTATCCGATCCACGAGGGCATCGTCGACCTGCGGCTCGACGACGATGAGCGTTCGCCCGCGCGCGCCGGCAGCACGCCCCGATCGCCAGGCGTCGCGGACCGCGTGGCCGCGGATCACCTCGCGGCGATGCTGAACCTCGCCGATGCGGTGGGGTTCGCCGTGCTCGCCGGCGAATGGGGACGCCACGCGGATGCGCTGCTCGAGCTGGAGCAGCTCCCGCCGCTCCTGCTCATCGAGCCCCCGGACGGCGTCGCGATGCGCCCCGGGCTGTCGGGCGTGCGCGCGGGCGCGAGGCTGCCGCTCGCGGTGGGCGCGGCGCGCGGCGTCGCCGTCGACGACGCCGACACGGTGCGGCTCGCGTCGGCCGCACTCACGACGCGCACGGGCGGCCGGCTGGTCGCGCCGGCGCACGCCCTCGTCCCCGAAGGCGTGCGCGAGCTCGCCCGCAACGAGCACGTGTGGGTGGGCGAGCGGGAGACGGCGTCGTCGGCGCCCGTGCGACTGCACGTGCGCCGCGGCTGACGGCCTACGCCGCCGCGCTCTCGTCCTGGTACAGGCGGTCGATCACGTCGCGATAGGTCTTGTCGATCACGCGCCGCTTCACCTTCAGCGTCGGTGTGAGCTCCCCGCTGTCGATGGAGAAGTCGTGCTCGAGCACCGCGACCTTCTTCGGCGTCTCGAACTTCGCGAGACCCACGAGCTTGCCGGCGACCTCCTTCTCGATCTTCGCGTGGACGATCGGCATCTCCAGGAGCTGCGCGCGCTCCGTCCAGAGCAGGTTCTTGATGCGCGCCCACTTCTCGAGCTGCTCCCAGTTCGGCACGACGAGCACGACGGGGAACTTGCGCTTGTCGCCGATCACGACGGCCTGGCTGATGTACTTGTTGGTCTTGAGCGCGTTCTCGATCGGTTGCGGGGCGATCTTCTTGCCGCCGGCGGTGACGATGATGTCCTTCTTGCGATCGGTGATCGCGAGAAAGCCGTCGCGGAGCTCGCCGATGTCTCCGGTGTGGAACCATCCGTCCCCGTCGATCGCCTCGCGCGTCGCTTCCGGCTTGTTGTAGTAGCCCTTCATCACGTGCGGTCCGCGTGTGAGGATCTCGCCGTCGGACGCGATCATCACCTCCACGCCGTACACGGGCTTCCCCACGGTGCCGATGCGGAACTGCGACGGCGTGTTCACCGCGATCACGGGCGAGGTCTCGGTGAGGCCGTAGCCCTCGAGGATCACGAGCCCCGCCGCGTAGAAGAACTTGTTGATCTCCGGCGCCAGGGGCGCTCCCCCCGACACGAAGTAGCGCAGCCTGCCGCCCGTGCGCTGCTGCAGCTTCGAGAACACCAGGCGCTGCGCGATCCTGTACTGCAGGGCGAGCAACCCGCGCGGCGTGCCTCCCGCGAGCTTCACGTCGGCCCAGCGCTCGGCGACGGCGCGTGCCCAGAAGAAGATGCGCTTCTTGACCGCCCCTCCGGAGAGCGCGTTCTCCAGCACCCGTGCGTACATCTTCTCGTACAGCCGCGGCACCGAGAGCACGATGGTCGGCCGCACCGTCTGCATGTCGATCGGCACCGTGTCCATCGACTCCGCGTAGGCGATCGAGCACCCGACCTGGAACATCAGGTAGTGGCCCGCCATCCGCTCGAAGATGTGCGAGAGCGGCAGGAAGCTGAGGCAGACGTCCTTCCCCGCGAACGGGATCTGGACCGCGGCCAGCATCACGTTCGAGTAGAGGTTGTCGTGCGTCAGCATGACTCCCTTCGGCTCGCCCGTCGTGCCGGACGTGTAGATGAGCGTCGCCAGGTCGTCGGGCTTCACCGCCAGCGCGTACTGTCGGTAGCGCGCCCGCCGTTCCTCGTCGTCCACGGCGGCGCCACGCGCCTCCACCTCGGCGATCGTGTGGTCGGTGCCGGCGTGCGGCTCGGCGGCGAAGGTGATCACGTGCCGCAGCTGCGTGCACTTGCCGCGCACCTCGGCGATCTTCGCCGCCTGTGCCGCGTCGCTGACGAAGATCGCCACGGCACCCGAGTCGTTCAGGATGTACGCGGCCTGGTCCGGGGGGAGGTTCGGGTACAGCGGCACGTCGGTGAGCAGCGCCGTGAGGCACGCGAAGTCCGCGATCGCCCACTCCGGCCGGTTCTCCGAGAAGATCGCGACGCGCTCCCCCGGCTGGATTCCCAGCTCCTGCAGGCCCAGCGCGAGCCGCCGCACCCGCTCGCCGACCGTACGGCTGGAGATCGGCGTGTACTGGCCCTTCACCTTCACCTGCAGCGCGTCGGGCTTGTCATGGGCGAGCGCGCCGAAGAACAGCCGCGTGAGGGTACCGGGCGGGGAGTTGCGCGGACCACCGGATGCGATCATCGCCTACCTCGGTGAGGGCGCCGCGGGGGCGCGGCGCGACGGGCCGATAATATCGCGGCGGACTCGTCGCGCGCCACCGTCGCTACTTCGTCGTCGCCATGAACCGGATCGGGCTCCCCCTCAAAGGCACCCCCTTCAGGTTGGTCGCCGAGGCGCTGATCTCGACGCTGTCGAAGCCGAGGGGGATGGCGCGGATGCGGCGCGATGCGCCCCCCGTCGCATCGGTCGTGTCGTTCGACGCGCGGCCGGTCGGCAGCTGGAAGCGCCCGGTGTCGTCGATCAGCACCAGCGTCGTGTCGGGGATCGACGCCGCCGCCGGAAAGATCCGCGTCACCCGGTAGCGCACGATGATCGACTTCACGCCGGCGCGTGCCACCGTCCCGATCGGCGGACTGGTGACGCTCACGCCGAGCGTCACCGTGGAGGTGACCTCGGAGGCGGTCGGTGCGGGGAAGCGCGCGCTCGTCGCGCTCGACGCGGCGATCGAGTCCGGTTGGTAGACGACGTCGAGCGAAGCGGGCGGGGTCTGAAGCCGCGTGCCGACCTGGCCGACGATCGTCGCCGTGCGGACCGAGTCGCCGATCACCAGATGTGCCGTCGTGATGCGGACGCTGGGGCCCGGAATCGTGGTGACGATGAACACGGGATCGATGGTGCTGATCGTGTCGCCCGCGTTGTCGATCCCGTACAGCTTGATGGGGGTCACCACTCCGAGGGTGTCGCGCAGCGTGTCGCCGAACGCGACGGCCGGCGCCGGGAGGATGACCGGCGAGATGTAGGCGACCCCTCCGGGCAGCGTCGGCACCTCGCCGCACGCCAGGCCGGCGACGACCAGCACCGCGGCCGCGAGCGCCGCCGGATGCAGTCCCGAGCGTCGCGGATTCACCGTAGCTTCGGGTCGAGGAGCTCGGCGAGCCGAGTGTAGGCGCGCGACGCTGGATCGTCGGGGGACCGGAGCACCACCGGCTGACCCGCGGCGAACGCGTCGATCGACGCCATCGTCCGCGGGATCGCGACGTCGAACAGCAGCTCGGCCGGCAGCTGCTCGCGCACGTACGCCGCAACGCGCTGCGAGACGACGTTCCCATCCTCGAGCATCGTGAGCAGGATCCCGTCGAGCACGAGGCCGCCGTTGGTCGCCGTCGCGTCGCGCACGGCGCGGAGGATCTGCGACGTCGTCTGCAGGGCCAGCGGCTCGCACTGGAGCGGCACGATCACGTGCTGGCTGTGCGAGAGCACGCGGCGCGTCACCGCACCCAGCCCCGGAGGCGTGTCGACAACGACGATGTACCCGCGCTTCCGCGCCCGCGTGAACAGCTCGCCGAGCTTCGGCGAGCGGGCGATCTCGGCGTGATAGGCCTCGTGGTCCCCCGAATCGGCGACCGAACCTGCGAGGAGGACGCGAAGCCAGGGGAGCGGCGTGGCGAGCACGACGTCCTGCAGCTCGTGCGTGCCGGCCAGCACGTCGGCCAGCCCGGCCGGCTGGTCGACGCCGGCGAGGCCGACGCCGTGGCGCACCGCGCCCTGCGGATCGACGTCGACGAGTAGCGTCTTGCGGCCTCGGCGTGCCAGTGCGCTCGCCAGGTTGATCGCTGTCGTGGTCTTCCCGACCCCTCCCTTCTGGCTGACGACCGCGAGGACCGTTCCCACTACCCCTCGGGCTGCTGCTCGGAATAGTCGGCCGGCTCGGCCCGCAAGTCTTTGAGGGTCTGGCGCGCGTGACGCACCCAGCGGTCCGCCTCGGCGCCCGACGGCGGTGCTTCCAGGAACGCCTCGAGGTGCGCGGCGGCCTCGGCGAGGTCGCCGCGCTTGAGGAGCAGGAAGGCGAGGCCGTAGTGCGCTCCCGAGAGCTCCGGATCGAGTTCGAGCGCGCGGCGGTAGGCCCCGATCGCCTCGTTCATTCGCCCCGTGCGCGAGAAGGCGATCGCCATGTTCTGGAGAATGCGCGGATCGTTGGGATGATCGCGCATCGCAAGGCGATACGACGTCAACGCGGCGTCGAAATCGCCCTGACGCTCGAGCGACAGCGCCTCGTTGAGATAATCGAGGCGCTGTGGTTTCGGGCTGTGGTCCGACTTGCCGCCGCCGATCAGGCGGCTGAACCAGGACATGCGCGACGCTGAGGGGGGATGGGTGGTGTGCCGCTCGAGGACGGTTGACCGCGGCACAATTGCACCTGGGCGCAAACATAATTCCGCGGCGTGGGGGGCGGCAACTTGTACCGCCGGACGGACGCGCACGCTACGCCTGTTCGCCAAGCCTCTGTCGCGCTTCCAGATACCCCCGCCGGGGGGTAGCTTCAGCGCGCTGACTCACCCGCGCCGGAGCACGCATGTCACCACGGAAGACCACAGTCGAGCAGAACAAGGGGGTCTTCGAGGTGGAATGGCCCATGTTCGGCGAGCTCTCGCGCGCGCTCGCCCTCAAGGTGGTACGCGACTACGACCCCGAGATCGTGATCGGCGTCGCCACGGCCGGGGTGGTTCCGGGCGCCGTGATCGCGGCGATCATGGACCGCGAGTTTCACTCGATCATCGTCAGCCGGCGCTATCAGTCGGCCTCGGTCCGCGACACGCCGGCCGTGTTCGGCGCTGTTCCGCCGGCCGTGCGGGACCGTCGCGTCCTCGTCGTCGACGAGACGTGTGACTCGGGGATGACTATGCGCCTCGCCGTGGGCGCCATCGCGGGGCTGCTCTTCTATATGGGCGAGCGCAAGATTCTCGACGAGCGGCTGCTGTATCTCGTCTGGCAACCCGCGGTCGCCTTCTGCATCGGCCTTGCGTTGCCGCGACAAAGCCAGGACGCTTGAGGCTGCGTACGTAGCGACGCCAGCCGCATGCGACAATCTTTGCATGCGCCGCGCAGGCAGGAAGGTGCCACGGCTCGCTGTTGCCGAATTGCCGACTTGCACAGCCATGCATCTACGGTTGCGCGATTCGACGCATACTCATCATCGCGGGACTGCGTATAATTGTCGTATAGCGATTCCTGCTGCTTGGAGGAAGGTGATATTGCAGGAGCTCCCCCGCATCTTGTTGCTCGAGCGAGATGACGTTGTCGCATCCCATCTGGCGATTCATCTCGAGAAGGCCGGCGCCGACGTGATCACGGCGGACCACGCAGTGGAGGCGCTGCAACGGCTCGTGCAATTCACGTTCTCGGGTGCGGTCATCGACTATTGGCAAGGGGCTCGCGATCGCACCATGGTCGCGGAACGCCTCATCCAGCTGGGTGTGCCGTTCGTCGTGCACGCCCTGGTCGAGCCTCCCCCCGCGTGGCGCGCGCTATGTGTCGCCGATCCAGACCAGATCGCTGCCGCCGTCATGCGCCTCATCCAAACACCTGGAACGCCCTGACAGCCGCACCCCTCGCTTTTGCCTCCCACTCAGGACGCATCGTGAACCGGTCGCGCCCGGCTCGTTTACCCTCTTGCGCCCATTCCAAACCGTGCAAGCAACTTTTGGCATTATTGTTCGTTGATAACTCGCGCGTTTGCTGGGGATTGGCCATGTGGAAGATCGTTGCGTTATCGGCGGCGGTTCTGCTTGTAGCG
>Ga0207662_10002027_pt1 | contig 10025 bp, 11 predicted proteins | sample KBSS33LmetaG_FD_184338 | JGI IMG/M metagenome (GOLD analysis project Ga0207662, IMG submission 184338) | Switchgrass rhizosphere microbial communities from Kellogg Biological Station, Michigan, USA - KBS S3-3L metaG (SPAdes) (version 2) | ecosystem: Host-associated > Plants > Roots >...
TGGTAATCGAGATGGATCTACTGGCAGGCGAGGAGACCGGCGGCGCGACGGGAAGCGAGGACCGAGACGGCCTGGACGACCCGTAGGTGAACGCCGAACCCGATTCCGTCGGTCCGGGGCCCTGACTTCTCAGCGCGCAGGCTTCACACCGCGCGTGCGCTGTCGTCTCGCGTCGCTCAGCGGCTTGTGTGCACTCGCGCGCGCCGGGTCGACACCCGCGAGCATACGAATTGAAGAATCACGGGCGACCTGTGCTTCGCGAACTTCCCGCTGCATCTCGCACACGGTTGCGCTCAACGTTGCGCAATACCTTGGCTGCAAAGGCGTGGTTTCCGGAACGTCTGCCGCGTGCGCGAGGGCGTCCCCGATCTGCTCGACTTCACCGTCGTCCGTGATATCGAGGCCGTTGCCCTGGCTTTCGGAGTCGAGCGCGTCAAGCTTGGACTGCACCGCCGGGTAGAGCAATTCTTCCTCCAGCTTGGAGTGGATGTCCAACTCGATAAACAGCCGTTTGGCGATTGATCCCTTGTCGTCGTCCGATGCGCCATGGAATTGTTCGAACAGCTTTCGCACCTGCCTGTGATCGGCCTTCAACAACTGGACCGCATCTTGAGGTTGTGAATCCTTCGGCTTCTTCGGCGTCCGCTTGGCCATGGGTGTCCTCCTTACCATTCACGAGTTGCGCCCAGCGTCGCGGGCGTCATCCATTGACGACTGTTCCCCCATTGGGATGCAAAACCTGGCCGGTCGTATACGACGAGTCCTGCGACGCCAGAAAGACGTAGCTGGGGGCGATTTCTTCTGGCTGTCCGGCGCGTTTGAGCGGGACGTCGGAACCAAACTCGGCGACCTTGTCTGCGGGGAACGTGGAGGGGATCAGTGGCGTCCAGATGGGACCAGGCGCCACGGCATTCACTCGGATCTGTTTGTCGGCGAGTGCCTGGGACAACGAACGGGTAAATGCCACGATGGCGCCCTTGGTCGACGAATAGTCCAGCAATTGGGGGCTGCCTTTGTAGGCCGTGACCGAGGTCGTATTGATGATGGTGCTGCCTTCCTTCAAGTACGGCAATGCGGCCTTTCCCATATAAAAGTAGGAAAAGATATTTGTGCGGAACGTGCGCTCGAGCTGTTCCGCTGTGATCTGCTCCAGGCTCTCCTGCGGATGCTGCTCGGCGGCGTTGTTCACGAGGATGTCCAACCGGCCGAATTCTCGAACGGCGCGGTCGACCGCCTCGTGGCAGAAAGTTTCCTTCCCGACGTCGCCGGCGATGAGGAGACATCGGCGCCCTTCCTGTTGCACCAGACGCTGGGTTTCTCTGGCGTCTTCATGTTCGTTGAGATACACAATGGCCGAGTCGGCGCCTTCCTTCGCATAGGCGATCGCGACGGCCCGTCCAATGCCGCTGTCGCCTCCCGTGATCAGGGCCACCTTGTCCCGGAGCTTTCCGCTTCCGTATTGCGCGCGGTTCTCACTTGCGGGGCGAGGCCTCATCTCGTGTTCCAGGCCAGGCTGGTGCGGCTGATGCTGAGGCGGACGCTGCGCCTTTTTGGACAGGGACATCGATTTCTCCGTTATTGTTGGCAGCGTAACCTGTCGGAGGCGGCGGACATCCCGAGGTGACCTTGTTCTGCTCCGGCCGGACGGCGGCTGCCCATCGACGATGCCGTGCCGCGACATGCGAGCTCCACACCTCGTGTCGCGGTTGTCGCCGCGAGGATTCCGGCCATGAAGAAAATGATCTCGAAGATCGGCACTTTCACGATCCCTTTCGTCTCAGACCGTGGAGAAGGCCGGTGCAAGAGACAGACCTATCCGACAGCCATGTCAGTAGGCGGAGATCACTCTCGGACGAAGGTCCATCGCGCCATTCCTCGACTGAATCCCAGGACAAAATGTCTGACGCAGGACAGCTGGTCCGCTACCAGACACCTGCGGAGAGGCCTTTCGCGCTGAACCTCAAGTCGTTTACGTGTTCCCGTGCGTCAACGGCATTCGATTTGCACATCTCCCCGTGACCGCACGATGAACCTAGCCAGAAAACAACAGAAGCAGTCGGAATTGCAGCGACAATCCGCCGGCGTGGCCGCTCGGTCGCGGGCCGCCCCCTCGTCGCTGTTTGCGGTCGGACGCAACTGTTGGCGCGTCGTTCGCGCAGAGCGGGCAGCGTTTCTCATCGACGGAGACGCCTATTTCAGGGCCTTTCGCGCAGCCGCGATCCAAGCCCAGCACAGCATCATCATCCTCGGCTGGGATTTCGACAGTCGGATCAGCATGCTGATCGATCGGGAACCGGACGGATATCCTGACCGTCTTGGTGAATTTCTCCATGCACTCCTGATGCGAAGACGCCACCTGCACATCCATGTGCTGACCTGGGACTTTCACATGATCTACTGGAAGGAACGGGAATGGTGGCTGCCTTCGAAACTCGCTGCACATCGGCGGCTGCATTTCTGCAAGGACAGCGCCCATCCGGTCGGCGCCTCTCATCATCAAAAGGCCGTCATCATCGACGATGCCCTGGCGTTTGTAGGCGGACTGGACTTTGCGCAGTGCCGGTGGGACACCAGCCGTCATCCCGGCCGCCATCCGAAGCGCGTACTCGTCACTGACGACAACCCTTGCCGGCCGTTTCACGATGTCCAGCTGATGGTGAATGGGCCGGTCGCCTCGGTGCTCGGAGATCTGGCGCGCGACCGCTGGCGTGCCGCGACGGGGAGGCCTCTTCCGGCCAGACCGCAGGGATCTCCGGAGAATCTGTGGCCTCGGGCGTCGACGCCGGATATGACGGACGTGCCGGTGGCGATTGCCCGGACCGCGCCTCCGTTCGGAAACCGCGCCGCCGTTGCCGAGGTGGAAGCACTCTTTCTCGATAGCCTGAACAGTGCCCGCAAATATATCTATATCGAGACGCAGTATTTGACCTCCCGGACGGTCGCCGAGTGTCTTGCGGCGCGCCTGGAGGACCCGAAAGGTCCTGAGATCGTGATGGTGCTGCATCCCAACAGCGACGGGTGGCTGGAGCAGCACACCATGGACGTGCTGCGAGGGCGCGTACTCGAGCGGCTTCGCGCTGCTGACCGGTTTCACCGCTTGAATCTCAACTATCCCAAGATTCCGGATCTCCACGGGCAATGCATCAGCATGCATAGCAAGGTGTGCATCATTGACGATGAGATCGTTCGCGTGGGGTCGGCGAATCTGAGCAATCGGTCCATGGGATTCGACACGGAGTGTGATCTGGCGGTGGAAGCGGCCGGCAATCCCGCGATACGCCGGGCCATCGCGGCGTTCCGGCACACATTGCTCGCGGAGCATCTCGGTGTGAGTCCGGAGGCGGTCGACGGTGAACTTCAAAAGGATGGATCGTTGATCGGAACAGTGGAACGACTCCGCGGTGCAGGCCGTTCCCTGGGCTACTTCGACGGGACCGTATCGGCGGACGTGAACGAGGTCGTCCCCGACGACGCATTCATCGATCCAAGCGGTCCGTATGAAGCAGAATTCATCCCCGCAGAGCGCCGAAAGCCCGCCCTTCGACAGATTGCCGCGGGAGCCGCGGGATTGCTGGTACTGATGATGCTCGCCGGACTATGGCAATGGACGCCCTTGCGCGACCTCATCGATGTGACGTCGATGGTGAATTATCTTGAAGAAGTCGGGCATGGGCCCACGGCGCTGGTGGTCACGGTTGGGGCATTTCTCATCGGCGGCTTGCTGGTCATGCCGGTCATGGTGCTGATCGCCGTGACGATTCTGGCCTTCGGCCCTTGGTGGGGGTTCTGGTATGCGCTGGCTGGCATGACCGCGAGCGCGCTTCTCACGTTCGGCATTGGCCGTCTCCTCGGGCGCCGGCTCATGGACCATCTGTCGGGGTCGTGGGTGCATCGGACCAGCCGCACCTTGGCAGCCAAAGGCATTCTCACCGTCATGGCCCTGCGGATTCTGCCCGTGGCGCCGTTTTCTATTCTGAACGCCGTGGCCGGCGCGTCGCATATCCGGACCAGGGATTTTTTCGTCGGCACCGTCTTGGGAGAACTGCCGGGGCTTGTGAGTCTCGCGCTGTTTCTCGAGCAGGTGACGGAGACCGTTCGGCATCCTGGACTCGTGAGCGTCCTGCTATTGGTCGTGATTGTCGCCGGTATTGTCTTGTCCGCATGGGCGTTAATCCGGTGGGTGTCCAACCGACCGCAACATCTTCCCGCGGCTGAGCGTTGACATGCGACTGACGTTCGCCACCTATAACATTCATCGATGCGTCGGCCGCGACGGCCGGTACGATCCTTCCCGTATTCGCGATGTGATCCGCGAGCTGGATGCGGATGTCGTTGCTGTGCAGGAAATCGATGCTCCCGACCGGCACGGCTTGGAACTGGCGCATTGGCTGGGCGAAGAATCCAAATATCAGGTGATCGCCGGGCCGACGCTCTTGGAGCGCAAAGGCCATCACGGCAACGCTGTCTTCACCCGCTGCCAGCGGGGAGATGTCCGGTTGCTCGATTTCAGCGTACCGGCCTACGAACCGCGAGGAGCCATCGATCTGGATCTCACTTGCAACAAGGTAACGGTCCAGGTCATTGCGACGCACCTGGGGCTACGACCGTGGGAGCGCCGCGTGCAAGTTGAGCGACTGCTCGAACGCGTCGGCCCGAACTGCGTGCTCATGGGCGATTTCAACGAGTGGTGGCTGTGGGGGCATCCTTTACGTGCGATCAAGGCCATTTTCGGGCACACGCCCGCTCTCCCGACGTTTCCCGCGTTTCGACCGGCTCTGGCGTTGGATCGGATTTGGACTCGCCCGACCGGCCGGCTCAAATCCATTGCGGTTCACCGGACGCGACTGGCCGCGAAGGCGTCGGATCATCTGCCGCTCAAGGCTCTTGTCGAGTGGGACTCCGAAGAGAGAATATCGACGGGTAAGCCTGAGGGCCTACCCGTCGGAAGCCGTCGCTGACCGTGTTACTGGTCGACGGCGTCTGGTGCGCTTGCGGCGAGCGACTGGTCGGGCTCGGCGACCAGGTCGGGGACGGACGTATCCATGACCCTGACCGCCCGGCCTTCTTCATCGAGCCGGAGCGCGATCCGCGCGCCGACGATGACATTTTCGAAGAGATAGGCTTTGGGAACGTCGAAATAAATGGGGCGCCCCAGGTCCGTTCTCAAGAGTCCTCTCCCGGCCGCGAGATCCAGCTTCAGCAAGGTGCCTGACACCAAGTGAAGAGACCCTTCCGTCCCTTCGGACCCAAAGGCCGCAAGCTGGCTCGTCGCGATGCTGAGCAGAGCGCTCAAGAACAGGGTCGTAGTGAGTGATGTGCGTTTCGTCATAGTGTCTCCTTCTTTTGCCTACGCAGTGGAATGGCATGGCTCGTCGCGTTCGACGACCAGTCGGAAGGTCCCAAAGGGGCTTGCGATCAGACCACGGACGACGAGAGGCAGCACGACGAAGAGAGACAGCGCACATGCAGTGATGAGGGGAACGGCCAGGGCCCAGTAGGAAGGGTCCGTGCGGGTGAGTTCTGGGACAACGCCCAGAATGGTCAGATTGCCGAGAAGCAAGGTCACAACGAACCCTCCGATTCCCTGCCAGAGAATTCTCCAGCCAACCGTAACTGTCTCCCAATAGTTCAGGCGCATGTGCACTCGTGACTTCACGTCCAACTGGAACTCAGTGTCCTTTCCTTTTTTTTATGGTGGAGGACTGGTGGGCGGCGATGGTGGCGGCGGTTGCGTCGGACCAGGCGCTGGAAAGGGAGTGGTTGGCGGCACCGGGGCCGGGGGTGGCGGAGTCGGTTGCGGATTCGGAAACGTCGGGCCAGGGCTTGGGTTCGGTGGCTCGATGGCCTGGACTGGCTCAAGTGAGCTGACCGCGAGGCTGGCTCCCACCACGCCTGCGAGCAACACTGCCGACCCGCGCACCCTACGGTGTTCTCGTTTACGCCGCCTGTCCGAATCCGTCTCCATGATCTGTTGGACCACCACGTTTGGGCATCGACGGCTGCGAGACGTCTTCGAGCACCTTGCCGGTCATCTGATGATCCTGCGACTGCACAGCGATATCGCCGACCGACACGATGCCCACCAATTTCCTGTTCTTGTCCAGCACCGGCAATCGGCGGATCTGCTGACCTGCCATCACGGTCGCCGCATGCTCCACGTCGTCGTCCTCGAAGCAGTAGACGACCGAGGGGGTCATTGCCTCTCCGACGAGCACTGCCTTCGGATCGCGAGTGGCGGCGAGCACTCGGACAACCAAGTCCCGATCTGTCAATATTCCCACCAGGCCCTCTTCATCGCACACTGGGAGGACCCCTATGTCGAGCGTCTTCATCACTGAGGCGGCATCCTCGGTCGTTGCATCCGGTGAGATGACTTCTGCCTGCGGGGTCATCACATCTTTGATTCGAAGCATTGCAGCTCCCTCCTTTCAGATCAGGCCATTGCTGCTGCCATGTCCCGGCAGGCAGCGGCACAACGCCGGCATTCGACCGCGCAGTCGCCGCAGAGCGGGTGGTGGGGCGAGTGCTGCTCGCAGACGCTGGCGCACCGGTCGCAAAGCTCTGCACAGGCACGGCAGAGCAGCTCCGTGGAAGGAGACAGCCGGCTCATCCAACGGGTCGAGAGGGCGCAGAAATCGGCGCAATCCATACAGAGCCTGATGCAGAGGTCTTGAAGCTCCTTATGGCTGCCCCCTTCCATGCCGATCATGTCGTCGGCGCAGCGGTCGCAGATTTGCGCGCAGGCAGCACAAGCCTCAAGACAGTGCTGCATGTGCGGGTTGGGTGTTTGATCGTGGTGATGCATAACGCTCCTCTTGCGGTGATCTGTGGTGGCAGGAGAATAGTGAATAGCACGCAAAAGGTAGACCACAACAATAGGGGGCTTAAGGATCGAAAGGCAAAGGGGGCCGTCACGGCACGTTGTTCGCCGAGGACGACAAGCTGTCCCCGCACAGACACTCTGTCTATCATCGAGAGTGATTTTTTGAACACCATACGCGACGCCGTATTCATTGAGCGTCGTCTGCATGGCGTTGTTGTCGGTCGGTATATCGACGACCTTGTACACGTAGCGCTTCGACTCCTGGCCTTGTGCGATGGGTTCGCGCCACACCGTCAGCGATGACAGGGCAATTGCCAACACGAAGACGGCACCACTCAAGAACCGGATAGCTCGGCCGGTCGTGGCTTGTGAATGTCGGCAGCAATATGGCGACGGAGGAATTGCATCCACAACTGTTGCCACACCGGCCAGCGATGCCCTCCCGGCGCGGTCAAGACGTGCGCTGCCGGAAGAGTTGATGCCAGGAGGCGATGGGCGTCGACAAAGATGTCGTCGTCTCCGAAGGCCAGAAAAATATTCGGCGGAGACGCATTCCGCTCGCCGCGGGACCTGATCCATGACCATACGGTCCGGATCTCATCCGAAGGAGTGATGGTCGTTGTCCATTGGGCCAGTCCACCGGCCAGTACAATCTCCCGGACGACCGTGTCCGTCCCCAGAAATGGAGCAACGGCCACGACGCCGTGCACGTCCTGCTGATGGTGGCTGGCATACAGGAGCGCACCCAACCCGCCCATGGAAATGCCAGCCAGCCAGACGGACCGATAGCCGGAGGCGGCGGCGGGGAGGAGGACATCATGACGGAGTTGCTCGAGAATGGTACGGTCGGCGTAGTAGCCATAATGGGCGTCCACCAACAAGACGTCGGCTGCCCACCCGTGAGCACGCACGAGATCGACGAAGCCCCAGTCTTCGAAATCCCTTGCCTCATCGCCGATTCCGGGCAGGCAGATGAGGAGATCGCGCAGCGAGGAGAGCCCTTCGTAGGAGTGCCGTCGAATGTGAAACGGTCGAGGCGTGGGAAGAAACCGGAGCAGTGACGGATAATGCAGCGACAGCCGGGAGAGCGCCACGCGCTTCCACTTGGACAGTCGGTTGGCCACCATGGACGATCACCGTTAGGCAGCCAGTGGCTGCAGGTCTCGAATCCAACCGACTTGATACCGGTGGGCATACGTTCGAAGAAACTCGTCAAATTGCCTGAGGGTGAGCGGGGGAGGCAAGGCGTGCCGCTCGGGGATGGTCCGCAACAGATCGTCATGATACCGGGCGTAGACGGCAAAATCGCGTGGGAACGACACCGGGTCGGCCCCGATGAATTTACTGCGGAGGGTCGCCTGCTGAATGAGGCCGCTCCAGTCGGCAATAGAGGGTAAACCGATCGAATCGACGCCGTGGGAAAACAGGGTCAGATAAATTTCCTCGAAGACCCGCGTCGAAAGGTAGGAGTGGAGCGCGGCAAGCGATCCCTCGGTATTAAACACCATCCAAAACGGAATTGAGCCTGTGCCCAAGCACCAATAGGGCTCCATCAGGATGAACGAATCCACGAGGAGACGTGTGGAGGACAGCCCGCGCCGCTCGTTCCACCAGCGATGAAGATCGGCGACCATCGGACTCATCGCCTCGGGCTCCTCGAAGACCAGACGGTGCACCGAACAGGCGCGTTCCGCAGCATACGCCAGAACTTCGTCGCCGAGCGAGGGAGCGAACCCCCATTCGGCTTCGGGCGCCTTCCGATCCGCTTCGGGCGGATCCCACTTCGTGCGGTGTGAACGATACCGGCGCAGATATTCGGCGACGCGAGGACCGCCTCGATGCATTTCCTCACGCGTGGCGCCTCCCAGTGCGCCGAATTGAAAGAGATGACGGCCGCCGCAATCGGTCACCGGCCATGATAGTCGGCAATCCACGAGCACGATGGTGCCTCCCGGTTCCAGACATTGATCGAGGAATGTTCGATAGGTCTCTCCCAACGAGAGCTTCTTCAAACGAAAATAGCTCATCCGGCGGACCATCAGGCGGTCTTGGACGGGATCGTGCATATGGTGAAGCTGTAATTCCGGATTGCGATCAAGTACCGTGCGGGCCGGTTCGCGTCCCCAATGGAGTTCGTCCCTTGGCTCGTCCGGATCGACGGTGGACCGGGCAATCGGGACCAGGAATGTTTGCGGAAGCCAGGGAATGCCCAGGGCGGCCCACAGATGGATCGCCGCGCCGTTGGAGGAGCCGATGGCCACCGCCGGATAGCGGCGCTTGGGATAACGACTGACCGCCCACCGCGAGAGATCGCTCTCGTTCACACGATCCAGCCGATCCGGCGCGAGAGCTTCCAGCCATCCGCTCCATATATAGACCTGTTCCTGCAAAAAGGCCGGCAGCCAGTTGACGACGGCCGAGAGCGCTTTCACGGAAGGCCTGGCCCACCGGGGTACGGCGCCGAGCATGGGAAAATCGCGGCCATGTAAAAAGCGGCCGAGCGCCGAGAGCATCGCCGACGCGGAATCGAAATCTGCCAGATAACTTGGTTTGTCCGACATCGTTACAACCTGAGGAACGGGCGAACCGCTCCGACAAACGCAGCGGGCGCCGTATAGATGATCGTGTGGGCCAACCCCGGCATCACCAATAATTCTCCATTCGGGAGCAGTCGTACCATGCGTTCGGCCCACTCCTGCGACACCAAAACGTCACGAGATCCCCGCACGACCAGCGTCGGCACATTGATCTGCTTCAGCTTCGGTTCAAGGCGATCCCCCAGCGCCATCCGTGCCGCGGCCACGATTCCCCGCCAGCCCGCTCTCCAGTAATCCCGGAACATCATTGAGCCAAGGCCGGGCGATTCAATGCGCGAGTTCTTCACGAGTCGAAGCAGCTGCCTCGCGATGGACCGCGCTGCGGGATCTACCGTCGGTCCTTGGAGCACGAGCCGATGCACGAATCGCGCATGTCTGGCCGCGAAGTCCACAAGGATCTGACATCCGAAGCTGTTGCCGATGAAGTGCGCCCGGCTCAGTTTCAATTGTTCCATCCATTCGGCAAGTCGGTCTCCGAGAGACGGCAGATTGAGCGGGCCTCGCGGGCGGCCGCTCAATCCGTAGCCGGGGAGATCCGGCACATAGGTGCTCGCAAACGGCGCCAACGCTTCGGCGGCGGGCATCATGTAATCGCCGGCGAGCAC
>Ga0207662_10002030_pt1 | contig 10019 bp, 8 predicted proteins | sample KBSS33LmetaG_FD_184338 | JGI IMG/M metagenome (GOLD analysis project Ga0207662, IMG submission 184338) | Switchgrass rhizosphere microbial communities from Kellogg Biological Station, Michigan, USA - KBS S3-3L metaG (SPAdes) (version 2) | ecosystem: Host-associated > Plants > Roots > Rhizosphere...
CCGCCGAGATCCATCCGGTGCAGGTCACCCGCGCGATCAGCGAGTGCATGGAGTAGCCGGGGTCGAACCCGAGCGCCCGCCGGCTGGGCCCGCCGAACGCCTGCTGCACCTGCTGGATGACCTCATTGGAGCCGTTGGCCGCCCACAGGTGAGCGCCGGTCAAGCCGTGCCCGAGGTAGTCGGCCAGGTCCTTGCGCAGCTCGACCACATCGCGGTCCGGGTACCTGTTCAGGGAGGCGGCGGCTTCGGCGACCGCGTCCGCGATCCCCCGGACCAGGGCTGGGCTGGGCGGATACGGGTTCTCGTTGGTGTTCAGCCGGACCGGCACGTCGATCTGCGGGGCGCCGTACGGGGTCAGGTCGTTCAGGTCGGCCCGAACGGGCGGGGTATCAGCCTTCGTCATGATTCCACGCGCACCCGGACGGCCTCGACGTGCGCGGCCAGGTCTTCGGCGCCGCCCAGCGCGTCGATAAGCGGCGCGGTGGCGGCCAGCGTCTCGCGGTCGCACTCGATCACGTTCACCAGCCGCAGGAAGGGGAACACGGACAGGCCGCTGGTGTGCCGCGCGGTCCCGCCGGTGGGCAGCACGTGGTTCGAGCCGGCCAGGTAATCCCCGAGCGAGACCGGCGCGTAGGGGCCGGCGAACACCGCGCCCGCGTTGGTCACCCGGGCCGCCAGCTTGGCCGCGTCCCTGGTCTGGATCTCCAGGTGCTCGGGCGCCCAGGCGTCGCTGACGGCGAGCGCGGCGTCCAGGTCGTCCACCAGGACGCAGGCTGACTGGCCATTGAGGGCGGCTTGTACCCGCTCGCGGTGGCGGGTGGCGGCGACCTGCTCGCCGAGCTCGGCGTCGACCTTGTCGGCGAGCGTGGCGTCGGTGGTGACGAGCAGGCACGCGGCGAGCTCGTCGTGCTCGGCCTGGGCGACCAGGTCGGCGGCGACGTGCCGGGGGTCGGCGGTGTCGTCGGCGATGATCGCCACCTCGGTCGGGCCGGCCTCGCCGTCGGTGCCGACCACGCCGCGGAGCACGCGCTTGGCCGCGGCCACGTAGACGTTGCCCGGGCCGGTGATGACGTCGGCCGGCGGGCAGTCCCGCGTGCCGTAGGCGAACATGGCCAGCGCCTGCGCGCCGCCGGCCGCGTGCACCTCGGTCACGCCGAGTAGCGCGCACGCGGCGAGCACGGACGGGTGCGGCAGGCCGCCGTTGCTGGCCTGCGGCGGGGACGCCACCGCGATCGAGGCCACCCCCGCGGCCTGGGCCGGGACGATGTTCATCACGACCGAGGAGGGGTAGGCCACCAGGCCGCCGGGGACGTACACCCCGGCCCGGCCGACCGGGACGAAGCGCCCGGTGACGGTGAGGCCGCCGGTGACCCTGGTGACGATCTCGGCCGGGATCTGGGCGCCGTGCACCCGCCTGGTCCGGCGGGCGGCCTCCTCAAGGGCGGCCCGGACGTCCGGGGCGAGCCCGGCCAGTGCCGCCTCGAGGGCCTGACGCGGCACCCGGGTGGTGGCCAGGTCCACGCCGTCGAAACGGGCCGTGTACTCACGGACCGCGTCGGCGCCGCGGCTCCGGACGTCGTCGCAGATCGGGCGGACGCGCGCGACGGCCGCCTCGACGTCGGTCGCGGCCCGGGGCAGGACGCCTTCTAGTTGAGTCCTGCTCAAGCTGGCTGGCGGGCGTCCGCGCACGTCGATACGGCGCAGATCGATGCGGGAAATCACCCGCCTAGTCTACGGAGAGTAGGGCTTCCTCGGATGCCGGACGGCGGCCGCCGTACTCGGCCAGGAGCACGATCAGGGAGGTGAGGCCCGGCCAGAACGCCAGCGCGCTCTTGGCGCCCAGGGCCAGCGAGGCGTGGAAGACGACACCGTCCGCGCTGACGGCGAGCAGGTGGTTGTAGGTCCCCAGCCCGATGTTCTCGCCGGTCCACAGCATCAGCAAAGACGCCGCCACCGAGCCGAGGACGAGGCCGGCCGCCGCGGTCCAGTCGGCCCGGCGGACCAGCAGGCGAGAGCCCGCGATCCCGGTGATGACCCCGCCGATCGCCGCGATCAGGCAGAACCAGGCGTCGGCCAGGATGTACGCGGTGCTCTCCGCGTTGACGAGCTGGGCCTCGCCGTGTCCGACCTCCTGCAGCAGCGCCCGCGGCGCCACCGTGGCCCAGATGAGCCCGGCCGCCACGCCGAGCAGCGCGGAGCCCGCCAGGGCCGCGGCGCACGCGGTCAGTCGCCCCTTCACCGCACGATCGTACCCGTCAGGCCCGCTCCGGTTCGATGGCGTGTATGTCCGGCAGGATCGCGGCGACCGCGTCGAAGCGGGCCTCGTCCCACGCGCCCTCGGGCGCGACCAGTGCGTGGCTGATGCCGGCTTCGGCCAGCTCGCGCAGGTGAGCCAGCAATGCAAGGGCGCCGGCCTTGGGATCTTCGCCCAGGTCGAAGCTGGTGGCGACGGTCTTTTCGATTTCGGCGTAGTCGCGGCCGACCTGCGCGCAGTGCTCGCGGAGCACGCCGAGCTTGCGGGTGAGGTTGTCGCGGAACTGCGAACCCTGGATGTCGAACAGGTTGCAGGCGTCGGCGTACTGCGCCACCATCCGCAGGGTCTTGCGCTCCCCGCTGCCGCCGATCAGGATCGGCGGGTGCGGCCGCTGCACCGAGTTCGGCGAATTGAGCGGGCGGACCAGCTGATAGTGCCGGCCCTGATAGGGGCTCTCGTCGCCGCGCCACATCTGATGGGCGATCTGCAGCAGTTCCTCGAGCCGCTCGAAGCGCTCGGCCAGCGAAGGGAACGGGATGCCGAGACCCTCGGCCTCGAAGGCGGTGCCCGGGCCCGCCGGCGCGATGTTCCACGGCGCGCCCGCCCCGACCCCGAAGATCGCCCGGCCGCCGGTCATCACGTCGAGCGTGGTTACCGCCTTGACCAGTACGCCGGGATGGCGATATGCCACCGAGGTGACGAGCGTGCCGAGCTTGATCCTTTTCGTGAGGCCTCCCAGGAAGGCCAGGGTCGCGTACGCCTCGGGCATGGGCGACTCCGGCGGCAGCCCGGTCACCCGGATCTGGAAGAAATGATCCATCACCCACAGGCTGTCCACGCCCGCCTCGTCGGCCGCCGTGGCGATCCGGGATACCTCCGGGCCGATTTCCTCCGCCGGCCAGGGGAACGTGCTGACGCTGATGCCGAGTTTCATGGATGCCTCCCGAAAGTCGTTAGCCGGGTAATGAGTTTACCATGAGCCGGCTAACGTACTCCAGGGCCGTACGCTTGAGCTGCCATGTCCGAGGAAATGAGTGCTGACCAGCCAGCACATGCAGACGATCAGCCGGCGCCCGACTTCCAGACGGCGTTCTGGGCGACCAAGCATGCCCTGGCGGCGGCGACCGCGGCGGCCTTCTCGCGGCACGGCGTGCACCAAGGGCAGCAGTTCATCCTGCGCCAGCTGTGGGCCGAGGACGGGCAGACGCCCGGCGAGATCGCCCGGCGGCTCGGGCTGGCCACCCCCACCGTGACCAGGGCCGCCACCCGGATGGAGGCGGCCGGCCTGCTGCGCCGCGAGCCCCATCCGGGCGACCGGCGGCTGGTCCGGCTGGTACTCACCGAACGCGGGCGTTCGCTGGAGGACGTCATCGCGGCCGAGACGGACAAGCTCACCGAGCGGGCGCTGGCCACCTTCGGGCCCGCCGAGCGCGAGGCAGTAATCAGGGCACTCGCCGCCATCCGGCGCAACCTCACCGGACCTTGAACATAGCCACGGCCGTTTAGCCCGGTTTATCGGGGGGAGTCGGAGTGCCGTTCCGACACCTCACGGAGGTCATAATGTCGACCGGAGCAATTATAGGAATCGTCATCGCTGTCATCGTCGTGGTGGCGGTCGTAGTCGTGGCCTCGGCTGAGATGCGGCGGGCGCGGCTGCGCCGCCAGTTCGGCCCGGAATACGACCGCCTGGTTAAGAAGCTGGGCAGCAAGAGGAAGGCCGACGCCGAACTGGCCGAGCGAGAGCGCCGCGTACGTGCGCTCAATATCCGCGAGCTTTCGCCCGAGCAGCAGGCCAGCTACAGCGGCGACTGGGCCGCGGTCCAGGAACGGTTCGTGGACACCCCGGCCGAGGCCGTGGGCGCCGCGCACGTGCTGATCGGGAACGTGATGCGCGATCGCGGCTACCCCGTCGACGACAGGACCGCCACCTTGGACGCCCTGTCCGTCCACCATGGCCCCGCGATGGAGGGTTACCGCACGACCATGGACCTGCGCACCGACTCGGCGAGCACCGAGCAGCTCAGGGAAGCCATGATCCACTACCGCACGCTGTTCGAGGACCTGACCGGCCTGCGCGAAGGTCACGGCGCCCCGGCCCGGGAGCGCGTCGCGGCGATCCGCGACCGCGCCGACGGCCGTCACGCCGTCGCCGCCGACGGAACGCGCACCGCGGAAACCGCCGAGCCCGTCACCACCGAACCCGTCACCGAGGCACGCGTCACCCGCGAACCCGTTACCCGGGAACCCGTTACCGAGGACCCCGCGGTCGAGGACCGGGACGCGGTCGTGCGCGGCGACGAGCGAGCCGCGGAGAACGCCAGCGGGACCGCGTACCCGCCCCGGTAGGCACATACATACCTTCAGCCACTCACGGGAGAGAGATTGCCATGACCCAGGACCAGTACGGCCAGGCGAGGGGACCCGGCTACGCCGTCCCAGAGGACGAGACCGAGGAAACCCGCACCGATGATGAATCCAAGCCGATGACCCGCTTCCAGAAGGTGGCCTCCGCGCTGCGCGGCGGCTCCGAGCAGGACCAGGCGGCCGCGGACGAGGCCGGCATGGACCGGGCAACCCCGGACCAGGCCGTCGCCGACCGGACATCTGCGGGCCGGACGGCCGCGGATGTCCCGGCGGCGGACGCCTCGTCCGCCAGCCCCGCGGCCTCTGAGTCCAGCCCGCCGTGGGTGACGCAGCAGGACGAGGCGGCCATGGCCGGCAGCCCGATCGCCCAGGAGTCGGCCGGCAAGCGCGACTACTGGGACGACCCCAATGCGGCCGGGCACGAGGACGGCACGGTCCCGGCGACCAGCCCAGACATTCCCGCGGACCATCAGGCGACCGAGCCCGACATGTTCGGCACGACCAGGCGCCCGGGCGAGGAAACGGCCGAGATGGCCGCTGCGCGTGCCGAGGGTCAGCCCGGCGCCGCGACCATCGCGGACGTCCCGGCGGCCCGAGCAGACGTCCCGGCGGCCCGCACCCCGGCGGGCGAGGCTCCAGTGGGTGCCGCTCCGGCTGGCGACGTCGGCGCCCCGGCCGGCGACGTCCCTGCGACCGCCGCCGAGGCGGCCGGGAGCAGCGGGCGGCATGCCGCGGTCACGACGGCCGACGGCAATCTGCGGCCCGGCGAGGCGGCCGGGAACCTGGGTGACTTCAGCGATCTGACCTACGGGAACCTGGTCCCGGACGCGGAGCAGTTCACCGCGCAGTGGCAGGAGATCCAGTTCAGGTTCGTCGACGACCCGCGGGGCTCGGTAACCGAGGCTGCCGACATCGTCGCCCAGGTCACCGCCAAGATGGAGGCGGCCATTCAGGAACGTCAGCGGGCCATCGAGGAACGGCAGCAGGCCATCGCCGAGCAGCAGCGTTCGCTGCGCGGCCGGTGGGGCGAGGACAGCAACGCCGACACCGAGAACCTGCGCGAGACGCTGCGGATGTACAAGACCTTCCTCGACCAGCTCATCGGCTCGCGGACTAGCTCAGCTAGCTAACTGACACAAGCCGGACCGAGTAGCTGCTTCAGGTCGCCGATCAGGGCGGGTGAAGTGGCTACTCGGAGCTTGTCGTCGAGCCGGACCAGCGTGGTGCGCTCGTGGCCGCGCAGCTTGAGGTGCACCTCGGTCGGGCCCGGATGGGTCACCAGCACCTCACGGAGCCGCTCCACCACCGGTGGCACGCACCTCGCCACCGGCATCGACACCACGAACGGGCCGGAGTCGTCGACGGACAGGTCCGGGATGGTCATGTCCATGGCGATCAGCTTGGGTACGTCGTCCCGCCGGTCCACCTTGCCCTTCACCACCACCACCGCGTCCTCGGCGATCGAGGTGGCGTACAGCTGGTAGGTCTGCGGGAAGAACAGCACCTCGATGGCACCGCCCAGGTCCTCGAGCGTGGCCGCGGCCCACTGGTTGCCCTGCTTGGTCACCTTGCGCTGAACCCCGGACAGAATGCCGCCGATCTTCACGATCTGCGCGTCTGACCGGTCGCCAGCCCGTGGCCGCGGCTCGGCCTCGTCGGCCATCAGGTCGGCCAGCGAGCAGTCGCTCTCCCTGGCGATGATGTGCTCGATGCCGAACAGCGGGTGGTCAGAGACGTAGAGCCCGAGCATCTCCCGCTCGAAGTTCAGCAGCGTGGACTTGTCCCACTCCCCCGCCGGAACGGGCACGTCGAAGACCGCATCCGACTCGATGTCGCCGCCGAACAGCGAATCCTGCCCGATCGCCTCGTTGCGCTTGATATCGATCACCGCGTCGACGGCCTGCTCGTGCACGAGCACCAGGCCCTTGCGTGCGTCCTGGAACGAGTCGAAGGCACCCGCCTTGATCAGCGACTCGATCACCCGCTTGTTGCATACGACGAGCGGCACCTTGCGCAGGAAGTCGGAGAACCCGGTGAACTCGCCCTTGGACTTGCGCGCCGAGATGATCGCCTCGACCACGTTGACGCCCACGTTGCGGATCGCCGCCAGGCCGAACCTGATGTCCTTGCCCACGGGGGCGAACGTCGCCACCGACTCGTTGACGTCGGGCGGCAGCACCCTGATGCCCATCCGCCGGCACTCTCAGGTAGAGCGCCGACTTGTCCTTATCGTCCCCGACCGAGGTGAGCAGCGCGGCCATGTACTCGGCCGGGTAATTCGCCTTGAGGTAGGCCGTCCAGTACGAGACCAGGCCGTACGCGGCCGAGTGCGCCTTGTTGAAGGCGTAGCCGGCGAACGGGACCAGCACATCCCAGACAGCCTGGATGGCCTTGTCGGAGTAGCCTCGGTCCCGGCCGCCCTGGCGGAACGGGACGAACTCCTTGTCCAGGATCTCCTTCTTCTTCTTGCCCATGGCCCGGCGGAGCAGGTCGGCCTGGCCAAGCGTGTAGCCGGCCAGGATCTGGGCGGCCTTCTGCACCTGCTCCTGGTAGACGATCAGCCCGTAGGTCGGCTCGAGCACCTCGCGCAGCGGTTCCTCGAGTTCCGGGTGGATCGGGGTGATCTCCTGCTGCCCGTTCTTGCGCAGCGCGTAGTTGGTGTGCGAGTTCACCCCCATCGGGCCCGGCCGGTACAGGGCGCCGACGGCGGAGATGTCCTCGAAGTTGTCCGGCTTCATCAGCCGCAGCAGGGCACGCATCGGGCCGCCGTCGAACTGGAAGACGCCGAGCGTGTCACCCCGGCCGAGCAGGTCGTACGTGGGCTTGTCATCGAGTGGCAGGCGGAGCAGGTCGATCTCGGTGCCCCGGTTGCTCTTGATCAAGGCGACCGCGTCGGCCATGATCGTCAGGTTGCGCAGGCCGAGGAAGTCCATCTTCAGCAGCCCGAGGCCCTCGCAGGTCGGGTAGTCGAACTGCGTGATGACAGCGCCATCGGCATGCCGGGTCCACACCGGGATGTGGTCGGTTAGCGGCTCCGCCGACATGATCACGCCGGCTGCGTGCACGCCAGGCTGCCGGATCAGCCCCTCGATGCCGCGTGCCTTATCGACGACCTGCTTGACCTCGGCCTCAGCTTCGTAGAGCGCGCGGATCTCGGTGGCCTCTTTGTACCGGGGGTGAGCCTCGTCGAACACCCCGGACAGCGGCATGTCCTTGCCCAGCACGGCGGGCGGGTACGTCTTGGTGATCCGGTCGCCGAGCGCGTACGGGAAGCCGAGCACCCGGCAGGCGTCCTTGATCGCGGCCTTGGCCTTGATCGTGCCGTAGGTGACGATCTGCGCGACCCGGTCCGAGCCCCACTTCTGGGTCACGTACCTGATCACGTCGGCCCGGCCACGCTCGTCGAAGTCGATGTCGATGTCGGGCATGGACACGCGCTCAGGATTGAGGAAGCGCTCGAAGATCAGGCCGTGGTCGATCGGGTCGAGGTCGGTGATGCCCATCGCGTAGGAGACGATCGAGCCGGCCGCCGAGCCACGGCCCGGGCCGACCGCGACGCCGTTGTTCTTCGCCCACATGATGAAATCCGCCACCACGAGGAAATAGGCGGGGAAGCCCATCTGGCAGATGACCTGGATCTCGTATTCGGCCTGCTTACGGCGCTGATCGTCGTAGCCGTCCGGGTAGCGCCTGTCCATGCCCTTCCACACCTCGGCACGGAACAGCTCGTCCTCGGACGCGTAGCCCTCCGGGATGGGAAACCGCGGCATGAGGTTGATGAACTCGAACATGCCGCTCGCGTCCACCCGGTCCGCGATCAGCAGCTGGCTGTTCCGGCACCCCTCCTGCCAGATATCGCTGCTGTTCAGGCGGTACATCTCCGCGGCCGACTTGATGTAGTAGCCGCCGCCCTCGAGCCGGAACCGGTCCGCGTCCGCTAGCGTCTTGCCGGTCTGGATGCACAGCAGCAGGTCGTGGCTTTCGGCGTCCTTCTCGCGGGTGTAGTGCGAGTCGTTGGTGACGACCGGCGGGATGCCGAGCTTCCTGCCGATCTCGAGCAGCCCGTCGCGGACCCGGCGCTCGATGTCGAGGTTGTGCTCCATCAACTCAAGGAAGTAATTCTCCTTGCCGAAGATGTCCCGCCATTCCGCCGCGGCCTTGAGCGCCTCATCGAACTGGCCCAGGCGGAGCCTGGTCTGCAGCTCACCGGACGGGCACCCGGTGGAGGCCATCAGCCCGGCGGAATGCTCAGCGAGGATCTCCTTGTCCATCCTCGGCCACTTGACCAGCCAGCCCTCGGCATAGGACCGGGAGGACAGCTTGAACAGGTTGTGCAGACCCTGCTTGTTCTGCGCCCAGATCGTCTTGTGCAGGTAGGCGCCGCTCGCGGAGATGTCGTCCTTCTTCTGGTGCGGCTGGCCCCACAGGATCCGGTTGGTGTTGCCCCTGGCCTCGGGCGCGACGTAGGCCTCGATCCCGATCACCGGGGTGATCCCGGCCTCCTTGGCCTGCCGGTGGAACTCGGCGGCGCCGTACATGTTGCCGTGGTCGGTCATCGCCACGTGCGTCATGCCCTGGTTCTTGACCTCCGCGAACAGGTCCTTCAGCCGGGCGGCGCCGTCCAGCATGGAGTACTCGGTGTGCACGTGCAGATGAGCGAACGGCGCACCGGACTCTGCCATGACGTCCCGCCTCCTCAAGACATGCCTGGTTCGGGCATGCTGCGCATCGCGCGTGACCCCGGGTGGCCTGCGCGTTTAGCTATCAACCGGTGCTCACCACCTTAACGGAGACCGGCCCTTCGCGCCGGCCGGGCGCGCCGGCCGGGTCATACCTGAATCGGGATCAGGGTGGGGCCGGTGTACCGGGGGGTGTGCTCGAGGTACTGGCGGTAGCGTTCGTCGCAGTCCTCGGGTTCGTAGATCGTCACGCGACCCCGGTCTGCTGGGTCGCCATCCTGGGCCCGCTCGCGTTCTTCCCTGGTCTTGGCGTTGGCGAAGCAGGCCCAGATGGCGTGGTGCAGGTCCAGGCGCTCGCCGTACCAGGGCGGGACGATCGTGTCCGGGGTGATGTCGGCGTCGTGGGTCTGGTCGATCGGGCCGTCTGGCTCGGGCAGGGGCGGGCTGGCAGGCAGCGGGGTGCCGTCGGGGCGGTAGAACGCGAAGTCTGCGCCGCCGGGGCGGGCGGCGATGGTGTAGCCGCGGTCGTGGACCACCTTGTGGTGCCAGGGGCACAGGCTGATCAGGTTGGCCAGGTCGGTTGGGCCGCCGTTGACCCAGTGCTGGATGTGGTGCAGGTCGGTCCGGCGGGACGCGCAGCCCGGGTACCGGCACCGGCCGTGGTCCCGTTCCCGGGCGGCGCGGCGGATCGCCGAGCTGGGCCGGCGCCGCCGCCGGCCCAG
>Ga0207662_10002035_pt1 | contig 10002 bp, 6 predicted proteins | sample KBSS33LmetaG_FD_184338 | JGI IMG/M metagenome (GOLD analysis project Ga0207662, IMG submission 184338) | Switchgrass rhizosphere microbial communities from Kellogg Biological Station, Michigan, USA - KBS S3-3L metaG (SPAdes) (version 2) | ecosystem: Host-associated > Plants > Roots > Rhizosphere...
CAGGGCCGCTCCGAACAAGCCCATGACGACGAGCGCGCGGCCACGATCGAGCCCGGTCGCGCCGGCGAGCGGCATCAGCGCCAGGATCCCGCCTTCACCAGGTGCGTGCTGGCGGCGAAGGACATCTGGGGCGTCGCGGAGTGCGAGCACCCGCTCACGCCCGAAGAGCTCGAGCTCAGTAAGAAAACCGGCGGACGCTGACGTTCATGACCAGGCCCAGCGCGGCCGCGGTCGTCAGGATGCTGGAGCCGCCGTAGCTGATGAGCGGCAACGTCACGCCGACGACGGGCAGCGTGCCGCTGACCATGCCGACGTTGATGATGACGTGCCAGAAGATCATCGACGCGACGCCGACGCAGACGGTGGCGCCGAAGCGATCCCGCGCCTCGCCCGCGATCTTCAGGATCCAGAGGACGACCACCAGGTAGGCCAGCAGCATCACGAAGCAGCCGACGAAGCCCCACTCCTCCGCCCAGACCGCGAACGGGAAGTCGGTCCACAGGGCCGGGAAGTGGCGCAGGCGGATCTGGGTGCCGTGGAGGAACCCCTTGCCGAAGAACCGCCCGGAGCCGATGGCGTTCAACGCCTGCCGCGCCTGGTAGGCCCCCTCCGAACCGGGGTCGAAGAAAGCCTCGACGCGCTTGCGCTGGAACGGGTGAAGCAGGTGCTGGTAGATGGGGAAGGCCGAGAGCGCCGCCAGCCCCAGGATCGCCGCCAGCGTCTTCAGCTTGAGGCGCGCGGTCATCATGATGCTGAAGAAGATCAGCAGCAGCACGACCGACGTCCCCAGGTCAGGCTGCTTGGCGATCAGCAGCGCGGGCGCGCTGACGATGACGACGGGGATGGCGAGGTGCCGCCAGGATCGCTCCTCGAACGCGGGCGAGTCGTTCAGGTATTTCCCGAGCGCGACGACGGTCAGCAGCTGCATCAGCTCCGACGGCTGGAGGTGGAACGGCCCGAGATCGAACCAGCGCCGCCCGCCGCCCACCATCTTGCCGAATAGCAGCACGCCCAGCAGCAGCGCCACGCCCACGCCGTGCATGATGTAACCGAGCCGCGCGATGTTGCGGTAGTCGAACGACGCGACGCCGAGGAACACCGCCGCGCCGAGACCCAGCCAGGAGATCTGCTGCGAGAACAGGTTCGACTGGCGGTCGTGGACGGCGCTCCACAGGTTGACGAGGCCAAGCCCCGCCACCGTGAGCGCCGACAGCGTCAGCGTCCAGTCGAAGCGGAAGCGCAGCTTGCGCCAGCCGACGGCCTTGACCACGTTCATGGCTGCTGCTGCTCCTTCACGAGGTCGTTCACCTCCTCGGCTCGCTTCCGGGCTCGCTCCAGCGCCGCCCCGACATCCTCGGCGGGCTTCGGCGCGCGCCGGCGCGGCAGGCCGAGGTGCGGCGCGTCCCTGTCGGCGGGCGCGACCGTCTCGAAATACTTGTCCACGATCTCCATCGCGGGCGGCGCCGCGACGTCGCCGCCGTGGCCGCCGTGCTCGACCAGCACGGCGATCGCGATCTTCGGCCGCCCCGCCGGCGCGAAGCCGACGAACCAGGCGTGCGTCGCGGACTCGTAGCCGCCCTCGGCGCGCCCGGTCTGGACCTGCGCCGTGCCGGTCTTGCCCGCCACCTCGATGTCCTTCAGGCGCGCCTTGAACGCCGTTCCCTTGGACTCGTTCACGACGCCGACCAGCGCCTGCCGGACGATGGCCAGCGTCTCGGGCGACACCGCCAGCTCACGACGCACGCGCGGCGCGAACTCCTCCAGCACGTTGCCCTCGGGCGATTCGACCCGCTCCACGATCTGCGGCAGCCACAGCTTCCCGCCGTTGGCGATCGCCGCGTACAGCGTCGCCATCTGCAACAAGGTCACCCGCGTCGACCCCTGGCCGATGACGGCGTTGACCGCCTGCCCGATCTGGAACCCCTCGGCCTTCGGGTTCTTGCGCTTCTGGTCGCGGTACCACTCCTCGGTCGGGAGGAAGCCGCCCTCCTCGCCGTTCAGCCCCAGCCCGGACGGCGCGCCCAGCCCCAGATCGCCGCCGAACTTGGCGAGGCGATCCATCATGCCCGGGCGCGCGCCCAGCTCGTAGAAGTAGACGTTACAGCTCTGCACGATCGCGTCGTACAGGTTCACCGTGAGGTGCGTCTTGGTGCACTTGAACCGGTGGCGCGCCAGCTCGAACGACCCGTGGCACTTGGTCTTCTCCTCCGGCGTCACCAGCCGATCCTCCAGCGCCGCGATCGCGGACACCGCCTTGAACGTCGACCCCGGGTAGTAGGTCTCGCTGACGGTCTTGTCGTGCAGCGGCTTGTAGCGATCCGACAGCAGCCGCTGCTCGGCCTCCGGGGTCAGGTGCCCCGACATCTCGTTCGGATCGAAGGACGGCTTCGACACCATCGCAAGCAGCCGCCCCGTCCCGACGTCCATCACGACCGCGCCCGCGGCGGCCGCCGGGCGCAACGCGCGCTCCGCGATCTTCTGCACGTCCACGTCCAGCGTCAGCACCACGTTGTTTCCGGGCACGGCGGCCTTCGTGGCCGGCCCCTCGATGACGTCGCGGATGTCGGTCTTCGGCATGCCGCGACGATCGACGACGACCTTGTGGAACCCGGGGTGGCCGCGCAGATAGCCGTCCCACTGCCGTTCGATGCCGGTGCGGCCCACCAGATCGCCGGGGCGATACCCCTCCTCTTTCTTGGCGCGCAGCTCCTCGGCGGAGACCTCGTTCATGAAGCCGACGACGTGCGCTGCGAGGCCCCCGAACGGGTACGAACGCCGCGGCACCGAGACGATCTTGACGCCTGGAAGGTCGACGCCGGTCTCGATCGACGCCATCGCCTCGCGCGAGATGTCCTCCGCGATCAGCATGGGCGCCGGCGCGCGCGGGTTCGCGGGCGGCGCCGCCAGGCGCTCCCAGACGTCCATCGCCTCGTCGCCGTTCAGGCCCAGCAGCGCGCGCAGCCGGGCGAACACCTCGGGCTTCACGACCCCGGGCGTGCCGTACACGTTGTACGAGGGGCGCACGGTGGCCATCACCTTGCCCTTGCGATCGCGGATCTGGCCGCGCACCGCCGGCAGCGCCTCGGTCCGCACGATGCTGTCCGAAGTGACCCGGAAGAAGACGTCCCCCTGGATCACCTGCAGGTAGAACAGGCGGCAGGCGATGACGACGAAGGCCAGCACCACGGCCAGCGCGAAGTAGCGCGCCCGCCGCCGTATCTCTGGGAGCTCCGCGTCCTGCCCTGCTATCTCCATGCTGGCGTCCTACCTGCGATCCGTCATCGACATCGACAGGCTGGTGCCGCCTCCGCCGCGGGGTCCGCGCGTGAGGCCCACCCGCGAACGGGCGGTGTCGACCCGCCCGTCGAGCCGGCGAAAGAGCGACAGCACCAGCGGTCCGAAGATCCCTGTCAAGACCGCCTCGAGCGGCGCCTGCCTGAGGCCGCCGTACCCGCCTTCCGGCGCGACCTGCGCGCGCACCACCACGATCAGGAACGACGCCAGCAGGCTGGCCACGAACGAGGTCGCCGCGCCCAGCACGATGCCGTTCACGGCGACCCGCCGGGTCAGCGCGCGCGCGAACAGCGCCATCAAGGTGAACACGAACGCGTGAACGCCCTGCGGCGCGCCCGACACGAGATCGAAGAGGTAGCCGGTCGCGAACGCGATCACCGCGGACGACGACAGCGTCCACTTCGGTGACAGGCCGACGTGCAGCACGACCAGCAGGCCGAAGCTCGGCACCGCCATGTGGACGGGCGCCAGCTCCAGCACGGTCGACTGCAGGATCAGCAGCAGGTAGGCCACCAATAGTGTCGCAGCGGATCTCATTTGATCACCGCCAGCCCGCGGCCGGGTGTGTGGTGGGAACCGGGATCCGGATCGGGCGCGGGCGGCGGCGCGACGACCACCAGCACGTCGGTCAGGCGCGCGAAGTCGACGTCGGGCGTGACCTCGACGTCCTGGTACAGTCCGACCGCGCCCGGGATGATGCGCGTGACGTGGCCGACCGCCAGGTTGCGCGGGAACGCGCCCCCGACCCCGCTCGTGACGACGGCGTCGCCCTCCTTCACCGGCTCGCCGCGGGCCAGGTACTCGATGCTGCAGCGGTAGCCGTTCTCGCCCGCCTTGCCCTTCAGAATGCCGCGGCCTCCGGTGCGGGGAACGATGATATCCAGCGCCGAGCGCGGATCGACCAGCAGCAGCACATCCGAGGTCTTCCCGGCGGGGCGGTTGATTCGCCCGACGACGCCCTCCGGTGTCAGCACGGGCATCCCGCGCCTGACCGTCCCCTCGCCGCGATCGATCTCGACCCGCGCGACGCGGAAATAGGGCGACGCGTCCACCGCGATCACGCGCGCGGCGATGGTTTCGGCGGGCGTCGCGTCGCGCAACCCGAGGAGCCGCTGGTATCGACCGCTCTCCTCGGCCAGGCGCCGCATCTCCATCAGCTCCGCGCGCAGCTGGCGGTTCTCCCGGTGCAGCGCCTCGTTCTCGTTGCGCACGCCGGTCAGCTCGACGTATCGGCCGGCGACGCCGGTGATTCCGCGCGCCACGTACGACATGGCCTTCTGAGCAGGCGACACCAGCCGCAGGATGCCGCGGTCCAGCACCGACAGCTCTCCCGGGTTCTTGGCGCTGACGCGCAGGACGTAGAGCGCCAGGATCAGCGTCGCGACGACAACTGCGATTTCGCGCGCACGCTTCCCGACTGCAATCATCGCCCGCTACTGCAGTGCCACTTCGCGCAGCAGGCCGAGCTCGTCGAGGGCACGCCCCGTACCCAGCACCACCGCGCACTCGGGTGAGTCGGAAACCATCACCGGCAGCCCCGTCTCCTCGCGCAAGAGCACGTCGAGGTTCTTCAGCTGCGAGCTGCCGCCGGTCAGGACGACGCCGCGATCGACGATGTCGGCCGCCAGCTCGGGCGGCGTCCGCTCGAGGACCGAACGGACCGCGTCGACGATCTGGTTGACGGGCTCGGCCAGCGCCTCGCGCACCTCGTCGCTGTTCATGACCAGCGTCTTGGGGACGCCCGCGACCAGGTCGCGGCCCTTGATCTCCATGGTCGTGACCTCGTCGGTCGGATAGGCGTTGCCGATCTGCTTCTTGATCGTCTCGGCCGTGCGCTCGCCGACGAGCAGGTTGTACTTGCGCTTGATGTACGCGACGATCGCCTCGTCCATCTTGTCGCCGGCGACGCGGATCGATTTCGAGACAACGATCCCGGCCAGCGAGATGACCGCGACCTCGGTCGTGCCGCCGCCGATGTCGACGATCATGTTGCCGGACGGTTCAGTCACCGGCAGCCCGGCGCCGATCGCCGCCGCCATCGGCTCCTCGATGAGGTAGACCTCGCGCGCGCCCGCGGCCAGCGCGGAGTCGCGCACAGCGCGCTTCTCGACCTCCGTGATTCCGGAGGGCACGCCGATGATGATGCGCGGCTTCACCAGCGTGCGGCGGTTGTGGACGCGGGTGATGAAGTAGCGAAGCATCGCCTCCGTCACCTCGAAGTCGGCGATGACGCCGTCCTTCATCGGCCGCACCGCCACGATGTTGCCCGGCGTACGGCCGAGCATCTCCTTCGCCTCCTTCCCCACCGCCAGCACCTTCTTCGACCCGTTGCCGGACCGCTGAACCGCGACCACGGAGGGTTCGTTCGAGACGATTCCCTTGCCGCGGACGAACGTCAGCGTGTTCGCCGTACCCAGATCGATGGCGAGGTCGTTGGAGAAAAGCCCGTAGACCCAGTCGAGCAGCATTGAGTTTTCCGACCGCGCGATCGCCCCGGTAACGCCGCGCAGATCCAGCCCAATTTTCTATCACACCCGGGGGCACTCCGATAGGGCGGGATAGCCATTTGTGCTAAGTTCCGCCCCGTCATGCTCGAGCAGATGCGGAAAAATTCGCGGTCGCTGCTGATTATGGCTCTGTTCGTGTTCCTGATCGTCACGTTCGTCGTCAGCTTCGGGCCGCAGTCGCGCGGCACCACGTGTGAACAGGTCACGAGCGGCGATTCCTTCGCCGCCAGGGTCGCCGGCCGGACCATCACAAGTTCGGATTTCCAGTTTGGATCCCTGCTGGCCCAGCGCATTCCGGAAAAGTACGCCAAGCAGGAACGCGTCCGCGAAACCATCATGGACAAGCTCATCGAGCGCGAGCTCCTGACCGCTATGGCCGAGAAGCTGGGCTTCGTGGTGAGCGACGACGAGATCGCCGACCAAATCGGTGATTCCAAAATCATGGTGCTGGGCATCCCCCAACCCATTCCGATGAAGGACGGCGTCTACAGCTACGACTCGTTCAAGAAATACGTCCGCATCACGCTGCAGCAGACGCCCAACGAAATGATGGAGCAGCAGCGGCGCGAGCTTCTCGCGGCGCGCGTGCGCAACCTGGTGCGCTCGAGCGTGAACGTGTCACCGGAAGAGGTGAAGTCCGACTTCATCCGCAAGAACCGTCAGGTCAACCTCGAGTACATAAGGTTCACGGGACGCCGCTTCGAGGCCGAGGTCGCGCCGACGGACCAGGAGATCGCCGACTTCGTGAAGAAGAACGAGGCGGACCTGAAGAAGAGCTACGAGGAGAACAAGTTCCTCTACGAGAAGGCGCCCGCACAGCGCCGTCTCCGCGAGATTCTGGTGAAGCTGCCGCACGACGCGGATGAGAAGGCCGACAAGGCCACGCGCGAGAAGGCCGACGCGCTGGTCGAAAAGATCAAACGCGGGGGCAAGAGCGGAAAGGACGCGTTCGCCGAGGTGGCCAGGCAGTCATCGGACGACCCGGCGTCGAAGGTTCGCGGCGGAGAGCTCGGCTGGAAGGCGCGCGGCGGGACCAACCTGCAGGGCGAGGCGGAGGACAAGCTGTTCGCCGCCAAGGAGGGCATGATCGTCGGGCCGCTCAAGGGGAGCGACGGGTACGTCATCGCGAAGGTCGAGGGATCGCGCGAGGGCCAGATCTCGTTCGACATGGCGAAGATGGAGCTGGCCGAGAAGAAGCTCCGCCAGCAGCAGGCCGCGGCGCGTACCAAGGCCGCCGCCGAGGCGGCGCTCGCCAAGGCCAAGGAGGCGCCGACGTCGACGCTCAAGACGATCTTCCCGCCCCCCAGCGACACCCAGGAGGCAGCCGGCGCGGACACCGGGTCGGCGCCGCGTGTCGAGGAGACGGGCATGTTCTCGATGCGCGCGAGCCCGGAGGGCGCGGTCGTGGAGGGCATCGGCGTCTCGAACGCGGTCGCGAAGGCGGCGTTCGCCCTGACGGCGGACCAGCCGATTGCCGGGCCGTTCGCGATCGGCGACAACCAGTTCATCATCCGGCTCAAGGAACGGAAGGACCCTGACCTCGCGGATTTCGAGCGCCGAAAGCTCGAGCTCACGCGCGATGCGGAGATGGCCAAGGGGGAACACGTGCTGTCCGACTGGACGCACGCGGCCTGCGTGGCGGCGAAGGAGGCGAAGAGCATCTCGGTGAACCCGGACAAGCTGAAGTATCCCGACGAACCCAAGGAGCAGCCGGTCAGCTACGAGCCCTGCTCCCGCCTGCGCATGCTCGGAGGCTAGCCTCGATGGCGGACGCGGAAGCGGCGATGGCTCTCGCCCTCGCGGACGGACGCGCGCTCCTCACGATCGAAAACCGCGACCTGGGGGCGGCCGTCGTGGAGCACGTCTCCGTGGACTGGCCGGGTGTCACCACCCTGCCCGATTCGGGGCGCCCGAACGGGCTCCGCAGGCGCCGGGGACGGCTGCTCGCGGCGAACCTGCTCGTCGACAGCGCACGCCTGGCCAAGTTGTCGGGCGCAACGCCTCTCCCCGCCGGCCTCGGCCGCCTCGCCCTCGCGCTGGAGAAGGGCCGGCTCGTGGTGTCGGGCGTCGCCGCGGCTGACGGCCGCGACGCGGACTTCAAGGCCCGCCTTCGCGTGAGCGCCGGCGCGGGCCGCCGCCTCCGCATCACCGTCGAGGACATCCGGGTGCAGGGCGCGCCGCCGATGCCGTTGTCCGCCATCGGCGCGGCGGTGCTCGAGGCATTCAGGAGCCATGGCCACGGCCAGAGCAAGTCGGACGAGGTGCTCGAGGTGGACGTGCTGCGGCCCGCGCTCGACGAGCTGATGGTCGCGGCGGGCTGGCGCTTGCCGGACAGCTCGACCCTGCACCTCAGCTCCGTCGTCGTGTCGATGCGGGGACTGGAACTGTCGTGGGCCGGCGGGGGCGCACCCAAGGAGGTGCCGGTGCCCGTGACGGAGCGGACGTCGCAGGGGTACGAACCTCCGGTGGCGGCGCTGCGTCGCACCGTCGACGAGTCGCCGCGCGGTCCCGACCGGGCGCTGGCTGCGCACAAGCTGGCCGCGGCCTGCGAGCGCGCGAACGACGAGGAGGGCGCGGTCGCGGCGCTGAAGGTGTGCATCGAAAACGCCGGGCCTGGCGGGCTGGTCGCGGGCGCATGGCGGCGGCTCGTCGAGCTGTACGCGCGCCGGGGCGATCCGCATGCGGCCGCCAAGGCCCTGATCGCGTCGGCCGACGATCAGCGTACCGGCGCGCCCGAAAAGGAACGCGCGTCCGCCCTCGTCGCGGCGGCGGAGATCCTTCGCAAGCGGCTGTCGCTGCGCAGCGATGCCGCCATGCTGCTCGAACGCGCCATCGCGCTCGACCCGGCGTCGATCGAGGCGCTCGAGGCGCTCGAGTTGGTGACGACCGAGTCGGGCGACTCGGAGCGGCTGGCGGAGCTGCTCGAACGGAAGCTGGAGAGGGGAACCCGCGGCCCGGTCGAGACGAAGGAGATCCTCGCGCGCCTGCTACAGCTGTACGAGGGCCCCGTCCCGAAACCCGATCGCGCGCGCTCGCTCCGCGAGCGCATGGCCCTGGCCGAGCTCGAGCGGACGCCGATGGTCCCCGTGCCGACCGTCCAGGTCCCGAACTTCGTACCGCCGGCCGAATCGCGCCCGGAGGCGTTGCGCGTGCCGCGGCCCCCACCGCCACCGCCCCCACCGCCGCCGGCAGCGGAGCTGTTCACGCCCGAGCAGGCAGCGGAGAGCGCCGAGCAGGCGGCGGCGCACGCCGCGGCGGGCAAGAAGGCGGAAGCGGGCGGCGACCTCGAACGCGCGGAGCAGGCGTACTGGCGCGCCGCCTCGATGGAGGCGGAGCCCACGCGCCGCGCGAACTACCTGGTGGCGCACGCCCGGGTGCTGCTGGCGCGGGGCGACGTGCCGACCGCGCGCGGGCAGCTGGAGTCCGCGCGCGACCGGGCCCCCAATCACGCCGGCGCGTGCGCGCTGCTCGCCGACGTCTGCTACCGGACGCAGGACTGGGCGAAGGCGCGCGAGCTCTACGCGATCCTCGACGCCGCGCCCGAGGCGGCCGACATCATCCCGCGCGAACTGCTCGTGCATCGTCGCGCGGCGCTGGCCGATCGCGAGGGCGACGCGGCCGAGGCCGAGGCGCTCTACCGCGAGCTGGCGATCCTGAATCCGCAGCACCTCGGTGCGCGCAAGGCGCTGTCGGAGCTGGCGCGCACGCGCGGCGATCTGGCGGGAGCGGTGCAGCGCCTCGAAGAGGTCCTCCGCCTCATGCCGTCCGAGTCGAGCGTGGACCTGCTGGACGTCCGCCAGAGGCTGGGCGCGCTGCACGCCGACCTGGAGGAATGGGAGTCCGCGCGACATTACCTGGAGCTGGTGCTCGGACAGGATCCCGCGCGCGCCCCCGCGCTGGAGCTGTTGCTGGAGGCGTACGACAACCTCGACATGCCGGCGGAGGCCGCGCGGGTCTGCGCGCGCCTGGCGCGGCTCTATTTCGAACCGTCGCGGCGCGCGGCCGCGCTCTACCGCCAGGCCGAAATTCTGCGCACACAGCTCGAAAACCCGGGCGCGGCGCTGGACGCCTATCTGCGGTCGTCGGATCTCGATCCCGGCTTCGTCCCGGCGCGGCTGCGGCTCGTCGACCACTTCTGGAACGTGGGTGATCTGGACGTCGTGGCGGACCTGGCCAACGATCTCAGCGAGGCCACGCTTTC
>Ga0207662_10002037_pt1 | contig 10001 bp, 8 predicted proteins | sample KBSS33LmetaG_FD_184338 | JGI IMG/M metagenome (GOLD analysis project Ga0207662, IMG submission 184338) | Switchgrass rhizosphere microbial communities from Kellogg Biological Station, Michigan, USA - KBS S3-3L metaG (SPAdes) (version 2) | ecosystem: Host-associated > Plants > Roots > Rhizosphere...
TGCCCCACAGCCAACGCGAGTCTCCCCATCTCGTGCTCGACCTTGACCACGAACGTGCGCACGCGCTGTGGAGTCCAGACGTCCGCCTTCGGTGCGGCCAGCGGCGAGCGGCTCGAGGCGAGCTGGACGAACGCAATGGCAGCTGACACCGTAATCCAGCGGCGGGCGTTCACGACTCGGCTCCCGAACGAAAGACGAAGCAGCGTTTCATTTCGGCCTCCAATTGTGTTCTCGAGATCCAGACCTGTCCGATCCCATTTTTCGCGCCGTCGACCCGGATCACATTCGTATCCGCGGTCTGGCTGCGCCGGCCCGGATTCGCCACGGCGAACCAATCCTCGCCGTTACGCGTGGCGCAACCGTTGACGACGAGTACGTGACTCTCCTTCGCGAAGTGTCCCGGGCCGACGCTGACGAGCGCGATTCCGCCCGCGAACAGACCCGCCTTCAAGACGTCGGCGTTCTTCGATTGATTCGACGACCTCGCCGCAATCAACCCTAACCCTTGCTTGTCTGCCCACGCCCGCGCGAGACCGGCGGTATCGCTGCCGCCGCCGCCGGGCGCGCCGCTGACGCGGTGGTTGACCGCAAAATCAGCAACGGTGTTCGGGGTGACGTGCGAGTTGCGCAACCCGCAGTCGATCATCGCGAGCGCCGTGGGCGCGCAGCCGGCGTTCTTGATCGTGCGCGCCTCGCCAGATACCGGCGGGCATCTGGGATAGGGATGCTCGGCCCATTCGCGATCGCCCTGATTGAAATAGGGGACGGGCCGCAAGTGGGGTTCGGGGAAGCCCGCCGCTGCGAGCGCCGCGAACGACGGGCGGCACTCCAGCGGCGTCGGAACCGCCGTCGAAACCTTTGACTCCTTCGCAGCTGCAGGGGGAACGCTGGAGGTCGCCGGCCGACGGTTGTGGCCGGCGGGGCGCTGGATGATGTCGGGCGTATCCTCGACGTTCGCGCGCGAGGCTGTGCGCTGGCCGGTTTCGCCTGCGTCGAGGCCGCCGGCGATCGGGAAGTCGACGGTCGGGGGAAGGAGGTCCGAGTTGATTCGCGTCATGCCGGGGTATCGGGTCGGTCGCGGATCGGTTGCGGAGTTGTTCTTGGCCCGCGCCGCGAAACCGACGCGCAGGCGATCCGAAGCAGTCAGGCCCGTCGCCATACGACGGGCCACGATGAAGCTGCTTCAACTCACGGCGATCGTCAGGGACGTCCAGACCGGAATCATGACGGCGCACTCGTTCACGCGGTCCCCGGTGCTCGTCGGGCGGCAGTATGGGAACCAGCTGCGGCTGGACGCCGCGATCGTGTCGCGCCGTCACGGCGCGTTCTTGTTTTCGAAGGACGGGCTCGAGTTCATCGACTACGCGTCGGCGAACGGGACGCTGGTCGACGGGGTCCGGTGCGCGGCCAATATGCCCACGGACATCCGGGCGGGGGCGGTGCTGACGATCGCGCCGTTCCAGATCGTGGCCCACCTCGATCTCGTCGACACGGGCCGCCTGTCGAACGATCCGAACGCCGAGACGCCGATGGTGGTCTTGCTCCGGCCGCGCCTGAAGTCCGTTCCCTGAGGCGTCAGAACCGACCGCTGAGCGACAGCGACGTCGGTGTCGCTCCGAGCGCGACGCTGGCGCCGTCGCGATGGCGGCCGGTGACGAGCAGGACCGTTCCGCCCGCCGCCGCTGCCGCGCCCATGGCGGTCAGGATCCAGCCGGCAGTCTTCGTATCGCGCACCGACAGGCACGCCGGGCCGGTGGTCGCGCAGGCATCGTCCCCGTCTATCGCGATCCAGATGACACCCCATGCGATCAGTCCGGCGCCCGCCGCGACCATCCCGACGCCGGTCGCTGTCTTCCAGCCGGAGCGAGACGGTTCCGGGGCCGCCAGCGATGGCGCGGGCGGCGGCGGCGGTAGCGGTGCGGGCGCCGACAGTGCAATCGCCGGCCTCTTGTCCACCGGATCGAGCACGATCGCGAGCGACGTCTTCGCGCCGCCCGCGATCGCGACGGTCTTCGAGAAGTCCTTGAAGCCGGTGTTGTTCGCCGCCACCACTGTGTTTCCTTCGACCAGCCTCACCGGCTGAATCGCCGGCAACGTGCCCACGTGTTTGCCGTCCACGGCCACGTCCGTCCCGGCGGGACCGGTCACCACGAGCTCACCGATGTGGCCCCGGCAGACGCCCAGTGCCTGGTCGAGAAACGCGTGGTTCTTCTTCACCCAGGGATCTCCGGGTGTCGCGGCCGCCGCCGTGAGGTGCGCTTCTGCGTCCATCCAGTGTTCGAGCGATGTCTCGACCAGACCCATCTGGCCGAGCGTTCGCTGCGACGGCGAAATCGCGTGCGCGCGCTGAAACATCTCCAGCGCCTGTTCGGGTTTCGCCTGGCGCCGGAGCTCGAGCCCGCGCGTGATCAGCTCGTCAGCCGTCGGATCTGCCGCCCGCGCCGGACCGAACGTGAAGATGGTCAGACAGGCTGCAACGATCGGGGCGATGGCGCGCATCATTGGCATCTCGGTGTCTCGATTCAGAAGTTGGCCATCCAGAGCGTGAAGGACTCGAAAGTGATGCGGTCCCGCCAGCCAATCCAGGCCGTCCCCTGGCGATCGACGACCAGCTGAGGCGCAAACGCGGCTGCATCCGGACCGAAGGTCCACGCACGCGTGTCCCAGCGCTGGCCGGTCCATCGCGCCATCCCGACGCTGACGGTCTGCGCATCGAAATACGCCAGGACCGGAAGGCCGTCGGGACCGGCGGCGATGCGCGGATAACTTGCCTGCGGCGGAACTGCAGCGGCCGGCAGCACCTGCCACGCGCCATCAGCGGCGAGGTGCTGGACGACGAACGAGCCCGCGCCACCCGTCACGACCATCGGGTTGCGTGCGGAGTCGAGGGCGACGAACGGCTCAATCATGGCCGCGCGATCTACGGCCGCCGTCCAGGTCGTTCCGGACCAGGTGGACACGTGCCCCGTGCCCGCCGGAAGGATCCAGCCGACGATAGGATTGTCCGCGATGACCATGTCCATCGCCGCGGAGCTCGCGAATTCGATTCCGGCGAACGGGTCCCAGGCGGTTCCGTTCCAGCGCGCCAGCAAGATCTCGAAGAGGTCCGAAGACGCGGCTTCCTGCCTCATGACCACCGGGCGTCCGGCGCCATCGATCCGGATCACCGGCGCCTGAACGAGGGACGTTGGTCCAAAGGACGGTGCGATCGTGGGCCGCGACGTGTCCCAGCCCGTTCCCGTCCACGACGCGACACGGATCTTCTGGTTGCTCGCCGCGTCCGTCTCCATCCAGCAGACGAACGGTCGGTCCTGACCATCCAGCGCCACCGAATAACCGCCCGCGCCGGAATTCGGATCCGTGGACGGCGTCCCGAAATCGTTCCATCCGACGCCGTCGAACTTCGAGACGTGCACCGGGTAGTCGCCGGCTCCGCCGTTGGGCGAGTTCTGACTCCACGCGAGGACGGGCCTCAGATCGGAACCGACCACCAGCTGCGGATTGATCGGCTTCGCGAGGCTCGGGATCTTGATGAAGTCGGGCACGTTCCACGACCAGGACGTCGGCGACAGGATCGCGTTCCCCGCGCGGTCGGTGATCGTCGCCGCCACCGCCCCGGTCAGCGTCACCGGCAAAGGCAACGAAGCCATGTCGTCGATCGCGATCGTGGCCACCCGGCCCGAAGGGTCGAGCGTCGCGGTCGTCTGGATCGCCGTCGTGCCCATCGACAGATTGAATGTTGTGCCCGCGGGCTGCGACAGCACGACGGGCTCCGAGAAGAAAACCTGGATGGGCGAGCGGAGCGCGACGTTCGTGGCGCCCGGACTCGGTGACACGGAGGCGACGGTCGGCGGCTGTCGATCGACGACGACGGTCACCGGCGTGGACCGCGCCGTCCCATTCGAGAGCTCGACCTCCGCGACGATCGCATGCCCACCCTCGGGAACGACGGTCGTGTCCCAATCGAAGGTGTAATGGGGCGGCTCCAGAACCTTCAACTCGGTGGTTCCGTCGCGCAGGACGATCGGGAGGTCCAGCTCGGGCTCGATGGCGGCGGCGATGGTGACGTGACCATTCGTGTACGCGTCCGCCGTCGGCAAGGTGATCCGGACGGTCGGCATCCGGTCGTACTTGTCCCGCGTCGGGCAGCCCGACGTGCCCGCCAGGGCCGAAGCCAGCATCAAGAGGTGAACGCGCTTCATTCGTTTGGAATCCCGATCCCGTTCTGGTCCGTCTTCGGCGCACGGGTCCGGTGGGTTGCGTGGTTTTTTCGCGACGCTTTTGGAAGAGGGCGAGCCTCTTCCCTGGGCGGCGGGGATTCTTCCTTCGCGGGAGCGGGCGCGGGCGGCGCGGGCACCGCGACCGGCGCGGGCGCGGTCACCACAGGGACGCGCGCAGCGGCTGCCGGCGGCGACGAGGCGGCGCCGGTCTCAATGGGCGGGGCGGTCTTGTTGGTTTGCCAGGCGTACTGGACCACCACGCCGACACCCGCGACCGCCGCCAGGGCGATCGCCAGCCGCCACCGCGAGACCCGCCGCGCGCGCATGCGGCTGAACGTGTCTCGCGCGTCGCTGAGAGCGCTTTCGCCCGCGATGTCCGAATGCGACGGGCTCGTCGCCTCGGCAACACCCACCGCGGCGGCCGTCTTCGTGATCGCCAGCAACTCCGGTCGGGCCGCCGGCGGCCGGAGCACCTCCGTTCCCACCCGCGCGGACGCCGGTTCCAGGGAGGCCGTCGAATCAGGAGGCGGCTTTTCCACCTTCGGCCGGTCGCGCCCCAACCCGGCCGGCGGCGTGTGGAAGTAGAGCATCTTCCATTGTGCCTGCCCGCGCGGGCTGGCGAACTCCCACAGCCGCTGCCCGAGGGCATGGATCGATTCGTAACGGCCCCCGGGCGACACGTGCATGGCGCGCAGCACGATCGCCTCGAGGCCCGCCGGGATGTCCGGACGCAGCTTGCGCGGCGGATCGAACCGGCCCTCCGCGATGGCGCGGTAAAGGCGCATGCTCTGGAAGCTCCCGTAGGGCAGCTCTCGCGTGAGGCACATGTACATCAGCACGCCGAGCGCGTACTGGTCGCTCTCCGGTCCGACGCTTCCCTCGATCTGTTCGGGCGAAAGATACTGGGGCGTCCCGATGATCTGACCGTCCTCCGTCAGGTCCTCGCTCGCGGGCGCCTTCGAGATCCCGAAGTCGAGGACCTTCACCTCCCACCCCGTGTCGGTGTCGCACAGGAAGATGTTCGCGGGCTTGAGATCGCGGTGAATGATCCCGACTTGATGACATGCGCGCAGCGCCGCGCACACGCCCAACATGACGTCGGCGACGTGGTCGATCGCCAGCGGCGCGGTGGTCTCCTTGACCAGCTCGCCCAGGCTCCGGCCCTGCAGATACTCCATCACCATGTAGGGCGTTCCGTCGTCGGCGAAACCGAAGTCCAGCACCTGGACGACGTTGCGATGGTCGACGCGCGATGCGGCCAGCGCCTCGCGCATGAACCGTTCGCGAATCTCCTGGGTGAGGCGGTCGCCGCGCCGGTGCGCGACGACGGTCTTGAGCGCGACGGTGCGCCCCAGCTTCGTGTCGACGGCCCGGTAGACCGCGCCCATCCCACCCTGACCGATGGGTTCGCGGATCTCGTAGCGATCGACCCGCTGGCCCTTGACGAAGGGGTCTTGCGTTTCGGCCGTCATGGTAACCGGAGCGCAATGCCGGCCACGCGCCGGAGTTCACCTTCACCCGCCATCGAACCGCCGCGTTTTACCCGCAAAACGGGACGATGACGAGCCGTCCCGGGCATCAGCCCGGTTTCGGCGCGCGCCGCGTCCGGTTGCGTGCGCCGCGCGGGCCGCGGGGCGTTTGGGGGATCCAAATTTGCGGGGTCGCGACACTAAGGGGGGATGAGCCTCCGTAGATTCGGTGCGTTCCTTGTTGTTGGTCTGGTCGCCGGTGCGCTCGGGTGTAATGGCGACGCAGGGGAGGGGATGGGGACAGGGGCCGGCGGTGGGAACGCCGGGGCCGCGGGAGGTGGGGCGGGCACGACCGGCGCCGGCGCCGCAGGCGCGTCCGGCGGGACGGGAAACGTTGCAGGGACGTCCGGCGTCGCGGGTGCGGCCGCGGGCACGACGGGAACGGCGGGGACCGGGATCTCGACAGTGACAGGCACCGCCGGGTCAACGGGCGGCACCGCCGGAACGGGCGGCGTTGGCGCGAGCGGGACGGGCGGCACCGGGACGGGCGGCTCGGGAACGGCCGGCGCCGCGGGACGCGGCGGCACGACCGGGGCGGCGGGCGCGGGCGGGATGGCGGGCGGCGCCGCCGGGCGCGGTGGAACGACGGGCGCCGCGGGCAGCGGTGGAACGACGGGCAACGCGGGCAGCGGTGGAACGACGGGCACCGCGGGAGCCGGTGGCGCCGCGGGGCGCGGTGGCACGACCGGAACGGCGGGCGCGGGCGGACGCGGCGGAACAACCGGCGCGGCGGGCAGCGGTGGAACGACCGGCGCGGCCGGGCGCGGCGGAACGACGGGCAACGCCGGCACCACGGGCGGCGGCGGCAGCAGCTTGCCGTGCCTCACCAACACGGTCGTCGGCTTCGCGACCCAGAACGGGAGCACGACGGGCGGCGGCACCGCGACTCCGATGGTCGTGACGACGGCGAGCGCGCTGTCGAGCGCGCTCAGCAACGCATCGGTGTCGGTCATCGAGCTGAATGGCTCGGTGTCGGGCAGCTTCAACATTCCTTCCAACAAGACGCTGCAGGGCGCGTGCGGCGCGCGCGCGACAATCAACGGGCACGTCGGCATCGGCGCGCGGTCGAACGTCATCGTTCGCAACCTCGTCATCGTCGGCCTCAACTGCACCGACAACTCGGACTGCCAGCAGGGCGAGGACTCGCTGGAGATCGGCCAGTCGTCACGCGTCTGGGTCGATCATTGCGACATCTCGGATGGATCGGACGGCAACCTGGACATCGTCAACGCGTCCGACTACGTCACGGTCTCGTACACGAAGTTCTGGTACCGCGGACGCTCGCAGGGACATCAGTTCTCGAACCTGGTCGGCAACAGCGACAACTCGCCCAGCGACGCGGGCCACCTGCGCGTGACCTGGCACCACGACTGGTGGGCGGACAAGGTGATCGAACGGCAGCCGCGCGTGCGCTACGGACAGAACCACCTGTTCAACAACCTGTGGACGTCGACGGGCAACAACTACTGCGTCGGCGTCGGGGCGAACTCGAACATTCTCGTCGAGAACAGCGTGTTCATCGGCGTGTCGGATCCGATCGAGTCGTCGAGTTACTCGAACGGCTCCAGCGTGGTGCATCAGCAGGGCAACCTGTACACGAGCACCAGCGGAATGACCGGCGACCTCCGCGGCACCAGCGTGTTCGCGCCGCCGTACACGTATTCGATGGACGCGGCGTCGGCCGTCGAGGCGAATGTGCGCGCAAACGCGGGCCCGAAATAAATTCGACACGCGCGCGTCGCATTCGTGGCGCGCACGCGCGTCGCGTCGGCGCGAACGTAGGTGAAGGTGAGGTCGCGCGAAGCGTAAACAACGAAACTTCGCTCGTGAGAAGAAAGTTAACAAAAGAGGTGAGCCTGTGTTTGGGAGGGCGGTAACCTTGCCAACGTGGCCCCACAAGGACCACCAACCGTCTCCCCCGGCGGTGATCCTCCCTTGCGTCGTGCTGAGCTGCTGGCGGCGCTTTCGCTCGCCGCGGATCTGGGGATGGGTCAGCCGCTGGAGAACGCTCAGCGCACGGCGATCCTGACCGTTGCGATCGGGCGCGCGGCGGGCGTGGCGCCGCGCGATCTGAAGGACGCGTACTACCTCGCGTTCCTGCGTTACGTCGGCTGCACGGCGGACGCGCCGATCGCGGCGGACGTGTTCGGCGGCGACGAGATCGAGGCGCGCAGCTGGCTGGCGCTGGCCGACTGGGGCAAGCCGACGGACGTGCTTCGAATCCTGATGCGCAACATCGGCGCCGGGAAATCGACGATGCGGCGGGCGGCGATGATCGCGAACCTGCTGGTGAAGATGCCGCGCCTCAACCGGACGGCGGAATCGCACTGCGAGGTCGCGCAGTCGCTGGCCGACGATCTCGGGTGCTCGGTGCGCGTGCGCGAGGCGCTCGGGTATTCGTTCGAGCGCTGGGACGGCAGGGGTTTTCCGCGCAAGAAGCGGGGCGATGCGATTCCGCTGCCGATGCGTCTGGTGCAGGTGGCGGACGACATGCAGGCGTTCCAGCGCGCGGGCGGCGCGGAGGCGGCGGCGGCGATGCTGGCGGAGCGCGCGGGCAAGGCGTTCGATCCGGCGCTGGCCGAGGCGGCGCGCGCGGTCGCGCCGGAGCTGCTGGCGGCGCTGGACGTGCAGTCGGTGTGGGACGCGGCGATCGCCGCCGAACCGGGCGCGCCGGACTACGTCGACGAGACGGCGATCGACGGGGCGCTGCAGGCGATGGGCGCGTTTGCGGATCTGAAGTCGTCGTACACGCGCGGGCATTCGACCGGCGTGGCGGATCTGGCGGCGGGCGCGGCGGAGCGCCTGGGCCTGGCGCCGGACGCCGTCGCGGACGTGCGGCGCGCGGGCTACGTCCACGACGTCGGGCGGGCGGGCGTGTCGGCGGCCGTGTGGGAGAAGGAAGGGCCGCTGACCGACGGCGAATGGGAGAAGGTGCGGTTGCACGCTTACTACACGGAGCGGATTCTGGCGCGGCCGCCGCTGCTCGCGCGGCTGGGCGCGCTGGGCGCGTGCGATCACGAGCGGCTGGACGGCAATGGCTACCCGCACCGGCTGCCGGCGGGATCGCTGCCGCCTGGCGCGCGCGTGCTGGCGGCGGCGGACATGTACCAGGCGATGCGCGAGACGCGGCCGCACCGGCGCGCGATCTCGGCGGAGGAGATCGCGACGACGCTGGAGAGCGAGGCGGACAAGGGGCGGCTGGATCGCGAGGCCGTGCGCGCGGTGCTGGAGACGGCGGGCCATCGGGTCGAGCGCGTGCGCTCGGGCGGCGGCGACAGCGAGCGCCACCCCGGCGGGCTGACCGACCGCGAGATCGATGTGTTGCGCCTGGTGGCGCGCGGCCTGACCAACAAGGAGGTCGCGAACAAGCTCGAGATCTCCGCGCGCACCGTCGGCCACCACCTGGCCCACACCTACGAAAAGATCGGCGTCACGACCCGCGCCGGCGCCGCGATGTTCGCGATGAAGAACGGCATCGTCGGCGCGGTCTAGCGTCACCCGGTGGCGAGACATAGGTTGTCGATGTGTCTCACCGGTCCACCGCACTGGTCCTGGCGCTCGAAGGAAAGGTGTCGAGCGACGCGGACCGGCGCCGCGCGGAGAAGGTCGCGCGCGACGCGGGCGCCACGGCCGTGGACGATCGTCTGGTCGTCGATCCGGCGGCCGGCGACGGCGGGCGCTGTTGAGCCCCGATCCACGCCCGCGTAGCGGCGCTACCGTCCGCTGTCGCTGACGCCCGCGGCCTCGAACGTCGCCATCTCGGACGCGATGGCGAGCGCGGCGTCGACCAGCGTCATGGCGAGCGCGGCGCCGGTTCCCTCGCCGAGGCGTAGATCCAGATCGAGCAGCGGCTTGGCGCCGAGCGCCCGCAGCACCATCCGGTGACCCACCTCCACCGAGCGGTGCGACGCGATCAGGTAGCCGGCGACGGGCGGCGCGAGGCGCACGGCGGCCAGCGCCGCGACGCCCGCGATGAAGCCGTCGACGACGACCGGCACGCGTGCGGCGGCGGCGCCGAGCGCGACGCCCGCCAGTCCCGCGATCTCGAAGCCGCCGACCTTCGCCAGCACGTCGAGCGGATCGCGCGGATCCGGGCGATTGACCGCGATCGCGCGACGGATCACGTCGACTTTGTGACGGACGCCGGCCGCGTCGACGCCGGTGCCGGCGCCGGTGACGACGGCCGGATCGGCGCCGGTCAGCACCGACGTGATCGCGCTCGCTGCCGTCGTGTTCGCGATGCCCATCTCGC
>Ga0207662_10002039_pt1 | contig 10001 bp, 6 predicted proteins | sample KBSS33LmetaG_FD_184338 | JGI IMG/M metagenome (GOLD analysis project Ga0207662, IMG submission 184338) | Switchgrass rhizosphere microbial communities from Kellogg Biological Station, Michigan, USA - KBS S3-3L metaG (SPAdes) (version 2) | ecosystem: Host-associated > Plants > Roots > Rhizosphere...
TCACCACGCCGATCGAGCGCTCCGTCTCGGCCATCAGTGGCGTGGACTACATCGAGTCGACGAGCCGCGCCGGCGTGAGCACGGTGACCGTGCACCTCAAGCTCAATCACAACAGCACCGCGGCGCTCGCCGAGGTGACCGCACGGCTCCAGCAGGTGCGGTCGGAGCTGCCCTCCGACGCGGAGCCGCCGGTCGTGGAGGTGCAACGAGCCGACCGGCCGTACGCCTCGTTCTATCTCAGCTTCTCGTCGAGCAAGCGCGACATCCCCGCCATCACCGACTGGCTCGCGCGGACGCTGCAGCCGCAGCTCGCCACGATGCCTGGCGTGCAGCGCGTGAGCTTCGAGGGGGCGCGCCAGCTCGCGATGCGCGTCTGGATCGATCCCGACCGGCTCGCGGCGCTCGGCCTCGCACCTGGTGACGTGCAGGCGGCGCTGCGGCGGAACAACTACCTCGCCGCCGTCGGCCAGACGAAGGGCAACCTCGTGCAGGTCAACCTGCTCGCCAACACCGACCTCCGCACGGTGAAGGAGTTCGAGGATCTGATCGTCGCCGACCGCTCAGGTGCGGTCGTGCGGCTCAGCGACGTGGCGAAGGTGGAGCTCGGCGCCGAAGAGGCCAACATGGTGGCCAAGTACGGCGAGAAGGAGGCGGTGTATCTCGGCGTCTGGCCGCTCATCGGCGTGAACGAGATCGACGTGTCGCACCGGCTGCAGGCCGAGATGGCACGCATCGCGCCGACGCTGCCGGCGGACATCGAGATGCACCTCGCCTACGATGCGACGACGTTCATGCAGGACGCGCTCAAGGAGATCACCAAGACGCTCACCGAGACGATCCTCATCGTCGGTCTCGTGGTGTTCCTCTTCATGGGATCGCTGCGCACGGCACTCGTACCGCTGGTCGCGATGCCGATCTCGCTCGTCGGAGCGGCGCTGGTGATGTACGCCGCGGGCTTCAGCCTCAACCTGCTGACGATCCTCGCCATCGTGCTCTCGGTCGGCCTCGTCGTCGACGACGCCATCGTCGTGGTCGAGAACGTCGAGCGCCACGTGCGCGAAGGGAAGACGCGGATGCAGGCGGCGATCGTCGGCGCGCGCGAGCTCGTCGGGCCGATCATCGCCATGACCATCACCCTCGCCACGGTGTACGCGCCGATCGGCTTCCAGGGTGGTCTCACCGGCTCGCTCTTCCTCGAGTTCGCGATCACCCTCGCCGCGGCGGTGGTGATCTCGGGAGTCGTCGCCGTGACGCTCTCGCCGATGATGAGCTCACGCTTCGTGCACGAGCGTGGCCACGAGGGCCGGCTCACGCGGCTGGTGAATCGCGCGTTCGACGCGGTGCGACGGCGCTACGAGCGCCTGCTCGACGGCGCGCTCACGATGCGCGCGGCGATCGTCGCCGTGGCGCTGCTCGTGTCCGTGGCCGCGTGGCCGCTCTACTCCATGTCCAAGCGCGAGCTCGCCCCGGTGGAGGACCAGAGCCACATCAGCCTGTTCATGGAAGCGTCGCCCGACGCGTCGCTCGCCGCGACCAATCGCGCCACGCGCGAGGTGGTGAAGACCATCCAGGCATTCCCCGAAGCGAAGTTCATGTGGTCGCTCACCGCCAACTGGGGCGCGTTCGGCGGCATGCTCGCCAAGGACTGGAAGGAGCGCAGTCGCTCGACGGAGCAGATGTACGGCGCCGTCTACGGTGCGGTGTCGCAGGTGCCGGGCGTGCGCGTCTTCCCGCGGCTCGACCCGCCGCTCCCCACGCCGGGACAGTACGACGTGGAGATGGTGCTCCAGAGCGACGCACCGCCGGAGCAGATGCTCGAGACGGTCGGCGCGGTCGTCGGCGCGGGGTTCCAGAGCGGCAAGTTCCTCTACGTCGACACGGACCTGAAGATCGATCTGCCGGAGGCGCGCGTCGTCATCGACCGCGAGAAGATCGCCGATCTGGGGCTCGACCTGGCCGGCGTCGGCCGCGAGCTCGGCACGCTGCTCGGCGGCGGCTACGTGAACCGGTTCAACTTCTTCGAGCGGAGCTACAAGGTCATCCCGCAGATCGGCGACGAGAACCGCGCCACGGTCGGCCCGCTGCTCGACCTGAAGATCAAGACGCCGAGCGGCGAGCTCGTACCGGTCTCCACGTTCACGCGCATCGAATCGAGCAGCGCGCCGCGCACGCTCAACCGCTTCCAGCAGCAGAACGCCGTGCGCGTGTTCGGCGGCGTGAAGCCGGGCGTCACGAAGGAGGAGGGTCTGCGCGTGCTGGAGAACGCGGCGCGAGCCACCGGCGGACCTGGCGTCATCATCGACTACGCCGGCGAGTCGCGACAGATCCGGCGCGAGGGGGCAGCGCTCACCGTCACGCTCGCCTTCGCCGTCGTGCTGATCTACCTCGTGCTCGCGGCGCAGTTCCAGAGCTTCCGCGATCCGCTGATCGTGCTGCTCGGCTCCGTGCCGCTCGCGATCTCCGGAGCGTTGATCTTCAGCTTCCTCGGCCTGACGACGATCAACATCTACTCGCAGGTCGGGCTGATCACCCTCGTCGGCCTGATCGCCAAGAACGGCATCCTGATCGTGCAGTTCGCCAACACGCTCCAGCAGCAGGGCCTCGACAAGATCGCCGCCGTGCGCGAGGCAGCGTCGACGCGACTGCGGCCGGTGCTGATGACGTCCGTCGCGACGGTGCTCGGTCACTTCCCGCTCGTGCTCGTCTCGGGTCCGGGCTCCCAGGCGCGCAACAGCATCGGCACGGTGCTCGTCGCCGGCATGGCCATCGGCACGGTGTTCACCCTGTTCGTCGTGCCCGTCTTCTATTCCCTCATCGCCGCGCAACACGTCGCCGAGAGCGACGTGGAAGTCGCCGATGAGCCAGTCCATTCCCCCGTCTACGTGCCCGAGGTAGCGCTGTCATGAGTACCAAACTGAAGACGTTCGCCGTCGCGGTGGCGCTCCTCGCCGCGACACGCAGTGCGCCGGCTCAGCAGGCCTCGCCCGCCGAGTTCTGGCTCGCGCTGGGCGACACGACGCTCGTCCGACTGGTGAACGAGACGCGCCTGGCGAATCGTGACATCCAGATCGCGTCGGCGCGCGCCGAAGGGGCGCGTGCGACGCGTACGGGAGCCGCGCTCGAGCTGCTCCCCATCGTGACGACGCGTGGCGGCTACTCGCGGCAGCGCTTCGCGAGCGCCTCCTTCCCCGGTGCGGCGGGCGCGTTGCCCGATCAGAACGTGTGGGATGCGGGGCTGGCGCTCTCGTGGGAAGTCGATGTCACCGGTCGGTTGCGCCATTCCCTGCGGGGCCGCGGCGCCCTCGCCGAAGCCGCCGCGGAGGACGTGCGCGACGTCGAGCTCGCGCTCACCGCTCGGACGGCGAGCGCCTATCTGACGCTTCGCGGAGCGCAGGAGCGGCTCGCCGTCGCACGCCGCAACGCCGAGAACCAGCGCCACACGCTCGAGATCACACAGCGCCGGCTCGAGGCGGGACGCGGGACTCGACTGGACACCGAGCGCGCGCAGTCGCAGCTCAGCGCGACGCTCGCCGCCATTCCGACTCTCGAGGCGACCATCGAGGGCACCCGGCAGCGGATCCGCGTACTCACGGGCCGCACACGTCTCGAGGATCTCGCGCTGCCGCCCTGCGAGACGTCCGTGGAGCTGCCGGAGATCGACGCGCTGACGGCGCCCGATCAGGTGATCCACGACCGCCCCGACGTGCGCAGCGCCGAACGGCAGGCCGCGGCGAGCGCCGCGTTCGTCGGCACCGCGCGCGCGGAGTACCTGCCGAAGCTGTCGCTGAACGGCGCCGCCGGATACTCGGGCAGCGAGGTACGCGCGCTCGGCAACACGGGGACGCCACGCTACGTGTTCGGTCCAGTCCTGTCCTGGCCGGCGTTCGATCTCGGCCGCGTGCGCGCGAACGTCGCCGCGGCGCGAGCCGACGAAGCGCAGAGCCGCGCGACGTACGAGCTCGTGGTGGCCCAGGCCCAGGAGGAGCTCGAGTCGTCGGTCGTCGCCTATCGCAAGTCGCGCGAGCGGCTTCGGTATCTCGAAGACGCCGCGGCCGCGAGCGCGCGCGCCGCGGAGCTCGCGCGCCTGCGCTACACCGAGGGCGGGTCCGACTTCTTCCAGGTCCTCGACGCCGAGCGCACGCTGCTCGAGCGCGAGAACGAGCGCGCATTCGGCCGGACGGAGGCGGAGACGAACCTGATCGCGGTCTACCACGCGCTCGGCGGGGCGAACGCCTTCGTCGCGGCGAAGCGCTGAGGCGTTCGAATCGACGGAGCGCGGCGCCACTGATCCGGCAGCGTCCGCCGGATCGCCGTTCACATCCGCGTTCCGTCATTCGCCGCGTCGGCTCCGCTCCTCGGAGGACATTGTCAGGCTCGGCGATCCGGCGTTAGTTCCGGTCGCATGAAGATCCTCGAGCTTCGCGAGCGCACCCTCCCCATCGCGTCGTCGATCGCCAACGCGTACATCGACTTCTCGCAGATGACGCTGTCGCTCGTCGCGCTGGTGACCGACGTCGTGCGCGATGGCCGGCGCGTCGTCGGGTACGGGTTCAACTCGAATGGGCGCTACGGACAGGGTGGTCTGATCCGCGAGCGGTTCGCGCCGCGGCTCCTCGCCGCCGATCCCGCGTCGCTCCTCGACGGCACCGGCGAGAACCTGGATCCCGACCGCGTGTGGGCGGCGCTGATGAAGAACGAGAAGCCCGGCGGCCACGGGGAGCGCTCCGTCGCCGTCGGCACGATCGACATGGCCGTGTGGGACACCGTCGCCAAGATCGCCGGCAAGCCGCTGTTCCGGCTCCTCGCCGAGCGGCACGGCGTCGCCGCGGATCCGCGCGTGTTCGTCTACGCCGCCGGCGGCTACTACTACCCGGGCAAGGACACGGGCGCGCTGCGCCGGGAGATGCGCAGCTACGTCGACCGTGGCTACACCGTCGTGAAGATGAAGATCGGCGCCGGCATCGACGAGGATCGCGCGCGCATCGAGGCCGTGCTCGCCGAGCTCGGGGCCGAAGCGGAGCTCGCAGTCGACGCCAACGGCCGCCTCGACCTCGACGGCGCCATCGCCTACGCGCACATGCTCCGCGAGTATCCGCTCTTCTGGTACGAGGAGGCGGGCGATCCGCTCGACTACGCGCTGCAGGCGGCGCTCGCCGAGCACTATCCGGCGCCGATGGCGACGGGCGAGAACCTGTTCAGTCATCAGGACGCGCGGAACCTGCTGCGCTACGGCGGCATGCGCCCCGACCGCGACTGGCTGCAGTTCGACTGCGCGCTCTCCTACGGCCTCTGCGAATATCAGCGCACGCTCGGCGTGCTGCGCGAGCACGGCTGGTCGCCGCGCCGGTGCATCCCGCATGGCGGGCACCAGATGTCGCTCAACATCGCCGCGGGGCTCGGGCTCGGCGGGAACGAGAGCTATCCCGATCTGTTCCAGCCGTTCGGCGGATTTCCCGACGGCGTGCGCGTCGAGAACGGTCACGTCGTGATGCCCGAGCTCCCCGGGATCGGCTTCGAGGGCAAGGCCGAGCTGATCGCCGTGATGCGCGAGCTCGCGAAGTAGTGGACACGGCGACGAGCACCGCGCGCCGGGCGCGACTCGGTCCGCTCTGGCTGCAGGTGCTCGTCGCGATCGCGCTCGGCGTCGTCGTCGGGCTCGTCGCGCCCACCGCGGGCGTCGCCCTCAAGCCGCTCGGCGACGCGTTCATCAAGCTGATCCGGCTCACCCTCGCGCCGATCGTGTTCGGCACCGTCGTCGTCGGCATCGCGCGCATGGGCGACCTGCGCGAGGTGGGACGCGTCGGCCTCAAGGCGCTCGTGTACTTCGAGGTGGTCTCGACGATCGCCCTGCTCCTCGGCGTCGTCGCCGTGCAGTGGTGGAAGCCGGGCGCCGGCATGCACGTCGATCCGCACACACTCGACGCCGCGGCAGTCGAGAGCTACAGCGCGTCGGCGCGACATCTCGACGCCGTGTCGTTCCTGATGGACATCATCCCGACGAGCATCGCCGACGCGTTCGTGCGCGGCAGCATCCTGCAGATCGTGTTCTTCGCCGTGCTGTTCGGGCTCGCGCTCGCCCCGATGCGCGACCGCGCGCGGCCGCTCGTCGACCTGATCGACGTCGGCCTCCAGGCGATGTTCGGCGTGGTGCGCATCGTCATGGTGCTCGCGCCGCTCGGCGCGTTCGGGGCGATGGCGTTCACGGTCGGTCGCTACGGCGTCGTCAGCCTGCTCCAGCTCGCCGCGCTCACGGCCGAGGTGTGGCTCGTGTCGATCGTGTTCGTGCTCGTCGTGCTCGGCGTCATCGCGCGCTGGGCCGGGTTCGGGCTGCTGCGATTCATGCGCGCCATCCGCGACGAGATCCTCATCGCGCTCGGCACGTCGTCGTCGGAGGCCGTCCTCGCGCCGTTGATGACCAAGTTGGAGCGGCTCGGCTGCGCACGCTCCGTCGTCGGACTCGTCATGCCCACCGGCTATGCCTTCAACGCCGACGGCACGGCGATCTACCTCGGCATGTGTGCCCTGTTCGTCGCGCAGGCGACCGACGTCGCGCTCTCGGCGCGCGACGTCGCCGTCGTCGTGCTCGTGCTGATGCTCACGTCCAAGGGCTCGGCGGGCGTGGCCGGCGCCGGGTTCATCGCGCTCGCGGCGTCGCTGGCGTCGCTGCCGCAGATCCCCGTGGCCGGCATCGTCCTGCTGCTCGGCGTCGACCGGCTCACCAACGCCGCGCGGGCCGCGACCAACGTCATCGGCAACGGCGTGGCGACGATCGTCGTCGCGGGTTGGGAAGGTGAGCTCGACCGCGAACGGCTGGCCCGCGGGCTGGACGAGCCGTCGTCGACGACGGTCCGAGCCTGACCGACGACGCCGGACCGCGGCGCCACGCCGCGCACCAGCATGCCTCCGCGCCCACGCACCCGCCGGATGGCGCACCCCCCCACCCACACACCTGCCGTGCCGCCTCCGCAGGTGGCTGCTGGACGTGCGCAACACACCCCATCGCGTAGTGGGTCGGCCGCCATCCGGCCTTGCCGTGGGCGCGCGGAGGCTCGTACGGAGCGCCCGAAGTCCGCCTGAGGCCGGTGCGACTCTTGCCCGAGGAGGAACCAACACGGGGGACGGGCCGCTCCGAGGGTCGGGGCACCAGCCGAGCCCCCACGCGTCGGGTCCTCGCATGCGCCTCGCTCGTTCGCCGCTCCTGCTCCTCCTCGCACTTGGCGCCGCGTGCAGCTCCGACGCGGCCACCAGTCCGATGGAGAGCACGCTGACTCCGGCCGTCGCCGTGCGCGCCTTGACTGGAGCCACGAGCGTCGAGGTGCTCACCGAAGTCACACCCGGGCTTCCGATTCGGGCCGATGCACGCGGCCTGAACGCATCGGGCCAGGTCACCGGGTCGCAGCTGGGTCTCACCCAGCGCTCCGGAGACTTCACGCCGTATCGATCGACGCCGGGATCCGCTGCCGCCGCCCTCTCGGGGTGCTGCAACACACAGTGGGGCGCCGACATCAACGACGCCGGGATCGTCGTCGGAACGGCGCAGTCCGGCCTCGTCGAGGGTCGGCGCGGATTCGTCGCCGCCGGCCCGTCGATGCTGACGCTTCCCATTCTCCCCGGCGGAGACGCCGAGCTGTCCGCCGGCGCGGTCGCGATCAACGATGCGGGCCAGATCGTCGGCTACAGCCCCGGGGCAACGGGCCGGCGCGCCGTGCTGTGGAGCGCGTCGGGAGTCATCCAGGATCTCGGAACGCTCGGCGGGTCCACCAGCGAGGCGATCGACATCAACGCATCCGGGCTGGTGATCGGGAAGAGCCTCATCGCGGGCGACGCCGAGACGCACTTCTTCCTGTGGTCGGTCGAGTCGGGCATGCAGGATCTCAGTGCGAGGCTCGGTCCGATCACGAGCGTCGTCGAGATCAACGACGCCGGCCAGATCATCGGCACTCATACCACGCCCGGCGGCGAGAGCCACGCCTTCCTCTACACGCTCGGCTCGGGAGTGCGCGACCTCGGCACGCTGGGCGGCACGACGAGCGCGCCGACTGGGCTCAACGATGCGGGTCAGGTGGTGGGGAGCAGCACCCTCGCCGACGGGTCGACGCACGCCTTCCTCTGGACGCCGACGGACGGCATGGACGACATCACGATCGTGAGCGGCATCCGTTCCGTCCGACGCCTCAACGACAGGCTCCAGACGCTGGGCGGCCCGGTCGCGGCTCCGACGTCGTCTCCCGAATTCTCCACGACGGGAGACCCGCTGCTCGTGCAGCTGAACTTCACGCCGTCGTCGCGCTCACACTGAGCAGCCGCGTTCGGCACATCGCCGTGGCAGAGTCGCATCGCCTGTCAGGCGATCCCGGATGGCCGGGCGCGCAGTCTGGTGGTTCGGTGATGGCAGCACGACGATCGACGTCGTCGCGCCGAGCCACACGTTCGCCCAGGCCGGCACCTACGAAGTGACGCTCGAAGTTCGTGACGCCAACCAATCCCCGGCGACGATCACACAGAAGGTCACCGTTGGCGTCGTGCGAGCTGACGAACCACCGGTCGCGAGCTTCACCGTCAGCTGCACCAACCGGCCGCACACGAAGCAGTGCCGGTTCGACGCGAGCGCATCGAGCGACGACGTGGCGATCGTGTCGTACGCCTGGGACTGGGGAAATGGACGACACGAGACGAGGAGGTCGCCGCTCGCGCAGAATAACTGGCCGAAGCCCGGCACCTACGTCGTCACTCTCACCGTCACGGACACGAGCGGCCAGACCGGTAGCGCGACGCAAGCAGTGGTGGTGCCGTAGTGGCGGTGAGTTGGTTGGTGGGATCGTGAGATCGTGTGGAACGGCCTCGGGAAGCTCCTCGTCCCGAGGCCGTCTCTCACTCTCCCACCACCCAACTCACCAACTCACTCCTTAAGCGCCCCGCGCTTCCTGCGCCATCAGCGTCCCAAGCGGTGCTGTAAAGCGTACTCGGCGCGAAGCGTCGACGGCGTCCTCCGTTACGCGCCGAATCGCTGTCGTTGTCAGGTGATGCCGGATGGCCGCGTTGGCACTGAGGCCTCACTCATACCGTCGCCTTTCCGGCGCCGGTGGGGCGTCGATGCGAGGATCGCACGTCGACACGCACCGTGAGCCTCACCGTCCTCGCCGACCGCCGGCGCGTCGCATCCGACGCGAGCGACGCGCCGAGGTCCTTCTCACGGTGATCACGATGTCGCAGGCCATCCATCCTCCCCGCAACCCGTCGGCCCGCCGGCGGTCCGTTGCTTCGTTCGTCGGAGCCGCCGCGCTCGCTCCACTTCTCCTGCTCTCGGCCTGTCGCGGCGACATGCCGACGGCTCCAGTCACTGGCCTTCTCGCTCCCGCGCCGGCGGACATGACGCTCACGGGCGGAGTCGGCACGCCGATCTTCCCCATCGCTACGCCTGGCGAGCCCCAGGGCCGCGGAGATGCGCGGGGCCTCAACGCCTCCGGCCAGGTGACCGGCGCGGAGTTCGGGCTCGTCTCGGCGGATGATACGCACAAACCGTATCGCTTTACGCCTGGCGCGGGCGTCGTGAAGCTGACGGGCTGCTGCGACTCGCAGTTCGGGAACGACATCAACGATGCCGGCACGGTAGTGGGCGCGGCGTACATCAGTGCCAACGTCGGAATTCGAGGGTTCGTCGCCACCGGCACTTCCGGCACGCAGCTTCCCATCCTGCCGACGGGCGATCCCGAGGCGAACAGCTTCGCGGTCGCTTCGGACACCGCGGGTCCCATCGTGACGATGTGGAACGCGGCGTAGTCGATCTCGCTCTCGCTGCCGTCGGCGGGACGCAGCGGACGGAAGAAGTCGGCGATGCAGAGGTAGGGCTCCTTGCTCTGCCGCGGGTAGCTGAACCGCGCGAGCTCGGCGGTGCGGGTCTCGTCGGTCCAGACCACCAGGTCGTTGCCGTCGCCGTTGGCCGCGAAGTACCCGTAGACGACCTGGGGGACGAGCAGGTCGTCGGCCTTGCACTCCGCCAG
>Ga0207662_10002041_pt1 | contig 9996 bp, 6 predicted proteins | sample KBSS33LmetaG_FD_184338 | JGI IMG/M metagenome (GOLD analysis project Ga0207662, IMG submission 184338) | Switchgrass rhizosphere microbial communities from Kellogg Biological Station, Michigan, USA - KBS S3-3L metaG (SPAdes) (version 2) | ecosystem: Host-associated > Plants > Roots > Rhizosphere ...
GATTTCGGCAGTTGGTTTAAAACTATATGTTATAGGGAAGCAAAAGATTGGAACCTGGCCAGGATAAGAGTGCTGCATGGTGAAGTGCACATGCCTGATAAGGCTGACAGGACATTGGATGCCGGGCTGCGATTAATAAATGAAGAAACCGAGACCTTTCTACAAATTTCATTGAACAGGCTGGATGAACAGGAAAAACAGGCAGTCGGGGATGAGAGCAAGCACGCCCGCTGCCATCATCTGCCCGAAATCGACCGAGAATTTCGAGACAAAGGACAGCAGGCCGACCGGGAAGGTGCTCGCCCCCGCGCTGGAGATCAGCATCAGATTGCGGAAGCGTTGCATCCGGCTCTCCGTCACAACTTTGCGCCAAGGATCAGGAACGCACGCCAGTCATGACGCGGGCCTTCGACGGCTTTCGCCAGCGAAAGGTCCGCGCTGTAGATCGTCTCCCACTCGGCGCGCACGCCGGCGCCGGCCGAGGTGCCGTGCTGCATGCGTGGCGTGCCGGCGGCGGGCTCGATGTTGTAGACCTCGCCGTGATCCGCGTAGGCGTAGAGCTGCGCGCGCGTGAGCTGCTTGATCGCGTGCGGCACGTCGAAGCGCAGCTCGCCGAGCGCCATCCAGCAATGGTCGCCGAGCATCTGCGAGGGATCGAACGCGCGCCCGAAGAAGCGCCCGCCGTACGAGCACTGCTCGGACACGAGCAGCGGCGTGGCGGCGAACTGCGCATAGGCGGCGACAAATGCCGAGAAATTCCAGAACAGCGGCTGCACGCGGGTGAACGTGCCCTCGATCTTGGTGAAGTCGACGCGGCCCGCATTGGTGGAGGCAATCGGGTTGTCGTTGGCGGTCGAGCCGAGACCGAGGATGCCCTGGCTGAACGTCACGTTGGCCTGGTTGATGCCGAGGAAGCTGTCGGCCCAGTCGGCGTCGGCCTTGAGCCGGAAGCCGCGCAGCCGGTCGCGCGTGAACAGATCGCCAAGTTCGTAGCTGAAGTCGTTGGTCGCAAAGCCCAGCCCGCTGACATAGAGATTGGCTTCACGCGAGCGGATCACCGGGTAGGTCAGGCCGGCCTCCAGCACCGCGCTGCGCGTGCGGTAGTCGAACATGCGCAGCTGTTCGGTGCCGGGCGCTCCGATGCCGTAACTCGCGTTGGCGAAGAAGGTCAGCCCCTCGCTGTTGAGCACCTGTTTGTAGCCGAACAGGATGTATTGCAGCTCCTGCAGCTGGAACGTCCCCGCATAGGTGACGGTGAACGCCTCGTGCGCGCGCGCGACCGTGTTGTTGAGCGTGGCGGAGCCGAGATATTGCCACGGCCCGCGCGCCTCGGTGCCGCGATTGTCGATGCGCGCCAGCAGGTCGACCGGCTTCTCGGTTACTTCGACGATCAATGTCGAGGCGTTCGGGTTGTTCGACGAGGGCTTGAGCGAGGTGGCGAATTTCAACCCCGGCAGGTCGTTCGCCAGCAGCAGGTAGCGCTCCAGCGTGCGGATGTTGGCCGGCCGGTCGGCCACGATGCGGGCGGCGTAGTCGGTGAAGAAGTCCCTGTAGCGCGTCAGTTTCTCCGGCCACACCACCCTGTCGACATAGCCCTCAACCACCTGGATGCGCACCACCGCGCCGCGCGGGGAGAAATTCTGCGGCGGCACGATCGCGCGCGACAGCACGTAGCCGGCGGCGCCGTACTTGGCGGTGATGCGGCGGGCGAGGTCGTAGACCGCCGCGAGCGAGACCTCAGCCCCGATCAGGTCGGCGTAGAGCGGGGCGAGGTCCGCGTCGCTGTAGACGGTCGCACCGGTGACGACGACGCGGGCAATCGTGAGCCTGATGCGCTCGGCGCCGGGGGGTGCCACCGTTGAGGGGAGCGTGATGGTGGCGCCGCCCGGGCGGGCCTGCGGGCCCGCTACCGGCGGAGCCAATTGCTCCCGCTCCCGGCCCGGCTGTGCGCCAGGTGGAATTACCACCTGCGCAACCGCGGTTACCGGCAGCAGCAGCAGCGCCAGAACCGCCAAAAGGCGGCATCCGCCGGCGGCCATGCCCGCAGCTCCCCCACTCAACCCCATTCCACCGGGACGAGACGAGACTTGCACGGGCGGGTGGGGATTGGAATAGCCCGCAAGCCCTTGCGTCAGTTTCGGGATTTGCTGAGGATTCGGGGCAACAACTGTGTCGTTTTGGGCCGAAAAACGCGGTCTGGCATCCCATCCACCCCGCAGATAACGTCGCTCGCATGCATTTGACCGGCCGCGCCCTTGTCGCCGCGATGTGCGCGGGGCAGGTCGGCAACCTGCTGCCGCATGTCGTTGTGCCGGCGATCATGGCCGAGCACCTGATTCCGCTCTGGGGGCTCACGGCCGCACAGGCCGGCCTGATGGCCGGGGCCTATGCGTTCGGCTACATGCTCGCGGTGCCGGTGCTCGCGACCTTGACCGACCGGATCGACGCGCGGCGCGTGCTATTGGCCGGTTCCACGCTGAGCGGTTTGGGCACCGCCGCGTTTGGCCTGTTTGCCGACGGATTATGGTCGGCGAGCGCGATCTGGGCCCTCGCCGGGATCGGCTTTGCCGGCGCCTACATGCCCGGCCTCAAGGCGCTGACCGACCGGCTTCCGCCGACGGAGTCCTCGCGCAGCATCACGCTCTACACCGGCAGCTTCTCGATCGGCGTCGGGCTGTCGTTTCTGGTCTCCCAGCTCGTCGCGGCGCGCTACGGCTGGCGCATGGCGTTCTTCGTCACGGCGCTGGGCCCGCTGGTGATGATTGCCGCGTCGCTTGCGATGCCGCCGTTCCGGCCCGCGCCCGCGCAAGGCCATCTGCTCGATTTCCGCCCCGTGCTGCGCAACCGCGCCGCGATGGGCTACGTGCTCGGCTATGGCGCGCACTGCTTCGAGCTTTACGGCATGCGCACCTGGATTGTGGCGTTCTGGACCTATGTGGCGGCGCGCAACGGCGATGCCTTGCTCTCGCCGATCGCCGTCAGCGTGATTGCGGCGCTGCTCTCGCTTCCCGCCAGCCTTCTGGGAAACGAAGCCGCGATCCGCTTCGGACGCCATCGCGCCATCACCGTCGTGATGTTCGTCTCGGGTGCGGTCGCGCTCGCGATCGGTTTGCTGGCGGGCGCCCCGCCGGCGTGGTTGCTCGCGCTCGTGCTGATCTATGCGATCACGATCCCGGCGGACTCCGGCGCGCTCACCTCCGGCATGGCGGCGAGCGCCGTGCCGGCGTATCGCGGCGCCACGATGGCGTTGCATTCCACGGTCGGCTTTGGCCTGTCGGCGCTCGGCGGCTGGGCCGGCGGCGTTGCGCTCGATGCCTTCGGCGGGCCGGCAAGTCCCACCGGATGGCTCGCGGTTTTCGCGGTTTTCGCCGCGGGCGTGCTGCTCGGACCGCTGGCGCTGTGGTGGTCGCGCTATGCGCGGGATCACAACAATTCATGAAGGTCCCGGATTACGCTAACGCTCCATCCGGGTTACGCTGGCTGAACGTGCTTACACGGAGATCGACATGTTGAAGCTCTACTACGCGCCGGGCACCTGCGCGCTCGCCTCGCACATTGCACTGGAAGAAGCCGGCGCGGCATATGAGATCGTGCGGCTGAACTTCAAGAATGAGGATCAGAAGAAGCCGGATTATCTGAAGATCAATCCCAAGGCGCGCGTGCCGTCGCTGATCACCGATCGCGGCATCATCACCGAGACGCCGGCGATCCTGATCTATATTGCGCAGAGCTTCCCCGCCGCGAAGCTCGCGCCGCTCGACGATCCTTACGCGCTTGCCAGGGTGCAGGCGTTCAACAGCTATCTGTGCTCGACCGTGCACGTCGCGCATGCGCACCGCGTGCGCGGCTATCGCTGGACGGACGACGCGGCCGCGATCGAGACGATGAAGAAGAAGGTGCCGCAGACCGTCGGCGAATGCTTCGCGCTGATCGAGCGCGAGATGTTCGCAGGTCCCTGGGTGATGGGGAAGGATTACACCGTGTGCGACGGCTATCTCTACACGCTGTCGCAATGGCTCAGCGGCGACGGCGTTGACATCGACAAGACCCCGAAGATCGCCGAGCACTTCCAACGCGTCGGGGAGCGCCCCGCGGTGCGCAAGGCGGTCGCCGACGAGACGCAGCTGCAGAGCGCGGCTTGAAGTCTTTGGCGCAATGGACGCGGCAGACGGTTGTTGCGCCCTCTCCCCTTGTGGGAGAGGGCAACACAGATGATTCAGCAAACTCTGATGGGTGAGGGGTTTGGACCTTAACCCCTCACCCAACCGAGCGCGTCGAAAGTTCGGAGATGCCCTCTCCCACAAGGGGAGAGGGCGCAATAACGGGCGCCTGCGTTGCGGTAACCTCTGCCAACACCTTGCCGATCATGACCAGTAGCGGGCCGTCCATTGCGGTTATTTCGACGCGGTCCGCAATATCCCCGATCGTACCGGCGATGATCGTCTCATTCGGCCGCGTCGCATTCGCGACCGCGACCGCGGGCGTGGACGGCGCGAGGCCTTCAGTGATTGCGCGGGCGCTCAGCTCGCGCAGCGTCTTCTTCGGCATGTAGACGACGGTCGTCGCGGACGGATCGGCGAGCGCGCGCCAGTCGATATCGGCCGGCAGCCTGCCGTCGCGGTCGTGCCCGGTGATGTATTGCAGTTTGCGTGCCTCCGCGCGGTGCGTCAGGGACACGAGCAGGCGCGATGCCGCGCCCTGTGCGGCCGAAATGCCGGGTACCACCTCGACCGGAATATTAGCGGCGCGGCAGGCCGCGATCTCCTCACCCGCGCGGCCGAAGATCAGCGGATCGCCGCCCTTCAGCCGCGCCACGCGCTTGCCTGACTTCGCGAGCTTGATCATCAGCTCGTTGATCTCGCTCTGCTTGCACGCGGGCCCGTGGCCAGCCTTTCCGACCATCATCTTCTTCGCCTCGCGCCGCGCGAAGTCGAGCACTTGGGCAGAGACAAGGTCATCGATCAGGATGACGTCGGCGGATTGCAGCGCGCGCACCGCACGAAGCGTGAGCAATTCTGGGTCGCCCGGCCCCGCGCCGACGAGGACGACCGATCCGGCGTCGCGCGAGATGCCGCACGTCTCGGCCATCAGCGTATCGATATCGCTCGTCGTCGGCGCGCGCTCGGGCTCGGCGATTGCGCGCTCGGTGAAGTTTTCCCAAAAGCGCCGCCGCTCGCGGAATGACAACGCGAGTGCGAGCACGCGCGGGCGCCATTGTCGCGCGGCCTCGGCCCAGCGCGAGAATCCGCGCGGGATCAGCGCTTCGAGCTTGGCGCGGATTGCCTGGCCGAACACCGGTGCCGCACCGTCCGTCGAGATCCCAATCACGAGCGGCGAGCGGTTGACGATCGTGCCGAAGGAGAAATCGCAGAACGCCGGCTTGTCGATCACGTTGACCGGAACGCCCGCGCAGCGGGCGAGCGCCGCGAAGGCGGCGGCTTGCGCGTCGTCCTCGAAGGCGCCGATGGCCATCGCGGCGCCGCTCAGATCAGCCGCTTCGATGGCCCGCGAATGAATCGTGATGAGAGAGGTGTTTGCCGCGAGCTCGACCAGTCCCTCGCTCACATCGGAGGCGTAAACATCGACTGCCGCGCCCGCCGCGATGAGCAGCTCGGCCTTCCACGCCGCGGCCGCGCTACCGCCGGCAACGACAGCGCGCTTTCCAGCGAGCGCATAGAACACCGGCAGGCGCGCGAGTGATTCCATGCGCGGCGGGCGCGCTTCAGATGGCGTACGCGTGGTCATGCACGATCCTTTTGAGTTCCGGCAGACATGAGCCGCAGTTGGTCCCGGCGCGCAGCGCCTTGCCGATCGCCTCGACATCTGTTGCGCTGTTCGAGGCGAGCGCTTCGCGGATGACGTTGAGGCCGACGCCGAAACAGGCGCAGATCACCGGGCCAATTTCGGCGATACCCTCGGCGGCGCGGCCGGACAGCAGTACGCGGCGCTGCAGGTCGGCGAGGGTTTCGGATTCGAACAGCGCCTTCACGGCGTCCCACTGCGGCGCCGCGTCGGCGGCGCCGACGAACAGGCAGCTTTCGAGGCCACCGTCGCGGAACGCGGCGGCGCGGTAGATGCCGCGCGGAACGTCGGTAAACTCGGCGATGTCGGCGCAGAACAGCAGATCATGCGCGCGCTCGCGCCAGAGCTTCGGCCCTTCTTGCGAGGCGATGAGATAGCCGACGCCGCCTGCGAGCGCGACTCGCGCCCACCACGTTGTCTTGGGGAGCTCAACGGGTTGGCGCGCCAGCACGAAGCCGCGGTAGGCGAACTCGATCGGCTCGATTGCCGCCGGTGTCGCCTTCGCCTCCGGTTGTCCGGAATGCGGGTCGGTATATCCTGATACCAGCTCGCAAGTGCGCGCCGATGAAGCGGTTTGCCCGCTCCAGTGGATCGGCGCGAACAGCATGCCCGGCTGCTGGCCGTCGTTGAGCGTGACCTTGTAGATGCCGCAGCCGTATTGTGTTGTGACGCGCGCGAAATCCTTCAGGCTGTGCGCACGCGCATCGTCGGGATGGATTTCGATAAACGGTTCAGCCGCATGCAACGCAAGACGCGGGCTCAAGCCCGTGCGCGTCATGGTGTGCCAGTGGTCGCGCACGCGTCCGGTGTTCAGAACAAACGGATATTCGCGCGAAACGCTTTTGCGCGGAGCGGGAAATTCCGGCGCAACGAAGCGCGCCTTGCGATCCGGCGTGTAGAAACCGCCGTCCGCGAAAAAGCGTGTAGCCTCGGCGCCTTCGCTGCGCACGGGCCAGATCGCCGGATCGAGTGCGTCGTATTCGTCGTCGCCGATTTGCCCCAAAGCGCCGAGATCGAAATCGCGCGTGCCGTTATTCTCGAACGCCGACAGCGCCGCGTGCTCGCGGAAGATGTCTGCCGCCGAACCGAAATCGAATGCGCTTTCAAAGCCCATCCGGCGCGCAACTTGTGTCACGATCCACCAGTCCGGCCGCGCCTCGCCCGGCAGGGCTAAAAACGCACGCTGGCGCGAGATGCGCCGCTCGGAATTGGTGACGGTGCCGTCCTTCTCGCCCCACGCGGCGGCGGGCAGAAGAATGTGAGCACCGCTGTTCACGGTATCGTTCGAGGCGACGTTCTCCGAAACAACGAAGAGGTCGAGTTTCTTGCAGGCCTCGGCAATCGCGCCCGCGCGTGGCAGCGATACCGCCGGATTGGTCGCCATCACCCACAAGGCTTTGATCTTGCCAGACTCTATCGCCTCGAACATCGCCACGGCCTTGAGGCCTTCGCGCGTGGCGATATTCGGTGCATTCCAGAAACGGCGCACCCGGTCGATCTCGGGGACGCTAAAATTCATGTGCGCCGCCAATTGGTTGGCAAGTCCGCCGACCTCGCGCCCACCCATCGCATTGGGCTGACCGGTCAGCGAGAACGGCCCCATGCCGGGCTTGCCGATGCGGCCCGTCGCGAGGTGGCAGTTGATGATGGCGTTCACCTTGTCGGTGCCCTGCGCCGACTGGTTCACGCCCTGCGAATAGGCGGTGACGACGCGCGGCGTCGCGGCGAACAGCTCGTAGAAGCCGCGAACCTCGGCTGCGAACAGGCCGGTACTCCGCGCTACGGCACCAAGGTCGGGCGCGATCTCGCGCATCCTCTCGAGCGAGGATGCAAAGCCGGTGGTGTGGGCGGCGATGTAGCGATCATCAAGTGAATCCGTGTTCACCAGATGCACCAGCAGCCCGGCGAACAGCGCGGTGTCCATGCCGGGTTTGATCGCGAGATGCAGGTCGGCCTCCTGCGCTGTCGCGGTCCGGCGCGGATCGATCACGATCAGCTTTGCACTGCGCGCGCGGTTCTCCTGCATGCGCCGAAACAACACCGGGTGGCACCACGCGGCGTTCGAGCCGACCAGCACGATCAGGTCGGCCTGGTCGAAGTCTTCATAGAGTCCCGGCACCGTGTCGGCGCCGAACGCGCGCTTGTGTCCGGCGACCGAGGACGCCATGCACAGGCGCGAATTGGTGTCGACGTTGGCCGAGCCGATGAAGCCCTTCATCAGCTTGTTGGCGACGTAATAGTCCTCGGTGAGCAGCTGGCCGGAGAGATAGAACGCGACCGCGTCCGGCCCGTCGCGCGCGATGATGTGCGCAAAGCCATCGGCGACCTTGTCGAGCGCCGTATCCCAATCGACGCGCGCGAGCGTGCCATCGCTCTGGCGCAGCATCGGATGTGGCAACCGCGTCTCAAGCCCCAATGTCTCGCCAAGCGCCGCGCCTTTGGAACAGAGCTTGCCGAAATTCGCCGGATGATCGGGATCACCGGATATCGCGGCGCCGCCAATGCCGTCCGGCGCCGCGAGAACGCCGCAGCCGACGCCGCAATAGGGGCAGGTCGTGCGGACGCTCGGCGCGGGCGCGTGAATGTTCATGCGGCGCGCTTGGCTCCCGCGTTCGCGTGGAAATCGCGGCCGTTGCCGGTGCGCGCCACAAATCCAGCGCGGATCACGAACTCCCCGAAGCGCTCGTTCGGCTCGCGCTCCTTCGCGAACGCGGCGAACACCGGATCGAGCGCAGCGATGATCGCTTCGTGCTCCAGGTCTTCGGCGTAAAGCTTGGACAGGCGCGAGCCGTCGTGTGCCGCTCCAAGATAAAGGTTGTAGCGGCCCGGGCCTTTGCCGACCAAGCCGATCTCGGCGAGATAGGGCCGCGCGCAGCCGTTCGGGCAGCCGGTCATGCGGATGACGATGGCGTCGTCGCTGAGCCCATACGCGGCGAGCCGCTCGTCGAGCGCGGTCAGCAGGTCGGGCAGATAGCGCTCGCTCTCGGCAAGCGCGAGCCCGCAGGTCGGCAGCGCGACGCAGGCCATGGAATTGCGCCGCAGGCCGGAGATAGGCTGCACCAGTCCGTATCGCTTCACGATCGCCTCGATCTCGCCGCGGTCCTCCGCCGCGACATTCGCGACGATGACGTTCTGGTTCGCGGTGAGCCGCATGTCGCCCCTGTGGATCTCGGCGATCTTGCGCAGGCCCGTGAGCATGCCGGCGCCGCCGGCCGTATCCTTGATGCGGCCATTCTCGACATAGAGCGTGAGGTGGGACCTCCCATTCTCGCCGTCGATCCAGCCGTAGCGGTCGCCGGTCGAAGTGAAGCTGAACGGCTTCGGCGCTTCCAGCGTCACGCTCGCGCGCTTTTCCACTTCGGCGCGGAACGCATCGAGCCCGCGGTCCTCGATGGTGTACTTCAGCCGTGCGTGCTTGCGGTTTGACCGATCGCCCCAGTCGCGCTGCACGGTGACGACGGCTTCCGCAATCGCGATCGCGTCGCGCGTTGCGCAAAAGCCCATCACGTCGGCGGTGCGCGGATAGGTGTCGGGCTCGCCGTGGGTCATGCCCATGCCGCCGCCGACCGTGACGTTCCAGCCGGTGATGTCGCCCGCGTCATCGAGGATCGCGATGAAGCCGAGATCGTGCGCGAACACATCGACGTCGTTCGAGGGAGGCACGGCAACAACCGTCTTGAACTTCCGCGGCAGGTAGGTCTTGCCGTAGATCGGCTCGACGACTTCTTCCTCGCCGCCCGCAATCTGCTCGCCGTCGAGCCAGATCTCGCGATAGGCGGGCGTGCGCGGCTCGAGATGATCGGAGATCGCGCGCGCGAGCGCGAGCGCCGCGGCGTGTGCCTTCGATTGATGCGGGTTGGGATTGGACATCACGTTGCGGTTCACGTCGCCGCAGGCCGCAATCGTGTTCAGCAGTTGTTCGTCGATCGCTCTGAGTGTCGCCTTCAGGTTCGACTTGATGACGCCGTGCAGCTGGATGGTCTGGCGCGTGGTCGCGCGCATCGTGCCGTTGCCGTAGACGCGCGCGACGAGATCGAGCGCGCGCCATTGCTGGGTCGTGAGCACGCCGCCGGAGATGCGCACGCGCAGCATGAAGGCGAAGGCTTTCTCCAGCTTCTTGCGCGTGCGCTCGCCGCGCACGTCGCGGTCATCCTGCAGATACATGCCGTGGAATTTGACCAGCTGCTGGTCGTC
>Ga0207662_10002049_pt1 | contig 9983 bp, 9 predicted proteins | sample KBSS33LmetaG_FD_184338 | JGI IMG/M metagenome (GOLD analysis project Ga0207662, IMG submission 184338) | Switchgrass rhizosphere microbial communities from Kellogg Biological Station, Michigan, USA - KBS S3-3L metaG (SPAdes) (version 2) | ecosystem: Host-associated > Plants > Roots > Rhizosphere ...
ACTGCAGCACCAGCGCGAGCACGTAGTTCGGCACGCTGACGATCAGAGTTCGGCTTCGCGAGATGAAAGCGCCGATGGCATCCGTGCAGTCGGCGCTTCGTTCTAATCTGCTCGGCAGCTGTCAGTCGTGGTCACGGTCATGACGGTCGGAGAGCAGGCCAGCGGCAAACCACACGCTCGGTGTGGCTGGCGTAGTGGCGGTGGCGGGCGTCACGGTGCGGATCAGCAGCACTGGCCGGTTGTCGATGGTGTCGCCGCAGTTCAGAGGGGGTGTCGCTCCGGTCGCGTCGGTCAGCTTGCCGCGAACCTCGAAGTCGCCGTTTTCGTCCAGGTTCACAAGCTCGGAATTGAACGGCGTCGTGATGAGCGCCCCCGAAACAGCCGGCGGCACTGGAGCATTGCGACAGAACAGCGACAACACCATCTGCCGCGGACCAGCGCGAGTGCCGATGGCGTCGGCACCAGCCAGCAGGACGCCTTCACCACGAGCGCGAATGTCACCATTCTTCCTGATGACTGCATCGAATGAGCTGATCAACCAAGGTGCGCCACCGGGAGCGACACCCGCAACAGTGTTGAGCACCGGTGCTCCGGCCTGACTGCGAAACGGCTGTACGCCCGTGCCGCGATCGAACTTGAACAACACATCGAAACTAAATCCGCCTGCTACTGCGGCTCCGGCCGTCAGCAAGCTGGCAAGCGCAAGGACTGCTCTGATTTTCATCGTAGGCTCCAGCGTGGTATTTGCGTCACGGCGTGAGTAGCGTTCGTCCTGCCTTCGGTTCTATACGTGCAGGCATCAGCTGCAACTTCGCGCTGGCTGTTGAGGGAACTTGTGCGAATTCGCAGTCCAGCACTCGTCGAAAACCGAACAATAACAAGCGCGCATTTGTATTCTGCCGCTCTGCCGAGCGAGATCGACCTGTCGCCATAGCACGGCATCCCAGCATGGCTTGCCGATTGCCACCGGCTGCCGCGAGAGCCTCTGCACGAGCCTCGCTGCAGCAGGCCTTGGTCAGGTTGTCGATCAGCCAACCCCGAGAAGACACCGGCTGGCCGTCAACGAGGATCTGGAAGTCAGCCCCCGGGCAATGAATTCACCTTGCATAATCGGAATTGCAGAGTGAATGTCGCCACGGGTGTCTCGGGGTCCGCGATGAAGTTTGCTGCAACGAGGCTTGCACTGACCGCGCTGGCGGCAGCCCATCTGATTGTGACCATCTGGCATGGAGAGCTGCGCCGGGAACTCGCTGCCGCACTATCCCCTGAGCAGAGCTTCTTCACCTATCTCGTTTTCATTCTCGTGCCACTTCTCGCCGTGGGTTTGCTGTGGACGCGACACATGAGGCTGGCACTCTGGCTGTTCCTGACCGCGTTGGGCGCATCGCTCATCTTCAGCATCTACTACCGCTACGTCTTCATCTCTCCGGACAATATCCACCGTCTTCCAGCCGGAATCGGCGCGGCGCATGCACGATTTGCACTTAGTGCTGCAATCCGCGCGCTGATCGATTTGGCCTCGGCACTTGGCGCAGCATTCGTGCTCGGATGGCATCATGGGCTATCGAGCACCTTTGGTGCGCAGCGCCATCCGTGAGAGCCGTGTAGCAAGAACAGCTGACTCTCAGGACGTGGCGAATCATGGGAGCACAGTCATGAGCGCTCGTTCCTTCGCTCCGGTTCTCGAATCCAAGACGCAGGCTTTCGTTGACTCTCTCGACGCTGCGAGTGGACCGCTGCTCCGACGCTCGGAGCGGGTCAGGGGGACGGGAGATTTTGTGAAACTCCGCATGCCAAGCGGAGATTCCGCTTGACCGTGCGGAGAATAACCGGGATTATCTCCGCACCGTATGCGGAGATTGGGCATGTATCTCTGGGAGCGATCTCAATGGCCGGCAATGACGTGGGACGAGCGTCGCCTCTCGCCACTGCTTGCGCGCGCCTCCCGTGAGCAGGGGCGGCTGCTCGGCAAGATGGAAGGTCTGGGCTTTCGCCTGCGCAGCGAAGCTCACCTGCGCACTCTCACGGAAGACGTAGTCAAGTCCAGCGAGATCGAAGGCGAGAAGCTGGACACCGAACAGGTCAGATCCTCTATCGCCAGAAAGCTCGGGCTCGATGTCGGCGGTCTCGTGCCTTCCGACCGTAATGTCGACGGCGTTGTCGAGCTGATGGTGGATGCGGCCGGAAAGTACACAACTGCGTTGACCCAAGAACGGTTGTTCGGCTGGCACGCCGCGCTGTTCCCGACCGGCCGCAGCTCGCTGACAACAATCACCGTCGGTGACTGGCGCGATGACAGCACCGGACCCATGCAGGTGGTTTCTGGTCCGGTCGGCAGGCAGAAGGTCCACTACCAGGCGCCGCCGGCGAACCGGGTGTCCAAAGAAATGAAGGCGTTTCTCAAATGGTTTGCGAAGCCCGGCGAGACGGATGGGCTGCTCGTAGCCGGACTCGCGCACCTGTGGTTCGTTACGATCCATCCGTTCGATGACGGCAACGGCAGGATCGCCCGCGCAATTGCCGATATGGCGCTCGCTCGCGCAGAAGGCACAGGCCAGCGCTTCTACAGCATGTCCGCGCAAATACGCCGCGAGCGCAATGACTACTACCAGATGCTGGAGCAGACCCAGAAGGGGAGCCTGGACGTTACAGCCTGGCAGGAGTGGTTCCTGAGTTGCCTGCTGCGCGCCATCGAAGGTACGCAGGAGACACTCGGTTTCGTGTTGAACAAGGCTCGTTTCTGGGAACGTTTCGCCAAAGAGCCGCTGAACGAGCGACAGATCAAAGTAGTGAATCGGTTGCTCGATGGGTTCGAAGGCAAGCTCACGACCTCGAAATGGGCGAAGCTCACCAAGTGCTCGCAGGATACGGCCTATCGAGACATTCTCGACCTGGTCGAGCGTGGAGCGCTGAGGAAGGATCCGGGCGGCGGACGCAGCACCAGCTACTCGCTGGCCATCGATAGCTGAGGCGCCGGTACCTCATGGCTCCTCCGCCTCAGGTTGCCAGCCGGGCTCCACGGCGAGGGTCGCTCGCTCCCAAGTTCCTGACCTCGGAATAGTCGGAGTCACGCAACGGCCTTCAGGAAGTCCGCCACCAACTCCAACATCTGCTCCGGGTTCTCCTTGTGAGGTACGTGTCCACGATTGGTCAGCAGGCGAGCTGTGACAGGTCCCGTGCTGACATTGCGAGCAGTAGCCAGGTGCTCAACCGACCCGAACTCATCGAGGTCACCGTGGATCGCGAGCAGAGCGGAGCGCAGTTGAGCCAACTCCTGGGTGACGCTCCATGACCGAAATTCCGGCGATAGCCAGGTATCCGTCCAGGCGCGCAGTACCCAGCGAGCCTTGTCGCCATGGTATCGGCTGAGTCGCGCAAACTGTTCCGCGTTCTCGTAGTCGATTCGAGCAGCGGCAATCGCCTGCAGCGTCTTGTCCTCGGCGAACAGCTGCGCGGACTCGGTCACGATCGCTGCACAGGCGTCGCCGAAAACTGCTCCACAGCAAACGGCCATGCCACCACCCACACTGTGACCGAACGGAACAAATCGGTCGATACCGAAATGTCGAAGCAGGCAAGGGATGTAGATCTCCGCTTCCTCGCGCACGAAGCTGGGCCGCAAAGAGTCCGTCCTCGAGCTCGACCGCCCGAATCCAAGACGGTCGTAGGCGATCACGGTTCGCTGCGTGGCATCGCGCAAACGCGCGGGAAAGTCGCGCCACAGTTCGACACAGCCCAATGAGTCGTGAAGCAGCAAGATCGGCGCTCGCATAGCGAGGCGCGGCGCGTCCCAGGCTCGCGCGTAGAGTTGTCCCGCTGGCGTGTCGATGAAGTGAACCTCAGACACCAGAGTCATCGCAGACCGAACCATCATTCGTGCATGTCCGCCTGATACGTCTCACGGAGCAGAATCACCGAGACCGTTGTAATCGCGCAGGCGATCGCGATGTAGATGGAGATCGCCAGCGAAGATCCGAACTTCGCCAGCAAGCTCGTTGCAAGCAACGGCGCCAGCGCGCCGCCGATAATCGCGCCAAGCTGATAGCCCAAGGAGGCGCCTGAATAGCGCACACGAGTGCTGAACATTTCCGCGAGAAAGGCCGCTTGTGGGCCGTACATCATCGCGACCAGGATCTGACCAACGCCGAGCGCGACTGAGATCCAGAGCAGCGATCCGGTGTCGATCAAGGGAAAGAGCCCAAAGCCCCACAGGCCCAGCAGTATTGCGCCGGCCATGAAGATGCCCCGTCGACCGTACCGATCCGAGAGCGCCCCAGAGATGAATATCGCGGGAACCATGACAACTGCACCGATCAGTACGCCCGCCAGCATGGTTTCGCGCGAAAGATTGAGACCGAGTGCCGGACTGGTCCCGTATGCAACTACGAAGGCGATCAGGATATAGAAGGTCACCTGCACGGCGAGAAAGGCTCCCGCAGCTAGCGCAATCTGCTTCGGATACATACGCAGCGCATCCAGCACGGGCGATTTACTCTCCGTCGGCTTTGTCGCTGCCTTTGTGGCGCGCACCTTCTCGAACGCGGGCGAGTCCTCCAGGCGCAACTGCACGTACATCGCCAGAGCGACCAGCAGCATGCTGGCGATGAACGGAATGCGCCAACCCCAAAGGAGAAAATCTTCCTGAGAGGTGTTGGCGCTGACCAGCAAGAAAGCAAGATTGGCAAGGATCACGCCGACTGGCGCACCGGCTTGGGCAAAGCTTCCGTACAAGCCGCGCTTGTTTGGGGGCGCGCATTCGGTGGCTAACAGAACAGCTCCGCCCCACTGCCCGCCGATGGCCAACCCTTGCACGAAACGCAAGAGGATGAGCAATGCGGGAGCTGCGGCTCCGATGATGGCGTACGAAGGCAGACACCCGATGAGTGTCGTGGCTACACCCATCATCACCAGAGCAGTGACCAAGGCAGTCTTGCGTCCGATACGATCGCCGAAATGACCGAAGAGTATCCCCCCGATCGGCCGAGCGATGAACCCGACGGCGAAGGTACTGAACGACGCCAGCAAGCTGACAAATGGCGGCAGTCCCTGGTCGAAGAAGACGGTCGGGAAAACCAGCGCTGCCGCAGTTCCGTACAGAAAGAAGTCGTACCACTCGATGCTCGTGCCCGCGAGCGCTGTGAATGCTACACGTATGCCTGAGATGCGCTGTTCTCGCGCACCGCTGGCCAGTACAGCCTGGTTAGTAGCCAAAGTATTCTCCCTTCATCATGCAGTCACCTCTTGCTTCAGGTTGAGGACCGCGGCCATCTGTTCGCGCAGGAGGAACTTCTGGATCTTTCCCGTGATCGTCATCGGGAACGCAACAACGAACATCACGTAGCGCGGCACTTTGTAATGCGCGATCTGGCCGCGACAAAAAGCGCGAATCTCTTCCTCGCTGGCGTGCAAACCGGGCCGCAGGATGATGCAGGCGCACAGTTCCTCGCCGTATTTCGCATCAGGTACACCGACGCATTGCACGTCGAGGATCTTCGGGTGCTGATAGAGAAACTCTTCGACCTCGCGTGGAGAGATGTTCTCGCCGCCGCGGATCACCATGTCCTTCGACCGGCCGACGATGTTGCAGTAACCCGCGCCGTCGATCGTGGCCAAGTCGCCGCTGTGCATCCAACCGGCTGCGTCGATCGCCTCACGCGTCTTCTCGTCGTCGCCCCAATAGCCGCGCATCACTGAATAGCCTCGGGTCAGCAACTCGCCTTTCGTGCCGCACGGCACGATGCGGCCCTCGGCGTCGACGATCTTGACCTCCAGATGCGGCTGAACACGGCCAACGGTCGAGACGCGGCGATCGATCGGGTCATCCATCGAGCTCTGGAACGAAATCGGCGCGGTCTCGGTCATGCCGTAGGCGATCGTCACCTGCCGCATGTGCATGCGCTCGACGACCTTCTTCATCACCTCCACCGGGCAGGGCGCGCCGGCCATGATGCCGGTGCGCAGGCTGGAGAGGTCGTAGCGTGCGAACTCCGGGTGATCGAGCTCGGCGATGAACATCGTCGGCACGCCGTGCAAGGCGGTGCAGCGCTCGGCCTCGATCGTTTCGAGCACCGACTTTGCATCGAAGGCCTCGCCCGGATAGACCATCGTCGCACCGTGGGTCATGCAGACCAGGTTACCGAGCACCATGCCGAAGATGTGGTACAGCGGCACGGGGATGCACAGGCGGTCGTTCCCGGTGAACTGCATCGCCTGCCCGACGAAGAAGCCATTGTTGAGGATGTTGTGATGGGTCAGCGTCGCGGCTTTGGGAGCGCCGGTCGTGCCCGAGGTGAACTGGATGTTGATCGGGTCGTCGAACTGCAGCGTCTCGCCCAATGCATCGAGGCCGGCCAGCTCGGCGGCGCTGGCATCGATGAGCAGCTCATCGAAATTCTGCATGCCGGGAGTGGTGTCACTGCCCAGGCGGATCACCAACTCGAGCGCCGGCAGTCTGGTCGCTGCGAGGCGTCCAGGCTCGCAGCCGCGAAGTTCCGGCGCGAGCTCCAGCAGGATGGCGAGGTAGTCGCTCGACTTGAAGCGCGGAGAGACGATCAGCGCTTTGCATTGCACCTTGTTCAACGCGTATTCCAACTCAACGCGGCGATACGCGGGGTTGAGGTTGACGAGGATCAGTCCGGCCTTCGCGGTAGCAATCTGGGTCAGCAGCCATTCCGAATTGTTCTGCGACCAGATGCCGACACGCTCGCCGGGAGTGAGCCCGAGGCGGACCAGACTCGCGGCGAGGTTGTTGGCGCGCCGCTGCAGTTCCCGATAGGTCCAGCGCACGTTCTGATGTCGCACGACGAGCGCTTCGCGCTCGCCGAACCATGCGACAACCTTGTCGAAGAATGCACCCAGCGTGTCGCCGATCAGTGGCACATCGCTGCTGCCGTGAACATAGCTCAGGTTGCTGGTCTTCAATGGTCTCTCTCCAACCCTGTCGAAAGTCAGTGAAGAAGTCGTCAGCGAACGCGGGATCAGGTACGCGATAATTCCTGTCGCGCGCCGCCGTGTCGATTTGCAATCGACGCACTGGGCTGTGCAAACATGCACTGCGCGATTCGCGAGGCGTACAATCCTGCGGTGGCCGCCGTTGACGACTTCAACTGGGATGACCTGCGCTACTTCCTGCGTGCGGCGCAGACGAAAACTTTGGCGGGGGCCGCTCGTTCGATGGGTGTCGAACACACGACCATCGGTCGCCGCCTCTCAGCACTGGAGCGCGCACTCGGGGCGGCGCTGGTGCTGCGCGGACCCGATGGACTGACGTTGACGCCACTTGGCCAACGGATCGCCCCGCTGGTCGAGGAAGTGGAACGCGCGGTGCTCGCAGCGCGCGCAGCTGCAAAATCGCAATCCGCGCAGGTTCGCCTGTCCGTGCCGCAGGCCCTCACTGGGCTGTTCACTCAAGCCCTCGCGCAACAGCGGCTTGATTGCCCCGAGATCGCACTGGAGATCATCAGCGACAACCGACCGCCCGACCTCAAGAAGGGAGAAGCCGATCTGGCCGTGGTAGTGAGAACGGTCATCGACGCGGATCTCGTCACGCGTTCGCTCGGCGAAGTCGGGTGGTCTCTGTATGCGGGGGAGGCTTATCTCGCGCGCCGGTCGGCACCTGCCGATCTGAATGATCTGTCAGGGCACGAGATCGTTGCCCTCAAGACCGATTCCCCTTCCGCTCCGGCGGCGAAGTGGCTCGCGGAGCATGCGGCGAATGCGACTGTGGTGTTACGGAGCAACGCGAGCGCATCGCTGGTTGCCGCAGCCGTGACCGGTGCAGGGCTCGCGCTGCTGCCGTGCTTCGTCGCCGAGGCCGAGCCGGCATTGAAGCGCCTGACGCCGGATGTGCTGACAAAGCATCCGGTCACACTGGTGTATCGACGCGAAGTGCGACTCGCCGAGCCCATCAGGGTGGCAATCCGCTTCGTGGTCAATGTCATGCGCAAGCATGCCGACAGTATCAGTGGCACGCTCTCGTCGGACGTATATCGATCCGCGTCACGTCCGTGATGTGCCTGGATTCACGTGCCGCGCACACGCGGCGGCAGCCGGCGCGCGGGCTCAGTCGGATACTGTCAGACCCGCGCGTCGGGAATCACCGCTTCGCTCGGCTTGCGCACGCCAGAACGGCAGCACGAACCGATGCTTTCGCCGAGCGAGGATGAGGAGAACGGCGGCAACCGACACGCACAGCACGATCGCAACGATGGAGGCTTCGACGCCGAACGCGCCGCCAGTCAAGAAATCCGGACCGCTGAGTGTGCCACGCAAGAGCCCGCGCGAGGGTGTTCCCGACACGGAGACGCCGAAGATGCCGCCTTGCGTGAAGTTCCATGCGATGTGCGTGCCGATGCAGAGCCACAAGCGACGTGTGAGGATGAACGCCGCGGCCAGCAGAATTCCGGCCTCGAAGATGATCGCAATTGCGGCGTAAACGGTCGTGCGCGGGCCGACCAAATGGATCAGGCCGAACAGGACGGCGGAGATCGCGAGCGCCCAGAACGTGCCAAGCGATCGCTCCGTGATCCTGAAGATCAAGCCGCGGAATACGATTTCCTCGATCACGCCAGCCGCGATCGCAGCCGCGAGCGGGACGGTGAGATCGGAGAGTGTGCCCGCTCCGGTGACCCGATAGCTGCCCAACAACACCAGGATGCCAATTGCGCTGGCGAAGAGCGCCGACCCGAGCACCAGTCCTGCTGCCAACTCGATGAGTGCGCCCGCACGTGCGAATTCGAACAGCTCGCGCTTCTCGACCAGGCGGACATAGGCGCGGTACATCAAATACGCGACTGCAGCGGCGAGCAATGACGCCGATGCGACTGCTGCCGGTCGTGGCAACGGGAGCTGGCGTACGAGCCACTGAACCGCGACGACCGGAAGAACAACGACGATGAAGCCGATGATGATTCTGATGAACGGGGAACGCATGCGTGTCACCTGGCGAAATGCGGCATAGCGCACCTCCATGCGAGAGAAGTCAATGTGACGCCGCGATGTGTCGGGTCCTTTCGTGCACCATCGTGATCTGTTCGTGTTCGATGCCCGGTCGATTCGTTACGCGAAGCTTCGGCAGGCTGCTCGGTAGGTTGAGCTGAAGCGAGTTCTCTCGACCCTTCGTAGGCGCCGATAACGGCCCGTTTGAACGCTTCTGGTGACCGCATGGCCAGAGCGACTTGGTTCGAGAGCATCATCCTTGGGCGAACACGAGCATAGGCGAACTCTTCGACAGCCTGCTTTCCTTCGGGTGAAAGCCGATTGAGGATTGCGTTGCATCGATCCTTTGCCGTCAGACGTCGTCGTGCTCTATCTCACGGATCCGAAGATGTCGCAGTCGTTCCCTTGACGTAACGCCCGCACAACCAGGTAGCGGCACACACGGCCAGGATCAAGGCTGCCGCAGCTCCGGCTTCGAACCATAATGGTCCATCGACACGCTGCGTCACGTACAGGTACGTCGTTTCGACGCTGATCAATCCGCAGAGAATGCCCGCGGCCGGCCAACGCGAGCGGCCGGCGACGAGCGCACCCACCAGCCCACCTGCGAACGCGCACAGCGGCGTAAAGATACCGGCGAGGACCAGCACCAGCCGTGCAGAATCGAGGTAGCTCACACCACCGAGCCAGACCTCTTGCACGAGCGTGGAGGTCAACGCGAGCGTCACGTAGCCGGCGATGGCTCCGAGGAGACCGACCAAGAGGCTTTTGCCGATGCTGCGATGGTGCACGAGTTGCATGACCCCTCCGCCTCACGTTGCAAGCCGGGCGCAATGCTACAGCCATCGGTGCCGGAAGGCTGTGTCCAAAATTGTGTAAAGACCAGGGTTTCGGCCCGGTTCTCCCCGGGCCGGATTCGAAATCGATTGGAATAACGGCCTGCTCGTGATTTGTCAGCGAACCTGCAGTGCTAGGAGTTCAGCAATGACAGGAAATGCACTCGACCAGAGAGATCACCTGGTGGAAGCGAACGACAGCGGAGACTG
>Ga0207662_10002051_pt1 | contig 9975 bp, 11 predicted proteins | sample KBSS33LmetaG_FD_184338 | JGI IMG/M metagenome (GOLD analysis project Ga0207662, IMG submission 184338) | Switchgrass rhizosphere microbial communities from Kellogg Biological Station, Michigan, USA - KBS S3-3L metaG (SPAdes) (version 2) | ecosystem: Host-associated > Plants > Roots > Rhizosphere...
CCTCGAGCTCGGGCGCCGCCGGCGCGCGGCCGGCGGCGATCGCCCGCGCCGCCTCGCCCATCGCGCGTGCGCCTGCCAGGCCGTTGGCGAACGCGACGACGCCGACGCCGGCGGCCGTGTCGGCGCGCATGAACGAGACGTACCCGAGCATGTCACCGGCGTGCCCGAAGCCGTCGCCGTGGACGTCCAGGCCGTAGCCGTGGGCCCACTCCTCGTCGTGCGGCGGCTGGGCGGTCTTCATCAGCTCGAGGCTCGAGGACGCAAGCAGCGCCGAGCCGGCCCACAGCGCCTGCAGGTAGGCGGCCAGATCCTCCAGGCTCATGCACTGGCATCCGTCGGCCTCCGCGGACTCCACCCACGGCGCAGGGGCCAGGCCGTGCTCGCCCCGCCACGGCCGGTCGTCGTAGAACGGCACGTGCCCGCCGGGGAGCCGCCGGCGCGTATCGTGGACCATCACCGCCGCCGCGTGGCGCAGGCCGATGCGGTCCAGCACGCGCGCCTGCACCAGCTCGCCGTACGGCCGCCCGCCGACCGCCTCGAGCACGACGCCCGCGGCCCGGTAGCCGACGTTGGAGTACAGGCGCCGCTCGCCTGCCGCCGGCCCGTCCTGAAGGCTTGCCAGCGCGATGACGTCGTAGGTCGAGGCGGGCGCAAGATCCGAGCTCTCGACGAGCCCGGCGGTGTGCGTGAGCAGGTGATGCATCGTCACCGGCGCACGCGCGCCGCCCAGCGACAGCCACGAGACGTACGCGCTCACCGGGGCGTGCAGATCGAGCAGGCCCTCTTCGGCCAGCTGCAACGCGATCACTGCCGTGCACGACTTGCCGATCGACGCGATCGGCCACAACGCGTCGCTCGGGGCCGCCCCGTACGTCCGCGCGACCAGCGTCCGCTCGCGATCGCAGACCGCGACCGCCACCGCCGGACACATCCCCGTCGCCAGCACCCGCGCGGCATACGCGTCGAGCTGCTCCACATCGATGTCTCCTGTCGACTGCTGATTCACAGTGTTCTGAGGCATGTCGTTGACCTCGGGCTCATGGGGCTGGTCGGGTCCCGGCTGACGGGAGCTGACGCTAGGCGCGCGTGCTGGGAGATCGCTGGAAGGCGCCTGTAGAGGCGGGATGAGGTCGAGCGCCGCGGTGGCGCTCGAGTTCTGGATCCGGGGCCCGCTCGAGGCGGTCGTCGACGCGGTCGCCGGTCGGTCTCGGGTGGCCTGCACCAGCGGGCGGTGCTCGCGATCCTGCGCTCAGCGCGGGTTGCTCTCGCCGTCGTAGTAGTCGATCTCCGTGCCGAGGCGGTAGAGCTTGGCGTGGTCTCCGGGTTGGGTCCAGATACCGATCTGGACGTTTCACGGCTCCGCGAACGGGGGCCAGTGGCCGGTCGGGACAGACTGACGATCGAGGAGGTCGTCCGGCGGGTGCTGCGGGATGCGCCGGCGGGCCGAGCGGGCGAGGTCGGCCCCCAGCAGCAGGACGGCGGCCGCCTCGCACGCGATCGCGATCACGATCGCGGGCCGGTAGCCGAACTCCATGAAGCCGAACAGCGGGGTCTGCTCGGAGACGAGCAACCCCACGAGCGAGCCGCCCGCGACCAGGATCCCCCCGAGCGCGGCGAGCGCCGGGACGGCCCGCCCGGCCCGGCCGGGGAGCCGGCGGGCCGGGACGAGCAGGGCCGTCGCCAGGACCGTGGCGGAGATCACGTCGAGCCAGAAGAGCGTGCCGATCGTCGGGATCGCCGCGTAGTGGCCCGCGGTCAGCTCCTCGAGGTGGTCGGCGGCCGTCCCGAGCAGCGCGAGCGCCCCGAGGACCCGGAGGACCCCGGGACCCCGTCGGCTCACGAGCCGTCTTCGATCTTGTGGCCGTTCGCCCCGAGCACGTACCACTCGGCGCCGAACTGGTCGAGGCCCTGGCCCTTCACGTCACCCGCGCGCTGATCGCCGGCGTACGTGTAGAGCGGGTGGCCCGCGACGGTGACCTCGGTCTTGCCGTCCTTGCGCCGGGTGGTGCCGAGGCGAGCGCCGTGGAGGCCGGGGGCCTTCGCCTTGGCGCCGGTCGTCAGCGGCGGCCAGACGCTCGCGCAGGCGCCGTAGCACGTGCTCGCCGTGCCCTTGTCCTTCTCGAACAGGTAGAGCGTGCGGCCGCGGCCGTCGACGAGGACGTTGCCGAGCTTCGTGTGGCGGGTGACGACCTTGACCCCCGCGGGGCCGGTTGTCGCGGACGCGGGCGTGGCGGCCGAGCCGCTCCCGGAGCCCGACGAGCCGCCGCCGCAGCCGGCGATGGCGACCGCCGCAGCGAGGGCAGCGCCGCCGAGGCCGAGGGTGGGAACGCGCTTCACGATGGTCTCCTTCAAGGTCGTGGTCATGTACTACATCGTGTAGTACGACACACCATCGTGGGTTTTGTCAAGTCGGGGCTTGTCCATCGCCCAACGATCTACTACTCTGCGTCGTATGACGGACCACGCCCCGCCCCCACCGCTCCACGAGCTCGAGGCCGAGGTCATGGACACCGTCTGGGACCTCGACGAGGCCTCGGTCCGAACGGTCATGGACGTCCTCAACCGCAACGCGCCCAAGCCGCGCGCGTACACGACGTACATGACGATTCTCGGGCGCCTGCACGGCAAGGGACTGCTCGAACGCCGGCGCGAGGGCAAGACCGACGTCTACCACGCGATCCACTCCCGTACCGAGTACGCCGACCTCCGCGCGCAGGCCGAGGTGGCCGCGCTCGTCGACACGTTCGGCGATGTCGCGCTCGGCCACTTCGCCCGCCAGGTCGCCGACCTCGACCCCGAGCGCCGCGAGGCGCTCGAGCGCCTCGCCCGTGGCCGCTGACCCGCACACGACGAACACGCGACCCTGGGGCCCGTACCGCCTCCAGCTCGCGCTCGGCGGGGCCGGCCTCGCCGCCAGCGTGCTCGTGCTCGCGGCCGGCGTCCGCGCGGTCCACGTCCAGCCCGCCGACGCCCACCGCACCGACGTCGCCGGCCTCGCCTTCACCTACCCGACGGTGAACGCCGCCGCCGCCGTGCTCATGGCGCTCGCGCTGCTCGGCGCGGTCGTCCTGCTCGTCACGATCTTCGCCGCGGTCCGACAGGTCCGTGCCCACCGCAGGCTCGTCCGGGCCCTCCCGGTCACCGGCGCGCTGCCCGGCCATCCGTCGGTCCTCGTGATCGCCGCCGAGGCGCCGATGGCGTTCTGCGCCGGCTGGCTGCGCCCGCGGGTCTACGTCTCGACCGCCGTCCTCGACCGCCTCTCGGACACCGAGCTGGTCGCCGTGCTCGCCCACGAGCAGCACCACGGCGTGCTGCGCGACCCGCTGCGCCTGGCCGTCGGCCGGGTCCTCTGCACGGCGCTGTTCTTCCTCCCGATCCTGCGCCCACTCCACGACCGCTACGCCGACGAGGCCGAGATCACGGCCGATGCGGCGGCGCTCGCGGCCTCGGACGGCGCGAGCGGTCCGCTGGCCTCGGCGATGCTCGCGCTCGCCGCGACGCCGGCGGGCGGGGTCGTCGGGATCTCCCCCGAGCGCGTCGACGTGCTCCTCGGGCACGCGCCGCCGTCGTGGCGGACGCCGCGCCTGCTGCTCGTCACCGCCCTGGCGACGATCGCGGCCGTCGTCGCGCTCGTCTGGCGCGCGAGCGGGACCGCCCACGTCCAGGCCACGCTGAACCTGCCGATCGCCTCCTCGCAGCCCTGCGTGCTCGTCCTCGCGCTCGTGCCGGTGCTCGTCTGCCTCGCGGCCGTCGTCGTCCGGCGTCCGTCCCTCGCGCCGGGCCGCCGCGCGCGCACGGCGTAGACGCGCCGCTCCGCCCGCCCGGCACGTCCGGGCGGGCCGCCCGCGCGCGGCGTGGACGCACCGCCCGCCCGCCCGCCCGGGTGCCACACGCCGGACCGGTCGGCGAATGTCGCTTGACGATATCTACTACGTATCGTAGTATGACGTCTCGTAGTAGTTGGCCCCGGTTGCGCCGCACACCCGTCCCGCGCGACCGCCCTCCACCCGAACAGGAGTTCCTTCGTGAGACGAGCGTTGACCACGCTGGCCGCGGCCGCCCTCGGCTGCTCGGCCCTCGCCGCCGCCCTGCCGGCGGCGAGCAGCGCCGCGCCCGAGGCCCGCGCGGCCCAGGGCGCCCCGCCCGCGGCCTCGGCCGCCAATCCCGTCGTGCAGTGGAACCGGTTCCTCCTCGGCATCCAGGCCACGCCCGGCGCCCAGCCCGCCACCGTCCATCCGACCTACGAGCTCGCCCTGATGCACACGGCGATCTACGACGCCGTCGTGGCCATCCACCACTCGGCGACGCCCTACCTGCCGTTCGTGCACGTCAACCACGACGCCTCGGTCGCCGCCGCCGTCGACGCGGCCGCCCGCGACACGCTCGTGCGCCTCTATCCCGCGCTGCGCACCCAGATCGACGCGCAGTACACGGCCACGCTGGCCCAGACCCACGACGGCGTCCGCAAGACCCGCGGCATCCGCGCCGGGCGGCTCGCCGCCGCCCAACTGTTCGCGCACCGCGCCAACGACGGCTCCGGGGCCGCACCGGTCGCGCTCGGGCCCGACCTGCGCCCCGGCGTCTACCAGCCGACGCCGCCCGCGTTCGCCGCGCCCGTGTTCACCCACTGGCCGCAGGTCACGCCGTTCGTCCTGCGCCGTGCGAACCAGTTCCGGCCGCCCGCCCCGCCGTCCGTGTCGAGCCCGGAGTACGCCGCCGCGCTGAACGAGGTCAAGAGCCTCGGCACCGCGACCGGCTCGACGCGCACGCCCGACCAGACGCAGATCGGCCTGTTCTGGAACCCGCCGATCTGGGCGACATGGAACACGATCGCGCAGGACGTCTCGATCGCCCACCACGCGACGATCGCCGACAGCGCCCGGACGTTCGCCGTGCTCGACGTGACGTTCGCCGACTCGACGATCGCGTTCTACGACGCGAAGTACGCCTACCGCCTCTGGCGTCCGATCACGGCCATCCGCCAGGCAGACCGCGACGGCAACCCCGCCACGGCCGCCGATCCGGCGTGGACCCCGCTCTCGAACACCGCGCCCGACCCCTCGTACGTCGGCGCCCACGCCACGATCAGCGCCGCGGCGTCCGCCGTCCTGCGCTCGGTCTACGGCAACGACGTCGGCTTCACGGTGACGTCGTCGTCGCTGCCGGGCGTCACGCGCTCGTTCACGAGCTTCTCCCAGGCCGCGGACGAGGCGAGCGTCAGCCGCATCCTCAACGGCAACCACACCCGACTCGACGAGGCCGCCGGCGAGGACCTCGGACACAACGTCGCCGGGTACGTGCTGCGCCACCGGTTCCTCACCCCGGACAGCGGCAGCTGAACCCCGAGCGACCCGGCCGGGCGGCCGCCCTTCTGGTGCGGCGGCCGCCCGACGGTCCTTCTCCGACCCCACGGAGCCACCACCGCCATGAACCACCTCGTCGCGGGCCGGGCCCAGATGGGCACGTCCCTGGCCTTCCACCTCACCTTCGCGATCCTCGGCGTCGGCCTGCCGGTCATGATGCTCGCCGCCGAGGGCCTCCACCTCCGGACCGGCGACCCGACCTGGCGCGCGCTCGCGCGGCGCTGGTCGAAGGCGTTCGCCATCCTGTTCGCCGTCGGCGCCGTCTCCGGCACGATCATCTCGTTCGAGCTCGGCCTGCTGTGGCCGCGCTTCACCGACGTGGCGGGCCGCATCATCGGCCTGCCGTTCTCGCTCGAGGGCTTCGCGTTCTTCCTCGAGGCGATCTTCCTCGGCATCTACCTCTACGGCTGGGACCGGCTGTCGCCGCGCGCGCACCTCCTCGCCGGGGTGCCGGTCGCGATCTCCGGGATCGCGTCGGCCTTCTTCATCGTGACCGCGAACGCGTGGATGAACGTGCCGCGCGGCTTCCGCCTCGAGCACGGCGAGATCACCCACATCGACCCGGTCAAGGCCCTGTTCAACCCGGCCTGGCCGACCGAGACGACGCACATGGTCGTCGGCGCCCTGCTCGCGACCGCGTTCGGGATCGTCTCGGTCTACGCCGTCGGCCTGCTCCGCGGCCGCCGCGACAGCTACCACCGCAAGGGGCTCGCGCTCGGCATGACCGCCGCCGCGCTCCTCGCCCCCGTCCAGCTCGGCGTCGGCGACCTCCTCGGCCGGACCGTGGCCCAGAACCAGCCGGCCAAGCTCGCTGCGTTCGAGGGCCTCTACAAGACCGAGGACGGCGCCGGGTTCAACCTCGGCGGGTTCCCGGTGCCGGGCCAGGACAAGAGCGTCCTGAACATCGAGATCCCGCGCGTTCTGAGCGTCCTGGCCTACGACGACGCCGGCGCCCGCGTGCGCGGCCTGGCCTCGTTCCCGAAGGCCGACCGGACGCCGCTCACACTGCCCGTCCGCCTCTCGTTCCTCGGCATGGTCGGGATCGGCACGTACCTCATCGCGCTCTCGCTCTGGTACTGGCTGCGCCGCCGCGGCCGGCCCCGCCCGGAGGACTGGCGCACCCTGCTGGCCCTCGGCGCCGCCGGCCCGCTCGCGTTCGTCGCGAACGAGCTCGGGTGGATGGTGACCGAGTTCGGGCGCCAGCCGTGGGTCATCTACGGCGTGCTGCGAACCCAGGACGCGATCACGACCGCGCCCGGCCTCGGCGCGATCTTCGCGGCCTTCTCGCTCGTGTACGTCGGCCTCGCCGCGATGACCGTCTGGCTGCTGCGGCGGCTGGCGACCGGCGCGCCGGCGAGCCTCGAGCTCCCCGCGGAGCTGGCGGTGGCGGCATGAGCCTCCCCGAGATCCTCATCGCCGTCGTGTGGGCCGGCCTGACGCTCTACGCCATCCTCGGCGGCGCGGACTTCGGCGCCGGGGTCCTGCACCTGCTCGCCCCGGCGGGCCGCCGCGGGCGGCGCCGCCGGCAGGCGATCACCGGCGCGATGGGCCCGGTGTGGGAGGCCAATCACGTCTGGCTCGTGTTCTTCCTCACCGGCCTGCTGACCCTGTTCCCGGGCGCGTTCTCGGCGCTCGGGGCGGCGGTGCTCGTGCCGGGCACGCTCGCGCTGCTCGGGATCGTCGTGCGCGGCGCGGCGTTCGCGTTCGCCGGGCAGCTGACCGGCTTCGACCGCGCCCGCCGCCCGCTGCAGATCGCGTTCGGCGTCGCGAGCGCGGCCACCCCGCTCGTGTTCGGGGCGACCGCGGCGGGGCTCGCCCGCCAGCGGCTGGTCGTCGACGGCACGACGGTGCGCTCGGGCGGCGGGACCGCGCTCTGGCTCGGGCCGTTCCAGCTCGAGGTGGGCGTGATGGCGGTGGCGGCGTGCACGGCGCTCGCCGCCGCGTTCCTGACGGTCGAGATGCGGCGGGCGGACGAGGTCGTCCTCGCCCGTGCGTTCCGGGGCGGCGCGCTCTGGGCGACGGCGGTCACGGCGCTGCTCGCCGCCGGCGGCCTCGCCCTCGCCGCGCTCGACGCGCCCGTCCTGTTCCGCGGGCTGACCGGCCGCGGGCTGCCGGCCGTGCTGGCCGGGCTCGTCGCGCTCGGCGTCGCGCTCGCTGCCCTCGCGGGCGCCCGCGACCGGGTCGCCCGCGCCGCGCTCGCCGCGGCGATGGCGGCCCTGGTCTGGGGTTGGGGGCTCGCGCAGTTCCCCCGCCTCGTCGGGCGCTACGTGACGGTCGCGAACGCCGCCGCCGACCCCGCCGAGCTGCACGTCCTCGCGATCGCGCTCGCGGCCGGGGCGGCCCTGCTCCTCCCCGCGCTCTGGCTCCTCTACGGCGCCTTCCGCCGCCACCCCACGGAGGTCCTGCGATGACAATCCACTCGTTTGCCCGCCGCCGCGCGCGGACCCGCGCGGTGCCCGACCCGCTCCCCGCCCTCGCGGCCGCCGTCGTGACCGCCAGTGTCGCCGCTCCCTGGGCACTCGGTTTCGCGGGGAGCCACGCGGCGATCGCCGGGTCCATCGCGTTCGCGATGACGTTCGGCCCGATCGCCTTGCTCGTCACGGCCGTGCCGGCCGCGGCCGCGACGACTGGCGTCGCCGGGGCGTGGCTCGCGGCGAGCCCGTGGGCGCTCGGCTATGCCGGCCGGGGCCTCGCCGCGTGGCCGGCCGACCTTGCTCTCGGCCTGGCCCTCATGGCGATCGCTCGTGCCGCGCTGCGCGGACGAGCCGGGACCGAAGCACCGGCGCGAGCGCCCTCCTCACCCGCCGCGCCTGCCTCGCCGTCGCGTACGCGCTAGCCCGCCGCGAGGAGCGCGGCGAGAACCGCGGCCGCCACGAGCACGGCGCCGGCGACCGCCAGCGCGAGGCGCAGGTGGCGCCGACGGCGCGCGACGCCGACGGCGTGCTCGAGCGGGCCGAGGATGGGGTCGTCGCGCGTCATGCCTGAATACTACATAGCGTCGTAGATCCGCCGAGCTTCTGTCCTCGAGCCTGTGGCCGCAACGGCGCGGCGTCTACGACGCGTTCGCGCGCTCGCGCTCGACCAGAACGCGCCGGAGCACCTTGCCTGACGCCGACCTTGGGAATTGCGTCCGTCAGCTCGACGGCGCGCAGCTGGATGCGGTCGGCGCGGCGGGCGAGCAGCGCGACGCGGTGGCCGTCGGCGGCCAGCGCGCGGGCGGTCGCTTCGCCGATGCCCGACGAGGCGCCTGTGATGACGGCGACGCGGCGGGTGGTCTGATCGGTGCTCATGCTGCGGTCTCCGTGTCGTCGAGCGCGAGCGAGGACGAGAGGTCGCGGTGGGCGTCGATCTGCTGCCGGCGTTCGGCGAGCTTCTCCTCGGCCTGCGCGAGCGCGTCGGCGCCGGCGATGAACCGAAATGGCGGCTGCTCCAGCTCGGCGATCACGAGCAGCGCCCGGGCGAGCTTGGCTGGGTCGCCGCCCTGCTTGCCGTTCATGCCGTTCCAGAACTCGTGCTGGGCGGCGTTGCGCAGCGTGTAGTCCTCGATGCTCGCGGGGGCGTAGTTGGTCGACTCGGTGGTGAGCAGCTCGGTGCGGAAGAAGCCGGGGTTGACGACGGTGGTGTGGATGCCGAAGGGCGCGATCTCGGGGGCGAGCGACTCCATCCAGCCGTCCACGCCGAACTTCGACGCGGCGTAGGCGGTGCCGTACTCGAAGCCGGCGAAGCCCGCCGATGAGGAGATCGTCACGACGTGCCCGGAGCCTTGCTTGCGCATGACCGGCAGGGCGGCGCGGGTGACGTTCATCGGGCCGATGAGGCTCGTGGCGATCTGCCGGTCCATCTGCTCGGGCGTGAGTTCCTCGAAAAAGCCCGCGTAGAAGCTGGCGGCGTTGTTGACGAGCACGTCGATGCCGCCGAAGCGGTCGACCGCGGCCTTGACCGCCGCCTCGGCGTCCTGCGTGCTGGTGACGTCAAGCCTGACGACGAGCACGTGGTCGGAGTCGCCGACAGCCTGTGCGACGGCGTCGGGGTTGCGGCCGGTGGCCACGACGTTGTGGCCGGCGGCGAGCGCGGCCTTGGCGATGTCGACGCCCATTCCGCGGCCGGCGCCGGTGATGAGCCAGGTCCTCTTCTCGGTGGTCATGGCGCCCAGCAAAGCGCGGATCCCGAGAAGGTGGGAGTCCCTGCTGAGAGAGCTACCGGCAGGGACCCCCAACCGCGCGTCGCCGGGTCTACGCTGGGTTTCGTGGAGACGAAGAAGGAGATCCGCGAGTTCCTGACCTCCCGCCGCGCCCGGGTTACGCCCGAGCAAGCCGGGTTGTCGACCTACGGTGCGCGTCGTGTTCCCGGACTGCGCCGCGAAGAGGTCGCCGTCCTGGCCGGCGTGAGCATTCAGTACTACACCCGCCTGGAACGCGGAGACATGAGCGGCGCCTCCGAGAGCGTGCTGGAGGCCCTGGCCCGGGCGCTCCAGCTCGACGACGCCGAACGCGCCCACCTCTTCGACCTCGCCCGCGCCGCCCAGCCGGCCGGGGCGCGCCCGCGCCGGCGCCACGCCAAGCCGCGTATCCGCCCGGAGATCCAGTGGACCCTCGACGCGATCACCGGCGCC
>Ga0207662_10002052_pt1 | contig 9974 bp, 9 predicted proteins | sample KBSS33LmetaG_FD_184338 | JGI IMG/M metagenome (GOLD analysis project Ga0207662, IMG submission 184338) | Switchgrass rhizosphere microbial communities from Kellogg Biological Station, Michigan, USA - KBS S3-3L metaG (SPAdes) (version 2) | ecosystem: Host-associated > Plants > Roots > Rhizosphere ...
GACCTTCGCGAAGCTGAAGAGCAATCTCGCGAAATACAACCCGTCGGCCGACACACTCAGCCGGATCCTGGCGGCGCTCAGCCTGCCGTGAGTCCGGTCGACGCGCCCGCGGCGACCGATGACGCCTCGGTCCTGCGCCGCAGCCTCGTCGGCCTTGTGGTCATCGCGCTCGCTGGCCTCACCGCGGAGCTCCTCGTCGAGCGTCACTGGGGCACGCCGGTCCGCCTCGTTCCCTGGTTCGCGCTCGTTGCGCTCGCCTATGCCGCTCTCCTGTTGATGCGGCGTCCGACAGCGGCCGCGGTGCGCCGCGCGCGGCTGCTCGCCGGCGCGGTGATGATCGCCGCGGCCGTCGGCGTCGCGCTTCACATCAACGAGAACTACGTCGCGGGTCCGCTCGACCAGCGCTATGAACAGCTCTGGGCGGGGATGTCCGAGGTCGAGCGCTGGTGGGCGGCGTTCAGCAAAGCCGTCGGCCCCGCGCCGACGTTCGCGCCAGCGGCGCTCGCGCTCGTCTCGCTCGTGCTCCTCGTCGCGACGCAGCGCCATCCAGCGCTGCGCGCGTAGCGCGGGTCAGGCCGCGGAGCCAGCCTCCGACACGGCGGGCTCGGCCGCGGGCGCTGTGGTCCGCCGGAACAAGTAGCCGACGGCGGGGATCGACGAGATCGTGCCCGGCGACGCACCATCGATCTCGAGCTTGCGCCGCAGGTGGCTCATGTGGGACCGCAGCGCGTTGGCGTCGGCCCCCTCGCTACCCCACACATAGGTGTAGATCCGGCTGGCTGGGACGACGTGCCCCGCGTTGGTCACGAGCAGATACAGGATGCGGAACTCTGTCGGCGTAAGGCGGACCGATTGGTTCCGCCACGAGACTTCATACCCGACCGGATCGAGCGTGAGACCGTCGACCTGGACGGTCGGCTCTGGCGTCTCCGCGTGTGCGCTCTGGACGCGCCGAAGGATCGCCCGGACGCGTGCGATCAGCTCGCGATGCTCGAACGGCTTCGGAACGAAGTCGTCAGTCCCGAGGTTGAAGCAGCGGAGGACGTCATGGGCATCCTTGCGCCCGGTGATCACGAGAACCGGCGTCTGATCTTCCTCGCGGATGCGGCGAAGCAGCTCGAACCCGTCGAGGCTTGGAAGCCCGAGATCCATCACGACCAGATCAGGTCGGTCGATCTTCCACCGTCGGAGCGCCTGCGCGCCGTCACTCGCCTCGGTCACGACAAATCGTTCACGTCGGAGAACGTAGGCGGTCAGGTCGAGGATGTCGGGATCGTCTTCCACCAGCAAGATCTTGATCACGTGCTCCCCCCACCGATTCGGATTCGCCGTAATGAGAGCGCAAAAAGCCACGGCATGTCCGTTAAGCGTTGGGAACAATGCCATTACAGCGGCCCGATGCACGGAACAATTGCGTTACAGCGGCGCGGTGTTACAGGATCGTCATGAACCGGGATGAAGTCGCAAGCCCACGCCGGGCACGGTGTGGATGAAGCGCTGACGTTCGCCGTCATCGCCGAGCTTGCGACGAAGCCGGTGCACAGTGACGCGGACAACATCCCGCGCCGGCTCGTCGTTGAAGCCCCAGACATGCTTCGCGACCGCCTCGGTCGGCACGACCGAGTCGCTGTGCCGCATGAGGTACTGGAGCAGGCGGAACTCGGTGCCGGTCAGGCGGGTCGGCACGCCGTCGAGGTAGAGCAGGCGCTCGCGCGGATCCAGACGGAACGAGCCGACCTCGAGCACGGGGGGCACGCCGGCAGCCCGATCGCCGCTGGCTCGGCGCGCGTGGGCGCGGATGCGGGCCAGGAGCTCACGGTGGCCGAACGGCTTCACGACGTAGTCGTCCGCACCCATGTCGAGCGCGCGCACCTTGTCGTCTTCGCTGTTGCGGGCCGTTAGAACGATGATCGGCAATGCCGCGCTCCGTCGCCGCAGGTCCGCGAGCAGGTCGAATCCATCCCAGCGGCGCAGATTGAGATCGACCACGGCAACGACGGGGTCCGATCTCTCGAACAGGGAGATCGCGCCGGCGGGATCGGTCGCAGCGAGCGGAGTGAAGCCAGCCTGCTCGACGATGAAGGCAAGCAGGTCGAGGAGAACTTGGTCGTCGTCGACCAAGAGGATCTCGATGCGCCGCCCACCGGCGCCGCCACCACCACCACCCACCATCGCTGTTGCGCCCCACCGCCTCGCTGTGTGAGCGCGGAGCATACAGGCCGTACACCTGTGGCTGATGACGATGCTTCGTGTAGTGCGCCTGAACCAGCGGGCAGACGGGAACGGAGATCAGATGAGCCGCACCGTGACCCGCCGCGTGTTCGAGAGACCCGAGTCGGCTGTGTCCCTCGCGGTGATCGTCTGGCTCGGCACCGTCCAGAGAGTGACCGAGAAGCTGCGAGAGCCTGCGTCGGCGCTCGTGAATGTGTGATCCGCGGGCACGACCGCAGTCGGCAACGGATCGCTCGTTGTGAAGTGCACCGAGCCACGGTACCCGGTCGCGACGTTGCCGAACTGATCGTTGAGCGTGACCGTGATGTTGAACGACTGGCCAGCCTTGACGCTGGCCGGAGCGACGACCGTCAACGTCGCCGCCGGCGCCGGACTCACCATGACCACGAGATCGCCGGCGATGGCCGGGGTCGTCGCGTCGGCAGCCGTGATGCTCTGCGTTCCCGCCTTGATCAGCGTCGCGGCGAACGTCGAGCGGCCGTCGGTGAGCGTCGCGTTCGACGGGAGGACGACGCCTGGCGCGTTGTCTGTGGTCGTGAAGTGCAGCGTGCCCGCATACGCCGTATCGGTGTTGCCGAACTGGTCTTGCGCGGTCGCCGTGAAGGGGAAGCTCACGCCCGCGATCGGCGCGGCCGTTGTGGCGAGCAACACACGCGTCGCGGTCGCCGCGCGCACGTCAACGGTGACGTTCGTCGTGAGACCGCCGGTGTCCGAGACCGTCACGGTCTGAGCACCCGCCTGTGCCAAGGTAACGGGGAATTTCCCCTGACCGTTCGTCAGCTGCGAGTCGGGTGGCAGTACGACGCCGGCTGATGCGTCGCTGGCGCTGAAGTGGACGGTCCCACCGTAACCGGTGACCGTATTTCCACCAGCATCCTTCGCGGTGACGATGACGCTGAACGCCGTGCCGGCTGTCGCCGTCGCTGGCGCCATCACGCTCAGACTCGCCGCGCGCGCCTGCACGGTGATGTTGATCGTCGTCGACAAAGCGTTCGCGGCGTCGGAGACCGTGATCGATTGAGGACCCGCGGCCACGAGCGTCACCGAGAACGATCCGCGACCTCCGCTCAGCGTTGAATCGGGGGGCAGCGCGGCCGAGCCGTCGCTGCTGCTGAAGTGCACCGTGCCGTCATATCCGGGTACGACGCCGCCGCTGGCGTCCGCTGCGGTCACGACCACGTCGAACGCCTCTCCGGCGCCGACGGTCGCCGGCGCTGTCGCGACCAGGTGGTCGGCGGGCGCCCCATTGAGGAACGCGTCCAGAAGGTTTGCGGTCGTGCGCTGGATGCGCGTATCCGCGAGCTGATGCCATAGCCCGTCGAGGGCATAGCTCCACGACATCGTGCCCGACGCGAACACCCAGGCTCCGCTCGGCGCCTGATAGATGGAGGAGTTGGCGTACTCGGCGGCTCCTTGGTAGTCGGTGTACGGCGAGTGCGAGAGGAGCGTGAAGCTCGTTGCGTTCGGAGCGGGAAATGAATCGAAGAAGCGATCCATCTCGTAGCCCACGATCCCCCGGACTCGGTCGCCGTCCCTGAAACCGGTGCCGGCATAGAGCCAGTGAGAGCTGTTCGTCACGACGTAGTCGGCGTTCCCGGCCGTCGACATCGAGGCGACCTGGATACCGACCATGCTCTGCTCGGCCCGATTGGCGGGGGGATTGCGCCACTTCACCGTCGTCGTCGGACCCTGCACCGGATCGATGGCCGCGTCCTTGTAGCAGACCATCACGCGGTTCGCGACACCAGCGGTGGATGCCTCGAAACGCACCTGTACCTCGCTTGGATCCGAGGCGAAGAACGCGAGGTTCACGCCCGCGTCGCGTGCGGACTCGACCGCGTCCCTCATTTCTTTGGACCAGTACTCGTCATGGCCGACCGAGAGGAGCGCGCGGTGGTTGCGGACCGCGGCGCCGTTCGCATGCGTGTCGACATCGGTCGAGTACGTCACGTCGTAGCCCGATCGCTCGATCCAGCGGATGAACTCGAGCTCATCCACCTGGGCGTAGCCGTAATTGGCGTAGGGCCGATCGAAGGAGACCTTCACCGCACGCGTCTCGCCGGAGATCGTGTTCGCCCCATAGCTGTTGTAGCTGTAGAGGCTCTTGCCCGTGACCCCGTCGTTCGGATAGTTGTTGTAAGCCTGGTCCGTGTTGATGCTCTGCTGGTAGAGGAATGGCGCGGGCCGGTCGTCTTTCACCACGAAGATCACATGATTCTGGAAGCCCGCCGCGTTCGTGAGGATCCCGAGATACACGCCACTCGTCCAGTCGCTCGGGATCGTCAGCGCATAGCTCGGGACCCAGCCGCAGTCGATCACTCCGGTCGTCGGATCGGGTGTGCAGGCTCTCTGCGTGATGCCGATCAGCGAATCGACGTGATGACGGAGGCGTCCGCCCATGCCCCCGTACCAGCCCATCCGGTAGATGTCGAGTGCGAAGCTTTGCGCGGGGTTCACGGAGACGCGCAGCGTGATGACATCCCCCGCCTTCACGCTCGTCGCCGACCAGTAGCCCTTGATCTGACCGTTCGTGTCGTCGCCGAGATGTGTGGGCAGCCAGCCCATGGATCCGGGCTGCTGGTTCTCGATGACGATGGGGTTGTCCCCGGCGGCGGCCGCGGGACGCGGCTCCGCGACGCTGGCAACGAGCAGCGCCAGGGCCGCCGCCAGGACGATCCGCTTGGTTCGCACCTCCACTTTCCTACGGCAACCCGAGAGGCGGCACCGTCACGCCGCCGCTCCCCGCGCCACCGCCATAGATGCATGCGCCGCTTCGCGGCTGCTCGAACGCGCGAATGTGGCCGTCGTACCCGTCCTTTATCCAGAACACCGGCACGGCGTAGCTCAGGTCGTCGCACTCGACATCCTGCGTGCTCTGCTGGCCGGCGAAGTTGATGGCGTAAGAGGCGACCTGTGCGCCGTTCTTCGTGTACTCGAAGTAGTAGGGGCAGCCCGCGACGCTGATGAACAGGTTCGCGCCGCCGACAGCGACGCCGCTCGTTTGGTTGTAGCCGCACTGGGCAGTCACGTTGACATCGAAGTACGGCGATGTGGACACGAGCACCGCGCTCCCGAAGACATCGGCCGACGTGCCGTAGTGGTAAACGCGCGTCGTGGCATCAGGCGCGTACCACAGCGTGTCGTCAGCGCGGTCGTACGCGATCTTGACCTCCGTCGGAGCGGGTCCGGCCTGGAGGCCCGGCCGGTCATCGACCGGGTCGACGCGGAACGCGAGCATGGCCATCCCGTTCTTGCTCAGTCGATAGATCGAGAGTCCGTCGCCTCCAACGGCCCAGAAGAGGTCGCGGCCGGCGTCGTACGCGATGGTCATGATCCCCGTGGGCGCGCCGGCGACCGGAGCGTCCACGTGGCCAGTGCCCGTGATCGCGCTGCCCGCCGGCGGCACATCGATCCGATGCAGCACCGAACCGGCGTAGTCGAGGTAGTAGAGGTAGTGCCCATCAAAAGCGACGCTCGGTGCGAGACCTCTCGTCCAGACCGGGTCGGCCTCGGGAACGAGGACGTCGGCGACGAGATCACCGGGAGCGGCGGCGGCGGGATGCGCACCGCCGGCCGTGAGCAATAGCGTCAAGGCGACGGCGAGAGTCGCGAGGACGGGCCTGCGCTGGAAACGGATCACAGACCTCCTCCTATCGGTGGCAGCGTGGGAAGTAGCGGTGTTGGTATCGGCAGCGGTGGCAGCAGCGGTGTTGGTGTCGGCGTGGGTGTCGGCGGCGGCGGTGTGGGAGTCGGCGTCGCCGTGGGCGTCGGTGTTGGTGTCGGAGGTGGTGCGGCCGCTGCACCGCCGCCAAAGACACACGCTCCGACAGCGGGCTGCTCGAACGCACGCATCTGCCCGTCGTAACCGTCCCTGATCCAGAAGACCGGCACGGCGTAGCTCACGTTGTCGCATTCGATGTCCTGCGTGCTCGTCCCGCTGTTCGTGTTGTACGCGTACGCGGCGACCTTGCCGCCCGTCTTCGTGTACTCGAAGTAGAAGGAGCACCCAGCGACGCTGACGAAGAGGCTCGCACCACCGACAGCGACGCCGCTGCTCTGGCTGTATCCGCACTCGGCAGTCATGTCGTTCGGCTCGGCGGAGACGTCTACGTACGGGGTCGCCGACACGAGCTGGGCCGTACCGAGAGCGTCTGCGGAGGTCTGGTAATGGAAGATCCGCGCGTTCCCGTCGGGGCTGTACCAGATCGTGTCGTCGGAGCGGTCGTACGCGACCTTCGTCTCGATCGGGAATGGGCCCGGCACGAATCCGGGGCGGTCGCTCTCGTCGATAGTGAAGACCAGCGTCGCGGCGCCGGATCGCGTCAGCAGATACATCGAGACACCGTCGCCGCCGATCGCCCAGAACGCATTGCGGCCGGCGTCGAACGCGAGCGTCATGATCCCCGACGGCGCCCCTTCGATCGGGACGCTGACCTGGCCGGTCGCGGGGCCCGATCCGCCTGCCGGCGGTACGTCGATGCGATACAGCACCGACCCCGCGTATTCGGCGTAGTAGAGATAGGTCCCGTCGAACGCGACGCTGGGTGCGACCTGCCGGGGATATGGCTCGGGCACCGTGACGGACGCGACGAGGTCGCCGGGAGCGGCCGACGCCGGCCGCGCGCCAGCGCTCATCACCACAAGTAGCGCGACGACCAGTACGCCGCCGGCGCGCAGTGGGGCGCGAAGGAATTCGTTCATTCGGTCACCTCGATTCATTCGGTCACGACCACGGGCCATCGGCTGTACAGCGCGAGGCGTGTACCGAGGATGTGGAAGATCGGGCTGTCGAGCCTGGGTGCGAGCTCGTTGAGGTACGCGTAGACCCCGGAGTAGTGCGTGTAGTCGTCCCACACGATGCTGCCGAGGTCGGAAAGCATGTCGAGCGCGGCCTCGGTGTCCGACCGCGCGTAGCTGTAGCTGTGGCTGGCGTCGATGTAGACGAGATCGATGTTGCTTCGATATGGAGAGAAGTCGAACGTGGCGGAGTCGCCGAAGAGCTGCGTGATGCTCCTGCCCTCGCGGGTGCCGCAGAACCGTGCACCCCGATCTCCCGCGGTGTAGAGCTCCGGGTCGGTGAGCTCGAGGCGCGCGTTCCGCGCGGCTTCCGGTCCCTCGAGATCCAGGGTGTAGATCCGTGCGCCCGGCACGTTGTGCGCCAGCAGCCAGGACGTTTCTCCGCGGTACGTTCCGAACTCGAAGATCCGCTCGCACTCGAGCAGCTTCGCGATCGCCGTGAGGACCAGCGAACCGTGTTGGGCGACAGGGCCATCGACGGCGATCGTGTCGATGCCTCGCAGTCGCGAGAGCTCGACGTTGCGCACGCTCGGCGCACCGAAGCGCTTGAGGTCGATCCAGATGTTCTTGAGAAGTCCACGTCGTACCCGCGCTGGCTCTGCCAACGCGTTGCGGACGACGCCAGTCACGACCCCCGCGAGGATCTCGCGGTTGCCCACATGCTTGAGGCGCGGCGGGCCGGTCGTCGAGATGCCCAGCGCGATCACGCTGCGCCGTCAGCGCGTAGCACCGCTGGCACGGTCCGAACGAGGATCCGCAGATCCAGCAGCAGCGACGCGTCGTCGGCGTAGGCGAGATCGAGGCGATACATGTCAAGCAGGCTCAGCCGGCTGCGGCCGCTGACCTGCCACAGCCCGGTGATACCCGGTTTGACCTCCAGGCGTCGACGCATCCACGGTGCGTACTCGGCGGCGGCGTAAGGCACATCGGGACGTGGACCGACGAGGCTCATCTGGCCACAGAGCACGTTCCAGAGCTGAGGTAGCTCGTCGAGGCTGGTCCGTCGGAGCACCGCGCCGACGCGGGTGATGCGACGATCGTTCGGAACCTTGTAGACGGTGCACGTGCTCCCCTCGTTCATGAGGCTGCGCACGAAAGCGGCGTGTGCGCCGGCGTCCGCGCCCGCGCACATGGATCGGAACTTCACGACGCTGAACTGCTCGCCGTGCCTGCCCACGCGAGCTGCCCGGTACAGGACGGGCCCACGGGTATCCAGCACGATGGCGAGGCCGATCAGAGCGAACGCGGGCAGCAGGAGAACGAGGAGCGTTACGGCGATCGTGAGGTCGAGAGCACGCTTCAGCGCCGCGTAAGCGAGCCGGCGATGGCGGGCGTCGTGTAAGCCATCCGCGAGCGAATCGACGCCCGCCGCAAGGACCGAGTGATCGACGACTGCCACGCGAACGATGAGACGGCGAGGGGATTGAGGCGCGCTGCGGCGTCCTCATGACGTTCGATGCGGCACCCGCAGCGCAGTCGTCCGTCGATGCTCGTGCTTCAACGGGGCTTCAATGCGCGTTCAATCCGGTCGCGGCAGCGTCGTGCCGTGCGAGTCCTCTTTCTCTGCACCGACTTCGTTTGGCCTGCGGACAGTGGTGGCCGCGTCCGCACCCTTTCGCAGCTGAAGAATCTTTCTTCGCTTCCTGAGGTGGAGCGCATCCGGCTCTTCTCGATGTGCGAGACCGCCATTGCTGACGAGCATCGCGCTGCGCTCGTGCGCGCTGTGCCGAAGCTCGATCTAGCGGAGCCCGTGTTCCATCCCATACACCTCTTCCGGCACCCGGGCTACGTTCCGCATGTCGCGTGGCTCCGCTTCATTCACGGCGTGCCGTACATCGCGGGCAAGTGGGACTCGCGAGCGGTGCGCAGCGCATTGGAACGCGAGCTCAGGGATGGCACGTACGACGTGGTGTGGCTCAACGGCCTCGGGATCGCTCACTACCTTGCGCTGGTGCGACGCCTGCAACCGGGCGCCCGCGTCGTTCTCGATCAGCACAACGTGGAGAACGAGCGTTTCCTCCAGTTCGCGCGACGCCAGCACGGGCCGAAACGGTTGGTCGCCAGGGCGGAGTGGCGGGCAGCGCGAGCGTACGAGCGTGGCGTGCTGCGCGCGGTCGACGCCGTCGGCGCGATCTCCGAGCACGACGCGCGCGCGTATCGCCGGCTCGCGGGCGTCGAGGCGCGCACCGTCCCCCAGGCCGTGTCGTTCGTTCGTCGCCAGGGTGAAGCGGCGAGCGGACGGCGGTTCTGCTGGATCGGAAATCTCAGCTGGGCCCCGAATGCACGAGGTCTCAGCTGGTTCTGCGTCGAGGTGTGGCCACGAATCCGAGCGGGACTGCCAGATGCCGAGCTCGCCATCGCCGGATCGGGGCTGCCGACCGACGCGACCGGCGTCCCGATCGCGCCGACCGCCTGGCGCGTGCCCGGCATCACGACGCTCGGCTTCGTCGAGGACCTCGCGCCTCTCTACGACGGCTCGATCGCGATGGTCGCGCCGATCCTCGGAGGCGCCGGCATCCGCATGAAGCTGATCGTGGCTACGAAGCGCTCGAAGAAAAGCTGGCTCAGATTGGGGCGCAGATCCGCCGAGTGCCCAACTAGTTGTATGGGGGCAGCCCCCATTTCCCAGCAAAAGGGGTCAGCCCTCGGTGTGCTGGAGGCGGAAAAAAAGCCTTCATTCGTAGGGCTGACCCCTTTTGCTGGGAAACGGGGGCTGCCCCCATTCTTCGGCCGGTGCACCATTTGTGATCCAGGTCGCGGTCCCGGCTTTCCCGCAGAAATCTGCTTGTCCGGATGTGACGCATAACCGTTCGCCGGCAAAGCCCTGACTTAATACTGTCCCCCACTGTCGTCCACCGGAGACGGGCCAAACAGCCCTGTCCCGAGAGGACCGTGTCGAGACAAAACCAGTTCGATTGAGAGGTCGAGGGCTCCATGCAAGCACG
>Ga0207662_10002059_pt1 | contig 9962 bp, 9 predicted proteins | sample KBSS33LmetaG_FD_184338 | JGI IMG/M metagenome (GOLD analysis project Ga0207662, IMG submission 184338) | Switchgrass rhizosphere microbial communities from Kellogg Biological Station, Michigan, USA - KBS S3-3L metaG (SPAdes) (version 2) | ecosystem: Host-associated > Plants > Roots > Rhizosphere ...
TTCGGCTTCCTGTTCGTGACCGTGTCCTCGCGCATCGCCGGCCTCATCGGCACTTCCTCGAACCCGATCTCCGGCATGGCCATCGCCACCCTCATGGCGACGTGCGCCCTCTTCCTGCTCGCGGGGTGGACGGTGGCCGCCTACGGCGCCCTCGCCCTCACCATCGGCGGCACCGTCTGCATCGCGGCCGCGAACGCCGGCAACACGTCACAAGACCTGAAGACCGGCTTTCTCGTGGGGGCCACGCCATCGGCCCAGCAGAAGGGCCTCTTCCTCGGCGTGCTCGCGTCCTGCTTCGCGATCGGCCTGACGCTCATCGCGATGAACAAGGCGCTCGAGAAGTTCGTGCCCGCGACCGTGGCCGTGGATGTGGCCCATCCTCCCGACGGTGTGAACGTGGAGGGCACGAAGGAGCACAACGGCCGCACCTACACCCTCCTGAACGTGATCGGGTCCACCACCATCGCCGAGGGCAAATACCTCGCGAACCCCGACACCGGCCAGGTCGAGCTGCAGTGGATCCAGGGCATCGGCAGCCAGGACGCGCCCGCGCCGCAGGCCCGCCTCATGTCGGTGGTCATCAACGGGATCCTCAACCGCAAGCTGCCCTGGGGACTCGTCCTGCTCGGGGTGTTCCTGGTGATCGCGGTCGAGCTGCTCGGGATCCGCTCGCTGAGCTTCGCGGTGGGCTCGTACCTTTCGATCGGCACGACGGCCGCGATCTTCTGCGGGGGCATCGTGCGCTGGCTGGTCGAGCGCAACGCCAAGACGAAGACGGACGACGAGGCGAGCCCGGGCGCGCTCTACGCCAGCGGGCTCATAGCCGCCGGCGGGATCGTCGGGCTCCTCGCGATCTGCGTGAAGCTGCTGGCGGCGGCCCAGGAGAAGGTCACCTGGCTCGGATGGTTCCCGACGCAGTGGGGCAAGGTCGGCGAGGCGATCGGCCTCGCGGGCAACTCCGCGGTGGGCATGCTCGCGTTCGCGGCCCTCGCGTTCTCCCTCTTCTACTTCGCACGCAAGCCGCTGGAGAGCGCGCCCCCTACCCAGAAATGAAAACCCCGGAGGGCTTTCAGGCCCTCCGGGGGCGGTCAGCTGTTGGGATTCGCCAGACTCTTGCGGCCTAGCGGGCCCCCAGCCGGTTGGGACCGATCCGTCCCGGGTGGAGGCTATCCAGATGAAAAGTCTGCTCTAGATGTTCACCACTGGCTCGAGAACCTAAGCGTCAGCCACCTCGCGTGATGTTTGCCGACTGTCCACTGGACCACCTCCTTTCTCGCGTGAAACGAGTGTAGGAAGCGGCCGTTCTATGTGTCAAGGGAAAAGTACTACCAGTCGGGTGAGGCACCGGGACTGCTACCAACGGTTGTGTCGTGGCGGGAATTCGTCGGTTTTTGGACTTGACACCTTCGAAGGTGGCATGATAGCTTCCCGCGACGTCGCGTGCCTTCCAAACAATTGGCATTGAGCGACTTGGCGCAAATGGCCAGTCGCGTTCGAGAGGAATGAAACTCAAGGTCCTGGGCTGCTACGGCGGGAACATCCCGGGGCATGGGATGACCTCTCTGTTGCTGAACGACACGGTGGCCCTGGATGCGGGATGGGTGTCGGGCGCCCTCTCGCTGAAGGACCAGGAGAAGGTGAAGGACATCTTCATCTCCCACTCCCACCTCGACCACACGTGCACGCTGCCGTTCCTCATCGACAACAACTTCAGCGCTCCCGGCTTCTCGCTGCGCATCTACGCGATCCCGGAAGTGGTGGCGTCGATGAAGAACCACCTCTTCAACAAGATCACCTGGCCGGACTTCACGAGCCTCCCCAACGACCTCACGCCCGTCCTCAAGCTCGTCGAGGTCGCGCCCGAAGAGTCCGTCGTGGTCAACGGCCTGACCATCCGTCCCGTCCTCGTCTCCCACCTGGTGCCCACGACGGGCTTCATCGTCGAAGACAAGAAGTGCGCGATCGCCTTCTCGAGCGACACCGGCCCGACGCACCGCTTCTGGGAGATCGTGAACGGCCTCAAGAACCTCCGCGGCGTGATCACGGAGACGTCGTTCCCGAACGAGTTCCAGGACCTCGCGGACGTCTCCGGACATCTCACGCCCGCCGCCCTCGACCAGGAGCTCGGCAAGCTCAAGAGGGACGTGCCCGTCTACCTCTACGGCGGGAAGCCCAAGCACCTCAAGGCGATCAAGAAGCAGGTCGCCGCGTTGAAGCGCAAGAAGCTGACCTTCCTCGAGCAGGGCAAGACCTACCGCTTCTAGAGCCGCAGCCTCCCGAGGCTGACGAGACTCCCGGCCAGTCCCACCAGCGTCCCGCCCACCACGATGAGCGCCGCCATGGCCGGCGGCAGCACGATCGCCGTGCGTCCGAGCAGGTCGGACGTCGCCAGCAGGTCGCGCGAGAGCGCGTGGAAGATCCCCCAGAGGAGGCCGAGGGCCAGGACTCCGCCCAACCCGCCCTGGATCATCCCCTCGAGAACGAACGGACCCTTCACGTAGGCGGGGGCCGCGCCCACGAGCCGCATGATGTCGAGCTCGTCCTGGCGCGCGTACATCGTCAGGCGCATGACGTTCGAGATCGTGAAGACGGCGGCCAGGACCAGGATCGCGCCCAGGAACGCGCCCGCCCCGCGCACGAGCCGCACCGCCGTGGTCAGGCGCTGGATCCAAAGCAGGTCGTATTCGACGTCTTCGACCCCGGGCGCCTTCTGGAACGCGTCCACGAGGCGCTGGGCGTCCACGGCGGCGTTGCGCGCGGGCTTGAGCGTGACCTCCAGCGCGGCCGGGAACGGATTCTCCCCGAGGTCCTCCGGCAGCGAGCGCATCTCGCGGAACAGGGCGCGGAAGCGCCGCAGGGCCTCCTCGCGCGAGATGTAGGCGACGGACTCCACGGCGGAATCCGCGCGCAGGGCGGCGGTGAGGCTCTCGCGCGGCGCCTCCGGGAGCTGGTCCTCGAGGTAGAACGTGACCTGGACCTTGTCGCTCCAGCGCGCGACGACGTCCGCGAGGTTGCTGGCCAGGGAGAGGAAAGCCCCCAGCACGAACAGGCTCACCGCGATCGTGATCACGGAAAGGCCGGTGATGAGCCGGCTGCGCCAGAGGCTGGTCAGGGCCTCCTCCACGAAATAGCGGAAGGCCCGGAGGACCATCATGAGTTTGGCGCTATCCCTCTTCCGAAGGGCGAAATTATAATCGGCGGAACGTGTCCGTCCTCATCGGGGTGGCCGGCGGCACCGGCTCCGGCAAGACGTCCTTCGCGAACCGGCTGCTCGAGCGGCTGCGCGAGGAGCGCTGCGTCACCGTGGCCCAGGACGCGTATTACAAGGACGGGAGCACGCTCGACCCCGCCGCCCGCGCCGCCATCAACTACGACCATCCCGACGCCTTCGACACGTCGCTGCTCATCCAGGACCTGCGCGACCTCAAGGCGGGCCGCCCGGTGCCGCACCTGACCTACGATCACGCCACGTACTCGCGCCGCGTGCTCCCGGACGCGCTGACGCCGCGCCCCGTGGTCATTCTCGAGGGCATCCTGATCCTGGCCGAGGAGCCCCTGCGGCGGCTCATGGACATCAAGCTCTTCATCGACACCGATTCCGACGTGCGGATCCTCCGCCGGCTGCGGCGAGACCTCAAGGAGCGGGGCCGCTCGTTCGAGTCCGTCGAGCGCCAGTACCTCTCGTCGGTGCGGCCGATGCATCTCGAGTTCGTGGAGCCGTCCAAGCGTTACGCCGACCTCATCGTGCCCGAGGGTGCGGAGAACGCGGTCGCCCTGGAAGCCGTGGTGGCGCGCGTGGACGCCATGTTGCGCTAGTCGCCGACGACGCGACCCCTCTCCAGCGTGATCACGCGCTTGCCCATGCGCTGGATCATCTCGCGGTCGTGGGTCGCGACGAGGACGGTGGTCCCGCGCGCGTTGACGTCCTTGAAGAGATCCATGATCTCGGTCGCCATGTCCGGATCGAGGTTGCCCGTCGGCTCGTCGGCGAGCAGGAGCATGGGCTCGTTGATGAGGGCGCGCGCGATGGCCACGCGCTGCTGCTCGCCACCGGAGAGCTGCAGCGGGTAGGCGTGCATCTTGTGATGCAGCCCCACCGACTTCAGGGCCGCGAACGCCCGCCGCTTCTGCTCCTTGACGGGCACGGCCAGGATGCGCAGCACGAAGGCGACGTTCTCCAGGATGGTCTTGCGCTTCAGGAGCTTGAAATCCTGGAAGACGACGCCGATGGAGCGGCGCAGCTCCGGGATCTGGCTGTCCGGGATCGCGGTGACGTTCCGCCCGCCGACCAGGATCTGCCCCTGCGAGGGGAGCTCCTCGCGGAAGATGAGCTTCAGGAAGGTCGTCTTGCCCGCCCCGGAGGATCCGGTCAGGAACGAGAACTCGCCCTTCTTGATGTGGAGGGTGATGTCGGAGAGCGCGGAGGACTCGCGGTCGTATTGCTTGTAGACGTGGAAGGCCTGGATCACCGCGGCGGGATTATAGACGGCGGCCGGGTCCCGCCGCGGGTATGATCCGGCCTGGTGCCGTTCACCTCGATTCCGCAGACGGTCCACGTGTGAGAGCGCGTTGGCCGCTGGGCGCTTGCGTCATCGGCCTGGCCCTGCCGGCTCTCGCGCCTGCGGCCCGGCAAGGCCCGCCCGTCTTCGGCGTGGCCGCGAACGTCGTGCGCGTCGCCGTCGTCGTGACGGCGCCCGACGGGAGCCTGGCGCGGGATCTCCGGCCCGCCGACTTCGAGCTGTTCGAAGACGGGCGCCGGCGCGAGATCGAGATGCTTCGGCGCGCGGATGGCTGGCCGGGCGAGGCTGCGCTCGGCCTCGATCTGCTGCTGCTGCTCGACCGCAGCGCCAGCATGTTGAAGAACCTCGCGGGCGCACGCACCACGGCGGCCGCCATGCTCTCCGAGATCCCGAAAGGTGATGCCCGCGGCGTGGTGGGGCTGGAGGGGGAGCCCGTGTTCTGGCGCGAGCCGCCCGCCGACCCGCTGGCCGTTCTTGACGCGGAGTCCAAGCCGGTCCAGGCCATGGTCGCCACGGGAGTCGACGCGCTGCGACCTGCGGCCGGGCGCAAGGCCCTGGTGCTCTTGAGCGACGGCGACGGCCTGGCCGGCACCCGCGCCTGGGCTGAGACTTTCCGGAGCATCAGCGCCTCCGACGTCACGCTCTACGTGATCTCGTATGCAGCCCACCTGGGCCCGAAGCCGCGCGTCGCAAGCGCACAGTCGAGGCTCGAGAAGCTCGCGGCGGCGACCGGGGGCGTCGTGCTCGACGGATATTTCCCTGGAGGCCGCGAGGCCGTCAGGAGGATCACCGAGGACCTGAGCGCCCAGTACATCCTCGGGTTCCAGCCCGCCGAGCCGGCAAAGGGCGGCTACCGGTCGCTGGAGGTGAAGGTGACCCGGCCGGGTTTCAGGGTCCGCCACCGCGATCGCTACCTCGCTCGGGTTCGCGATGAGACCCGCTGAACGACGGTCCAGACCCGGCGCGCGCGCGTGTTAGCGTGCCGACTGCCTCGCCGCCCAAGGCCGCCCACATAAGGAGCACCGTATGAAGGCCGTCGTCATGCACGAGCACGGGGGACCCGAGGTCCTGCGCTACGAGGACGTCCCCGATCCCCTCGCCGCACCCGGCGAAGCCCTGGTCCGCGTCCGCGCCTGCGCCCTCAACCACCTCGACATCTGGACGCGCATCGGCCAGGCCGGCCGCATGGTCACGTTCCCCCACATCCTCGGCAACGACATCGCGGGCGAGGTCGTCTCCCTGCGCACGCCCGTGGAGGGGATCGCGCCCGGGGAGCGCGTGATGGTCTCGCCCGGCACGTCCTGCGGCCGATGCGCGCCGTGCCTCTCCGGCGACGACAGCTCCTGCCGCCACTACCGCATCCTCGGCTACCAGATTCCCGGCGGCTACGCCGAGCTCGTGCGCGTCCCCGTCCAGAACCTCATCTCCCTCCCCGGCCACCTGCCTTTCGAAGAGGCGGCCGCGTTCCCCCTCGTGTTCCTCACCGCCTGGCGCATGCTCGTCACCCGCGCGCACGTGCGCATCGGCGAGGACGTGCTCGTATGGGCGGCGGGGAGCGGCGTGGGCATGGCCGCCATCCAGGTGGCCAAGCTCCACGGCGCGCGCGTGATCGCGACCGCGGGCAGCGCGGCCAAGCTCGAGCAGGCGAAGAAGCTCGGCGCGGACGCGGTGATCGACCACCACACGCAGGACGTGGTGGCGGAAGTGAAGCGCCTGACCTCACGAAAGGGCGCGGACGTGGTCGTCGAGCACGTGGGCGCGGCGACCTGGGAGAGGTCGATCTCGTCCCTCGCCCACCGCGGGCGGCTCGTCACCTGCGGCGCCACCACGGGCGCCGCCGGCGCCACCGAGCTGCGCCACCTCTTCGCCAAGCAGCTCTCGCTGCTCGGGTCGTACATGGGGGGGAAGGCGGAGCTGCTCCAGGCCGCGTCCTTCTATTTCGCGCACAAGCTCAAGCCCGTCGTGCACACCGTGCTGCCCCTGGCGGAAGCGCGGCGCGCGCACGAGATGATGGAAGCGTCCCAGCACTTCGGAAAGATCGTGCTGCAGGTGGCGTGAGCCTCACTCCTTTTGCGCCCGCCCGCATCACCGCGGGCGGCCATCGCCAGACGCTGCTCGGCTATTGGGTCCGGCGCCACCTGCGCTGGGAGCCGCCCGCCGAAGACCTCGTCGTGGAGGTGGGCGAAGACGTGCGCCTGCTCGCGCGCGTGACCTGGCACGAAGGACGGCGTGAGACGCGGCCCGCGCTCGTGATCGTGCACGGCCTGGGCGGCTGCGACGCCGCCGGCTACGCCGTGGCCACCGGCCACCTCGCTTTCGCGCAGGGATGGCACGTGGCGCGGATGAACATGCGGGGCGCCGGCGACGCGGAGGCCCTGTGCCCGCGCCTCTACAACGCGGGGCTCGACGGCGATCTCCTCGCCATCCTGGGCGCCTTGGCCCAGCACACGAGCACGCTCGCCGTCGCCGGCTTCTCGCTGGGCGCGAACCTCGCCCTGCTCGCCCTCGCGCGCGGCGGTGACCGCGTCCCCGCCGGACTCCTCGCCGTGGCCGCGGTCTCGCCGCCGCTCGACCTCGCCGCCTGCGCGGACGCCATCGCCCGCCGGTCGAACCGCCTCTACCAGTCGTATTTCGTCCGCAACCTCCAGGCCGCCTACCGGCGCCGCCAGCAGCGGCGGCCGGACCTCTACGAAGCGGGCCGCGAGCTCGGGATCCAGACCATCCGCGAATACGACGAGGTGATCACCGCGCCCTACGGCGGGTACGCGGACGCCGCGGAGTACTACCGCCTGTCCAGCGCGGGCCCGCGGCTCGAGGCCCTCACCCGCCCTGCCCTCATCCTGGCCGCGCTCGACGATCCCATGGTCCCCGGCGATTCGGTCACGCGCTGGCCCTTGCCCGCCTCCGGCCTCGTGCGGCGCGAGATGACCGCGAGCGGCGGGCACGTCGGCTTCGTGGCGCCGACGATCGCGCCCGTCCGCTTCTGGGCGGCCGAACGGGTGATGGCTTTCGCCAACGGCGCACTCGGCCGGAAAGCGGAGGAGGACCGAACGATTCAACGCGCGACCGGTTAGCATGCTCCCGTGCTGATCCCCCTCCTGGTGATCCTGGCCCAGACGCCCGCGGCTCCCGAGAGCGTGCCGTCGCCTTCACCCGCCAGCGCCCGCATCTACGACCGCGTGAAGGCGAGCGTCGTGACCGTCGAGGTGCACTCGGGGAATCGCGAGGCGAAGAGCGCGCTCGGGAGTGGGTACGTCGTCTCCGCGCCGGGCGTCGTGGTCACCAACTACCACGTCGTCGAGTCGTTCCTGGCCGAGCCGGAACGGTTCGAGGTCCGCGTGCGCGCGGGGGCGGACAGCTTCCCCGCCACCGTGCGGGCCTTCGACGTCGAGAACGACCTCGCCGCCTTGTCCGTGCCGGGCCTGCGTGCGGCGCCGCTCTCCGTGGCGCCGGAGCTCCCCCCGCCCGGCTCTCCCATCGTGGCCCTGGGCAACCCGCACGGCCTCGGGCTCAGCCTGATCGAAGGCATCTTCAACGGGTTCGCGGCCAAGGGCGCGGTCGACCGCATGCTCCTGTCCATGCCCCTCAACTCGGGGATGAGCGGCGGCCCGATCCTCGACACGCAGGGACGCATCATCGGCACGAACGTCTCGGTGATGTACCTCTCCAACTCGCTCTCCTTCGGCGTGCCCGCCGCGAAGATCCCGTCCCTCCTGGCCGCGCCTCCCGTCGTCCTCGAGCGCGCGGCGTTGCGCAAGGACGTCACGCGCCAGCTCGCGGCCTTGGAGGCGAGCATGGTGCAGCGGGCGGTCGCGCCCTACGCCGCGCCGGGGGACGACATGGCCAGGGTCGGAGGGGCGGAGACCCGGCGGCCTCCCGAAGTGTTCGAGTGCTGGGACGACGTCGAAGTGCACGAGAAGCAGGGGTTGACCAAAGCGCGCTTCGGCTGCGACCTCCAGTTCACGCCTTCCATCGAAGACGTGGGACCGGTGGGCGCGATCAGCCTCCTCGTGGAGCACTTCCGCTCCACCGGCGGCCGCTACGGCTTCTACTCCCACCTCGAGGGCCACGGGCCGGCGCACCTGGAGGTCGAGGCGCAGGACCCCGAGGGAGGCACGCTCTCCGCCCCCGAGTGCGTTTCCGACCGCGTTTCCGCCGGTACGCAGGTGTGGAAGACGACCGCGTGCGTCTCCGCCCTCGTCGAACACGTCGGGTTCTTCAACTACGACCTCGTGGCCACGACGGTGACCCACCCCAGCGTGGCCGCGTTCGTCGCCGTGCACATGACGGGCGTGCGCCCGGCGTCCTTCCGCACCTTCACCGAACGCGCGCTCAGCTCGACGCGCCTCGTGGACGCGCCGTGATCGCCGTCCGCGTCCTGAATCACGGCGTGGTGGTGCGGGAGCAGCTCCTGCCCGGGCTTCCCGTCCGCGTGGGCCGGGCGCCGGACAACGACTTCGTCCTCTTCGACCCCAGCGTGTCCCGGGCCCATGCCGTGATCGAGGCCGACGCGTCGGGAGAGCTGGTCGTGCGCGATCTCGGAAGCCGCAACGCCGTCCGCCTCGGTCCGCGTCCGGTGGCGGAGGCGCATGGGCGGCGCGGCGTGCACTGCCTGCTCGGCCGAGTGGAGATCGAGGTCGAGCTCCTCGGACTGGAAGACACGCTGGAGCTGCGGCCGAGCGACGTCGCCGGCCTCGAGCAGCGCCGCTCGATGGCGGACTACGCGCGGTACGTGGCCCTCGGCACCGCGGCCTGGCTGGCCATCGTGCTGACGGGCGCGGACCTCTGGTCGCCCTGGCAGCAGAACCGGACGGGCGTCGTCCTCGGCCACTTGTTGTCCGCGCTGATCACGCTGCCCGTGGCCGGCCTCGTGCTCCTCGGCTTCCTGCGGCTCGCCCGGCGGCGCGTGCGCATCGCCGATACGCTGCGAGCGTTCGCCGTGGCCGCCCTCGTGGTGGCGGGGTCGAAAGCGGTGCTCATCGGCGCGTATTACGCCTTTCCCACCGGCGCCTTCGCGACGGTCAAGCAGGTCGTGGAGGTCGGCGTGACGGTCTGGGCCGTCGTATACCTGGCGTCCTTGCGCCGCCCCGGCCGCAGCCTCTGGTTCCGAACGGCCTGGGCGGGCACGACGCTCCTCCTGATTGCCGGGTTCTCCGGGCTCGGGGCGCTGACCCAGCGGCGGATGGGCATGCCGCAGGTCGATCATCACATGCAACCGCCGCTCGCATCCGTGACCGGTCCGCACCGCTCCCTCAGCGACTACTTCGACCGGCTGGACGAGGCATCGGATACGGCTGCCGCGAATGCGGCGGAGGTCAACGCGAAGCACGCGGCGGCGCGGGCGGCCCGCGCGCAGACCTCGGCCAGCGCGGCCCCGCCGGCGTCACCCGCGAATTGAGCGGCTGGGGCCCCACCTTGTTGAGCACTACACTCCAACGCAAG
>Ga0207662_10002061_pt1 | contig 9960 bp, 7 predicted proteins | sample KBSS33LmetaG_FD_184338 | JGI IMG/M metagenome (GOLD analysis project Ga0207662, IMG submission 184338) | Switchgrass rhizosphere microbial communities from Kellogg Biological Station, Michigan, USA - KBS S3-3L metaG (SPAdes) (version 2) | ecosystem: Host-associated > Plants > Roots > Rhizosphere ...
CCTTCGATTTCGAAGAGATGAACAAGCAGATCTTCTTCGGCCAGTACACGCGGATCAACAGCTATTTCGACGGCACCGAACTGGCGTCGTCCGGTCTGCCGCAAGGACAGGAACTTGAGATCCTGGAAACGGTGCGCGACAAGGTGCCACCGGAAGTGTTCACTACGCCGTACAGCAATCCGGTCGGCGGCAACCCGGAAAACGTGCGCGCCAATCTGCGGGAGGGAATGCGCCTCCTGAAGGAGGCCGGCTACGAGGTGCGCAATCAGAAGCAGGTCAACACCAAAACCGGGGAGCCGCTCACCGCCGAGATTCTCGCACAGACGGCGGATCCGGGCGCGGAGCGCATCATCCTGTTCTACAAGCCGTCCCTCGATCGTCTCGGCATCAACGTCAATGTGCGAAGCGTTGACGACATCCAGTACGAGAATCGGCTGCGCAATTGGGATTTCGACATCATCATTGCCTCATGGCCGGAATCGCTGTCGCCGGGCAATGAGCAGCGCGACTACTGGGGTTCGCCCGCCGCGGACACCGCCGGGTCGCGCAACTACGTTGGCATCAAGAACCCTGCAGTCGATGCGCTGATCGAACGGGTGATCTTCGCCAAGGACCGGGCCGAGCTGGTCGCCGTCACCAAGGCGCTTGACCGTGTCCTGCTCTGGAACAACTACGTCGTGCCGCAATTCACTTATGGCAAAAGCCGAACGGCGCGGTGGGATCGATTTGGCCGACCGGATCCGCTACCGAAATATGCCTCGGCAGCGTTCCCGACGATATGGTGGTGGGACGCGGAAAGAGCGGCTAAGGCCGGGACGCGGCAGTGACGGATTTCCGCGATGTGACACGCCGCGAGACGCTCGTCATCGCCGCTGGCGCGCTTGCATCGGCGATGGCGGGGCCCGCGCTGGCGTGGGAAGGCCCCGAGCGGCACGGCATGTCGGCGTTCGGTGACCTCAAATATCCGGCGGACTTCAAGCATTTCGAGTACGTGGACCCGAATGCGCCCAAGGGCGGCACGTTTTCGCATATCGGGCCGAGCCGCGCCTTCAATCAGAACTTTCTCACCTTCAATTCGCTCAACAGCTTCATCCTCAAGGGCGATGGCGCGCAGGGCATGGAGCTCACCTTCGCGGGCCTGATGGCGCGCGCCGCGGACGAGCCGGATGCCATGTACGGCCTCGCCGCCCGCGCGGTGCAGATATCGGATGATAGACTCACCTACCGCTTCCTCATGCGGCCCGGCATCACGTTCCACGACGGCAGCGCGCTCACCGCGCACGACGTCGCCTTCTCGTTGAAAATCCTCAAGGACAAGGGACACCCGATCGCTCAGCAGTTGCTGCGCGATTTCGCCGGCGCGGACGCGGTCGATGACGCCACCCTGGTGGTGAAATTTGCGCCGAACCGGGCCCGCGACGTGCCGCTGTTCGTCGCTTCGCTGCCGATCTTCTCCCGCACCTATTACTCCGGCCGTCCGTTCGACGAGACCACGCTCGAGCCGCCGCTCGGCTGCGGTCCTTACAAGGTCGGACGGTTCGATGCCGGGCGCTTTATCGAGTACGAGCGTGTCAAGGACTGGTGGGGCGCCGGCCTGCCGGTGTCGCGCGGAACTAACAATTTCGACGTCATCAGGTACGAATTCTACCGCGACCGCGATGTCGCCTTCGAAGGATTTACCAGCAAAAGCTATCTGTTCCGCGAAGAGTTCACCTCGCGCATATGGGCAACGCGCTACGACTTTCCGGCGATGCGAGACGGACGCGTCAAGCGCGATATCATTCGCGACGATACGCCCTCGGGCGCGCAAGGCTGGTTCTTCAACACGCGACGCGAGAAGCTCAAGGACAAGCGCCTGCGTGAAGCCTTCATCTACGCCTTTGACTTCGAATGGACGAACAAGACCATTATGTACGGGTCATATGATCGGACCCATTCGGTCTTCCAGAACTCGCCCATGATGGCCATGGGCAAGCCTGACGCGGACGAATTGGCGCTGCTGGAACCGTTCCGCGGCAAGGCTCCCGACGAGATGTTCGGGGAACCGTTCGTGCCGCCGGTCTCCGACGGATCGGGACAGGATCGCGCGCTCCTGCGCAAGGCGAGCGCGCTATTGCAGGACGCCGGCTACGTGATCAAGGACGGCAAGCGGGTGACGCCGCAGGGCGAACGGATCAGCGTCGAATTTCTGCTCGATGAGCCTTCGTTCCAGCCGCATCACATGCCGTTCATCAAGAACCTGGGCACGCTGGGGATCGAGGCGACTTTGCGCATTGTCGATCCCGTGCAATACCGCAAGCGGGTCGACGATTTCGATTTTGACCTGGCGATACAGCGCTTCAGTTTCTCGAGCACTCCCGGCGATTCGCTGAGAAGCTTCTTTTCTTCCCAAGCCGCGGCGCTGAAGGGCTCGCAGAATCTCGCCGGCATTTCGGATCCGGTCATCGATGTGCTGATCGAACGGGTCGTCGCCGCCAACGACCGGCCCAGTCTGGTGGTCGCCTGCAAGGCGCTCGACCGAGTGATCCGGACCGGCCGCTATTGGGTTCCCCACTGGTACAAGGCCTCCCATTGGCTCGCGTATTGGGACATATTCGGCCGGCCAGCGGCAAAACCGCGCTACGCGCGCGGTATCCCCGAGACTTGGTGGTATGATCGCGACAAGGCTGCCAAGCTCGAGCAGCGGGGATAGAGCGTGGACGACCGCACGATATGAGCGCTTATATCATCCGGCGCATTCTGTTCATGATCCCGACATTGCTCGGGATCATGCTGGTCTCGTTCGTGGTGGTGCAGTTCGCGCCGGGCGGACCGGTCGAGCGGGTGATCGCCCAGCTGTCGGGCTCCGACACCGGCGCCACCTCGCGCATCTCGGGCTCGCCGGGCGGTGACCTCGGCATGCGTGGGCAACCGGGGGGCGCCTCCAGCATCGATGCGGCGAACTCCAAATATCGCGGCGCCCAGGGGCTCGACCCGGAATTCATCAAGAGCCTGGAGAAACAGTTCGGCTTCGACAAGCCGGCTTATGAGCGCTTCTTCCTGATGCTGTGGAACTATGCGCGGTTCGATTTCGGCAAGAGCTATTTTCGCGACACCACTGTTCTGCAACTCATCAAGGAGAAACTGCCGGTCTCCATTTCGCTCGGTATCTGGCTGACGCTTCTGACCTACCTCATCTCGATCCCGCTCGGCATCCGCAAGGCGATCAAGGACGGCTCGCAATTCGACGTCTGGACATCGGGGGCCATCATCATCGGCTACGCGATCCCGGGATTTCTGTTTGCAATTCTGCTCATCATTCTGTTCGCCGGCGGCTCGTTCTTCAATCTTTTTCCGTTGCGCGGCCTGACGTCCGACAACTGGGAGCAACTGTCGCTCTCCGGAAAAGCACTCGATTATTTCTGGCATCTGGTGTTGCCGATCACATCCATGGGGCTTGCTGCATTCGCCACCATGACACTGCTTACCAAGAACTCGTTCCTCGACGAAATCCGCAAGCAGTACGTACTCACGGCTCGGGCGAAAGGTTGCACCGAGCGCCAAGTGCTCTACGGCCACGTCTTCCGCAACGCCATGCTGATCGTGATCGCCGGCTTTCCCGGCGCATTCGTGCACGCCTTTTTCTCCGGATCGCTGCTGATCGAGACGATTTTCTCGCTCGACGGCATCGGCCTGCTGGGGTTTGAGAGCGTGCTCAACCGCGACTATGCGGTGGTGTTTGCAACGCTTTACATCATGTCGCTGGTCGGGTTGCTGGTGAACCTGATCTCCGACCTCACCTACACCTGGGTTGATCCGCGCATCGACTTCGAAACGCGGGAGGTGTGAGCGTGGACGACCGAACGACCATCACGGTCCCGGAGACGACAGCGCAGACCCCGATGGGGCTCGCCGTCCTGCCGGAGCGGCATCACTTAGCGATTTCGCCGTTGAACCGCCGGCGCTGGCTGAACTTCAAGGCGAACCGGCGCGGCTACGTGGCGTTCTGGATCTTCATGGTGCTGTTCGTGATCTCGCTGTTCGCCGAATTCATCGCCAATGACAAGCCGTTCTATGTGAGCTTCGAAGGGAGGTCCTATTTTCCCGCCGTGATCACTTATCCGGAGACCGCGTTTGGCGGCGATTTCGAGACCGCCGCCGACTATCGCGATCCATACCTGCAGAAGCTTATTGCGGAAAAGGGCGGCTTCATGCTGTGGCCGCCGATCCGCTATTCGTACAACACGCACAATCTCGATTTGCCCACACCCGCGCCTTCGAAGCCGACCTGGCTGTTGACCGAGGAGCAATGCAAAGCGGTGGTCGAACGCAAGGGGCTCTCGGGCTGCAGCGACCTCGAATACAACTGGCTCGGGACCGACGATCAGGGGCGTGACGTGGTGGCGCGTCTCATCTACGGTTTTCGCCTGTCGGTGCTGTTCGGGTTGGCGCTCACCATCATTTCGTCGATTGTCGGCGTCGCCGCCGGCGCCGTTCAGGGCTATTTCGGCGGCTGGACCGATCTGCTGTTCCAGCGTTTCATCGAAATCTGGACATCGATTCCGTCGCTCTATCTTCTACTGATCATCTCATCGGTGCTGGTCCCTGGCTTCTTTGTGCTGCTCGGGATCCTTTTGCTGTTCTCGTGGGTGTCGCTGGTCGGGCTGGTGCGGGCCGAGTTCCTGCGCGGGCGCAATTTCGAATATATTCAGGCCGCGCGCGCGCTCGGCGTGTCGAACCGTACCATCATGTTCCGGCATCTCCTGCCCAACGCGATGGTTGCCACCATGACGTTCCTGCCCTTCATTCTGTCCTCGTCGGTGATGACCCTCACCGCGCTCGACTTCCTCGGCTTCGGGCTGCCGCCTGGATCGCCCTCGCTGGGAGAAATGCTGTCCCAGGCGAAAGCCAACATCCAGGCACCCTGGCTCGGCATCTCCGGCTTCCTGACGGTCGCGACCATGCTCTCGCTCCTGATCTTTATCGGCGAGGCGGTGCGCGACGCCTTCGACCCGCGCAAGACGTTCGGGTGAGCGCGATGGAAGCCAGCTATCAAAAGCTGCTCGAGGTCGCGGACCTCTCGGTCGGTTTCCGCCAGGGTTCGCGCGACACCCTTGCGGTGGATCGGGTCTCGTTCGAGATCAAGAAGGGTGAAACCGTCGCACTGGTCGGCGAGTCGGGCTCGGGCAAATCGGTCACCGCGCTGTCGGTGCTGAAGCTGCTGCCTTATCCCTCCGCGCACCATCCATCCGGATCGATCCGCTTCAAGGGTCAGGAGCTCCTGAACTTGCCGGAAGACAAGATCCGGCACGTGCGCGGCAATGACATCACCATCATTTTCCAGGAGCCGATGACCTCGCTCAATCCGCTCCACACGATCGAGAAGCAGATCGGCGAGATTCTGTTGTTGCATCAGGGCCTGACCGGCGAGACCGCGCGCGCCCGCACGCTCGAGCTCCTGACCCAGGTCGGCATCCCCGAAGCCGAGACGCGGCTCGGGAGCTATCCGCACCAGCTGTCAGGCGGCCAACGCCAGCGCGTGATGATCGCCATGGCGCTGGCCAACGAGCCCGACCTCCTTATCGCCGACGAGCCAACGACGGCGCTGGACGTGACCGTACAGGCGCAGATTCTCAGCCTCCTGAAGGAGCTCCAGAAGCGTCTCGGCATGGCGATGCTCTTCATCACCCATGATCTCGGCATCGTTCGCAGGCTCGCCGACACGGTCTGCGTGATGAAGGAGGGCAAGATCGTTGAGAGGGGACCTGTCGAGCAGGTCTTCAGCGCGCCGGAGCACCCTTACACCCGCGCGCTCCTCGCCGCCGAGCCGAAGCCAGATCCCGCTCCGATCAATTCTGACGCTCCGGTCGTGGTCGAGACCAGGGACCTCAAGGTCTGGTTCCCGATCAAGCGCGGCGTCATGCGCCGGGTGGTCGGCCACATCAAGGCGGTGGACGGGGTGAGCATCGGGGTCCGCCAAGGTGAGACGCTGGGTATCGTGGGTGAATCGGGCTCCGGCAAGACGACGCTGGGGCTGGCGATTCTTCGGCTGGTCTCGTCGGAGGGGCCAATCGTTTTCCTCGGCAGCACGATCACCGGGCTGACGTTCCGGCAGATGCGGCCGTTTCGCCTCCACATGCAGATCGTGTTCCAGGATCCCTACGGCTCGCTCTCGCCCCGCATGTCGGTATCCGACATCATCGAGGAAGGCCTGTGGGTGCATCATCCGAAGTTGACGCGAGCGCAGCGCGAGGAGCGCGTGGTGCAGGCATTGCGCGATGTCGGGCTCGATCCCGAGACCCGCTTTCGCTATCCGCATGAATTCTCCGGCGGCCAGCGGCAGCGCATCGCGGTTGCCCGCGCCATCGTGCTGGAGCCCACTTTCGTCGTACTCGACGAGCCCACGAGCGCGCTGGACATGCTGATCCAGGCTCAGATCGTCGAGCTTTTGCGCGCGCTGCAGAAGCGCCGCAATCTCACCTACATTTTCATCTCGCACGACTTGCGCGTGGTCGCGGCGCTCGCCAGCCGGCTCGTCGTCATGCGTCATGGCAAGGTGGTGGAGGAGGGGCCCGCCGCCGAACTTTTCGCCCGTCCCACGAGCGACTACACTCGCGCGCTGCTGGCCGCCGCTTTCAATCTGGAGACGGCGCCCGTGGGCGTGGTGGCGCAGTAAGGACGCCGCATGACGCGGCTGGTGCTACCTGCCAATCCGATCGCCGATGATGGTGCGGACGTCGTGATCGCCGGCCGCGAGCTGCTGGCGGAGGGTTTCCGTCGCTATGAGCGTCTGCGCGTTCGCCGGAGCGGCGAGAATGTTCCGCGGCCGCTCGATGTCCTGCGCTCCGGCCCCGCGGCGGCGGTCCTGCCGATCGATCCCGACCGAGATGAGGTCGTGCTGTTGCGACAGTTTCGCCTTGCGGCCCACCTCGCCAATGGGCGGGGAAATCTGGTCGAGATTGTTGCCGGTCACGTCGAGGCGGACGAACAGCCGGCCGAGGCTGCCCGCCGCGAATGCGTCGAGGAAATCGGCGTGGCTCCGGGCCTGTTGGTCGAATTGTTCACCTATCTGACCTCGCCCGGCATGTCGGATGAGGAGATCACCTTGTTCCTCGGGATCGTGGACGCATCAGGCGTGCCGGAGCGTGCAGGTGCCGCTGCCGAGCACGAAGAGACCGTGCCGATGCGCGTCCCGATCGATGCGGCGCTCGCCGCGCTTGCCGCCGGCACCGTGCGCAACGGCCCGCTGATCATCGCGCTGCAATGGCTCGCGCTCAACCGCGGGCGACTGAGCGAGATCGTGCGCATGGGCTCCATCACACGCTGATGGGCGCGATCCTTCTCGCCGTCACCGGGCTTGATCCGAAACCCTGGGAGGAGCGTTTTCGAACGCTTGGCCCTCAGCGCGACATCAGGATTTGGCCGGACCGCGTTGGCGAGCCTGCCGAGGTCGCCTATGCGTGCGCTTGGCATGCGCCTAACGGGTTGTTCGCGCGCTTTGCGCATCTCAAGGTGATCTTTTCGCTCGGCGCGGGTGTCGACCATGTCGTCGCGGATCCGCACCTGCCGGATGTGCCGGTGGTGCGGATCGTCGACGCTGACCTCACCATGCGGATGACGGAGTATGTCGTGCTGCATGTGCTGATGCATCACCGCCGCCAGCGACTCTACGATGCCCAGCAACGCGCCCGCGTTTGGCGCGAGCTTGAACAATCGGCGGCGAACAAGGTTGCGGTCGGCGTCATGGGCCTCGGGGTGCTCGGCCGCGACGCGGCATCGGCGTTGCGACGGCTCGGCTTCCGTGTTGCCGGCTGGAGCCGGACGCCGAAGACGCTGACCGACGTGGAGACATTTGACGGGCAGGATGGGCTTGATGCCTTCCTTCGGCGCACCGAAATTCTGGTGTGCCTGTTGCCGGCGACGGCCGCAACGCGTGGCGTGCTGAACCTATCGCTCCTGCGCAGGCTTAAGCGCGATGGTGCGGCGGGCGGCGCGTACATGATCAATGCCGGGCGCGGCGCCCTGCAAGTCGATGCGGATATCCTGGCCGCGCTGGAGGAAGGATCGCTCGCGGGCGCCACGCTCGACGTTTTTCCGACCGAGCCGCTGCCAGCGACGAGCCCGCTTTGGACGCACCCGAAGGTGACAATTACCCCGCACAATGCTGCGGCTTCTGACCCACACGCATTGGTCGCAAACATTTTGCGTCAGATCGAACGCTTCGAGGCCGGCTTGCCGTTGGAGCAGGTACTGGACCGGTTGGCGGGCTATTGACGACGGAGCGGCGGCGGATCTGTCGCGCGGATCTTCGATAAGTCTTGATCCGACCGCGCGTCGCGCCGCCGTCGGCGCTATTCCACCACGTCCAGCTTGACCTTCGCGACACCTCGTCCAGAAATTCCAAGCGTCTCGGCAGCGGACGACGAGATGTCGACGACGCGTCCCGGGATGAACGGACCGCGGTCATTGACCCGAACGGTCACCGACCGGCCGGTGGCGACGTCGGTGACGCGCACCTTGGTACCGAACGGCAATGTGCGGTGAGCAGCTGTCAACTCCTGCGGATTGAATTTTTCGCCGCTCGCGGTCCGCGATTGATGCCCGTAAAAACTGGCAAGACCATACGAGCCGCCGGACGTCTCGGCTGCCTGTTTATCGGTCGTTTCGCCCGCCGCTGGAGCGCGTTTCTTCGTGGCGACGGTCATTCGTCTGTTGTTTTCGAATGATGAAGGTTTGTCGGCGACCACAGGCGCCTGGGCACAGGCCGCCACCATTGCCGTGGTCAGCGCAACAGCCAACAAGCGCAGAACGCCACCGATGCCAGGGCGGGACACCGTCGACCGACCAGGACGGGCTCGATTGGCGCCGATGCCGACGCGCGAAGCTGCAGCGCAAATAATGGAAGACAAGGTCGCACTCCCCACCGTGTTCGTCCCGGTTTGAGAGTGGAACCATGGCCCGAAGACGGCGAAACCCGCCGCGGCGGGGCGTGAATTGTGTCACTCGGACCGGCGGATTGGCCTAAAGGCCGATCCCACAAAAAGCCCTTTTTGTGCGGTTGTGCTATAGACAAGGGCGGCGGCGGTGGCGGTTACGAGAACAGCTGAAAAAGTCGGTCGACGGCGTCGATGAATCCCATTCTCGTCAAGATGTTCGCCACCGCGCTGGCGTTGAGCCAGGTCACGGTCAACCCCGGACAGATCAAAACCCAATTCGATCCCGAGCTCGACCGCGCCGCGGTCGCGCAGTCGTTGCGCGACGGTTGCGCGCAGATGCGCAAGGCCTTCGACATCGAGGACATCAAGCTCGACGATCTGATCGCCACCGCCATGGACGATCCCAAGGCGATGGCCAGCGGCGTGAAGGCCTTCAAGGGCCTCGACTTCAACGATCTCTTCGTCGCCTACCGCGAGTTCTGCAAGAACGAGACGGTCGACAAGTCGCCGGTCGACCTGCGTGAGGTCATCGGCTTCTACAACAAGGCGCTTTTCGCGAAGGCCGGGATCTCGGGTCCGCCGACGACGTGGAACGAGCTCTACTCCGCCTGCGCGAAGCTGAAGGCCAAGGGCATCACCCCGATGATCTACGGCGTCGACACACAGGGCCTCGGTCAGACGTTCTATCCGTTCTACGACTTCAGCTACGCCATGACCGGAATCCTGTCGCCGGCTCAGTGGCGCGGGCTGTACACGGGCAAGACGGCGTGGACGTCGCCAAAGGTCGTGTCGCAGCTGACCAAGTGGGCAGCCCTCCGCACCAAGGGGTGCACGAACAAGGACGTGCTGACGAAGTCGGGCATCCTGAGCGCGTTCTCGTCCGGCAAGGCCGCCATGCTCGTCGATGGCAGCTGGGACACTGCCACGCTGCAGAAGGGACTCGGCAAGAACCTCGCGCCCTTCGCGCCACCCTATAGCGACGCCAAGCAGGGCGGCGTGATCCAGTACCCGGGCGACGGGTTCTCGGTGATGAAGGCCTCGAAGC
>Ga0207662_10002062_pt1 | contig 9958 bp, 10 predicted proteins | sample KBSS33LmetaG_FD_184338 | JGI IMG/M metagenome (GOLD analysis project Ga0207662, IMG submission 184338) | Switchgrass rhizosphere microbial communities from Kellogg Biological Station, Michigan, USA - KBS S3-3L metaG (SPAdes) (version 2) | ecosystem: Host-associated > Plants > Roots > Rhizosphere...
GACGTGCTGAAGGCCCGCCTCGCCTCGTACCGCTGGATCGGGCTCGACGAGGGGTTCCTCACCGTGCGCGCGATCAAGAAGCAGATCGACGGCGCGCTCGGATCGCACGGCGCGTGGCTCCTCGAGCCGTACGCCGACAAGCCGGGTGACACGGGGCTCAACACCGACCCGGTCGCGGACATCGAGGAGACCGCGGCGATCGCGCTCGACAACGGCTTCCAGCTCGCCGTGCACGCGATCGGCGACCGCGCGAACAGCCTCGTCCTGGACGCGTTCGAGAAGGCGGCCGCGGCCAACCCCGCGCGGGAGCGGCGCTTCCGCATCGAGCACGCGCAGGTCGTCCGCAAAGCCGACCTCGCCCGTTACCGCCGGCTCGGTGTGATCGCTTCCGTCCAGCCCTCGCACGGTATCGACGACATGCGCTGGGCGGAAAGGCGGATCGGCAAGGAGCGCGCCCGCGACGCCTACAACATCCGCTCGTTCACGGAAGCCGGTGTCGCCGTCGCCTTCGGGACGGACTGGTTCGTGGAGCCGCTCGATCCCCGGCTGGGCCTCTACGCCGCGGTGACGCGCGAGCGGCCCGAAGGCGGTCCCCCCGGCGGCTGGTTCCCCGGGGAGAAGATCGCGCTCGAAGACGCGCTGGACCTGTACACGCGAGGATCCGCCTACGCGGAGTTCGCCGAAAAGGAGAAGGGCACGCTCGACCCCGGCCTGCTCGCCGATCTCGTGGTCTTCGCGGCCGACCTGTTCCGCATCCCCCCGCGCGAGATCCTCACCACGCCCGTGGACTTCACGGTGGCCGGCGGCCGTGTCGTCTTCGATCGCGAGGCGGGCGAGCCCGGGCCGGCGCGGTAAGAGGGCACGTGAACGAGGAGCGCACTGCGGCCTTGCGCGCGCTGGCCGCGCGGCTCGGGCACACGTTCGCGGACCTCGCGCTCCTGGATCGGGCGCTGACCCATACCAGTCACGCCCACGAGGAATCGCGCGCTCCCGGCCGCCACAACGAGAGGCTCGAGTTCCTCGGGGACGCCGTCCTCGGACTGCTGGTCGCGGAGATGCTGCACCGCCGCGACCCTGAAGGCAGCGAGGGAGGCAAGACCAAGGCTCGCGCCCACCTCGTAGGGGATCGGAGCCTGGCCCGCCGCGCGGAAGCGCTCGGCCTTCCGGATCTCCTGCTGCTGAGCACGCGCGAGGAGAAGACCGGAGGCCGCCAGAAGTCGGCGCTGTGGGCCGACGCCTACGAAGCCGTCGTGGCCGCCCTGTACCTCGACGGCGGGCTGGAGGCGGCGTCGCGGTTCGTGTCCGCGCAGCTCGGCCCGGAGCTGGCCGCCCCTCAGTTGCCGGAGCCGAAGGACTACAAGAGCACCTTGCAGGAGTTCTTCCAGGCCCGCGGCGAGCCCGTCCCCCAATACGTGACCGTCGCGGAGGAGGGCCCCAAGCACCGTCGCTCGTGGCGGGTGCAATGTGTGGTGGGCGGTCAGCCCGTCTCCGAAGGCCAGGGCTTCTCGAAGAAGGTGGCCCAGCAGGAGGCGGCGCGCCGCGCGATGCCCCTGGTCGGCCTGCCGGAGCCATGAGACGAGAGGAGGGCGCGATGCCGAAGGTCACCGTGCGGTCCGGGCCGGGCCTCCGGCAGGAGATACGGGCGGGCGCCCACGGGCTGCTCGCGGACGAGCCCGTGGCCGCGGGCGGCACCGACGCCGGGCCGGACCCCTATGATCTCCTGCTCTCCGCGCTCGGCGCCTGCACCTCGATGACCTTGCGGCTCTACGCCGGCCGCAAGGGCTGGGGCCTGCGCGAGGTGGTCGTGGAGCTCGACATCGGCCACACCTACGCCGAGGACTGCGAGCACTGCGAGGACCCGCGCGCGATGGTCCAGCAGATCAGCCGGCGCATCACGCTCCACGGCGATCTGGACGACGAGCAAAGGACGCGCCTTCGCGAGATCGCGGCGAAGTGCCCCGTGCACAAGACGCTGGTGGCCGGCGTGCGCGTGAAGGACGAGGTGATCGCCGCGCCTTGAGAAAGGCGGCTCAGGCCCGCGCGGAATCGATCCAGCCGCCGCCGAGGCAGACGTCGCCCTGATAGAAGACGGCGGCCTGGCCGGGCGTGACCGCGCGCTGGGGCGCGTCGAACGCCACTTCCACCCGGCCGTCCGGCAACGGCCGGAGCGTGGCCGCGGCCTCCGCCGCGCGGTAGCGGATCTTCACGTCCGCGCGCAGCGCCCCGTCGGGGGGCGCGATGGACAGCCAGTTCACGTCGCGGGCGACGAGGCCGGGAGATTCGAGGCGCTCGGCCTCGCCGACGACCACGGTGCGCGAGGCGGGGAGGACGGCCAGCACGTAGAGCGGCCGCGCCGAGGTCACGCCCAGCCCGCGGCGCTGCCCGACCGTATAGCGGTGCACGCCGCCGTGGCGCCCCAGCTCGCGGCCGCCCGCGTCCACGATCGGGCCACCGCGATCCTCGGGCGCGGAGTGCCGCTCCACGAACCCGGCGTAGTCGTCGTCGGGCACGAAGCAGATCTCCTGGCTCTCCGGCTTGTCCGCGGTGGGCAGGCCGCGGTCCGCGGCCAGCCGGCGGACCTCGTCCTTGGTGAGCTCGCCGACGGGGAAGACGGCGCGCCCGAGCTGCTCCTGGGTCAGGCCGAAGAGGAAATACGACTGGTCCTTGCGCGCATCACGCCCGCGAAGGAGGCGATGGCGGCCCGTGGCGGAGTCGCGATCCACGCGCGCGTAGTGCCCGGTCGCGACGTGCTCGATGCCGAGCGCGCGCGTGCGGTCCACCAGGCTCTGGAACTTCACCTCCGTGTTGCAGCGCGAGCAGGGCACGGGCGTACGCCCTTCGAGGTAGTCCTTCACGAAGGGCGCGATGACGCCGTCGTGGAACGAGCGCTCGAGGTTGACGACGTAGTGGGGGATGCCCAGCCGGCCGGCGACGGCCTTGGCGTCGTGCAGGTCGTCGAGGGCGCAGCAGCGTCCGAAGGCCGGGCCCGCGCCCTCCGTCTGGTCGTGGAGCTGCATGGAGATTCCCACCACCTCGTGCCCCTGCTCCTGCAGGAGGGCCGCCGCCACCGAGGAGTCCACTCCGCCCGACATGGCGGCCACTACGCGCATGAAACGAGTATAAGGTTGGACCAGGCGATGACCGCTGGCGATCCCGAGGACCGCACGTTCCGCGCCCATCCCTGGCACGGCGTCTCCATGGGGAAGGACGCGCCGCGCGTGGTCACGACCTACATCGAGATCGTGCCCACCGACACCGTCAAATACGAGATGGACAAGCTCACCGGCATCCTGCGCATGGACCGGCCCCAGCAATATTCGAACGTGTGCCCCAGCCTCTACGGCTTCATTCCGCGCACCCTCTGCGCGGAGCGCGTGGGCGCGCTCTGCTCCGAGCGCACGGGCCGCCCCGGGATCCACGGCGATGGTGATCCCATGGACGTCTGCGTGCTCACGGAGAAGGAGATCTCACACGGGGACATCCTGGTGCAGGCGGTGCCCATCGGCGGGCTGCGCATGATCGACGGCAACGAGGCGGACGACAAGATCATCGCGGTGCTCAGCGGCGACGCGGTCTTCGGGTCGTTCGCGGATATCGCGCAGTGTCCGGCCCCCCTGGTGGACCGCTTGCGACACTACTTCCTGACCTACAAACAAGGTCCGGATAGAGCAGGACATGCCGTGGAAATCACGCACGTGTACGGAAGGGACGAGGCGCACGACGTCATCCGCACGAGCGCGCAGGATTACGAGGCGCATCTGGCGGCCGGCACGATAGGACAGGTCCGTTAGACGGCATTCGTAGTTGGCCTGCCGACCTGGCTCTCAACCTCTTATCTGTTAACCAGGCCGACCGCGTTCCGTATCTGATCCCAGGCCTTTTGCACGTGCCGCTCCTCCGTCCGCACGTTCCCGATGGCCAGGCGCAGCACCGTCCGCCCCCCCAGCTTCGTGTGCGAGAGGAAGGCCTCCCCGGAAAGGTTGACGGAGTCAAGGATCTTCTCGTTGGCCCGGTCCGCGTCTTCGGCGGCGAGCCCCGGGCCGCGCCACCGGAAGCACACGACGGAGAGCGGCGTCGGGGCCACCACCTCGAACGCGGTGTCCTGAGCGACCCAGCCCCGGAAGACCTGGGCCAGGCGCACGTGCTCGCGGATGCGCGCGGCCAGCCCCTCGTGGCCGAAAGCCCGGATCACCATCCACAGCTTCAGGGCGCGGAAGCGCCGGCCCAGGCTGACCCCGTAGTCCATCATGTTCGGCGCGACGGATTCTTCCGGGGTCCGGAGGTACTCGGGCACCAGGCTGAAGGCGGCCTTCACGACCTCCGGCCGCCGCGTGTAGAAGGCGGAGAGGTCCACGGGCACGAACAGCCACTTGTGCGGGTTCATGACCAGGGAGTCCGCCCGCTCGCAGCCGCGCAGCAGCCAGCGCAGTTCCGGCACCACCGCCGCGCTGCCCGCGTAGGCGGCGTCCACGTGCAGCCAGACGCGCTCGTTCGCGCACACGTCCGCGATCTCCGGGACGGGATCGATGCTGGTGGTGGACGTGCTGCCCACGGTCGCGGTCACCGCAAACGGCGTCCAGCCGGCGGCGCGGTCCTCGCGGATGGCGGCGGCCAGCGCACGCACGTCCATGCGGAAGTCGGCGTCCGTCCCGATCTTGCGCAGCCCGTCCTGGCCGATGCCGAGGACGATGCCCGCCTTCTCCACCGACGAATGCGCCTGATCGGACGCATACATGCGCAAGCGGGCCTGCCCGACGAGGCCGCGCCGGCGCGCCTCCAGCCCGGGCACGGCCTCGCGCGCGGCGGCCAGGCCGACGAGGGTGGAGGAGGAGGCGCTGTCCTGGATGACGCCGAACATGCCCTCGGGGAGCCCGGTCATCTGCCGCAGCCAGTCCAGGACCACCACCTCGAGCTCGGTGGCCGCGGGCGAGGTCTTCCACAACATGGCGTTGACGTTGAAGGTGGCGGAGAGCATCTCGGCCAGGATCGCGGGCGGGGCGGAGGAGTTCGAGAAGTAGGCGAAGAAGCCGGGATGGTTCCAGTGGGTGAGGCCAGGCACGATGATCCGCTCCACGTCGGCCAGGATCGCCTCCAGGGCCTCCGGCTTCTCGGGGGGCGAAGCAGGCAGGGACCCGCGGACCTCGCCCGGACGCACACGCGCCAGGACGGGCAGCTTCTCGCCCCCTTCCAGATAGCGCGCGATCCAGTCCACGAGACGGCGGCCTTCGGTACGGAAGGCCTCGAGGTCGTCCATGCCGGCGGGAAGGTTACTCGACGTCCGTGACGATGAACATCAGGACGTGGCTGCCGATCCGGAACTCCATGTGGTTGTTCAGGACCTGCTGCTCGATGCGCTCGAGATCGACGAAGGTCCCGTTGGTCGAGCCGAGGTCGCGGACGATCGCGTGGTCGCCGATCACCTCCAGCATCGCGTGCTGGCGCGAGGCCTCCGGATCGTCGAGGTTGATGTCGGCGCCGGACCGTCCCATCGTCGTGCGCGTCTTCGTGATCTGGAAGATCTGGCCGGTGGCCGCGCCCTGGATGACGGCGAGCGAGAACCGCTTGTCCTTGGGCAGCTCGATGAGCCCCGCCTTGTGCAGGTCGCGCCCGGTGATGGTCCCCGTGCCCGCTTCGCGTTTGACGTTCTCCGGAAGCGCCTCGGAGCGACCGGTGGACGGCGCGGGCGAAGGCGTGGCGGAAGGGGCGGTGTCGTGGGCGGGCGAGGGCGGCGCCGCCGGCGGCGGCGGCTCGGGCGGAGCCGGTGGAGGCGGGGCCATGGTCCCCGGGGGCAAGGTCATCGCAGCCAGCAGCGGGTTCTCGATGTCGATGGCGCCGCCGCACTTCGCGCACTTCGTGCGTGCGCGCGGCCTGTTGCCCAGCTTGCTTTCGTCGAACTTGTAGCGCGCCTGGCAACTGGGACAGACGATGATCATGCGGTGGGAAGCATAATACGAAATCCCGGGACGGCGGCACTGCTAGAATGCCGCGGAGGGGTAACGCTCACACCGCCGTCCCCGTGCGTGACGATGTCCGTCCCGACGCGTCGATGAGGTATGTTGGGAAGGAGGCACTCGGTGGCGCTCCGCCGGGGAAAAACGACTAACGACTTCGTCCGGCGCCCGCCCGCCGGACGGGAACCCGCCAACAGAGGAGGATCCGTGAGGCGAGACGACACCGCCTGGTTCGGCGACGACGAGGACTACGAGGACGAGGAAGAGGATGACGTGGAGGACGACGACGCGGAGGAGGACTCCGTCAAGGACGTAGCGGAGGAAGAAGAGGAAGAGGACGACGACGACGAAGACGACGACGAAGAAGAAGAAGACGACGATGACGACGACGAGGATGAGGACGAGGACGAGGACGAAGAAGACGAAGAAGAAGACGAGGAAGACGAGGACTGGGACGACGACGACGATGACGACGACGAAGAGGACGAGGAGGAGGAAGAGGAGTGACCTCGAGCTGAGGGTGGCATGAGCGCTCCCATCCTTCTCCTCCCGCGGCCTGAGTGGATCAAGGCGCGCGCCCCGATGGGCGAGCGCTACGAGCGGCTGCGGGATCTCATGCGGGGTCTGGACCTCCACACCGTCTGCGAGGAGGCCCACTGCCCGAACATCGGCGACTGCTGGAACCGCGGCACCGCCACCTTCATGATCCTGGGAGACGTGTGCACCCGGGCGTGCGGGTTCTGCGCGGTGAAGACCGGGCTCCCCGCGCGTCCTCCCGACCCGGAAGAGGCCGGCCGCGTCGCCGACGCGGTCGCCCGCATGGGGCTACGCCACGCCGTCATCACCTCCGTCAACCGGGATGATCGGCGTGACGGCGGTGCGGGGGTATTCGCGGCCTGCATCCGCGAGATCCGCGCGCGCGTGCCCGGCTGCGCGGTGGAGGTCTTGATCCCCGACTTCAAGGGGGACTGGTCCGCGCTGGACGTCGTGATCGCGGCCCGTCCCGACATCCTGAACCACAACACGGAGACGGTGCCGCGCCTCTATCGGGAGGTGCGGCCGGGGGCCCGCTTCAGCCGTTCCCTCGAGCTGCTGGGGCGGGCGAAGAGCGCGGGCCTGCTCACGAAGAGCGGGATCATGCTGGGCCTGGGCGAGGAATGGGCGGAGATCGAAGAGACGGTGCGGGCGATCCGTGCCGCGGGAACGGACATCCTCACCGTCGGCCAATACCTGCGCCCGAGCCCCGAGCACCTGCCGCTGCTCCGTTACTACACGCCGGAGGAGTTCGGGCGGCTCCGCGAGTTCGCGCTCGCGCTCGGGTACCGGCACGTGGAGTCGGGGCCGCTGGTGCGATCGTCGTACCACGCGGAGGAGCAGGTGCCAGCGACGTCAACGGCAACGAACAACGACAAACGGAAATCGGTCGACGCGGTTAGCAAATAGGGGTGCGGGTCAGGTCGGCGGTCATCAGCGGCTGGTAACGGCCAGAGCCCTTTGTTTCGCCACGGCGACTGACACTGTTTCCGCCGCGCGGTCTACGTCCGCCTCGCGAGTGCTGCGCCCCAACGAGAATCTCACGGACCCCTGAACGCGCTCCGTCGGGATACTCATCGCGCGCAACACGTGTGATGGCTCGACCGCCCCCGCCGCGCAGGCCGCCCCCGTAGACACCGCGACCCCGGCCAGGTCGAGGGCCATCAGCAGGCTCTCGGCCTCGATCCCGTCGAACGAAACGTTGGTGGTGTTGGCTACGCGGGGACCGGTGCCGTTGCGCCGCGTGCCCGGGATGGCGAGCAGGCGCTCCTCCAGCCGGTCGCGCAGCGCGGCCAGGCGCAGGGTCTCCGCTCCCAGCTCTTCGCGCGCGATGGCCGCGGCCCGGCCCATGCCCACGATGCCCGGAATGTTCTCGGTCCCGGCGCGGCGGTTGCGCTCCTGGGAGCCGCCCCGCACCCACGGGCGCAGGCGCGTCCCGCGTTTGACGTAGAGGACGCCCACCCCTTTGGGCGCGTAGATCTTGTGCCCGGAGAGCGCGAGCAGGTCCACGTCGAGGGCGCGCACGTCGATGGGGACCTTGCCCGCCGCTTGCACCGCGTCGCAGTGGACGAGCGCCCCCCGCGCGTGCGCGAGCGTGACCACGTCCTTCACCGGCTGGATCACGCCCGTCTCGTTGTTCGCGAACATGACCGCCACCAGCGCGGTCGTCTCGTCCACCTTGGCCGCGAGGTCGTCGAGATCGACCGTGCCGTCGGCGGTGGCGCGGACGGACGCGACCGGCCATCCCTCTTCCGCCAGCGATTTCGCGGTGTTCATCACCGCGTGGTGCTCGATCGCGGAATAGACGATCCCGCGCCGCGGCGGCCGGGCGATCCCGGCCGCGCCGCGCAAGGCGAGGTTGTCCGCTTCCGTGCCGCTGGAGGTGAACACGACCTCGGCGGGATTGGCTCCGATGAGCCGCGCGATCTCCGCGCGCGCGTCGTCCAGGGCCGCCCGCGCCTGCTGGCCGAACCAGTGCAGGCTGGAGGCGTTCCCGAAGCCTTCGCGCAGCGCGGGCAGCATGGCCTCGAGCACGCGGGGGTCGACGGGCGTGGTCGCGTTGTGATCCAGGTAGATGCGGTCCACGAGGCGATTCTACCGCCCGGGCCGTTTTTCTCTACAATCCGCGGCATGCGGACGATCGTCGCTCTCCTTTCCGACTTCGGGACCCAGGACCATTACGTCGGGGCGATGAAGGGCGCCATCCTGTCCGTGTGCCCGGACGCCCAGATCGTGGACGTCGTGCACGACCTCGCGCCGCACGACGTGGAGGCGGGCAGCTTCGTGCTCGCCGCCTCGGTCGAGGCCTTTCCGACAGGGACGGTCTTCCTGGCCGTCGTCGATCCCGGTGTCGGCACGTCGCGGCGGGGCCTCGCCGTCCAGACGGAAGCGCATCGATTCGTGGCCCCGGACAACGGGCTCCTCACCCACATCCTGGCCGACCACCACGCGGCGCGGGTGCACGCGATCACCAATGCGGGCCTCTTCCGCTTCCACGTCTCCTCGACCTTCCACGGCCGCGACGTGTTCGGACCCGTGGCCGGCCATCTCGCGCGCGGGATGGCGCTCGAGGAGGTGGGACCCGTGGCGGAGGATCCCTATCGCCTCCGCCTCCCGGAGGTGCGCGCCCGCGGACATCACGAATGGGAGGGCGAGGTCGTCCACGTGGACCGCTTCGGCAACCTCACGACCAACATCTCGGACCGCGTGCTGAGCGACATGCTCTCCAACTTCGGGGGTGATCCGACCGAGGTCGTGGTGGTCGTGGAGGGGGCCGTGCTGCCCCTCGTCCGGACCTACGGGGACGTCTCCGAGGGGGAGCCGTGTGCCCTCGTCGGCAGCAGCCGACGCCTCGAGATCGCGATCCACGGCGGCAACGCGGCGCGGATCCTCGGGGCGGCGCGCGGTGCTTCCGTGCGTCTCCGGGCCGCCCTTGGCGGCCGGTCGTAGTGCGAGGCGTGTGTTATGATCAACCCCGTTCTCGGCCCGGCTTTTGTTGGGTTTAGCGGCTGTCGGGGGTGGATCGACGGATGCGCGACGTCGTGCTGGCGGGTGCCGTGCGCACGCCGATCGGGAAGTTCGGCGGAGCGCTGGCCTCGCTGACCCCCGCCCAGCTCGGCGCGGCCGCGGCCAGCGAAGCCTTGCGGCGGAGCGGCATCGCTCCCGGCCAGGTGGGAGAGGCGATCATCGGCTGCGCGCGGCAGGCGGGTGGGGGGCCGAACGTGGCGCGCCAGGTCGCGTTTCGTGCCGGCGTCCCCCAGGAAGTGCCCGCCTTCACCGTGAACATGGCGTGCGGCAGCGGCCTCAAGTCCATCGACCTCGCCTACCGCGCCGTGCGCGACGGTGACACGGACGTGGTGCTGGCGGGCGGGACGGAGTCGATGAGCCGCGTGCCCTACCTCCTGACGGGCGCGCGCTGGGGCTACCGCATGGGCGACCAGGCCGCCGTGGACGGGATGTACCAGGACGGCTTC
>Ga0207662_10002064_pt1 | contig 9957 bp, 14 predicted proteins | sample KBSS33LmetaG_FD_184338 | JGI IMG/M metagenome (GOLD analysis project Ga0207662, IMG submission 184338) | Switchgrass rhizosphere microbial communities from Kellogg Biological Station, Michigan, USA - KBS S3-3L metaG (SPAdes) (version 2) | ecosystem: Host-associated > Plants > Roots > Rhizosphere...
GGGCAGTCGGGGGGCGCGCGGGCGGTACAGGCGACAAGACGGCCGACTGACTCATCCGATTCGCAGAAGTTTTTCCGGATAGAAATACTTCTCGTATCCGTCTCTGCCTTTTCTATAGTCGTTGTCAGTCCCGTACCTGAGGCGGTAATTGAATCGGCACTTGTGGTCTTTCTCGTACTCGTACACGTCTTGAATGAACGAGACGATTTGCTCGAGATCTGACGTGGTGTCCCCCTTCCCCAACGGGACCACCAGGTCAGAGGGAATCTCCCCGATGACGCTCACCGTTTCGGCGCCATTCTGAATCTTGGCTTCGATCAACGTATTGTCATCCTTCTGACACAGCGCATAGCCCCGCTTGAGGGTCTCGACGGCGTCTTGAAAGCCTTCTTTCGAAGGCGCCTTGGCGCCGACCATGACTTTTACATCGTCGACCAGCAGCGCGATTTCGCCAAGCTGTTTCTCAAGCGCGGTGTTTCTCGCCGTGGCCGCATCAAGGCTGGCCTGAAGGCTCTCTTGGAAGGTCTTTGTTTCCCCGGCGCCCTGCCGCGGCTCTTGTCCGCTGACCTCTCCCTGCTCCGTCACATAGATCAACAGGGCAGCGAAGCACAGGAGGAGCGTTATTTGAAGAAGCGACAAGCCGAAGACCCAATCGGAACGCGATTCAGTTTCTCCCACTGGAACGCTCCTCTGTGACCCTCTCCCGCATGAAGAACAGGACATCCCTCATCGTGGACTCGATCGCTTTGCTTGCATCGAGACTGGAGTGGATGGCCTTCTGCACATTCATGAGCCCGTCTTTGAGCTCAGTGGACATCGACGCGGACGAGACACCCTTCAGTTCGGTTTCGAACGCCGACAACTGCGTTGAGACCCTCGCCACCGCCGATCCGAGCGATTGCAAATTATTGAGTTGACCATTCAACTCCGCGCGGCTCTGTTCCAACGCCCTGGTCATCTCGGCAAATTGTTCAGTGCGTTCCTTGATTCTGACCGACAACTCATTGACCGCAGCTCCCACCTGCTGCGCGGCTTCCGACCCGCACAAGGACTCCCCGAACGCCGTGACGGTTTCGGCTGCGTGCTTCAGGCGTTGCTCCAGCCCCTGCGCCGCCTGTTCGAAGTGTTCCCCCCGCCGGCCTAGTGCCTCGGCGAGTTTACCCACCTCGGCGGTGAGCATTTCCTGGGGGATGTGAATGGCCGAGAACCGGCCAAGAATCTCACGCAGCGATGATTCAAAGCCCTCACTGGTCGCGTTGGCCATCCTCACCTGCTGGTCCGCAAGCTTTTCGCGCACAGCCCCCAATGACTGGACCAGGTCGTAGAGCGTGCCGCCCAGGTCATTGGCTGCACGCTCTCTGAAGGCCGTCATCTCCATCGTGGCTTCGTTGATCTGTTGGGTCAGCGAGGCCATCCGTCGGTCAAGCGTGTCTTGGGCATGCACGAGCCGGTCGGGCAGTGTGTCCTGAAATTGGAGAATCACCTGCCGCAGCAGCATCCCGCAAAACGTCACCACCAGCGCATAGCCGAAGGTCGTCAATACGGCGTCGGTCGTGAGCCTCGGGGCCGGCCAGATCAGAAGGGTTGCGATGAGGGCAAAGAGCGCCCAGAGAAACCCCATATAGTAGAGAGAGTCCGCAAATTGAACCGTGTTCTTCTTTGCGAGGAAGAAACCATACCCGGCATAGGCCGCGAGGAGCGCCACGAGACCCAGCATGGTCAGCGTTGGAGACAGTTGTGAGATCGTCGAATATCCGAGCGACACGATACCCGCCACGGTCACGCACGACCAGGCGGTTCCAAGTTTGATGCGACTCAGTCCTGCAGAATCGTCGCCTGACCACTCTCTGTCTTCAGGCTCCTGCGATTCTTCGATGTGCCTGTCGTAGAGAATAGGGGAAACCCGAGGCATAACTTCCTCCTCGATGTCATGGTGAAGACGCGAGCGTCAGCCCCTATCTTCTGATCTAGAAAGAGCGCCAATAACTGGGGATTCCCCTAGTTGAAGGGAACTCCCTACAGGCGGAAGGGTGCTATTTTGATCGGAGCAGCCACACATTTTCTTTCGCAGGGCATTTTCCCTTCAAGCCTCCGGATACGTCTGTACTGGAGAGACGCCTGACCTCGAAATTCCCCGCGTAGTGGCGGTGTACTTCCTCGTCATGAATTGAAAACGGCGGACCATCCATCGCGCGCTGATCGTAGTCATAACAAATGAGCAGCTGAGGGGCCTTGTGCGTCAGCTCGGCCAGGTGCGCGGCATAGCGATGGCGCATGGGTTCCGGAAGGGCCACCAAGGCTGCCCTGTCATAGACCGCGTCGACGGGACCAAGCATCGTCCGGGACAACGCAAAGATATCGCCGACGAAGATATCGAGATGTTTTCCGCTCCACAGATCCATTTCACCGACTCGGGCAATGTCCGGCTGCTCTCCCAGGTCCATGAATAATTGCTCAATGGCGAGCTGACTTAATTCAGCGCCCGCCACGCGATAGCCGTTGGACATAAGCCAGGAAATATCGAGCGTCTTTCCGCACAATGGCACGAAAATCCGCCGGCCCTTGGCCAGCGACAGCTCGTGGAAATATTTGATCAGGAGCGGGTTGGCCTTGCTTTCGTGGAACGCAATTTCATTTTTTTCCCATCGCTGGTGCCAAAAACTTGGCTCCATGAGTCACCCCCGTTAGACAGATCAATGCAACGATCAATGGAACGTCATTGGGACGGCCCGGCTCGACCGGCATCCGACCCAGAAACACCCCGATGAGACAAGCCCGGCGAGGGCAAAGAAGACCATCGGCTGCCATCGCCCGTGGAGGAGACTGAGCGAGGCACCGGCGACAATGAGGACCCACCCCTTGGCAAATTTCACCATGCGCGAGCGCATGGGGATCAGCGCCGGCGGTCCCGACGTCCGTCCGACTGCGACCGACGCGAGTACTCCGAGCACAGCTGCGACGTACAGCCACTCTTCCGTATCAGACATCATCGAGAAGATCAGCACGAGTGCAATCGCGAAGGGAGTCCATAAAATCAATCGCAAGGAGCCCGATCCCGTCTGTGCTGTCGTAGGCATCTCGATGGCCGAGGCGTTTGGGGTTACCGGCCGCCGGTCTGGGGGCGCGCCTGCTGTTCTGCCTCATTGCTCTTGGCCGGTTCGCCGACCGCCACGGCATCCTCCGTCGCAACCAATCGCGAACCGCAATCACTGGCATATACCGCGGTGAATTCGGCGCCAAATAACAGGATTTGCGAGGAATAGAAGGCCCAGAGCAGAATGATCACCAGCGGAGCGGCGCTTCCGTAGAGGGAGACGATGAGCGTCTTGCCGAGGTACAGAAGGATCACCCATTTGCCGATGGAAAAAAGGATCGCAGTGGCCGCGGCGCCGATCCAGACATCCGCCCAGGCGATCTTCGCTTTTGGCAACAGCTTGAAGATCATCGCGAACAGAAGCGTGACGGACACAAATGCTGTCACGCTCGCAATGCTTTGGTTCACGAAATCGGTGCCGGGGAGATGCGAGACGAAGGCTTGCCCTCCGGCCGTCATGACGAGCGACACCAACAGAAGAAACGCGGTCCCGAGGACCCCGAGAACCGACAGAAACCGATGACGCACTCGACTCAGGACGCTGCCTTGTGCTTTCGGTTCGACCCCCCAAATCCAATTCAAAGCGTCCTGAAGCTGGTCAAAGGCTCCGGCCAGGGCAAAGAATAGTGTGGTTACCTCCACCACCGCGGCCAGTTTCCCGACACCGTTTTTCTGCCAGCTGTCGAGCAGTTGCCCGACAGCCTGCGCGCCTTGCTCCCCGATGAGCCGTTGGATCTCCTCCAACAACAGTCCTTCTGCGACATCTCTCCCCAGGACGACTGTCGCCAGTTCCACGACAATGAATACCAAGGGCACCACGGCAAATGCCGTATAGAAGGCCAACCCTGCGCCGAATCGCAGGGTCGGATCATCGTTCCACTTGGACACGGTTTTGCGGAACAGTGCCCACAAAGTCCGCGGGTGGAACGGGCTCTCGCGTTGGCGTGAGGGCACGTACTGGCGGGGTGCCTCTGCGGGCCGGGGAGATCGCGCCATGGCGTCGGTCCTTCAGATCAGGTCGCCGTTCGGTCCGGGAACAGTCCTCTTCAGCATGCCTGAACTGACCAGGAAAGGTCTACGCTACCCTTCTTCGCCAAGCGCACGTTCGCGATGCATGCGGACACTGTCCTGGCTCCGCTGTGGGCTCAAATGTGCCGGGAGAAACGCCGTACCTGCAATGACCGTCGGGACCACGGCGCTGGCGATGACGGCTGCGACCAGGTAGGAGTATTGCTCCTGGGAGATCAAGCCATGGGCCAATCCGAATAACGCAGAAATCGTACCAAATGTAAGTCCGGTCGACATCAAGAGGGTGTAATACCATCGTTCCTTCGCGTCCTGGCGGAACACCCCGATCAACGGATACAAGCCGAAGATCTTGGAGGCGACTTTTCCTGCCAACAAGACAAGAAATACGATCGGTGCTCCCAACAAGGCTGGAAGGCTCACGAGCGTCCCGGCACGGAGGAAATAAAACGGCGTGAGAAAGCCGACGGTGAGCGTTCGCATTCGCCGCATCCAGTGGGCATCCTTTGTGGCCTGTCCCGCCAGGATCATCCCGGCGAGATAGGCCGGCAAGACTGCCTCGCTGCCAGCCCAGAGGGCGAGCGCGCCCAGCCCGAACAGGATCAACATAATCCATTTAGTCCGGATCGCTGCAGTGCGATGACCGTAGTGACGTGTCAGCCAGGCGGTGAGTCCCGGCAACACGGCCAGCGTGACACCCGTGATCACCACAAACAGAAGGGTTTTGTACGTGAACGGAGAAAATAACAGTCCCAGCACAATGACCGTTCCGAGATCGTTGACGAAGCACGCCCCGAGAATTCCCTTGCCGAACTCCGTCTGATTGAGTCCCGTATCCAGCATGACCGCATACACCACGGCCATCGAGGTCGTGGAGAGTGCGATGCCCGCGAGCCAACTGGCGTTTGAGTCCCAACCAAGACCGTAGTAGGCCAGCGCCGCGCAGCCGAGAAACGGAGCGACAAACCCGACGGCGCCCACCACGTTCACTTCCACCAGCTTCGTCCTCATGACGACGGGATCGAGCTCGGCTCCGGCCAGAAAGGTGAGCAGCACGGCGCCGGTGGCTGCGAGGAAACGCAGCCAGTCCGAGTTCGCGGCAAGCAGATCTCCGGCATTCAATGCCATCAGCGCGGCGCTGGCAGCCACACCGACGCAAATCTCAACGAGCGCGATCGAAAGTCCGATGGCGGAGGCGAGCAGTGCGGAACCGACGGCAAGAACGAGCCACAGGAATGCGACCGTAAAGGCGTGTTCCATGAAGTCCTCCCTGATAATGAGCTCTACGCAGGCTATGGCGTAGGAGTCATCAGCCACAGGACGTGGCGGTTATCCGGGGGACTCCATCCCCTGTCCACCCGGACTATACCGGCGACGGCATGGCATTACAAGGAGGCTGCACGGGAGTCCTGAGAGTTGCGCTTGCAGGGAAAGAAAGTCACAATCCGGACATGGATGCCAAAACAGACGCTGCCAGCCGGGCGCCCTACGACCTGATCCCGGCGCAGTGGATTTAAGCGCGACAGATCCTCGAGCGGGAAAAGCCATACGTCGAACAGTTCATGGCCATGGCCCCGCGACGCGGCGGGGTTGATCCAGGCCGACATGCTTGCCGAGGAGCCGACCAGGCGCTATGACGGCCTCGTCGCCAGGGACTCGGTGTTTCACCTCCCGGATGCCGCGCATGGCGGACTGCTTCGCAAGATGCACGGCTGGTTCGAACCGAGGCCCCATGCTGCTGTCGCTTGGCGGCAGTGAGGATGAATTCACGGCTCCGATGTTTGGAGTAGACTTTTTCTACAGCGGTCATGCACCGGAGGAGAGTATGGCCCTACTCCGCGAAATGGGCTTTGACATTGTCCGTGCCAAGATCGACGCCCCCTCATCACGTGGCCATCTTGCCATCCTCTGCAAGAAGATCGACAGGTCATGAGACGCTCCGGCCCAGCTGTCCGGATCCTGTGCTTCCTCTTCGCCCTGCTCTTTCTGCAAGGATGCCCGACCAAGCCCCCGCCGTCGGGCGTCCGGTTCCCTATCGCCAGCGGTTCCCACACCCACCTGCCGGCCACCGACCTGCCAATTCTCATTTGGGTGGATCCACCTTTGATCGAGATAGCAGTGGAATGGCTCCAGGTGCACCGCTACTCGAATCTCTTGATGCCCGACACGCATCCAGTCCGGTCCCCTCAGATTGCCCACAATTTCTCCACCCGCAAGGCCGCACTGGCTGTCGCACAGGAGATGAAGGCGCAAATGGTGCTCTTTCTTGAGCAGGAAGCCTCCAAGGATGACACGCTGCTCGAGTCGGACTGCGGCTCGCGTTTCAACGTGAACGTCGATGTGCGAGGCGTGTCGACAGAGAGCGGAGAGATCGCGCTCCGCGGCAATGCGCATTACCCTCACTGCGTCGATCTCAACGGCAAGATGCTTCGAGGTCTCGCGTGCCAGGCCTTCGCCACCGCGTGGGGATTCCGCCCGTCTGGTCAACTCGATATTCCGTCGACGTTGATGTGTACGGCCGGCCAGACCGACTCGATCCCTGTCCGGTAATTCACTCGCGGGTTCTCGAAGTGAACGCGTCGATGGCACTGTTCAGGGTGTGAAACGTGAACTCGGGCCCGATGTGCGTCGCGACCCCGGCGCCTTCAAGAGTGGTGCGTACGTCTCCGGCGGCCAGATCATCCCGGAGCCATTCCAAACGATAGGGAAGGAACTTCATAAAGCGAGCGTGGAGGTGTGGTGTCTACGGCTTGGCGGTAGACCTTTCCACTTTGGAGACGTAGAATTGTCGGGCGATGATTCTTCATATTGATCACGTGACCGTCGTGGTGCGGGATGTCACTCAGGCGAAGCAATTTTTTGGGCTTCTAGGATTCGTCGAGGAGAAGTCGGTCGTCATTTCCGGCGAGACGTTCGCCCGCTATATGGGCGTGGAAGGGATCGAAGCCGAACACGTCACGCTGGTGTCGAAGCAGGCCGGTGCCCGATTCGAAATTCAACTGTTGCGCTATATCCAGCCGGATCACCTGCCTGATGCCGATGTCAAGAACCTGGCGAAGCCGGGGTACAACCATATTTGCTTTGCAGTGACCGATTTAGAGGCAGAGGTCAAGCGGTTGACGTGCCAGGGCGTGACGTTACGAAATGAGATCATGGATTTTCACGCCAGGAAGCTCGTGTTTCTTTCGGGGCCCGAAGGCATTACGGTGGAATTGGCTGAATGGCATCCGTGAAAATGTGATGAGCTCCTATGGCAGACCCGACGCCGGAGGAAGAGACCCCGCACCTGTTTTCGCACCGGGCTTTGTCGGAGCCGGCTTCAGGCCGGCAGCCACGACCATCGCCTGACTGATGTTTTTCTTGGCTGTGGCGAGTGCCGCCTGCTGTTTCGCAATATCCGTCCGTTGCGCCGCCGACGCTTGGGAGGCGAGCCGAGCCAGCTCGTTTTGCACTTTGCATCTCGTTGCTCCACACCTGCAGCGCATTGGCATAGGCCGTTTTGACCGCCGGCGAGGCCTCGTTGGGCGGCGGCTGGGGCTTTGTGGCGCGCAGATGTTCTAATTGCGTGAGCAGGACAGTGATTTCTTCATTGAGAGAGGTGATCTGTGAAGCCAGGCCTTGAATTTGAGCGGCAATCGATTGGGCGCTGTTGGAACCCTGGATCGACGGAGCAGTCGAGGGCGGCGGCAGAGGCGCTTGGGCTGTACATTCAGGTTGGCCGGCCCCGAGGCACGCGAGGATCATGATCCTCGGCCCTGCCAATCGGCGAATTCCCATGCTGTCCTCCCTCGATACAACTGAAGGCCATACGGCGGGCGGAGGAAATCAATTTCCGCTCATCCGTACAACGGTCTCTGCCCTCCCGTAAGCTCCCGGATCGAACGGTTCATCGGTGTATCGCGTGGCTCGCTCATCGATCATCCCATACTTGCTTCGCAACGTCCCCTGTCTGTAGATTGTCATCTTCTGTGCGGTGTCGGGACGATGCAGCGAGCTGGCAGTGGTGGAGGCCCGCATGCCCTTCTCCAGATGGTTCGCGCTAGGGCTGATCGGTTGGCTGTTGGTTCCTGGGCTCGACGTTGGAGCGCAACCCTCGCGCCCGGACGACGAAATCACCAAACTGGCCGATGATGTGTACCTGTTCCGGCATCAATTTCATCAGGCCATTTTCATCACGACCCCCGAAGGCGTGATCGTCACGGATCCGATCAGCGCCGAAGCGGCGACCTGGTTGAAGACCGAAATCACCAAACTTACGGACAAGCCCGTGCGCTATGTGGTGTACAGCCATCACCACAGCGATCACATCACCGGTGGGAAGGCGTTTGCCGATCAAGCCATCTTCATCAGCCAGGCGGCAGCTCGGGCCTATATTGTCGATGCGGCAGATCCGACGACTCCCGTCCCTACGCTCACCTTCACCGACCGGCTGGTCATCGATCTCGGCGGGAAACATGTCGAACTGATCTACACGGGCAAAAACCATTCGGACAACAGCCTGGTCATGCTGTTGCCGCAGCACAAGCTCCTGTTCGCCGTGGATTTTATCCCGGTCGAGACGATGGCGTACCGCACCATGCGAAGCGACTATCCCGACGACTGGATCGAATCGCTCAAGCGGGTCGAGCAATTGGAGTTCGACACATTGGTGCCCGGTCACGGCAAGATCGGCAGGAAAGAACATGTGAGGATATTCCGCGGGTATCTCGAAGATCTTCGAGCCGCCGTCCTCGAACAGGTCAGGAAGGGAGCTAGTCTCGACGAGACCAAGAGGGCCGTTCAACTCCCCAAATATGAGAGCTGGAGCCGCTATGCCGACTGGTTCCCCGAAAATGTGGAAGGGATGTATCGCTACCTCGCGAAAGCTCAACGCTGAGACGCACGTCCTCGCCCGCCTGAGTCCTTCGCTGTTGAGTCGTGCGACATGAAGGTTCTGTGTATTGAGGTCGCATCGCCCCCGAACTTGCAGAACAGAACGGCAGACTGACAACAACGAAGCAAGGTCCTAAGCCGTTGGCCTCTCCGATAACCCGCCCATGACACGTTTGTCTAAGACACTGCGGGCGCGAATGCGGTGGGATTGACCGGCGTCACCTTTACGGTAGACGGCGCCGGGAAAGCCTCGCGGATGCCGGTGGAGGATCTGACAAGGATGGAGTGGACATTCATACGCCGGCCGGACACATAGGCAGGCGACCGGCAACTCACTTTTTTTTCAACGGAAAACTGATGACGAGTCCTCCCATGACATCGCCGACTTTGAAATCCTTCTTCGGGCTGTTGGCATGTGCATTGTGACAATCGACGCAAGCGGCGGTGACTGCAATATCGGCATAGACCGCCTCAAATAGCTGCTCCTCGCTCCCTGCCACCGGACTGGCATTGGAATAGGGCCGATTGGGCCGCGCCTGGACTTCTTTCAGGCCGCGCCGCTCGAATTCGGTGCCGGCCGCATTGGCCTTGTTGATCGGCCACTGGCTGATCAGACGATAGCGGACGTTCGGACCGGTCAATTCAGCAATTTCGCTGGTCTCCCGCACGAGTTGCACGGGTAACGGCAGCGCATGGTTCGCACGCCAGTTTTCCGACACGTCAACAATACGCTCCTGGCGCAGCCGGTTGGCGATGTGGATGGTGTAAAAATGGCGATGGGCCATGATGACTGCCCGTAAATAGTCGGCAACCGTTTCAGGTGCGACGCCGGGGGGCGCGCTGGAAGGCTTTTCGACGGCGAAAATGTTCGAGCCTGCGAGCGCCGCGATCGTGGCAATCACGGCGATCCGGGTCACGGCTTTCCGGGTCATGGGGCCTTCTCCTTCCTGTTGATGGCAGATGGC